>Ga0209158_1001526_pt1 | contig 15285 bp, 15 predicted proteins | sample GraSoiAngelo_140_FD_185897 | JGI IMG/M metagenome (GOLD analysis project Ga0209158, IMG submission 185897) | Grasslands soil microbial communities from the Angelo Coastal Reserve, California, USA - 14_0929_12_30cm (SPAdes) (version 2) | ecosystem: Environmental > Terrestrial > Soil > Grasslands ...
TTGCCGCATCGTCCGTCCGGCGGCGCCGAATCATCCGCTCGTGCCGCGTCTTCGGAGAGGCGTGGACGGCGACGACGGACAGGTTTCCGCCGAATGCCCCGCGAAAGATTTCCAGCTCGGCTCGTCCACGGAGTCCGTCGACGAGGACCCGCTCTCCCTGGATGCGCGGGAGAGTCCGCTCGGCCCAGATCCCCATTCCGTGCACCTGGCGCTCGGCGTTCGCCATGCCCCCCACGGTCGCGTCCGTAATCGGCAGACCACGACGAAGGGCCTCCTCCCGAACGACGTCGCCCATGCGGACCACCGAGAAGCCCAGCGTCTGCGCGACGGCGAGGGCCTCTTCCTTCCCGCAACCGGGCATCCCCGTGAGGCAGACCACACGCACGGGAGGCGAGGAAACGGATGGTTCACTTAATTGTTTCCCGCGACCACAGACGGATTCCGTTCCGGCGATGTTAGGCCTGCTAACTCGCACCCTTGGCGAGACTCATCACCCAGAGGCCGCCAGAGAAACCTGCCGACGCGAGCAGGACAGAGGCGACGAGGACCCACTGTCTCCAACCAGGGCCACGGAACGTGACAGGAATCAAGAGAAGTCCGACGAGCCCGAAGGCCATCGCCACTTCGGCGAAATAGAGGACCGTGGCGTTGACGAATTGGAGTTCGAACAACGGTTGCCTAGGAAACGTCTCGAGGACGGCAACCGACCCTGCAGCGAACGCAATGGCTGCGGTGGCGAACTGGATGAACGCGACGGTCCGGGATGCGGTGTTACTGAGCACCACTAAACCTGTATCATTGCTCTCCGACAAAGTCCTATCCGCAGGAACACGGTTGCGAGGGAACTCGTCACGCAAAATAGAAATACCCACCGGCTGGTAGCTCGCAATCGAGGCTCGTCATGCCCCTCGACCTGGACCTCAGCAAACTCCGATTCGGGACCGAACTGCTCAAGCGTGGCTTCGCGAAGATGCAGAAGGGCGGCGTCGTGATGGACGTCACGAACGCGGAGCAGGCGTTGATCGCCGAAGAGGCCGGGGCCGTCGCCGTCATGGCTTTGGAGCGGGTCCCGGCGGACATCCGCGCCGCGGGTGGGGTCGCCCGGATGGCGGATCCCGTCAGGATCCAGGAGATCATGGACGCGGTGACGGTCCCGGTGATGGCGAAGTGCCGGATCGGCCACGACGCCGAAGCCAGGGCCCTGGAATCCCTGGGCGCCGACATGATTGACGAATCGGAGGTACTCACCCCCGCAGATCCGTTCTTCCACGTGAACAAGCGGGCCTTCGAGGTGCCCTTCGTCTGCGGCGCGCGCAGCCTCGGGGAGGCCGTCCGCCGGATCTGGGAAGGCGCCGCGATGATCCGAACCAAAGGAGAAGCCGGGACCGGCGACGTCGTGGAGGCCGTGCGCCACATCCGGCTCGTCACCGCCGCGATCGGAGAGCTGAAAGCTCTCGACAACGACCGCCTCTACGCGGTCGCCACGAAGTTCTCGGACAGCTACACAAGATTGCTGAAGGAGGTCCGGACGGCGCACGGGCAGGATGCCGCCGTTCACGAGGCGGACGTCGTTTTCGCGGGTGCCACCTTGGACGACATCAGCGAAGGAACGTTCCAGCTCCTGACGGAGATCAAGAAGATCCAGCGCCTGCCCGTGGTGAATTTCGCGGCGGGCGGCATCGCCACCCCCGCGGATGCGGCCCTCATGATGCTCATGGGCTGCGACGGGGTCTTCGTCGGTTCCGGGATCTTCAAGGCGGAGAACCCGGAGACCCGGGGCCGCGCGATCGTGGACGCCGTCGCCCACTTCGACGATCCGTCGACGGTCGCGGAGGTCTCGAAGGGGATCGGCCTTGCGATGAAAGGCCTGGACGTCAAGGCGCTGCCGATCGAGGCGCGTCTCCAGGACCGCGGCTGGTGACCTTCGACAGGAGCGCATCGAGCGCTTCGTTGACACCGTCCCCGGTCAGGGCAGAGACCGCCTGCACATCCCTCGCGGTCGCCCCGAGGTCCGATTTGTTCGTAACCACCACGATGGGGACCTTCGGGAAGAGACGTTCGACCTCCTCGAGGAGTCGGCGTTGGGCGACGAGCGGATAGCCGCAGGTCTCGGTCGGATCGAGGAGGAACAGGACGCCGTCCGCCAGATGGGCCAGGGCCGAGATCGCCTGCCGTTCCATCGAATTCCGTTTTTCCATCGGACGGTCCAGCAGGCCGGGCGTGTCGAGGATCTGGTAGCGGTCCAGTCCCCGGTCGACGTGACCGAGCGACACGCGTTTCGTCGTGAACGGATAGTCCGCGATCTTGGGCCGGCCGGTGGAGACCGCGCGGACGAAGGAGCTCTTCCCCACGTTCGGATAGCCCGCGACCACGATCGTCGGCACATCCGGATCGATCTGAGGGATCCTTCGTAGCGCGCGCCGAGCCTCGATGAGGGCGTCCAGGTCGGGCGCCACCTGCTTCACCACGGAAGACAGTCGACCGTAGGCTTGCTGGCGCAGTTCGCCGATCGTCTTCCCCTCCGCACGCCCGATCCGCCGTCGGTAGTCGCGTGCGATCGCCGCGGAGCGGTCGGCAGCCCAGTCCGCCGCGCCCAGGTGCTTCTTCAGCCGCCCTTCGTCAACGAGGAGGTCGACGAGCTCTCGGTAGAACGGCGGGAGTCGACCGAGGCTCGGGAATCCCTTCACGACGCCCCGGAGGGTCGACTCGATGGCCTGTCCTGCCACCCGGACCCGCGCCGCCGCGAGGTTCCGGGCTCGCGCCACCCGATCGGGGCCCGTCGCGGTCGTCTTCGCCGCGCGCCCGAATGCCTTGTCCAGGAGGGCCGAGGCATCGAGGACCGAGGGCAGCTCGAACACGGGCGCGCGAATCGACCCGGTGTGATAAGGATGTGGGCTCTCACACCGGGAAGAACGGCTTCGCCAGGAACCAGATCGCGCCGAGGATGGCGACGCGATTCAGCGCCGCGAGAAAATTCGCGAGGAGGAACATGTTCCGCTCGAGGGCCTTCCCCTCGGCGTTGAACACCGAATAGACGTAGATCGGGATCGTGTCGCTCATGAGCGGGATGCTGAGGAGGAGATAGAGTCCTGCGTACCCGGTCTTCCGCACGAGCTTCTCGGCCTTGGTGACGATCCATGCGGCCACGCGCCACCGGACCGACCATTTCTTGATGGATCCTTCGATGTTGAGGCCGAGGACGAAGATGAGCCATGCGCCCACGGTCTTGCCCGCCGCGATGGCGAGCCCGGTACCGAGCAGGAAACCGAAGTTCTGGTCCTCGAGGGGCTTGACGAGGGCGATCTCGATCGGGATCGGGAGGATGATCGCCACGAGGATCGCATACCCGAAGGCCAGGAGCATGTAGATCCAAGGGGTGTTGTACGAGTCGAGCAGGATCTGAATAAGGTCGACCACGACTTTCGGCGTCGTATCCGGCGGGGGTTATAAAAACCGCGGCCGTCAGCTCGTTCAGCGGGAAAGGGGATGGAGTTCTCCGTCGGCGGTCAAGAGGACGACCCGACTGTCCTCCCGCTCCGCGGCGATCTCGTAGCCGATCCGGTCCGCGAGTTGCTCGGCGAAGGTGCGGATCGATGCGTGGCTCGGAACGTTTTCCGCCTCCAGGCGCAGCCGACTCTCGCCCACGAAACTGTACCCTTTGCATTCGATGAACATCGGTTTCGCGATGCGGTCGAGATCCGCGTATTCATCCTCCCAGCCGAGGTTCCACCCTTCCACCAGGGTGTGGCGGATCACGGTCCGGGTCGGCAGGCTGGGCAGCAGGGCGAGCGTCTCCTTCAGTTTCCTCCACTCGTTTCCCGACTTGGGGACCATGAGCCTCTGATAGATCTCCTCATTCGGGGCGGCCACCGTCACATAGAGCTGGGTCGGGAGACGCCCTTCCGACTGCATCCGTCGAAGGGTGGCCGGCGTGGTGCCATTCGTTACGAGGAACGTCGACATGTTCCGTCGTTTGAACTCGTCGATCATCTCTCCGAGTCGACGGTACAGGGTCGGCTCGCCCGTGAGGCTGATCGCAACGTTCGTCGGATGCCAGGCCTCGAGGAACCTCTCGCGGGTGACGTTCGGGTTCCCTTTGAAGCCGCTCAAGAGTTCCCGCTGCGCCCGGATCGAATCCTCGACGATTAGGCCGGGGTCGTCCGCAAGGAGCAAGGAATCCGAGCCCCACTCCTGGGTGCGCCAGCAAAACTGGCATGCGAGGTTGCACGCATCGACCGTCGGGGTCATCTGAAGGCAGCGGTGGCTTTCGATGCCGTAGAACGTCTGCTTGTAGCACCCGACCCCCTTCGTCAGGCTGGCCTTCGTCCAGTGACAGAGCTTCACGCCGCTGTGCTCGCCGACGATTCGATAACCCTGTCGCTCCAGGACTTCCCGCTTCTGTTCATCCATCCGGCGCGGCATGCGGCATAGACCATAAAGGGCTTTGTGGCCAGGATCACGCGCGAATGATTGCGAAAGCGACTCGGCGGCGCTGGAAGAAGGAAGCGCGAGTGCGAGGGGCGAGAGGTAGGAGCTTTCTAAATCACTTAGGGAATCGGAGATAGTACAGATGATCTCGCAATGGAATCGTTTTACTAGCCAAGGCGTTCCGCATCTTCATGTACACGAGCACCGATCCAGCGATCAATAACAGCGATCCGAAGATGCTTGCGTAAACGCCGTACTCGATGTAGTAGATCCACTGGTTGGGTGCAGCTGCGGTGGCAGCCATACCGTTCAGCGTCAGCAGGGTGAGCATGAGCGCCGGGCCTCCCCAGAGCAACCCCAGGATTGCCGCAACTTCCTTGGGAATCGCGAAGCACGTGAGCCACACGAGGCCAATGACGGACACGGAGGCACCGGCGAGGCCTTGTTCAAAGCCTAAACCACCGAGGGTCAAACTACCGGAACTAACGCCGGCTGGTGATACCCAGCTCTCCCACGGAAGAAGTTGGGCGACGAGCGTGATGAATCCTCCGACGACGGCCATCGTCCTCTCAGGACCGGTTCTCAACTCGTCGGGCTCTTTCTGCCGGCGCGAGAACGCCACGAGGTTGACGAGAATCGATAGAATCAATACGAAAAGCAAGAGGTAAAAGATCCATCCATCGCTTGAGCTCAGCCAGTTTCCGAAATTACCCAAGTCGGTGGTGAAACTCCCCCAATCGGTAATCATCCGGAATCAACTGCTCAATGCAGTGCTTGCCGCTTAAGCCCTTTGCCCGCTCCGAACGATTGAGCCCTGCGTCCTCGTCAACGTCGTTTCGATTCGAGCCGTTGAGGACCGGAGTCGCGCGTCACTCGGCGTCTTTGTCGTCTTCATCGAAGGCGTGCAGGCGGCCCTCTCCCGTTTCACGGGCGCGAGGTCCGGCGACTTCGGCAGCCTTTTCCAGGAGGTGTCTTACGGCATGGCTCGACTCGGGTTCGTCGAGGAGAAGGGCGGCCTCCCGCTCGTCCAGGCCCAGGCGTGCGGTCGTGTGGATCCGCAGCTCTTCGTCCCCCGCGAAGAGGATGCGGATCGTCGGGAGGAGCTCGTCGAGGATCAAGGTCTGGGAGACATGGAGGTATGCGGCGAACTTCTTCGCCAGGGAAGTCCGGGTCGCCCGTTGACCTCGGGAGCGGGCCATCTGGATGAGATAATACGGGAACTCGAGCTGGCCTCCCCGGCCGCGTCCTTTCCGGGCGACCGCGACGCCGCTGGACATCAACTCGCTCGCATACGACCACAGGCCGTAGTTTTGCCGCCGACGGGCGCGTCCCAGGAAGATATCGGCTCGGCTCAAAGCCTCATAGCCGCGCACGAGGTCGTCCGGTCGGGAGTATTCATGGCCGAGGTTCTGGTCGACCCACAGAAGGAGATCCTCCGGGGACTCGTCGAGTCCCCTAGCGGCGTCTCGAGCGCGCCGGGCATCTCCGGACCGCAGGATCTCCTCGATCGCCGGGAAGATCGTGTGTTCCCGGTCGCGGTATCCGAGGGCGCCCGTCGCGGCGCTTCGAACCGCCTTCTTCCCGATGGCGAGCGATTCGAGGTCGTTGATCGCCGACCGCAGATCGCCCGCGTCCCGCTCGACGATCACCTCGAGAACGTCCGGGGCGACATCGACCCCCTCCTTGGAGGCTATGGTCCGAAGTATGTTTTTCATTGCGTCATCGTGAATGGCTTGAAATTTGATGGTCTTGCATAATCGCTTCAGGGACGAGGATCGCCGGGTAAGCCCGTAGTAGTCGTTCGCGATGAGGACGATGGGCTGGCCGCTGGCCTGAATCGTGTCGACGATCGCACCGATGCCGCCGCGGTCCTCCCGCCCGAACACGTTGTCGGCCTCGTCGAGGATGATCAGTTTGCGGCCTCCCTGGTTCGTCCGGAGGAATTCGCCTGATTCGCTGAACGTCTGCAGGACCGCGCCGCGCGTCGCTGTCTTACGGATCGCATCCGCATTCCGGCTGTCGGAGGCGTTCATCTCGACGACGCTCCAGCTCATCTCGTGCGCGAGGGCGAGCGCCGCGCTCGTCTTCCCGATTCCCGGCGGACCCTGGAGAATCACCGCATGTTTCTCCGGACGCCCCCGCTGCCATGCGGCCGCCCATTTGCGGAGTTCCGCGACAGCGGTCGGATTCCCGGCGACATTGTCGAGCTCCTTGGGCCGGTACTTCTCCACCCAACTTGTCATGCGCGTTCGGACAATCGGCGCGCGCGGTCATAACCCTATCACCGGGATGCGGAAATCAGACGAAATAGGCCGAACGTACGGTTTGTATAGCTGTTACAAAACCGCATATGAAAATATACGTTTCAGCTAAACTCTAGCCGAATGCTCATTTCCGTCCTTTTGGGTCGGACTCGTCGTAGAGGTCGCAAAGCTCCTGCAAGAACTCGTCATAGGTCTTCCGAAACTTCAGGCGGTACAATCGATCGCGCGTGTCCGTCGTCAACTGAATTGTCGTGAGATCCCGAGTGCCCTTCGGCATGGAATTGAAACTCATAGGATTATGTGCCCATATAGTTCTATGGATTGTCAACTCGACGGTCGAGGGATTCCCATTGCGGTTGGGTCTACCCAATGTATACGGCATACGGGGCGGCGGACCCAGGAGAACGGGTTGTCCTACCTTGGATGTACCACGATGCCCCAAGGGTTAGACCCTGAGGACCTATTCCTGGTAATCCTCAAGTCGGAGCTGCGGGGTATCGGTCTTTCGTTGGTCGGGCCGGCGGATCCGCCGCTGCATTTCGTTTTGGACTCGATTGAACGTCTCGATCTCGATCAGCGCATCGTGTTTCCCGCGCTTGATTCCTCCGTTCAATCGTGAGAGGCCGCAGTATACGGGGTTGCTGAGGATATTCGCGATCGTCTGGCTGGCCCACGCACGACCGGTCTTCGTCCGGTATCCGTCGCGGTTGAGCTCCTGGCAGATTTTCGCGATCCCCTTTCCCTCAAGGTACCGGCGGAAGATCAAGGAGACCACACGGGCCTCTTCCTGCTTGACCTGGAGGATCCCGTTCACGTAGTCGTAGCCATACGGGCTCGCATACGTGAGGAACGCATTCGCCTTCTTCACCGCACTGTTGAGCGCGTCCGCGCTTTGCTGCCCTCTCGCTCGGCGAATCACCTCCCGCTCATTCAGGTCCCGCTCGACACACAGCTTGCGGAGGGCCTCCTCCTCCGTTTCCGAGGAGTAGTGTTGCAGGAGCTCGCGGGTGGATCCGAACCGCATGTACACCTCCCAGAACAGGAGGGCGTCGGCGGGAGCTCCGTCCGCGCAGTGCTTGCACAACGTGACTTTCTCCTTGCGGATCGTGGGATCCGCGCGAGGGTTCGCATCGACTTCAAGACTCACGAGGCTCTTGGAGGACCAGCAACGCGTACACCGTCCCTCCAAGGTTCAAGCCTCCGTGAGAACGAGTGCTGCTCCCGCATCTGCGTCCAGATGGACTGGCGGCGAGCGCGCGTTGGACAGGAGAGCGCGAGATCGCAGGCCTTTCTGCGCCGCGTTGAACATTTCCACCGTGACAATCGGTTCGTGTTCCGCCCGGCGCACAATCCCATCCCAGCGCAGAAACCCGGCATAGACGGGGTTGTGGAGGATTCGGTAGACCTTGACCGGTGTCCATTCGGTGTCTCGTTTCGTGCGGTATCCCTCCTCGTTCAACCTGGCGGCTATCTCCTCCAGGGTCCGACCCTCCCCGCACCGCGTGAACATCTCCCGCACCAGGGACGCCTCACGCTCGTTCGGCACGAGTCGGCCTTCGAAGAGGTCGTAGCCGAGCGGAGGATGGAATCCAAGGATCCCCGGGCCCTCCTTCGCCTTTTGGGACATCCCCATGTACACCCGCTCGCCGATCTGTTCCGACTCGAGCTGGGCGATCCGCTGGATGATGTCCATCACGAACCGTCCCATCGCGGTGGACGTGTCGAGGGACTCCGTCGCGGAGACGAAGTTCTTCCCCCATTCCCCGAGGTTATCCATCATCTCCATGAAGTTCCGCGAATTTCGGTGGATCCGGTCCATCTTGATCACGAGGATCGCGTCCCAGCGGTCCCGTTCCGAGATCATTTTCTCATATGCGGGCCGTCGAATATTGCGCCCCGAATGACCGTCATCGACGTATCGGGCGACCACCTCCCAATCGCGGGCCAAGCAGTACGCATCGAGGCGCTCCCGTTGCGCCCCGAGGGAGAATCCTTCCTTCGCCTGGTCCTCGGTCGAAACTCTCGTGTATAGCGCTACGCGAACCGTGCCCATCCCGGCCGCCGAAGGCACCTCATACTACAATAGACTGTCGGTCGGACGAAAGTCTGACACCGCAACTCGTGGAGATTGCTTTTTCTCATAAAGACGTTCCATTGAGCAAGGGGCCAATTTTTATCCGGTCTCAAGAATACTAACCGGGTGAGATATGGCGCTTCCTGAGACAAAATAGCACGGAACGACGAGATTTTGTAGTTTCAGAGAAAAATCACGATACACAAGTTATCATCTAATTAATTATAGCAACACGATATACTCGTGCAATCGGAATAATTTCTGCCTCGATATATTAATCAACGTGTTTTCTTTGCGCGCAGCTCGGCGAGGACTTCTTTGGCTCTGTCCATCCGGACCTTGTGTTCTTTCACGAGGACTTCGACCACCCGATCCACCTCTTCGTCGACGGCTCCGACCGATGCCGCGATGTTGCGCGCATGGAGGGACATGTGTCCCCGCTGAATTCCCTCGGTGGCGAGGGCGCGAAGGGCTGCGAAGTTCTGTGCCAGTCCGACCGCGGCAATCACTTCGCCGAGCTCCTGGGCGCTCTTCACGCCTAGGAGGCGAACGTTCGCCTTGGCCGTGGGATGGACCGCCGTCGCTCCGCCCACGAGTCCAACCGCCATCGGGAGTTCGATGGTTCCGACCAGGTCTCCGTTGGCATCTCGTTCCCAGGTGGTCAAGGAGCGATACCCGCCGGATTTCCACGCCGCGTACGCATGCGCGCCGGATTCGATTGCTCGCCAATCGTTCCCCGTTGCGACGACAACCGCGTCCACGCCGTTCATAATCCCCTTATTGTGGGTCGCACACCGGAACGGGTCCGCATCCGCGAAGGCGTACGCCTCGAGGATGCCCTCGACGACTTCCTCTCCTGAGAGATCGTCGGTCTTGAGGACTGTTTTTGCAAAGACCGCCCGTGCCCTGACCAGGCGGCGGACCGCCAGGTTGGAGATGATCCGCAAGTACACCCGGCCTCCGGTCCACTTCTCGAGATGCGGGGCAACGGCCTCGGCCATCGTGTTCACGGCATTCGCACCCATCGCGTCCCGGCAGTCGACGACCAGGTGGGTGACCACCATCGGGCCTCGCTTTGTCTCGACGACCCTGACCTCGATATCTTGCGCACCGCCCCCGACTTTGACAAGCATGGGATCCTTCTCGTTCGCGATCGAGAGGATCTCATCCCGATGCGAAAGGATCGTGACACGAGCGCCGTTCGGATCAGTCACCCCGACGAGTTGGATCTGGCCTAACATGATCGGCCCTGAGCCGCTCGTCGTGAAGCCGCCCCGTTCCCGCGCCATCCGCGCCGCATTCGAGGCCGCGGCGACGACGCTCGGTTCCTCGATCGCCATGGGCACCAGGTAATCCTTCCCGTTGACCTGAAAATTCACCGCGATTCCGAGGGGGATGGGCATGGCGCCGACCACGTTCTCGATCATGTGGTCGACTTGTTCGAAGCGTAACGCCCCGGTGTTCCGGATCGTCTCGATTTCGGACGACTCGAGCTCCCCAAAGTCACGGATGATCTGCCATCGCTCCTCGGCGCTCTTCTTGTAGAAGCCCGAGACATCCGACCGTTTCATCGGTCCACCGCGCGCGGAAGAGGGATGGGTCGCCATAAAGGCATCGCGGGCCGGCGTCGACTACCTTTGAACCGGAGCACCGCATTGCGCGCAAAAGGCCGCACCGGCGGTGAGGGCGGACCCGCAGTTCACGCAGTACCGGGTCGGCGGCGGAGTCGGGGAGGCAGGTTCGGCGTCCGGTGGTCTCGACGGCCCAGCCGCGGGCGGCATTGCAGCATACGGCGCGTATGGCGGGCTCGGTCCGTACCCCGGATATGGGGGGAATGGCGGTTTCGTTAATCGGCCGCCTTCCGCGACGATGAGGATGAGTCCGACAACCAGGAGCGGCACACCGACGCAGAGGAACGGGAAGAAGAGGATCCCGACGATGGTCAGGACCGCGCCGATGATGAGCAACAAGGCGCCCGTCGTGAGTTGCTCCGTCACGTTCGTCCTTCCGCGATCCGGACTATGCGAACACACTCGCGCGGTAAAAACGTTCTCCAGTCCTTCAACGCCACCTTCCGGTGGAGGTGAGGGGCCGCGAGACACGATGCTTCCCCGGCGTCTTGATATGGTATAAATAATCCCGGCCTCATCACGCCCCGGAGCGGACCGCGCAGGAGGGACCACCTCGCCAGTCTCTTTTCCGGATGCCGCCCTCCCGTTACAGGCCGCGGCGCCCACGTCACCGATCGTGTTCTGGTTGTTCCTACTGGGCCTGTACATCGCGTTTTTCCTTGTCGCCTTATGGGTCCATCAAGACGCCCGCCTTCGCGGGATGAGAGGACCGTTCTGGCTCGCGGTCGCTTTTGGACTCCCGATCTTTGGGTTCGTTGCCTACCTAATCTTTCGCCGCGAACGGCCGACCTGAGTTCGAGACCCAAGCGTCTCGACAAATCGCCCATGGCAAGTTCGAAAGCTGCACCAAAAGGAGACCGCGACTTGCGGCCTACAGAACGCTTAAAACCATGTCCCTACATGTGCCCCCGGATTACTATGGAGGAGCAGCCGTCTTCCTCGGGGGAGGCGCCAAAGCCGGCCCCGAAGAGCAAAGCTTTGTGGATCGTCATCGCGGTCGTTGTCGTCGTAGTCGTGGTACTACTGGCCGCGGTCCTCGGGGGCTTGTTCGGCCCCAGTGAGGAACGAGTGCTCAAAATCGGGACCGTCTTGTCCATAACGGGGGGCCTAGCGGCGTTCGGACCCAACAATCAGAAAGGGGTCAAGCTAGCGCTGTCGGAGATCAACGCCGCGGGAGGCGTCCTAGGACAACCGGTTCAGGAATTCGACCAGGACGACAACACGAAGCCGGACACCGCCCGAAGCGCGGCGACGACCCTCATTTCGCAGAACAAGGTGGATGCGATCATCGGAGCCACGGGCTCGGGTCAATGTTCGACCATCGTCGAGGTCGCGAAGGCGAATAGCGTCTTTGAGATCTCCGGATCGTGCACGTCCCCGAAGTTTTCCAACCTCACGCTTACCGGCGGATGGTGGGGGCGGACTGCGCCCTCGGACGCGTTGCAGGGAGTGGTCGCGGCCCGGTACGCGCACTCGAATCTGAGCTGGGCCCGCGCGGCGACGGTCGGGATTAACAACGCCTACGGTACGGGCCTGTCGAACGTTTTCGCGGGAAACTTCACCCGCTTTGGCGGGACCGTGACCGCGGGGTCGCCCCGGTTCCTCACGGAGGTTCAGAACGGCGCCACGGACTACACCACGGACCTCGCTGCGGTGCTCGACGTGAGCCCGGCTCCTCAGATCCTCTACGTCGTGGCGTATCCGCCCGATGGGATTCTGCTGGTGAAGAACTACTTCCAGGGCATCGGCGGCGCGCATCCGGCTTGGGCAAACGTACAGCTCCTGTTCTCCGAAGGTGTGTTCGACCAGAGCGGCTTCCTGGACGCGTTGCGAACCCAGAGTTACGACATTTCGGCCTTCCAGGGGACAGCCCCGAGCGCCTATGGTGGGCTCACGGGCCCGAACTACGCGGGCTGGTCGGCGAGCTACAAGGCGAAATGGGGCAACAACCCCGGTCTCTTCGATGACAACAACTACGATGCGGCCTACCTCGTCGCCTTGGCCGCCCAGAAAGGCGGGAGCGCGACCGGCGCGACAATCAAGGCGAACATCGCGGCCGTTGCCAACCCGCCAGGAACGAAGATCTATCCGGGCGAGTGGGCCAAGGCCTTAACCGAGATCGCCGCTGGGCACGACATCGACTACGAAGGCGCGTCCGGCTCCGTGAACATCAACTCCCTCGGTGACCCGTTGAGCGGGTACATTGTGTGGGCCGTCAACAACACGGGCGTTGCGTATAACAAGGAAATCTTTACCGAGTCCTACGTCGTGAGTCTGTTGCCATCGCCGCCGATGATGGCCCTCATGGCGAAGGCGCAGTCGATACCCTCGTTTGTCGTCGGCCTGGCCGCACGGACGGAAGCCTGATCTGTCAACCACCCAAATAGAGGCGCCCGACCTCCGGATTGAGGAGGAGCGCCTCTCCCTTCCCCTCGAACCGATTCCGGCCCATCTCGAGGACGTATCCCCGATGCGCCATCTTCAACGCCTTCTTCGCGTTCTGCTCGACCAACAGGATCGCCGTGCCGTGCTCGTTGATTTCCTGAATCTTCTCGAAGATCATGTGGACGAGCTTGGGAGCCAGGCCGGCCGAAGGCTCGTCGACGAGGAGTAAGACGGGTTCGAGGACGAGCGCCTTTCCCATTGCTACCATCTGCTGCTCCCCACCGCTCAGGTTTCCGGCCCGCTGTCTCAGCTTGGGCCGTAGGTTCGGGAACAGGTCGACGATGTGCCGGACCCTTGCCTCGAATTCGTCAGAGGTGAGCCGACCCTGAGCGAGTGCTCTCTCGACTTCGCTTGCGGGCCGACGGAGGCGAAACCGCGATACGATCGGGACCAACGCCTCGCCGGCTTGGTGGAGCCAGCCGGGGCGCCGTGTGATCGCCCCCATCTCCAGGTTCTCGCGGACCGTCAACGTGGGAAAGATGTTGTGCGTTTGGGGGATGTACGCGAGTCCATCGGTCACCAGGTCTTCCGGCTGCCGGCCTGCGATCTCGACCTCCCGGAAGCGGATGGTCCCGCGGGACGGCTTGAGGATGCCGATGATTGTCTTGATCAGGGTAGACTTGCCGGCTCCGTTCGGCCCAATCACGGTCACGATTTCCCCCTGTTCGACCGTCCCGGAGACCCCATGGAGGATCTCCGTCTCTCCATAGCCCGCGAACACATCTTTGAACTCCAGGAGGGCCACGCTCACCCCCCCAGATAGGAGTCGATGACCCGTGGATTCGCCTTGATCTCGTCCGGAGGACCTTCGGCGAGGCGTCGACCCTGGTGCATCACGATGATCCATGCGCAACGCTTCATGACGACATCCATGTCGTGTTCAACGAGGAAGAAAGTGATGCCCTTCTTCCGGAGGGACTCGATCATGTCGAGGATGTTTTTCGCGAGTGTCGGGTTCACTCCCGCAACCGGTTCATCGAGTAGGACCAGCTTCGGTTGGGCCATCAGAGCTCGGGCGATCTCGAGCAGCTTCTTCTGACCCCCGCTGAGATTCTTTGCGTACTCGTCCCGCAGCTCGCGGAGCCCGACCAGGGCGAGGATGTCGCGGGCGCGCCCGATCACCTCGGCCTCCGCCTTCGGGATATCCCATGGACGGCGAATCAGATCCGTGAGTCGCTCCCCCGCTATCGGCGGGGACGCGACCATGAGGTTTTCGAGGACGGTCATGTTTCGCAGTTCCCGCGGGATTTGGAACGTCTTCACGAGTCCTTTGCGGACGATCCGATGCGGTGGCAATCCGTCCACACGCTGTCCCTCGAACACGACTTCGCCGTGATCCGGTGCATACAGTCCCGCGATCACGTTGAACAGCGTCGATTTGCCCGCACCATTCGGTCCAATGAGGCCCGTGATTCGGCCAGGGAAGACCTCGAGGGAACATCCGTCGACGGCGCGAAGACCTCCGAAGGCTTTGGTTACGTCTCGGATCTCGAGGATTGGCGGGGGGCCTGTCTCGGTCATGCCTTCACGCGCGGCAGATACTTCTTCTCAGGCAAAACACCCTCCGGCCGGAAGAGGATGAACACGATTAGTAGGAGGCCGACGATGATCTGATTCACGTAGTCGAGGCGCAAGTTCACATCGCTGGGGAGATACCCCTTGACTTGTTGGGTCGTCCACGTGAAAAGGTAGAACAGGTAGCCCCCGAGGATGACGCCCCGGTTGTTGCCGCTCCCCCCGAGGATCATGACGACATAAGCGCTGAAGGTCGCCGCGGGGACAAATTGGTCCGGTACGATAACTTGGTTGAACGAAGCGAGCAAGGCGCCCGCAAGGCCCATGATCGCACAGCCGATCCCGAAAGCGCTCAGTTTGAGTGTGAACGCGTCCTTGCCCAGGGCCATGGCCACCTCCTCGTCCTCCCGGACCGCATGGAGGTCGCGGCCCCAGGGAGCCCGCGTCAGGTAGTCTAGGAGAATCAGAACCAGGAGTGCTGCCCCGACGGCGACCGCCATGAACAGGCCGTCCGAATACGGCCCGAGCGGCACGAAAGATTGAAACGGCCGCGGAATGAACGACAAATCCTGATCGCCGCCGGTAAAACTGCGTTCGTTCTTCAAGACGAGGCGCACAATCTCAGCAAGGGCGAGGGTCGCAATTGCGAGATAGTCCGCGCGGAGCCGGAGCGTCGGGATCGCGACGAGGACGCCGAGGACGCCGGCGACGACCATCGCGCCCAGGCCCGCTGCAATGAGGTCCCATCCTTGGTCTGGACCCCAATGGTACCACTGAATGCTCGGATTGGCGAACTTCCCGGTGGATAGCATGCCGAATGTGTACGCCCCGACCCCGACGAACGCGGCCACTCCCGCATTGAACAACCCCGTGTGGCCCCATTGCAGGTTGAGGCCGAGCGCCAGGACGACGAGGATCGTTGCAGGAA
>Ga0209158_1001528_pt1 | contig 15260 bp, 12 predicted proteins | sample GraSoiAngelo_140_FD_185897 | JGI IMG/M metagenome (GOLD analysis project Ga0209158, IMG submission 185897) | Grasslands soil microbial communities from the Angelo Coastal Reserve, California, USA - 14_0929_12_30cm (SPAdes) (version 2) | ecosystem: Environmental > Terrestrial > Soil > Grasslands ...
CCGCCCTGGATCATGATCTGGGCGGCGTGAAGGAGCTTGCGGAGGAGTGTGGTATGCCTACTCATACAATAATATTAGGCATTTCAGGATAGCTCCGTCAAGAAAAAGAGTACACTTGGGCACGGTATTTACAGTCGAAAATGCGAAAACAGGGGTTTAGGGCGCCGCATTTTGCGCCGAAAAGTAGCTAGCTTTTGCTTGTCCGGTTGTCTCAGCTCCCTACCATAAGTGGGGCCTGAGCTGAAGCCCTTGGGCTACAGCTGGTGGTTTGCTGAGTCAACCAGATAAGCAGAAGCTAGCTTAGCTAGCGGCAATCGTAATAAGAAAAGGGCAGCCAGCGGCTGCCTTTTTTGCCATATGAATTTATTGCCCTAGGAAGACGGCTGAATCCGGGAACGGGCTCCCACAATTTCAGCGGGCGACTTTTTTCTCCAGGCCGAGAGGACGAGCACTGCGGGGTGGGCGCCGCACTCCGTCACGGAGCTGCCGGACATCGATTTTCAGTTCCGAGACCGTGCGGCTGAGAGTGTTACGGTGCATCCCCAGCTCGCGGGCGGCGCGGCATTGATTGCCCTTGTTCTCCTGAAGCACCGTCAGAATAAATTTCTTCTTGAACTCACGAACCGCTTCCGAATAGAGAATATTGCTCTTGTACATCTGCATGATCAAAGCTTCCAGCTGATCTTTCACGGCGTCTCTCTTTCTTTAGAGAAGGTAAGCCAGCTTTTATCCGAGTCGATAGTTCGCCTCAGTGCGTTCCGGACTTGGCTGCAGGTCCCTGCCGAGGTTGACGAGCGTTGCGCAAAGTGTCGAGTCCCTCGTAAAAGTGCGCCCGTAACTCCGAGGGCGCGACCCAGATCGCCGCACGTCCCATCACCAAAAAATATGGCGCTAATTCAGACCCTGTTAACCAGCGCGAGGCCGGTACGAAGGACGTCAAGCCAACCAAAAGTACGGCGACCATCAAACAGCCGCGCAACACTCCAAAAACTGCTCCCAACAAGCGGTCAAACCAGCTCAGTCCGGCTTCCTTCATGGCCCATCGCGTCAGCCTGGCGATCACCCCTGCCGCAACCACGACCAGCAGAAAGATAATGAAAAAGCCAGCGATCTCGCCCGCCCAAGCATTTTTCACGTAGAAGCCGAGCCAGTCTCCTAGGTAGTGGTATTCCCACGATGCCAGCAGGTACCCGAAAATGACCCCTGCCAGCGAGACCATTTCGAAGAAAAACCCCTGAGATGCAGCCATTACGACCGAAATCAAAATGGCCGCGACAATAATCCAGTCCACGGCGTTCATGATGTCGTCCCGCGGACCAATTCGAAGCTAGGCATTCAACTCGCGCCCCGTAAGCTGACGGTAGGCCTCGAGGTACTTCTCGCTGGTGCGAAGCGCCACTTCTGCCGGGAGGGCAGGAGCAGGAGGTTGCTTGTTCCAGCGAATCTCTTCCAGGTAATCGCGAACGTACTGCTTGTCATATGACTCCTGCGCCTTGCCCGGTTGATACTTGTCGGCCGGCCAGAAGCGAGAGGAGTCCGGAGTGAGCACCTCGTCGGCTAGCGTAATGCCAGCCGCCGTGCGCCCGAATTCAAACTTGGTGTCGGCGATGATAATGCCGCGTTGCCGCGCGTAGTCCGCCGCTTGCTTGTAAATCTCGAGACTGACATCGCGAAGTTGCTTGCTCTGCTCCGGAGCTACGATCTTGCACATCTCTTCAAACGAGATGTTCACATCATGCCCGGTCGTGGCTTTTGTCGCCGGAGTGAAGATCGGTTCTGGCAGCTGATCGGATTCCCGCAGTCCCGCCGGAAGAGCGATCCCGCACACCTTCCCGGTACTTTTGTATTCCTTCCAGCCAGAGCCCGATAGATAGCCACGCACGACGCACTCCACCGGGAACATCTCCCCCCGGGCCACCATCATGGAGCGGCCGCGGAGTTGCTGGGTGTACTTCTTCACTGCAGCCGGGTAGCGGCTGACATCGGCTGTGACCACATGGTTGGGAACAATATCCTTCAGGAAGTCGAACCAGAACAGCGAGATCTGGGTAAGCACCTTCCCCTTGTGGGGAATGCCGGTGGCCAGAACATAGTCAAAGGCAGAGATACGGTCGGTGGCAACAAACAGCAAGTGCTCGTTGCCTAACCGGTAAACATCTCGCACCTTGCCGCTGGCGTAAAGCTCGAGTTCGGGAAAGTCGGTTTGGAGAAGAACGGAATCGAGGAGTTCGGTGGTCATGATCAAAATTCTATCGCGAGGAAACGTCGCGTATTCTAGCTGGCCCAAAATTTTTGTCAATGTCCTACGTCACCGTGTTCAGGAAGGCCGTCAAGGGATAGCGGCATAGAATTTGACAGAAAGCCTGACTTCATGGAAAGCCACTACTGGCCAGGGTTTCCAGGGGCTTTGAATTGTGGAAAAACTGAGGAAGCCTGTGCAATTTCAGGCCGTCAGGAATTTAGATCGTGACACGACACATGCCGGTTGGACACGATTTCAGACCAGACAGGTGCAGAACCTGCCTCAGGCGCTCGCTCCGAATCGGACCGAGACCAGTTTGGAAACTCCCGGCTCCTGCATTGTCACTCCGTACATAACCGGAGCGATGCTCATCGTTTTCTTGCTGTGAGTGATGAGCACGAACTGCGTTTGCACGCTCATTTCCTTCACCAGTTCAGTGAAACGTCCGATATTCGCCTCGTCGAGTGGCGCGTCGACTTCGTCGAGGATGCAGAACGGGCTGGGCTGATACTGAAAGATGCCGACAAGCAGGGAGAGCGCGGTCAAAGCCTTCTCACCGCCGGAGAGTAGAAGCACGTTTTGCAGCTTTTTTCCAGGTGGCGAGGCGACCACATCAACGCCGCTTTCTGCGCTATTCTCCTGATCGGTCAAGCGCATGAAAGCGTGGCCGCCACCGAATAATTTCTGGAAGGTTTTCTGGAAGTTTTCGTTGATCTTGGCGAAAGCCTCCTCAAACTTCTGACGCGATACCGTGTCAATTTCCTTGATGGTCGCAACGGTATTTTCGATGGACTCCAACAAATCTTTGCGTTGCGTCTCGAGGAATTGGTGCCGCTCGGCGGTTTCTTTATACTCCTCCAGGGCCATCATGTTGACCGGACCCATGGCTTCCAGTCTGGTGCGCATTTCGCGATAGAGCGCATCTTCCTGCATTAGCAACTCACCCGTGACAATCTGAAGGTTGCTGCCGGCCATCAACTCATCGCGCTGAACACCAAGTTCGTTCAGGCAGGTCTCGGCCATGTACTGGGCATCGGACTGTAACTTAGCCACGGCCGCAGAAATCTCGCCCCTTCGATCTCGAGCCTGATCCAGCAGCTGACGAGCATTGCGCAGGGCTTCCTCGATTTCCACCAACCGGGCCCGAACCTGTTCGGTCTCGAATTGCAGCAGGCTCTCCCGAACGTCGGCTGCATTGCGTTCGGCTTCCAGCGCAACTGCCCGCCCGGCGAGTTGCTGGTTCTCAGCCTCGCGTTGTTGTTTTTCGATGAGAGAAGCCTCGAACTGTGCCCTTAAGCCTTGCTGACGCTCCGCCATCTCCGCCACCAAACCCTCAATACGCTGCAGAACTGCCGCCGCAGCGCGGTGACGCTCCTCGAGGGTGGCCACTTTCGCGATATGTTGCGAGGCATTCTGGGCGGCCAAATCGCGTCGCTCGCGTAGCGCCGCCAGCGTCGCCTGACCGGTGGCGGTCTGCTGTTCCAATTCCGTTCGGTGGCTCTCCAAGGCAGAGATCTCGCTTCGGCGACTTTGGATGCAAGCCTGCTGCTCGGCCCGGTCGGCCGCAAGGCGCTTGAGCTCTTGGCTGGCTATGCCAAGACGCTCGTTGACCCGCGACATCTCGGCATCGAGTTGCTGCAGCATGTGGCCGGAAGTCATTGCCTCCTTCTCGGCGTCTCGCTTCTCTCTTTCCAGGCGCTCGAGCAGGGAAGTCAGCTCCGTGATTTCACGGCTCAAGGTGAGGACGCGATGTTCCTCGGTACGCAAGGCGTCTTCCAGGTCCGTGAGAAGGCGTAATACGTCCCGCAGCTCGCGCTTCATGGAGAGCGGGCCTTCGGCGCGTTGCTTTCCGCCAGTGACGGTTACGTTGTGGAAGCACTCGCCCGACTGTGCGGAAAGGAAGAAGGCGTCCGGGTTCTCCAATGCCAAGTTCCGCCCCAGACCTGAATCCGGAACGATGTAGCCGTCCCGCAGCTTGGGCAAGATCACTTCCAAGGACTTGCCAAAGCCGTTGAGCACACGAATACAACTTTTCAACGGAACGATCGGTTGGCTGGGCAAAGCGGGACGTGCATTCTCATTCACCGCGAAAGAGAACTTGGCTTGCGCATCGTTGGGGTGAACCAGGAACGTCGCGCGGCCGTCCACGTCCGAGCGCAGCATGCGCAGTCCTTCGTCCGCGGCGTCCCAGGACTTTACGACGACGTAATTGAGTTCGTCACGTAAGAAATCCTCGACCACACCCTCGTAGCGCGACTCCACCTCAAGGAAATCCGCCAGCACGCCGGCAGGCGCCAGTCCACCTTGCATAACGCCCGATTGGAACAGGCGGCGAACCGATTCGGTCGAATAACCGTGCTCAGCGATTATCGTTTCCAGGGAGCCCTTTTTCCCTATGGCTGTGGCGTATTCCGCGCGCAGGCCATCGAGGCGGCGCTTGGATTCGTTTTCGGCTAGTCGCTTGGACTCGAGCAGGTCACGCGCCTGCCCGATCTCCTCCGTGATGCCGGCAAGACGCTGAGAGACCGACTCAAACTCGAACGCAAGCTGGCCGCGTTGGCCACTGAAAGCCGCGACTTGTGAATTCGCGCCAGCGATTTCCGCATCCAGGCGGCCGGTCTCACGATTGACAGCAGCCAGATGTTCTTCGGCCTGGGTGAGCTGATTGCGAAGATTGGCGGCGGCCGCAACCACCTCCATGATTCCAACTCGTGAATCTTCCTGGTGCCGCTCCAACTCCGCGAGATTGGCGGCGGCGGCAGCAGCCTCCTGCTGGGACAGAGAACGTTCCTGCTGGGCAGCAGCCAGATCGGCAGCGGCCGACTCCAGCACTTGCCGGTTGGACTCGAGTTCGGTTTGCAAGCTGGCCAACTTGAACGACACCTGGGCCAAGTCGGCTTCGGAATTGGAAGCACGTACCACCAATTCCTGGCACCGCTCCTCATTATGGCGCCGTTGGGCCTGAGCTCGATCGATCTCAAGCGCGATCGAGGCTATCCGCTCGCGGTTCTGCCGTAACTCAGCTTCGATCGAATACCCCCGCTGGGTGCGCTCGCTCTGCTGAGATTCGAGCTGCTGCACGGTTTCGGTCTGATTGTGCATCTCTTCCGAAACCGCGTCGAGCTGCTCGTCCAAATGAGCGCTTTCCTGATCAAGTTGCGCAAACTTACTGGCCAGCACCAGGCGCAGCTTGGTGCGCATTTCTTCGCGCAGACGCGCATAGCGTTCCGCCTTGGACGCCTGCCGCTTAAGCGAATTCATTTGCCGTGTGACTTCGTCAAAAATGTCGTTGATGCGGGAGAGGTTCAGGCGCGCTTCTTCAAGACGGGCCTCGGCGAGACGCTTCTTGGTTTTGAACTTGGTGATGCCGGCTGCTTCCTCGATGATGGCGCGCCGGTCGGTAGGGCGGCTGCTCAGGATTTGGCCAATGCGTCCCTGCTCGATCAGGGCGTAGGATTCCGGCCCCAGCCCGGTGCCCATGAAGAGTTCCTGAATATCTCGCAGGCGGCAAAGTTTGCCGTTTAGGAGGTATTCGCTGTCGCCGGTACGGAACAGACGGCGCGTGACCACGATCTCGCCCGCACGGAACTGCTGCTGGTTGAACTTGCGCCGTCGAATCTTAAGGATCACAAGAGGGCCCCCACCATTCGCCGGATCGCCACCATCAGGCGGGGCTTCCGCTTCACCTTCATCCGTTTTTCCTGGCTGAGCCTCCTCAACAGCGTGCTCGGTTTCCTCGGCCGCTTGGGTTCGAAGCTGTGCCTCGTCCCAGTCTTCAGCGGGCATTTCGTCTTGAACTTCAATTTCGGTAGGCTCGTTCGCGTCGGCCCCACCATAGATTTCGGGATCAATGAGTGTCAGCGACACTTCCGCCATACCTGTCGGCTTGCGATCGCGGGTGCCGGCAAAAATCACGTCTTCCATGCGCGAGCCACGCAAGGTCTTGGCGGATTGCTCGCCCAGAACCCAGGAGATAGCGTCGGCGATGTTGGATTTGCCGCAACCATTGGGACCAATGATGGCCGCGATCCCATCACCGTGGAATTTCAGCTCGGTGCGGTCGCAGAAGGACTTGAAGCCGAGAATTTGCAGCTTTTTCAGTTTGAGCAACTTCCACTCCTTCGGCACCCGATCCTGCGAGAAAAGCGGGGCACCGCACTGTATGCGCCGACTGACGCGCGCTGCTCTGTGGTTCGCGGCGGTGAGTCTTCCGCGAGGGCGTTACCATTTTGATGCCTGCTCGCGATCCCGGCGAACACAAATCTGCCTCCATCCGAACCAAGGCACGGATTGCAGCTACTGTACCGATGAAATCGGGTGCGGGTCAAGAAATAATACACAATATGTTGTGGGTATCTCGTGCGCACCGCGTTAAGTAGCACACACAATGTCATTGAGTTCCTGAAAGACGAGTTGGGCAGGAGGAAGGGAGAATCGGCGAGAGCGGCATTAGCCTACCCCAGAAGATGGTCTGATGCAACGATAGAGATGCACGATAGAGATGCTACGAACACGATAGAGATGCTATATCGCCGTGGGGGAAGCTTGTCCTCAGGGCACGAGGATAAGCGGAGTCGACGGACCCCTACGACGCCCAGCTCATGCAAGAGCGCATCTTGGCCGAACGGCCGAAGGGAAGAGCAAATGAACAACTCGATCAACGCCAGCGACACGCGTGCGGCAACTGAACCTGAGTCCATGCAGTTCGGGACCAACCGGCTGCCTCCTGCACAACGATGGCTCTCGCTAGTCGAGCTCGCAGTGGGAAGCGTGATTGTGATCGGGCATAACGTCTATCACGTGATTCCCAATGAAGTGCCAATCCTCGTCGTGCTTGCCCTGATTTCATTCCGGCTGCGGGGTGGCGGATGGACCGCGATGGGCCTGCGTTGGACCGTTTCGTGGCGGCGAACCGCGGTATTCGCGCTCGCAGCGGCCGTCGCGAGAATTCTGCTCGGCGCGCTAGTAGTTGATCCGCTCACTGCCCACTTCTGGCCCCCGTCGGTTGCTCCGAGTGGCGCGGAACAAATCACCGGTCACGCGATAGTGGCGCTGCGCTGGCTTCTGATCGTCTGGACTTTTGCCGCCCTCGGCGAGGAAATCAGCTACCGAGGCTACCTGCTGGCGCGTGCAGCCGATGTAGGCGGCCGATCAAAAACTGCTTATTGGACTGCAGTTTTTGTCTCCGCCGCGTTGTTTGGATACGGACACTTCTATAAGGGTCCGTCAGGGATCTTGGACTCGGGCATGGCCGGTCTCGTTCTTGGGGCAGCTTACGTTTTGTCAGGCCGCGACCTGTGGGTCTGCATTCTGGCTCATGGGTTCATTGATACTTTTGGTGTGGTTGCTCTGTTTTTTGGATGGCAATCGTAAATCGCCTATGCGAGAGTCGAAAAAGAAAATCACCTTCTCACACTCTCAGCGGCTCGCCGGTGATCTGAAAGACGCTCGCGCAACCCACGCAGCTCAAATCGAAACTCCCGCGCGAACCGGCTGCCGTCGCACGTAGGACCACCATGAACTCCATTTTCTCCGAGTTCTATTTGAGCACCGGTGACTTTTTCAATTACTTCTTTCAACTGTCTCGCTTCCCAGATCTCTACCGGTGTGTTGTAAACCAGGCTGCCGATTTTCGTTGAGTCGGCGAGCGTGAGCAGCATTCGCGCAACATCCTCCACGTGCACCAGTGACAACTCCGCCTCCGGAGCATATGGCATGCGGATGGAGCCCCCAGGAAGCGATTCGAATATCTGGGCGCGCCAGGGAGAAGATGTTTTCTTAACACCCGACCCGATCACCCTCGCGATGCGAAGCGAAACAAACTCAATTGCTCTCAGGCTATGAAGTGTCTCACCCACCAGTTCGATAGCTCGCTTCGATCCACCATAAGGCTCGTCCGGAGCCGCCGGATCACTCTCGGTCACGGGACGATCGGTTGGAGATGAGCCGTATACCGCGATCGAGCTAGCAAAGATGAAGCGTTGGACGTGGGCGGTCACGGCCTGCCGCATCAATTGCAGGGAAGCACTTAGATTTACCTCTGCTCCGGTCAAAGGATCGGCCCGGAAGGCGCCCAGCAAAATGGCGGCAAGATGGATCACGATGCGAATGGGATAGGTTTCGAAAAGCCTGGATACATCGCGCTCCTGGTGGAGATCGCAGGCAATGACATCTGCTGAAGGGGCCGGGTTCAAATCGACGGGCAAGATTTTGCGTTCAGCAGTTCTTAGAACTCGACAGACTTCAGTCCCTATATGTCCGCTGGCGCCTGTGACAAGAATGAGTCCTTCTGGGTTTGCCGAACGCATGCAGCTATTCTCCAAGAGGCTTCGGAAGTCAGCAAGATCCAACCCGTGTCTTGCCCCAAAGAAAAGGCGCGAGCAAGCGGCCCGCGCCCGAGAACCGATTCTGACGCTTTACTTCTATCCGCCCACCTTCTCAAAGAACAGGCAGATGGATTCGATCCCGCGGTAGAAGTTCGGGATGTGAAACTTTTCATTGGGAGCGTGCAGATTGTCGTCGGGAAGCCCGAAGCCCATCATCACGCTGGGAATCTTTAGGACGTCCTGGAAGTCGGTCACGATAGGAATCGAACCGCCGGAGCGAATGAAGACTGTGTCTTTCTTGAAGACGTCGTGCATGGCTTCGGTGGCAGCCTTGATGTAACGGTTGTCAGTGCCTACCACGCAGGCTGGGCCCTTGCTCCAAACCTTGATCTTGGTCTCAATGCCTTTGGGCGTCAGCTTCTTCACGTAGTTGGTGTACTTCTTGAGGATGTCGTCGGGATCCTGGTTGGGCACCATGCGCATGGAGACTTTGGCTGCCGCCTTGGCTGGAATCACCGTCTTGGCGCCAGGAGCCGTGAAGCCGCCGGGCATGCCGTGGACTTCCAGCGTGGGACGCGCCCAAGTGCGGTAGAGCACCGAATATCCCGGCTCGCCCGTAAGCACCTTGGACCCTACTTCGGTCTTGCGATAGTGCTCTTCGTTGAACGGCAGGCGTTTCCAGGCTTTCAGTTCATCTTTGGTGGGCGCCTTCACGCCTTTGTAGAAGCCGGGAATCAGGACCTTGCCTTTGGAATCCTTCAGCTTGCTGATGATTTCAATGAGCGCAAAAAACGGATTGGGCGCCGCGCCACCGTACATGCCGGAGTGCAGATCGGTCTTCGCGCCGAAGGCTTCGATCTCGGTGTATACCAGTCCACGCAGGCCGACGCACAAGGTCGGCAGGTCGGGCGCGAACAACTCGGTGTCACAGACCAGGGCAAAGTCGGCTTTCAGCTTGGCCTTCTGCTTGCGCACGTACTCGGCAATGGACTCGCCGCCGACTTCCTCCTCCCCTTCAATGATCAACTTCACATTGAGGGGGAGCTTGCCGTTATGACCCTTCATCAGAGCCTCGATGGCCTTAATCTCCATCCAGAGCTGGCCCTTGTCGTCCACGGCGCCACGAGCATAGATGTTGTTATTGCGCTCTGTAGGTTCAAACGGAGGGGAGACCCACTCATCGAGCGGGTCAGGAGGCTGCACATCGTAGTGGGCATAGCAGAGCACGGTTGGCTTGCCGGGAGCGTGCAGCCAATCGGCATAGACCAACGGATGTCCCTGCGTAGGGATGATTTCAACATTCTCCATGCCGATGCGGCGCAGTTCGCTGGCTACGAAATCGGCGGCCTTCTGTACATCGGATTTGTGCTCTTCCAGGGTACTGACGCTCGGAATACGAAGAAGGTCTTTCAGTTCATTTAAGAAGCGCTGCTGGTTTTGGCGGGCATAATCGACTGCGGGGGAAGCCATAGTGCAACCTTTCTCGCGGAATGACGCGGATCAGATGGAAATTATCAGGACTCACCAAACGCCTAAAGTATACCCGAAGCAAGAGCGCAATCAGGAGGGCGTAGCGCACGTTCGGCGGGGCTTTCGGACCGAGTCACATAATGCTGGCTTCAGCCAAATCGGTGCGGCGAAAAGGCTGTGAGATCGTACCATGGTGTCTCCCTGCAGACCACCTGAGCCATGATCTGAGCCGTGACCGGAGTGAGCAGGATGCCGTCTCGAAAGTGTCCCGTGGCAACAAAATAGCCTGGCGTGCGTGTAGGGCCAAGAATCGGCAAATGATCGGGCGTGCCGGGTCGCAGGCCGGCCCAGTCTTCCAGAATGTGGGCCTCCGCCAGCGCGGGCACAAGCTTGATGGCGGCGCGGCGCATGCGATGGATGGTCCGAGAGTCCGTGCGTTTGTCGTAACCCGCTTCTTCCACAGTGGCACCGATCAGTAACCGGCCATCGGTGCGGGGAACCAGGTACACCTCGGGCGCGCGGACTACATGTCGAACCATCTCGCGCGAGGGGGGCACCACGGCCAGCATCTGGCCCTTTACCGGCCGCGTAGGGAAGCGGTAAGGCGGAAATTGCCCCGCCCAGGCCCCTGCACAATTGACCACGAGGGCAGTATGAAAGCTCGTTTTGGTCGTGCTGACACCCGTCACGACTCCGTCGGAAAGATCCACTGAGGTAACAGGATCACCTGAGGAAGTATCCACACCGCGATGCTTACATGCGCGTAATGCGGCCAATACCAGTGCCCGTGGATCCACGCTTCGCTCCGGAAGCAAGTAGGCGGGGAAACCGGCTGGAACAAGGCTGGGCTCCAGTTCAGATAAACCCTTCTTAGATAAAGCTTCAGTTGAAGATTCCGGAGCAGATTTCGCGCCCAGGAGGATGGTGCCCTGGCTGCGAAGGTCCACATGGGTCCCCGCTTCGTCTTCTAGTTCGCGGACAAATTCCGGATACATGCGGGCGCTGGCGCAGGCCAGTGGCCGAAGGGGAAGGGGAATCTCATCTCCACAATCAGCCAGCATTCCGGCAGCAGCGTGTGAGGCCTCGCGCCCGGGCTCAACGCGTTCCACCACCAAAACCGACAATTCCCGCTTGCGCAGCTCCCGCGCCAGGGACAAACCTATGATGCCCCCACCAACCACGATGGCATCCCAACTGTTCACATCTGCATTGTATAAAGAGCGCTTTGCTTCGCAGCTCCTACCGCACCCGGAGTCTGGGGAGTGTTACCGATGGCACGTATGATTCGGCCGGATAGCATTGACACGCTTGCCCTTATGCTCAACAATTGCTTGCAGATCAGCACTCGCGGAGGATTTCATGCCAGAGGAAGGCGCAGCGCCGGCGTTCATTCACGAGGAACATTCAAGCAATGTCGGCAAGTGGATCATCGTATTGCTCGCAGTTGTATTTGTCGCCGGGACCTTGTACGCGGTTTACGATTCTCGTGCGCGTTTGGAGAAGCTGGAGAAGACGAACGCCACGAGCGCGGCGCAGGTTACAGAGCTGAGTAAGCGCGTGGCTGAGGCCGAGGCCAACTCGGAGACCTTGGCCCACCAGCTCGGCATGACCAAAAAAGAGCTGGCCCAGCGTACGGCCCAGCTGCAGGCCGAGCAGCGCGCGTCGGAGCGCGTGGTACACCAGCACACCGAGCAAATCACGCAGGTCAGCGGGGAAGTCGCTGGCGTCAAGAGCGAGATGGGAGGCGTCAAGACGGATGTAGCCTCTACCCGCACTGACTTGGAAGCTACCAAGGCCCGGTTGGAGAGCGTGAAAGGCGACATGGGCGTAATGAGTGGGCTGGTCGCAACCACCCGCGACGACCTGGAAACGCTGAAGCATCGCGGGGACCGGAATTACTACGAGTTCTCCCTCGACAAGGGCAAGAGACCGGTTCCTGTTTCCACCGTCAGCTTGCAGCTGAAGAAAACCGATGCCAAGCGCGGCAAGTTCACACTCAATGTCATGGCCGACGATCGGACGATCGAAAAGAAAGATCGCAATGTGAACGAACCCATCCAGTTCTACACCGGGCGTGGCCGCATGCTGTATGAACTGGTGGTCTGGACCGTGGATAAGAATAAGATCACCGGCTATCTCAGCACTCCCAAGGGTGCTCCCCAGCCGGTACAAACGGGACCGGGAGCTCTGTAAGACGTGCTAGTTCCCGGCGTGCGCGTCCTCCTGTCCATAGTGCTCAGGACGGCAGTGATTTATGCGGTCGTCCTGCTGGGAGTTCGGCTGAGCGGCAAACGTGAGGTCGGTCAGATGACGCCTTTCGACCTCACACTTCTCCTGCTGCTCTCCAATGCCGTGCAGAATGCTATGACCGGTCCCGATACCTCGCTGCTGGGCGGCGTGGTCGCGGCCTGCACGCTGCTGCTCATGAACTACTTCGTGGCGGAAACTTCCGGCGTTAATCGCCGCTTTCGTCGATTTATCCAAGGGCAGCCCACGCTGCTTATTCACGACGGGCAAATTATTTCCGCCCACCTTGCCAAAGAGCACGTCAGCGCGGATGAATTGCATCGAGCATTGCGCGAACACGGCATTGCAGATTACAAGGACGTAGCCCTGGCGGTTCTTGAAGTTGACGGGTCGATCAGTTGTCTGAAGTATGATGACCTCGCTCCCACGGCTCACACCCACCTCCGCCGGAGGTTCCTGCAGAAAAAAGATTAGAATCAGCTTGTTCTATGGGTCATTCGGCCAGAGCACGCCCGCTGATCATGTTTTTTGTCCTGTGGCTGGCAAACAGCACCTCACTCCTTGCGCAATGGATGGGCAGGCAGACCGCTTGTTATGCGGACTCAATTCGCGCCAACCCAAACCGTCCCACCGTCGCAGATCCCGCGGACATCACGCAATATGGCGTGTTGGAGCTCGAGACAGGCTGGGACCGGTCATGGCCGCTGCCGGATGAGGTCCAGAGTTCCTTCGGGGGATTGCTCAAGTTCGGGATCTTGTGCGATGTCGAATTGCGTTGGAATTCAACCTTCTTGCTTTCGCAGAGCGCTGCGACGGGTGTTCAGCGGGGGTTCGGCGATAACTGGTTAGGTCCGCAGGTCCGGATTTACCGCCAAACCAGCCGCGTGCCCACGTTAGCCGTGAGTTATGCCTACAAACTACCCTCGGCGAGTTTCCAAAAAGGACTGGGGACCGGACAAGTGGATCACGCACTTACATTTCTAGCCAGCAAGGACCTTATGTCCTTTCATTTTGATTTCAACGTCACGCACTTCCTCATTGGAAATAGCGGACCAACAGGCTTTGATCACGATGAACAGCTGAATCTCGCCTTCTCACATGCGCTTCGAGGTGGTCTTCAATTCACTGGCGAAATTTATGGAGACACCCGACTGAATCGAAACACACCGGGCTTTGTTTCTTCCCTATGGGCTCTCACCTACCAAGTGACTCCCCGCCTTGTCGTGGACGGCGGTTTCGAGGGGGGACTTAGTTCCGGCGGGCCGCACTGGCGTGTTTTCGCGGGTGTCACCTACGCGATAGCGAACCTATACCCAGGCTGGAGGCAAAACCGACACGCACGGGCCCGTTTTTGATAGGTTCCATCTGCTATTTGGTAATCACCACTGGACGTTGATCGTAAGGCTGCACCGTCACACTCAGCGACTTGCGTTTATCGAAAGCGTCCTGCGTAACGGGAAAAACCACCATGATTGTTCCCTTGACCTCCCCGCCAGGCTGAATCTTGGTCTCAACCTTTAATGGTTCGCTTGCATGCTGTTTAAGGGCAGGGAAGGCCTGGAAGTAACGCTCGAAGTCAACAGGAGAAGCGGCGTCATCGGGAAATTCGCCGCTGTCGGTCTTGAGAGTGGCCTTCATGCTGTGGATCCACATCGCCTTCTTTCCCCCATTGTGCAGGGTTACATTGATGACTGCTAACACCGTGCCCTGATTCGGGACTTCAACGCCCGCCACATCGTCGATGGACCCCGCGGAGGTCGGACGAGTTTGCGTGAAGACCATGATGGCGCCGACGACCAGCACGATAGCAATACCGATCAGGACGATCTTGGCCGGCGGCAGATTGCGCTTGGCGGTGCCGAATTCCTCGCCGATATCGAATTTCATTGCGCCGGACGGTGCGGGTTCACTGGCAGTAGGGGCCGGGCTCGCCGGTGGAGGAGTCGGTGGATTGTCAGGCATCGTCGACCTCGATTTTCAGTTCAGATTCTATCCGTTTTGGATGCGGAACGCGGCTCACCAGCCGTGCTTCATCGCTTCAGCAAATTTCTGCACCGGCAGAGTGTTCAGCACATCATCTTTCGTCAGCCAGGCACGGCGGGCCTGCAGGACTCCGTATCGGATCTTCTCCATATGCGACGTGTGATGGGCATCGGTGTTGATCACGATCTTCACACCTCGCTCTTTCGCAATGCGCAGGTGGCGGTCGTTTAAGTCAAGCCGGTCAGGGTAGGAGTTCAGTTCCATGGCGACTCTGTGCTTGACAGCAGCCTTCAGCACAGCCTCCATGTCGAACGGATAGGCGTCACGACGCAGGAGGATGCGGCCTGTGGGATGACCGATGACCGAGGTGTTTGGATTCTCGATCGCTTTCACCAGGCGGTCGGTCATTTTCGCGGGCTCCTGGTTGAACTGCGAGTGTACGCTGGCAATCACGATATCCATCTCAGCGAGGACGGAATCAGAGAGGTCCAGCTCACCGTCCCCTAAAATATCTACCTCGACGCCCGCGAAGACCTTGATGCCGTCGATCTTCTCGTTGGCTTTTCGGATGCGCTGGATGTGTTCGAGGGCGCGCTTGTCATCGAGGCCATTCGCGAAGGCCAGATTCTTGGAATGATCGGTAATCGCCATGTATTTATAGCCGCGCGCACGGGCAGCCTCGGCCATCTCTTCGATCGTGCAACGGCCGTCGGTCTCGACCGTGTGCATATGCACGTCGCCCTGCAAATCCTTTTCTTTGATGAGTTGGGGTAACGTGTGCTTCTCGGCCGCTTCTATCTCTCCCTGGTTTTCCCTCATTTCGGGCGGGATGTAGTCGAGCTTGAGCTTGGCGTAAATCTCTTCTTCGGTCTTGCCCGCGACTGGCTTTTGACTATCCAGCTGCGCCAGGCTGTACTCACTGAGCGTGAAGCCCATTTTCAACGCGCGCTGCCGCAGAGCCACGTTGTGCGATTTCGAGCCGGTGAAGTACT
>Ga0209158_1001533_pt1 | contig 15226 bp, 8 predicted proteins | sample GraSoiAngelo_140_FD_185897 | JGI IMG/M metagenome (GOLD analysis project Ga0209158, IMG submission 185897) | Grasslands soil microbial communities from the Angelo Coastal Reserve, California, USA - 14_0929_12_30cm (SPAdes) (version 2) | ecosystem: Environmental > Terrestrial > Soil > Grasslands ...
ACCTGGGTCAGGCGAGCGAGCTCGTCCCCGAGGACGAGTTCGGGCTCGGCAGCTCCACGCGACTGCTCGACCCCGGCTTCGACGTCAAGGGCGTTCGCGTGAGCGTGATGACCTGGCTGCACACCGAGGCGGGGTTTCAGCTGGGCAACACGCTGCTCGCGTTCCTGCACGACTCGGTGCCCGCGCAAGACAACACGCGCTACAACGTGCTGACCGACGGCATCGTCGAGGCCGGGTTCGCCCCGACGCTCGGGTATGCGGGCCGCGTCTGGGGCGATACCGCGACGGGGATCTACCTCGGCGGCGCGCTGCACTACTACCTCGGCGTGGGGTACGCGAAATTCACCGGCGACGGCGGCTTCATCACCGGTCCCATCATCTTCGGCGGCACCAACCCCGTCACGCCCGACGGCAGTGGCTTGACGCAGTACTCGAAGCCGGGTCACAAGCTGGGTCACGGCATCGGTGGCGACATCGGCATCGCATGGATCTCGGGGCCGCTCGAGCTGGGCTTCGGGGTGAACGACATCGGTGCGACGATCACCTGGCCCGACACGCGCCAGGACAGCGCTTTCTACCGGGACTCGACGGTGGCGGGCACCGGCTCCCCCGTCGGCTACTCGACGCCGTTCGCGAACCATGTCGAGACGAAAACCGAGCTCCCGGTCTCTTACGTTGCGAACCTCGCCTACACGATCGGCACGACCACGCTCGCCGCGGACCTGGTGAACAACGGGCGGGGGACGACCCTGCACCTGGGCGGCGAAAAGCGGCTCGGCCTCGTCGCCCTGCGTGGGGGCGTGTCGCGCGACCAGCGCAAGCGGCTCGAGTTCGGATGGGGCGGCGGCGTGCGGCTCGGCGGGGTGTCCCTCGACCTCGGCTTCTGGACGCACAGCAATTCGCTCTCGAACGAGCGCGCCATCACCATGGCGACGTCGCTCTCGATCTATTAGGGAGGCATGATGAACGCGAAGTGCTTCGGAGTGGCGTTGCTCGCGGCGCTGGCGGTGGGCTGCGGGGAGGGGCGGGCCATCTTCAACGTCGACGTGCACAGCTTCCTCTTCGGCACGGGGCGCGACACGGTCCCGTACCTCGTGCCTGCGTCGACGACCCAGGACACGTCCAGCGTGCAGCACATCAACCTGCCGGGGGCGGGCTCGTCGATTGTGGATACGGTGCACGCCATCGGGGGCGTGACGTTCCTGAACACAAGCGGCTCGGGCACGATTCTTTTCCAGATATACGTTGCCGCCGACTCGCTCGGGACCTACAACGCCTCCGCGCTCGCGGTGAGCGTGCCGGCGCCTCCGGCCGGGCCAGCCCCGGTGCCGGGCCTTCCGGTCGGGCTCGACGCCGACTTTTCGAACGCCGTGAACTCGGCGTTCACCCAATCCGACCTCTGGGTGCGACTAAAGGCGCACGTCACCGCTGCTGCCGGTCTGCCCATGCAGGGCAAGATGGTGCTGGACTCGCTCAGGCTCCGCATCGTGATCCGGGACAAGATCTTCTAGCCAGCGTCCCGGCGGCGCCCTCCCGCCTTATATTCCGGCCGTGCCCGAAGCCGCACGCCGACGCAGCGTGGTCGTCGATGTCGGCGGCGTGAAGGTGGGCGGCGCCCACCCGATCGCCGTCCAATCGATGACCAACACCGACACGGCCGCCGTGGACGCGACCGCGGCGCAGGTGCGCGCCCTGCATGAGGCGGGGAGCGAGCTGGTGCGCGTCACGGTCAACAATGACGAGGCCGCGCAGGCGGTCCCCCACATCGTCGCTCAAGTGGCGGCCCCCGTCATCGGGGACTTCCACTACAACGGCCACCTCCTGCTCACGAAGTACCCCCGCATGGCCGAGGCGCTCGCCAAGTACCGGATCAACCCCGGCAACGTGGGCGCGAAGCGGCGCGACGAGAACTTCCGCACCATCATCGAGGTTGCGCTCGCGAACCGGAAGCCCGTGCGCATCGGGGTGAACTGGGGGAGCCTCGACCAGCAGCTCCTCACCGAGCTGATGGACGAAAACGCCCGCCGCTCCGACCCGCTCGACGCCCGCGCGGTGACGATCGAGGCGATGGTCCAGAGCGCGATGCGCTCGGCGGAGCTGGCGGAAGAGTGCGGGCTCGGGCACGACCGGATCATTCTTTCGGCCAAGGTCTCCGGCGTGCAGGACCTCGTGGCGGTGTACCAACGGCTCGCCGAGCGCTGCGATTATCCGCTCCATCTCGGGCTCACCGAAGCGGGGATGGGGAGCAAGGGAATCATCGCGAGCACCGCGGGGCTCGCCATCCTGCTCCAGGAGGGGATCGGCGACACCATCCGCGTCTCGCTCACGCCGCGGCCCGGCGGCGACCGCACCGAGGAAGTGCAGGTGGCGCAGCAGATTCTCCAGTCGCTCGGCCTGCGCAGCTTCACGCCCCAGGTGTCGGCATGCCCCGGCTGCGGCCGCACCACATCGACCTTCTTCCAGGAGATGGCCGACGACATCCAGACCTACTTGCGCGAGCACATGCCGATTTGGCGAGAGCGCTATCCCGGCGTGGAGTCGCTCAGGGTGGCCGTGATGGGGTGCGTGGTGAATGGTCCCGGCGAGTCGAAGCACGCCGACATCGGCATCTCGCTTCCCGGGACGTTCGAGGAGCCGAAGGCCCCGGTGTTCGTGGACGGGCGACTCAAGGTGACGCTCAAGGGCGACACGATCGTCGCCGACTTCCTGAAGATCCTGGAGGAGTACGTGGACAGTCGCTTCGGCGCGGGCGCGCCGGTGCGCTGACTCAGTCCTCTCCTCCCGGCTTCAGCCCGCGCAGCGAGCGAAACTCGGCGGCCACGATGTCCGGGGCCCCCCGGACCTTGAGGGCGTCGACCAGGGTTCCCACGACCGCCTCGTCCTTCAGGCGGACCAGGTATTCTAGGGTCGAGGTGCCGCCGTCCGTGGGCACGACTTCAGCGAGCCTCCAGCGTTTCGCGCGCTCGTCGAGCAGGGCTTCGGCCACCCGCCGGGCGGGCTCGAGGCGCGCCGCGTGGATCAGCAGCGCGCCGTTGAAGCGCTTCTTCTTATCGTCCGCCGCCGCGAGGTGGGGCTCGAGCCGAGCCGCGCGGTCTCCTCCGAGTCGATCCGCGTAGATGTTCCCCACGTTGAACTGCCACAGGGTGAGCACCACCGCGTTGAAGACGACGGACATGACCGCGGCAACGGTGGGCGCGAACACCCCGGCGGCGACGCCCACGGCGAGGGCGAGGAAGATGTAGACGGCGTCCTTCGTGTCCTTGAGGGTGTTGCGGAAGCGTACCGCCGCCACGATCGCGGCGAGCGCGAACGCCAGCGCCAGGCTGTTCTGCACCAGGATGACGGTGCCCGCGACGGTCATCGGTAGGATGATGACCGTCTGCACCACCGACTGATCGTAGCCCGAGCGCCGCTTGGTGACCATGTAGACCCACGCGACGGGAAGCACGAGCAGCAGCGCGGTGAGCATCGACAGCAGCGTGACCAGCGCCCACTCGGCTTGCGAGAGGGCTGGCGCGCCGGCCCCCACTACCTGCTCGAGGTCGCGGCCGCGGCGCGCGGCGGCCATGCCGAGCACCGAGATTTCGCGGAAGTGGTCGAGCAGTCCCGGGAGGGTGGGGAACAGCGTGATGAGCAGCCACACGGCGCCGCCGAGCACGGCGTAGTACGCCGCCAGGCGGAGGTAGGGAGAGCTACGTACTGGGCCGCCCGAGTCCACGGAGCAATTGTAGCTCGCCCGATGGAATCGGCCAGTGGGCGGCGCGCGTCAGTCCGCCGGCGCACCTCCCGGTAGCGGACGGGCCGGTGCCGGGCGCACCAGCGAGAGCTTTCCCAGGCGCTGCTGCAGCGTGTCGAGGTAGGTGTAGATCACCGGCGTCACATACAGCGTGACGAGCTGCGAGAACGCGAGCCCGCCCACCACGGCGATACCGAGCGGCCGGCGGGACTCGGAGCCCGTGCCCACCCCCAGGGCGATGGGCAGTGTGCCCATCAGCGCCGCCATCGTGGTCATCATGATCGGCCGGAACCGGATGCTGCACGCCTGCAGGATCGCATCCCGCGGCGACTTGCCTTCCGTACGCTGCGCCTCGAGCGCGAAGTCGATCATCATGATCCCGTTCTTCTTCACGAGCCCGACGAGCATGATGACGCCGACGAAAGCGTACACGCTGAGGTCCACCCGGAAAATGAGCAGCGTCAGGAGCGCCCCGAATGCCGCGAACGGCAGTGCCGACAGGATGGTGAGCGGGTGGATGAAGCTCTCGTACAGGATGCCGAGCACCATGTAGATCACGAGCACGGAAAGGATCAGCAGCAGCAGCAGGCCCGCCTGGCTCGACTGGAACGCCTGCGCGGTGCCGGCGAAGCTCGTCGTGATGCTGGAGGGCAGGGACTGCTGCGCGATGCGCTGCACCTGCGTGACGGCGGTGCCGATGGCGACTCCCTGCCGCAGGTCGAACGAAATCGTGACCGAAGGCAGCTGCCCCGCGTGGTTCACCGTGAGCGGGCCCACGCTCGAGCCCAGGGTGGCGATGGACGCGAGCGGCACCAGCGTGCCGGTGCGCGAGCGGATGTACAGGAGGTTCAGCGCCGAAAGGTCTTGTTGGTACTGGGGCAAGAGCTCCATCACCACCCAGTACTGGTTGGTCGCCGTGTAGATCGTCGAGACCTGGCGCGCCCCGTAGGCGTTGTACAGCGCCTCTTCCACCTGCTCGGCCGTGATGCCGAGCGCTGCGGCCCGGTCCCGGTTGATGGTGACCGTGGCCTGCGGGCTCGAGATCTGCACGTCGCTCGTGACGTTCAGCAGATCCGGCAGCTTGCGGAGCTGAGTCGCCAGCCGCGTCGCGTTGTCGTACAACCCGATCCGGTCGGGGCTCTGGAGCGTGAACTGGTACAGGCTCTTCGTGCGGCGGCCGCCGATCTGGATGGGCGGCGGGTTCTGGAGGAATACCTGGATCCCGGGGATCCCGGCCAGCTTGCCATTGAAGTAGCGGATCAGGTCGTCCACGCTCACGCGGCGCTGCGAGCGGGGCTTGAGCTGCATGAAGACGCGCCCCTGGTTGATCGTGCCGCCGCCGCCGAGGAACGACATCGTGCCCACCACGTTGGGATCCTGCTGCAGCACCGCCATCACCTGCAGCTGATGGCTCACCAGGTCGTCGAACGACGTGCCCTCGACGGTTTCCGTGGTCCCGAAGATCTGGGAGTTGTCCTCGCTCGGAAGGAAGCCCTTCGGGACGGCCACGAACAGGAGGCCCGTGCCGAGCAGGATGGCCGCCGAGAAGGCCATCGCCGCCGGGCGGCGGTTCATCACCCAGTCGAGGCTGCGCTCGTACCAGCCCAGCACCTCCTGGTACACGCGCTCCGACTGCTCGTACAGCTTCCCGTGGTGCGCTTCGCGCGACGGCCGCAGGAAGCGGCTGCACAACATCGGCGTCAGGGTCAGCGACACGAGCCCGGACACGAGAATGGCGGAGCCGATGGTCACGGCGAACTCGTGGAACAACCGGCCCACGATCCCGCCCATGAAGAGCACCGGGATGAAGACCGCCGCCAGCGACAGCGTCATCGACAGGATCGTGAACCCGACCTCCCGCGCCCCGCCGAACGCCGCGGCTAGCGGCGGCTCTCCTTTCTCCATGTGGCGCACGATGTTCTCGAGCATCACGATGGCGTCGTCCACCACGAACCCCACGGACAGGGTGAGCGCCATCATGGAGAGATTGTCGAGGCTGTAATCGAGCGCGTACATCACCGCGAACGTTCCCACGAGCGAGAGCGGCAGCGCCAGACTCGGGATGACCGTCGCCGAGAGGTTGCGGAGGAAGAGGAAGATGACCAGGACGACGAGCCCCAGGGTGACGGACAGCGTGAACTGCACGTCCGCGAGCGAGGCGCGAATCGAGTCCGAGCGGTCGTAGCGCAGCTGCAGGTCCACGGATCCCGGGAGCTGCTGCTTCAGGCCCGCCATGACGCTCCGTACGCGGCTTGCGACCCCGACGGTGTTGGTGCCCGGCTGTCGCTGGATGGCGAGCACGATGGTCCGACTGCCGTTGTACCATGCGGCGCTCTTGTTGTCCTGCACGTCGTCCAGCACCTGGCCGATGTCCTGGAGGCGCACCGGCGCGCCCTTGCGGTAGGCCACGACGAGGGGTCGGAACGCCGCTGCATCCTGCAGCTGCCCGTTCGCCTGGACCGTGTAGGCGCGGTGCGGGCCCCACAGGACACCGGTCGGCAGGTTGACGTTGCCGGCGTCGACCGCGCTCGCCACTTCGTCGATTCCGAGGGCGCGGCCGGCCAGGGCCTTGGGATCGAGCTGAATGCGCACGGCGTACTTGGCGGCGCCGTACACGTTGACCTGCGCCACGCCGCTGACGGTGGACAGGCGCTGCGCGATGAAGGTCTCGGCGTACTCGTCCAGCGCGGGCAACGACAGCGTCTTCGAGCTCAGTGCGTAGTAGACGATCGGCTGGTCGGCCGGGTTCACCTTCTGGTAGGTGGGCGGCAGGAGGCCGCTCGGGAGCTGGCGCAGCGTCTTGGAGATCGCCGCCTGCACGTCCTGCGCGGCGGCGTCGATGTTGCGGTCCAGGGTGAACTGCAGCGTGATGCTCGTGCTGCCGAGGCTCGACGACGAGGTCATCTGGTCCACGCCGGCGATCGTCGAGAACTGCTTCTCCAGCGGCGTCGCCACGGCGGACGCCATCGTCTCGGGGCTCGCGCCCGGCAGGCTCGCGCTCACCGTGATGGTGGGGAAGTCCACGTTCGGCAGATTGCTCACCGGCAGCAGCCGGTAGGCCATCAGCCCGAAGACGAAGATCCCCAGCATGACGAGCGTCGTCATGACGGGCCGCCTGATGAACAGCGCGGAGATGTTCATTTGTCCGCCTCCAGCTCGCGTGCGGGCTCCGCCACGCCCTTCACTTCCACGGGCGCGCCCGGCACGAGGCGCACCTGGCCGTCGGTGACGACTTCGTCCCCCGCCTGCACCCCCTGGCCGATCACGGCGTAGGCTCCCGCCGTGCGCTCGATCGTCACCGGCTGCGAGCGCGCGGTGCCGTCCTGGTTCACGACGAACACGTACGTCCCCTGCTGGCCCGTCATCACGGCCTGGCCCGGCACGACCAGGGCCTGCTGCTCGACGTACAGCCGCAGCCGCACGCTCAGGAACTCGCCCGGCCACAGCGCGCTGTCCCGGTTCGGGAACTCGGCCTTGAGCAGCACCGTCCCCGTGGTCGTGTCGACGCTGTTGTCCACGAACGTGAGCACCCCCTCGCTGACGGTCGTGTCTTCCTTCGACGGGCTCACGAGCACGGGCAGCCGGTTCTTGCGGTAGCGCTGGATGTCCGGCAGGTGCAGCTCCGGGACCGCGAACCGCACGAGGATGGGTTGGATCCGGTTGATCACGACGAGCGTGTCACTGGCGGTCGCCCGCACCAGGTTGCCCTCCCGCACGAGCAGCCGACCCGTGCGGCCGGCGATGAGGGCGCGGATGGTGGCGTACTCCAGGCTGAGCTGGGTGTTCGCGACGGACGCCGAGTCGGCCCGCACCGCCGCCTGCAGGGCCTCGGCGTTGGCGCGCTTCGCATCGTAGTCCTGCTTGGTGACGTAGTCCTGCTTCACCAGCTCGGCGTAGCGCGTGGCGTCGAGCGCGGCGTTCTCGGCCTGGGCGGCGTCGCGGGCCAGCATCGCGCGCGCCTGGTCGAGCGCCGCTTGGAACGGCCGCGGGTCGATCTGGAACAGCACCTGGCCGGACGTGACCTCGTCCCCCTCCCGGAACGCCACGCGGGTCAGCACGCCCGTCACCTGCGACTGCACCGCCACCGTCTGCCGCGGCTCGGCAGTCCCGGTGGCGACGATCTCGTAGGGCACGGGCCGCTGCTCGGCGCGCGCCACGGTGACCGGGACGCGGGCCGGACCGCCCGCCCCCTTGTGCGAGCAGCCGAGCACGACGAGCAGCGCGACGACCGTGGCCGCGGTCGGGGTCTTCATCTATCGGTTCATTCCCGTGGAGTCCGGTTGGACGTGCAGCGGGCTGCTCCCGTCGAGCCCGAGAATGCCGGCGTCGTGCGCCAGCTGGGCGAGCGCCGTGAACCAGGAGAAGCGCGCCTGGATCGCTTGCGCCCGAGCGTCGGCGAGCGCCGCCTGCGCCGTCAACAGGTCGAGCAGGCTGCCGGCTCCGGCCTTGTAGCGGCCCAGGGCCACCTGCTCCGACTGCGTCGCGCTCGCGAGCAGGTCGGCGCTGGTGCGCACCCGCTGCGTGGCGGTGCGCAGTCGGTAGTAGGCATCGAACACCTGGAAGATCACCTGCTGCTCCATCCCGTGCGCGCGCTGCTCCGCGGCTCGCGCGGCGGCGGCGGCGGCCTTCACACCGTAAATCTGCGACCACCCCGAGAACAGTGGAATCTGAATGGCGATGCTCGCCGTGTAGCTGTGACCAAAGGTCGAGGTGTTGAGAAAATACGTCTCGCCCGTGCTCCCGCTCACGAGCAGCGACGGCAGCGCCTGGGCGCGCGCCACGCTCACGCGGGCCTGGATCGCCCGCGCCTCCGCCCGGGCGGCGGCGAGGTCGGGGCGCTCCCGCACCGCCCGCTGGATCAGCGTGTCCACGCTGTCGGTGATGCCGAGCGGCGGCAGGGTATCGGGGGGGATCGCGACGTCGTAAGGAACGTTCGCCGGCAGGCCCATGGAGAGTGCCAGCGCGCCGCGGGTCGTCTGCAGCGCGCCCTCAGTCGTCTCCAGCGTGAGCTGCGCCTGCGACAGCGCCGTCTTCGCCTGGAGCACGTCGGCGATGGTCGCGAGCCCCACCCGGTGGCGCTGCGCCGCCGCCTCGAGATTGGTCTGGGCTTCCTTGAGCGTCGTCTGCTGCGCCGCGAGCAGCGCTTTGGTCGCCATGTAGTCGAAGTAGGCGCTCGCGACCCCCAGCACCACGTTCTGGATGACCGCATTGTGGGTCCAGTCCGCCGCCAGCAGCGCCTGGCGTGCTTCGCCGACCGATCCGGACCGCCCCCCCAGGTCGAAGAGCAGCCAGGAGAGGTTGAGCGTCGGGCCGTAGAACTGCTGCTTCACCGCGGAGCGGCCGGCCGACGGGACCGTCTTGATCGCCGTGACGGCGCCGTCCAGGGAGATGGTCGGGTAGTACTGTCCCCGCGCGGCCCCGTACGTGGCGGCGGCGGCGCGGGCGTCCGCCCAGGCCGCGGCCGTCGCCGAGTTGTTGCGCAGCGCGACGTCGATCACGTCGGTGAGCTGCAACCCCTGGACGCGTTGCCCGAGCTGCGCCGGCAGCGCGGGGGCGGGGCGGGTGGTGTCCTGCACCGGTCGCTCGTGGGGCGGCGTCCAGAAGACGTTGGGGGCCGGGGCCGTCCCGGCGACGCCCCGCACACCCGGGGGATTGGGGATGCAGGCGGCGGCGAGCGCCGCGAGCGCGGCCAGCGCGCGCGCTCCGATCCGGCGAGTGGGAGAGGGCTCGCTTGCAGTCACCATGTTGAGTGGCAGGGCTCCTGTCTCGGCTCCATTCATACGCACGAGGGCGATGGGATGTGAAGCGCACCCCGTGGAAGCGTCCGGGCTCCAGGCCGGCCGTTGATGCTACACGAAACTCTGGGACGTTTCCATCCCTTTCCCGACGGCGGAGCCACGTGGGTGCGGGAGTACTTATGGATCGAGGCGAGCCGTCGGGTCGCCCCTGCGAACGACCGGGGTCCCGGTTAGCTTTTGAGCCTCCATGAAACCGTGCGGCGTTTCCAAACGTGTCGATTTCGCGGAGCCCCGTTCGTTTACACATGGAGGCGAGGGGTCACAGCCGGTGAAAGGACGCATTCAGGCATGAAGCTCTCCGAGGTCGCGATTCAGCGCCCGGTGCTCGCGAGCATGGCGAGCGCCGCCCTCGTGCTCTTCGGCGTCATTGGCTACACGCGCCTCTCTGTGCGCGAGCTCCCGGACATCGATCCTCCGATCATCTCGGTCTCGACCACCCTGCCTGGCGCCAATGCGCAGGTCGTCGAAACCGCGGTGACGGACGTGCTGGAAGAAGAACTGTCCACGATCCAGGGACTGCGCACGCTTTCGAGCTCCTCTTCGGAGGAGCACAGCCAGATCACTCTCGAGTTCAACCTCGACCGGCCCGTCGACATCGCCGCGCAGGACGTGCGCGACAAGGTGTCGCGGGTACGGGGCCGGCTGCCGGTCGACGTGCTCGAGCCGGTGATCGCGAAGCAGCAGGCCGACGCGCAGCCATTTTACTGGTTGGCCCTGAGCAGCCCGAACTACGACCTGATGCAGCTCTCCGATGTCGCCGACCGCCTGGTGAAAGCACGGCTGCAGAGTCTGGCGGGCGTCGGCAGCGCCGGAGTCTATGGCGAGCGGCGCTTTGCCATGCGGGTGTGGGTACAGCCCGACCAGCTGTCGGCCCGGAGCCTGACCGTGCAGGACGTGGAAGGCGCGATCAACGCGCGCAACGTCGAGATTCCCGCCGGTCGGATCGAATCGACGCGGCGGGAGTTCTCGGTCCGGTCACTGGGCGAGCTGAAGACGCCGCGGGAATTCGGGGAGCTGGTGGTCGCAAGCCAGGGCGGGCAGCTCGTCAGGCTCAAGGACGTGGCGAACGTCGAGCTCGGGCCCGAGGACAATCGCTCGATATTCCGCTACAATGGGAATCCCGCGGTCGCGATCGGCGTCGTCCGGCAGTCCAAGGCGAATCTCATCGAGGTGGCACGCCGGATTCGCGAGGCCCTGCCCGGCATCCAGCAGACCCTGCCCCCCGGCGTGAAGCTCGAAACCGCGTGGGATGGGTCCGTGTTCGTCACGCACTCGATCAACGACGCGCGCCTCACGCTGCTGATCGCGGCGATCCTCGTCGTGTTGATCATTTTCGTGTTCCTGCGGAACCTGCGGGCGACCGTGATCCCCGGGCTCGCGATCCCGGCGTCGATCGTGGCGACGTTCGCCATCATGTACTTCCTCGGCTTCTCGATCAACAACTTCACGCTGCTCGCGCTCACGATCGCCATCGGCATCGTGGTGGACGACGCGATCATCGTGCTCGAGAACGCCTACCGGCACCAGGAAGAGCTGAACGAGGCGCCGGAGCAGGCCGCGGTCAACGGCACCAACGAGATCGGCTTCGCCGTGATCGCGACGACGATCGCGCTCGTGGCGGTGTTCACGCCGTTGGGCTTCCTGCGCGGCTCGACGGGGCGGCTGTTGAGCGAGTTCGGGATCGCGGTCGCCGGGGCCGTGGTGATTTCGGGATTCGTGGCGCTGACCTTGACACCGATGCTGTGCGCCAAGGTGCTGCGGGTGCCGCACGAGCATGGGGCGATCTTCAAAGTGTTGGAGCAGGGCTTCACTGCCATCGCCGAGCGTTACGCGACGCTGCTCCGGACCGCGCTGCGGCACCGGGGCATCGTGGTGGCCGGAACGGTCGTGACGGTTGCCCTGGCGTTCGTGCTGTACCGCAACCTCAAGCAGGAGCTCATTCCCGACGACGACCGCGGGTTCTTCCTCGTGGTGGGCTTCGGGCCCGAGGGCTCGTCGCTCGAATACACGGACGGCTACGTGCGCCAGGTCGAGCAGATCATCGGGAAGGTCCCCGAGGTCCAGGGTTATTTCACGATCATCGGCGGATTCGCCGGCGGCGTCAACCGGGCGTTTGTCGGCGTCATCCTCAAAGATTGGAGCGAACGCCACAGGAGTGTCCAACAACTCGTTGGCATGCTGTTTCCCCAGCTCTTCGGGATCGCCGGCCTCCAGGCGTTCCCGTACAGCCCCGGCGCGCTGGGGTTCAGCCAGCCCGTGCAGTTCGTGGTCCAGAATCCGGATATCGGGCGGCTCGCGCAGGCCATGGACACGCTCGTGCCGCGGGCGCGCGCCATCAAGGGTCTCACCAACATCGACACCGACTTGCGCTTCAACAAGCCGGAGCTGCGCGTCACCTTCGACCGCGACCGCGCTGAAGATCTCGGGGTTCCCGTGCGCGACGTCGCGGCCGCGCTCCAGACCTTCCTCGGCGGCCGCCGGGTCAGCACCTTCACTCGGAACGACAAGCTGTACTACGTGATGGTACAGCTCGATCCCAGCCACCGCGCCACGCCGAGCGACATGTCGGGGATCTACTTGCGCGGCCGCGGTGGCCAGCTGGTGCAGCTGGGCGCGCTGGCGAAGGTCGAAGAGGGAGTGGGCCCGAGACAGATCAACCACTTCAACCGCGTGCCCTCGTTTACCCTGTCGGCGTCCCTGATTCCCCCCTTCGCCCAGGGTGAGGCGCTCGACTCGCTCGATCGCCTGGCCCGGCGGGTACTTCCCCCGGGCAGCACGACGGCGCTGGCGGGTGACTCACGCGAGTTCAAGGAGAGCGGTGGCGCGCTCTACTTCGCCTTCGGCGTGGCGCTGCTGGTCGTGTTCATGGTGCTCGCGTCGCAGTTCGAGTCGCTGGTGCACCCGTTCACCGTGTTGCTGGCGGTGCCGCTCGCGGTGACCGGCGCGCTCGCCACGCTGCTCCTGGCGGCCTTGCTGCATCGCCCGGGCGGGACGATCAACCTCTACAGCGAGATCGGCATGGTCCTGCTGATCGGTCTCGTGACCAAGAACTCGATCCTCTTGGTCGAGTACACGAACCAATTGAAGGCGCGCGGCATGGAGACGCTCGCTGCGGTGATCGAGGCGGGACGCATCCGGCTGCGCCCGATTCTCATGACGTCGGTGGCGACGATCATGGGCGCGGTGCCCGTGGCCATGGGGCTCGGCGCGGGGTCGGCGTCCCGGCGCCCGCTCGGGTACGCGATCGTGGGCGGCATCTTCTTTTCCACGGTGCTCACATTGTTCGTCGTGCCCGTCGGGTACGTGCTGCTGGACCGCCTGACGGCGCGCGAGCCGAGCCACGCCCCAGTGGCACGACCGGTGGAGGCCGACTGATGCTCGCCTTGCTTGCGCTGCTCCAGCTGCAGGCGGCGACCCTCGCTCCGTCGCCGGACGACTCGCTGCCGACGGTAACCTTGGCCGAGGCGCTGCGCCGGGCCACGGGGCTCGACCCGAACTACGTCGCGGCCCTCGGCCAGGTGGACAACGCCGTGTGGGCGCGGCGCAGCGCGTTCTCGGTGTTCATCCTCCCGGCGGTGACCCTCACCACGACGGCGACGCGCAACACGCCCGCGTTCTTCAACTTCGCGACCTTGAAGCCCGAGCAATACGCGGTGCAGGCGCAGGCCACCGCGAGCTACGACGTGTTCACCGGCGGGCAGAAGGTGGCCGAGCTCGCCCGGTCGGCGGCGGCGCTCGACGGGGCCCACGCCGGAGAGCTGCGGGCCCGCTTCGCGTCGGCCCTCCTCACGGAGTCGGATTACTACGCGGTGCTGGCCGACCGGGAGTTGGCGCGCGTCGCCCGCGAGCGGGTGCGGCGTGCCCAGGAGCAGCTGGCCGTCGCCCGCGCGCGGGTCTCGACCGGGGCGGCCGTCCAGACCGATTCGCTGCAGCTGCGGCTCGAGCTGACCCAAGCGCGGGTTGGCCTGCTCCAGCAGGAGTCGGCGCTCCGCGTCTCGCGGCTCGAACTGGGGCGGCGGGTGGGAGCGGCGGGACCGGTGGAAGCCGCGCCGCTCGATTCCGCGCCGGCGCCGGAGCTGCCCCTCGCCCTGGCCGACGCTATCACCGAGGCCGCGACGCAGGGCCCGCGCTACCGGCAGGCGGCGGCCACCGAGCGCGCGGCGGCGGCCGCCTTCCGGGCTCGGCTGGGCACCTATCTGCCGCGGGCCACGGTGTCCTGGAGCCGCATCGGCTTCGACAACCGGTTCGCACCCGCGCGCCTCGCCGTGTCCGCGCTCACGCTGACCGTCTCGTTCCCGCTGTGGGACAACGCGCAGCGGGAAATCGCGCTCTCGCAGGCCCGCGTGAACCATGACGTGGCGCGGGCGATCCGGCAGGACATGGACCGCGCCGTGCAGCACGATGTGGCGGCCGCGTACGATGGCTATGTGACCGCGCGCGCCAGCGCGCAGCTGGCCGCGGAGGGGTTGACGGTGGCGCGCGAGAACTTCCGGGTGCAGCAGAGCCGGTACGCTGGCGGTGCCACCACGATCCTCGACCTCCTCGTGGCCCAGACCGCCCTCGACGACGCGGAGGCCGCGCTCGTCCAGGCGCGCTACGCGACCCGACTGGCGCTGGCGGGCCTCGAGAACATCCTCGGCCGGCGCCTCTTTCCCGAACAGCAACAGTGAGCGATAGAGCCATGGTGCGTCGTGCGTGGTGCGTGACGGCGGCGGCGGCGGCGGCGCTGGTCGCCGCGGGGGCATGCAAGAAGAGCGGGGCCGGCGGGCAGGGCGGGTTCGGCGGCGGCGGCCCGATGGGGCTCCCGGTCGAGGTCGCCGTCGCCCGCACGGATACGGTGCGCGACGAGATCGCCGCGACGGGCCAGATCGAAGCGCTGCAGTCGATCGACCTGCGTCCCGAGGTGGAGGGACGGATCGTCGAGTTCCTGGTCCGCGAGGGCCAGGAGGTCGACAAAGACACGCCGCTCTTCAAGGTGGACGACGCTCAGCTCCAGGCGCAGGTGGCGCAGCTCGCCGCCCAGCGTGATCTCGCTCAGCAGGCCCTGACGCGCACCAAGGGGCTGGTGCAGCAGAATGCGTCGTCGGCCGCCGACCTGGAGCGCGCCGAGGCGACGGCCCGCAGCGCGCAGGCCGAGTACGACCTGCAGCGCATCCGACTCGATCGGACCACCGTGCGCGCACCGTTCGCGGGTGTGGTAGGCCAGCGCTACGTCAGCCTGGGCGATTACGTCACCACGAGCACGCGGCTCGCGTCGCTGCACACGGTGAACCCGCAGCGCGCCACCTTCCAGGTGCCCGAGCGGTTCGCGCGTCTGCTGCGCCCCGGGCAGGAGGTCACGTTCCGAGTCGCGGCGATCCCGGGTCGCGATTTCACGGGGGAAGTGGACTTCGTGGACCCCGTCGTCCAGCTGCCGGGTCGTACGATTCTGGTCAAGGCCCGAGTCCCGAACGGGCAACGGCTGCTTCAGCCCGGTATGTTCATCGAGGCGCGCCTCGTCACGGCCGTGCGCGCCAACGCGATCGTCGTCCCCGAGGACGCCGTGGTGCCGCTCCAGGGCGCGAGCTTCGTGTGGGTCGTCAGGGACGGGAAGGCCGAGCGGCGTTCGGTGGCTCTGGGCGTTCGCACGCCGGGGTTCGTCGAGGTGACGAGCGGCGTAGATACGGGCGCGCAGGTGGTGGTGGGAGGACTG
>Ga0209158_1001539_pt1 | contig 15211 bp, 13 predicted proteins | sample GraSoiAngelo_140_FD_185897 | JGI IMG/M metagenome (GOLD analysis project Ga0209158, IMG submission 185897) | Grasslands soil microbial communities from the Angelo Coastal Reserve, California, USA - 14_0929_12_30cm (SPAdes) (version 2) | ecosystem: Environmental > Terrestrial > Soil > Grasslands ...
TTCGGCAGCCACATCTGCGTGCGATCTGGGCGAGTGGTTGTGCCTGGAGGATCTGCTGCGGGGCCCGATTGGAAAGAATTGGTCGGAGCGAGTCCTGACTCTCCGGGAGACTTCATCCCCAAATTGTTCGCGAAGGACACCGGCTGGCTTGCGGCGTATTTTGACGACCTGTCGAGTGTACCCCCATCACAGCAAGCTCATTTCGCCGAACCTGGCCGGCTGCGTCATTTATATGAGGTGTTCCACGGAAAAGACTCTTCCGATGCAGGAAGGGGCGTGTTTCGGCGGGACGCAGGTCTGTTTCTTCTGGTGACCCGGCTGCGGTGGGGGCCAAGCGGCGACCTATACATTCCTGGAAATCTCGACGTATGGAAGAAAGTCTTTCGTCAGAAGACGGATTCCAAAATTATCCGCGACTGGGGCCGCAGGGCCGCACACTGGGACAACCCAGGTCAATTGTTGGAAGCCCTATTCGCGATTTCTCGCGAGCCCACCTACACGGGCCCTTTGCAAAGTTATTTGATGCTTAGTGAACTCGACGGCAGGCGCTCTCCGGGGCATCGCCTTAGGCCTGAAACGGTGGCCCTGCTAGCCGATAAGTTCTCTGAGTTCAGCGACCAGTATGTGCTCTTTTCAGAATTTCCAGATTTGGACGATGCTTCCATCGCCGCCTTCCTCCAGGTTATGACTAGCCTCAACGGTATTCCCAAGAACACTCTACGGGGCAATGCCTTCGGAACCTTTCAGGCTAGCGTGGGACTCTGGCAGATATTGGCGCGTCAATGTGAAATACCTGGCGCCGCCTTAAACGATTCTTGGCAAAAGTTGATCGGGCCATTTGGCAAGATCGGCTCTTCAACGCAGCTTTTCGAGGCAGGCCGCACCGCCCTGAAAGAGCTGCTGCTCGCGGCAACCGGCAAAGCCGATGTTTCTCAAGACAAAATCGTCAATCTGCTTGCGGGTCCACAACAGTCAGCTACGGAAGCGCAGCGCATGCAGGAACGGATCGCCAACAGAATCCGGTCCGTTTTGGATGGGCAGCGCTTGGTTTCTCTCGACACGCTCTTGGCCCTGGGTGACGGCCTGCGTGAGGTCGCCCAAGGAACCCTCTCAAACAATAGCTTACTTCCTTTGGCCGGGGAACTCAGGGAATTCGAGATGCCCCAGCCAATTTTCCGAAATAGCGAGAGAGAGGAGTGGGCCTCGGGAATTTACAATAACCGTCATACGGAATTGCAGATGCACACGAGCCTGGCGAAGATAATTAAGTCGCCGGGTTCTTCCCAACAACTGATGGAAGCCCGCGGCCAACTCGCTCCCTTTTTGCGAGACACACTCGTAGGGCTCAATTACGCCTACTATGAACCTCCCGGCGCCCAGATTCTCCACCATAATCCTCTTTTCGTTCGCTCACATGATTTTGCTGGAGAAAGCGTCATTGGCCTGGAACGACTTTGGCAAGCGCCTCAGTTGTTCGGCGCAGGCTCCCCGGCGGGCGGTGGCGCCCACCTGGTCGGATCGCTTGCCGATTTACCTTTCCTCCTTGCAACCGCGGAGCAGGACTTCATCGCGCCACAAAATGTGCAGGCGCTGATCTGGCGAGAGTTGGTGCCTGGCCTTATGACCAACGCCGTCGTGCCCCGATGGTGGAACGTGAACCAAAATGAGCTTCACGCTGTCAGCCTGTATCAACAGTGCGGCGAGGAGCTTTTGGCCGCTTCCGCTGACAGTGACGAAGTGCGGAATAAGGTCATGAGTATTCTGTCCGATCGTATGATTCCGCAGCGCTCCGAAAGAGTGGAGCAGGGTCTGCGTTCAGGGCACTTACCCGAAGTGCTTTTGCAGCTAATGCCTGCGGACACTTTCTATCTGACGGCTGAATATCAACGAAGATTCCCGCAAGAGCCCAATTCCTTCGGACCAGCCGGTAACGAGCTGGCAACCCTCTCTAAGCGCTATCCCGACGAAGTCAGCTGGGAACGACTGTCGCGAGACTTTGGAGTGCCACATCGCGTATTGGCGCAGAGTTATGCGCGTGAGCTGCTGAATCTGCCGCCTTCCCCGGTTTTCATGGGCTACTCCAGCCGCTTGTTGGCTGAAACATGGGAGTCCAACAACCTATACTGGGCCCGGCTGGCCGACGAAAAAGGTTATTCACCGGTGATGCTAAACCGCCTGGTTCCCGAACTCACGCGTCGCATGGTCGAGAAGATTTTTGCCACTGATTTTGCGGATTGGCCGGCGCTGCTGCGCGCCGCTCGAGAAACCGGTGAAGAGTTCCGGCAGGGCAAAATCGTTGCCTTGTCAAGAGATGACAGTTTTTCCCAGCCCTAGACAAGTTCGGCTGCTCAATTTTCACGGGATCGTTACAGCCGGGAAAGAACAAGACGGTGCTCTATGGAACACAAACCTACGGAAAAACGATATCTCTTGGTCTTCATACTTCTTTTAGGACTGCTGCCTCTTTCCACGTTTCGGACCGGTGCGCAACAAGACACGACGCGCCTTCGTGTTGTGGTCAACCTGGTGCAGTTGAATGTGGCCGTGACCAACAATAAGGGCGAATATGTAAGCGGTCTTCATCCTCAGGATTTCGCGATCACTGAAGATGCCATTCCGCAGAACATTGCCACATTTGAAGAAGGGAATGGTCCCACAACCAGATTGTTGGACGTTGCTGCGGACGTTGGCAAGAACGGTGGGGACGAGTCTGCCTCGGCGCAAGGGAGTGCTCGCGTGCAAGAAAGCCCTCCCGAAACGCTCAGTTCGGCCATCGCGGGCGCCAATGTCTTCATTTTGTTCGATACCAGCAATTACATGTACCGGGGCTTCGTCTTCGCGCAAGATGCCATCGCCGATTTTGTTCGCTCCCTGGAAAGAGCGGACAGAATAGCTTTCTATTCATACAGCCGTGACCTTTACCGGGCCGCGGCTTTAACCTCCGATCGGTCGGAGGTGGTGCGCGGCGTGCGCACGAGCGTGGCTGGGGACGATGCGGCTCTTTATAACTCGTTGTTGTTGACGGTGCAGGACGCCGGCCAGCATCCGGGAAGAAAGGTGATTGTGGTGTTCTCGAACGGCCCCGACAATTCCAGCATGGTGCCCCCTGAGGATGTCGCCGAGCTGGCCCAATCAGCAGGCATACCTATCTACATGATAAGCACGACTGAGGCCCAGCTTGAGCCCGTTTCTACCGCTGTTTTTGACCGTATGAGCGCGGCCACCGGCGGTAAGGCCTATTTTGCCAAGAGTTGGCGGGATGAAAAGAAAGCGTTTGCCTCCATCCGAGACGATTTAGCGCATCTTTATTCCTTCAGCTATTATCCCAAGCCGAATCCCAATCGTGGATGGCGCTCGATCAAAGTACAGCTAATAGGCGAGCGCTTGAAGAAGTATCGCGTCCGGACGCGCAACGGATATCGTCCCAGACCAAGTCGGTTTTCGGCAGGCAATGCGTCGGCGTCTACTTCGGAGTCCGTTCCGAACTGATGCAATAGAATTACGCATTGTTGGGATTGGAAAGCCACCGCTTCAATATGCTATTAATGCGCACTTAATTGCACGCGTCTCAATTCTCATTCCTGCCCCAGCCTTACCAAACAAGCCTAAGTTCCGAGCTTGGCAACATTGCCTCAAGCGCTTTGCGCCGTAAGCGGGAGTTGGAGATTGGCTTTGATATGGTTCATTTTGGGAAGCGTTCTTTTTAGTTACCTTGTGCGGAGTGCAATGAGGCAGAAATCATTTCCTAAGTCTTTGAAAACATAGTTCCTTACTATGGGCAAGGGAATGTTTTTGAGCATCTAGTGCGAAAGCTGGACGGTGGGCCGAAAGTACTATTCATGTTTTTCACAGATTGGCCGATGATGCCGAAATATGCCGACTCTCTACTTCTGCCAGCCTCACGCCAAAAACCAAGGCATTCTTCGCGCCGTTCTATCCGTCAACGAATGTGAGCGAGTGGTCAGCCAGCACCCTGCCACATATGTAGGAGAACAGTTCCCGAAGCTGGGGAGCGAGCAAGCGGCGGCGAACGATTTTGCCGTGCTTAACTTGCCTCCCAATGAAGCTCCGGCAGGCTGGCGACCCGGCTACTACCGGCTCGACTCCGACCTGACCAAGCTCAACGAATCGCTATTGGCGCTATCGCGCTAATTTCAAAGGATTTCTTCCAAGGCAGGAACCATCCGAAGCTCGTCTAAGGGCTATTTCCAATCACCAGTAGTTGCGAGCAGTTGCAAACCGATGGCGAACGAATTGTTGCCGACGGGCTCGCAATAAACGACTCGCGCCCGAGCCCGGAAGTCCCCCGGTAGCGACCACAGGTTCAGCCGCTCATTGAGTCTCAAAGGATCGCTTGAAACCACGCGCGCACCGTGGGTGCTTATGTTATCCGTCAGGCCCTCGTGCGTACGATGGCGAATGTCGAGGCTGCATAGATCCACTCGAACTGTAAGGGGAGTGCGTTCTTCCAGCCGCCGCGAAACCGCTTCCATGGGACACCCGGGGACCGTGTGCGCAAACTGAGTGACTGGGCGTCGGGGCAGGAACGACAAGGACATTGTAGCTCCAAGGGACTGGTATGGCTAGCGATTCTATATCCCTCCCATTTCCCCCGGTTCTTGATATTGGCGAACCGGATACACGATGGTACTCCCGGTCTATCGACACGACCAAAGGCGGACGAGAGAATCAGTTCAATTCAGAGAATCTTGGTTCTAAGGCTCCCCTTCTCTGGAGTGCTGCCCCCTGGATTTCCGGGAGCAAGATGAATCGGAGGCACCTGTGAAATCATTTAGTTTGTTGAAGTTACCGATACTGTTAGCTGGATTTGGGGCCTTGCTGCTCTTCTCACCCACCTGCAAGGCGCAATCGGAAGTGAATCCCGACCACTTCGATGGGACAGACACTTGGGAAGCGGCTGCGCGAAGGCCTGTGGCTTCGCAAGGCAAGGCGGCGCAGAAGTCAGGAGCGCTTCAAGCGCAGAGCCAAAAGGCTGGGTCAGGCGCAAACGTTCAACTTGCCGCGGTGCGGGATATGTCGAATCCAGTGTCGCGAAACGCGGCGGCGATTCAGGATAAGCGCAAGCCGACAGTCCGTAAGTCCGACGAGAAATAACTGCGGCGACTCTTTTCGACGGCCGGAAGTCGTCTGTGAAAGTTGCTATTGGAAATGAATAGTTGCTGGTCTTAGCTTGCGGCGGGAAGCCAGTTTTGCAGGACATCCTGAGATTTTGCCAGGATCTGTCCAAACACCAATCCCATCCCAAGATGGGTATGTGAATAGACGACAGTCGCGCGCGCTTCGAAGACCCGTGTTTCGGTAAGAATCTTCAAGCGGACTGGTGTTCCGTCCGTCAAAGGATTGATCGTATCGACGTAACAGCCGCTGACACTAATGTCGCTGATGCGCGCGACTAACCGCGTGCCAGCGCTTTCCGAGAGTACTTCCGCGGAAGCAACAAATTCGAATCTTGGCTCCCGCCGGCGCTCCTGTTCCATGGTTTTCCCCTTGGACAAAATGCAACACATTCTACCTCAAGGCGTTTTCTCGGGCTTAAAAATTCTTCATTTTTCGCACGCTTCCCGATATCCGTCCAGCTCCGGGCTGCACAATCGATCTAGCCGGCCGCACCTGTTGAGCAAATGAGCAGGGCGTCTTTGAAAACCAGTGCCTTCGCCGCAAAATTCCAAGTACCATCGTGCAGCGTGGGGTGGAAATGCCTCCAGAAGGCGTACGTCGCAGCAGCCGAATTGCAAAAGAGATCGCAATTCTGCTGGTGGGCAGCGACATGGAAGGCAAGATGTTCTCCGAGCAGACCAAGACGGTTCTGCTCAGCCGCCACGGCGCCGGCATCGTTTCGCAATATGCACTCTCCGCAGAACAAGAGCTAATCCTCCGCAGGCTCGACACCAACAAAGAGGCTGAGGTTCGCGTAGTGGGCAATCTCGGCGCACAAGGCAAAACCTACACTTACGGCGTGGCCTTCCTGAACCCTGAGACCGACCTGTGGGACATCCCATTCCCCGGCATGACGGACTCTGAAAAACAGGCCAGCCTGGTGATGTTGCAGTGCAGCGGCTGCAAGAACCGCGAGATGGTGCAGCAGAGCGATCTGGAATCGGATGTATACCGGGTCAACGAAGCCATTGTTCGCGCTTGCAAAAACTGCGGGACATCCACGTATTGGAGGCGGCCGATTGACGACGCCGAGGGTAGACCGGTTGGGTTGGAAACGGCCGCACCGGAATCTGAACAAAGAGAGGAGCCCGTCGAGATTCCCCCGCCCGCTCCAGCGGATCACGGGCCAGCGTTGCAAGCAGCGCCGCACGTCGAAAACAGACGCAAACATGTGCGCACGAAGGTGAATTTCAAGGCATGCATCCGGAGTTACACGTTCGGCGAAGATGTCGTGACATGCGAGGACATGTCTCGCGGCGGACTGTGCTTTAAGAGCCGGAAGGAATATCCCGCGAAAACGGACATCGAAGTGGCCGCGCCGTATTCTCCGGGCGCACACGCCATATTTGTGCGTGGGCAGATCGTTCACGTCGAGGAACTAAAGAAGGAAAGACGATTCCGTTGCGGAGTTTGCTACTCGAAGTCCTGAGAGCCCGGACTTCTTATCTCAAGAAGTTCATTGCTGTTTGGCTTACTTCAACGAGGCCTCGACTCTGTACTTGAACTCCCTGGCCTTGGCAATCGCCGCCGGTTCATCCACGGTAAGGAGTTTCTTGTCGCGCATCACGACCCGACCGCCGATGATTACCGTCTCGACGTCGCTTCCCTTCAACGCATAGGCCAATTGCGCATAGACATCGAACATCGGCACGGCATTGGGAGCATCGAGGCCAAGTAAGACAATGTCTGCTTTCTTACCTGCCTCGAGCGAGCCGATTTCTTTGTCCATGTGAAGCGCGCGCGCCCCTTCGATGGTAGCCATGTCAACGACGGCTTTCGCACTCAGCGCTCGCGGGTCCATTTTGGTGATTTTCTGGAGCTTCGCGGCCAGGTCCATCTCTTCCATCAAGTTCAGGTCATTGTTGCTGCCGGCTGGGCCGTCGGTGCCAAGGCCGACGGCGATTCCCGCAGCGCGCTCCTCGATTACCGGAGCGACGCCGCTCGCCAGCATCATGTTGCTCGAGGGATTGTGCACGCACCCTACGTGCCGCTGTGCCAAGATCTTGCGGTCGGTGTCGTCCGCGTAAATGCAATGCGCCGCGAGCACGTCTGGGCCGAGAATTCCGAGTTTGTCGAGATACTGCACCGGAGTGGTGCCATGTTTCTCGCGACTATCATTCAATTCTTTCCTAGTCTCCCCGACGTGAATCAGGATGGGTGCGCTGTACTTTCTTGCCAGCGCCGCAGCGTCCTGCAGCGTTTTCTCCGAACAGGTGTAAATCGAATGGGGCGCAGCGGCGGCGTGAATCAGTGCGTCACCCTGCCAGCGCTTCAGGAATTTTTCCGTGTACTCGAGCATGGCGGCGTTGTCTTTATTGTCTGGCGTGGGAAAGTCGAGGATGGTTTCGCCCAGCACTCCGCGCATGCCGGCGGCTTTCGTTTCTTCGGCCACAGCATCCTCAAGATAATACATGTCCGCAAAAGTGGTGACGCCGCCGCGGATTTGCTCCGCCAAGGCGAGGCGCGTTCCCCAACGCACAAATTCCTCATTCACGTTCTTGGCCTCGGCGGGAAAAATGGATTTCGTAAGCCATTCTTCCAGAGTCACGTCATCTTTCAGGCCCCGGAGCAAAGTCATGGGTGCGTGGGTGTGGCCATTGATGAACCCCGGAAGCACCAACTTGCCCTTCGCGTCGATTAGCTGCTTTGTCTCATGCATATATTTATTGACCGCTGCGGGAGTGGAGGCCTCGACAGCAAAGATCGTGTCTCCCTGCTTCACAATTACAATTCCGTTTTCGAGGATTCGATGCGAAGGATCCATCGTCACGACAGTACCGCCCGCGATCACCAAATCCCACATGGGTTCCGGCGCTGGCTTCTGTTTCGTGGGTTTCTGGGCTTGTTTATGCTTCGCCGGCGCCTGCGCCGTAACAAGGTGTTGAAACGAAAACAACTCCAGGACAAGAATCGCGAAAACAACCAAACTTCGCTGGCATAAGTTCTGGGACTTCATTTTAGAGTTTCCTCGTCCTATAGGTTGGAGGAATCGAAGGGTTTGGGGAAGAGATCTTTCATCCGTATGGTCTCGGTCTTGCCCTTGAGGTTGGCGAGGATTACAGGAACGTCGCCGCAGAATTCCCAGATGAGCTGGCGGCACGCGCCGCACGGAGGTGTCAAGATGTCAGTGTCCGTCACGACGGCAATGGCCTCGAAGCCGCGCTCGCCTTCGCTGATGGCTTTGAAGATGGCGACGCGCTCGGCGCAAACGGTGAGGCCGTAAGTGGCGTTCTCAACGTTGCAACCGCCGAAGATTCTTCCAGAAGTCGCGCGAAGCGCAGCGCCCACGCGGAAATTCGAGTATGGGGCATGAGCATTTTCTCTCGCCTGGTTGGCGGCTGAAATCAAAGTCTCATTTTCGCTCACGCGAACGCCTCCGTGCATGCCTTGCAACGTTCTATGCTATGGCCTCGGCAATTAGTGGAATGACCGCCTTCAGCAAGCCAATGAATTGGCCCTTAACGCGCTCGGCAGTCTCCAACACCTCGATATGGTTGAGAGGCTGATCGAGGATTCCCGCCGCGGCATTCGTCACGCAGGAGATACCCAGCACGCGAATGCCGCTGTGCCGCGCGGCGATCACTTCCGGAACCGTGGACATGCCAACGAGGTCGGCGCCAATCGTGCGCAAGTAGCGTATCTCCGCGGGCGTTTCGTAGCTCGGCCCAAGGAGCGCTGCGTACACTCCTTCGTACATCCCAATGCCCAGGCGGTTTGCTTCGTCGACGGTCATTTCACGAAAGCGCTTGTCGTAGGCCGCGGTCATGTCGTGGAAGCGCAGGCCGAAGCGGTCATCGTTCGCGCCGGTGAGCGGATTGACGCCCTGCAAATTGATGTGATCGCTGATGACCACGAGACGGCCCTGAGAGAATTCGCGTTTGATGCCACCGGCGGCGTTGGTGAGGATCACCGCCTTCACACCCATACGTGCGAAGACGCGGATGGGAAACGCAGCCTCCTTCGCAGAATAGCCTTCGTAAAGATGCACGCGACCCTGCATGCCGGCGACGGGAATAGCTCCGACCTTACCGATTACGAGCTTTCCAGCGTGCCCGATGGCCGTCGACTGGGGAAACTGCGGAATCTTGGAGTACGGAATTTTCGTGGCGCCGGCAAATTCGTCGGCGAATGCGCCAAGCCCGGAGCCAAGAACGAGCGCAATCCGAGGCCGAAGAGATGTTTGAGAAAAAATGAAGTCAGCGGCTTTACTCGCGCGTTCGAACTCGCCATCCGCGCTGTTGGCGGAGGCCTTAGCCGCGATTTTCCCCGGCGACGCGGTTTTCGACGTTTTCCTCTTGGAGCTTTTCTTTGCGCTCACGAAAGAATCCCCACGATGGAAGCGGACATCAGGTTTGCCATGGTGCCAGCGAGCATGGCGCGGATGCCGAATCTTGCGAGCTGGCTACGCTGTTCCGGCGCAAGCGCGCCGATGCCGCCGATTTGGATACCGATGGAGCTAAAGTTGGCGAAGCCGCAGAGAGCGAAGGTAGCAATGGCAAAAGTGCGCGGATCCAGCGTGCCTTTCATGGGACCAAGCTGGCCAAACGCGACAAATTCATTGATCACCATGCGCGTCCCGAGCAGGTTGCCGATCTTTGCCGCGTCATGCCAGGGCACACCGATCAGCCACGCTACCGGCGCGAAGATCCAGCCGAAAACAGTTTGCAGGCTTTCCGGGAACCAGGCCATGTGAGGCCAATTGTGAATGCCCCCCATCATGGCATTGAGGAGCGCCAGCAAGGCGATGAAGGTGATCAGCATCGCGCCGACGTTGAGCGCGAGATGCAAACCGTCGATGGTGCCGCGAGCAATCGCGCCTAGAAGATTGGTTTCTTTTTCCATGGGCGGCATTTCGACGCGGCCGGCCGTGAGCGGCTGCTCCGTTTCGGGCACAAGCATCTTGGCCATGAGCAGCGTCCCTGGCGCCGTCATGATGACCGCGGTCAAAAGGTTCTTGGGATCGGCCCCGCCAACCTGGATGTAACCGGCCATCATGCCGCCGGAAATGTGCGCCATCCCGCTGGTCATGACGACCATGAGTTCGGATTTGGTGAGTTTGGGAAGGAAGGGGCGAATGGTGAGCGGGGCTTCGGTCTGGCCCATGAAAATGCTTGCGGCGACGTTGAGGGATTCCGCGCCACTGGCGCCCATCACGCGAGTCATAATCCAAGCCGCGGCTCGAATGATGAGTTGCATCACGCCGAGGTGATAGAGAACCGCAAAGAACGCGGCGATAAAAATGATCGTGGGAAGGACCTGGAAAGCAAACGAAAAGCCGAGGCGAGAGAGTTCTTTCGGTAGACCCAAGTCGCCGAAAACAAATGTGGAGCCCGCGTAGGAAAAGCTCAACAGCTTGTTCGCGCCGGCGCCGAGGAATCCAAATACCGAACTGCCCACACTGGAACGTAGAACGAAAAACCCCAGCGCCAATTGGAGCCCGAGTCCCCAAGCGATGGTCTTGAGCTTAATCGCGCTGCGATTGGTGGAGAACAGCCATGCCAAGCCGAGAATCACGGCCATGCCGAGCACGCCCGTCCATCTTCCCATGAGCCATCCTCCCGCAATCGTTCTACGCGCCGATGATCCGGCGCACCAGTGGTGGTTTTTCCTGCGGAGCCTTTTCGCCAATGAAATAGCTGCAGGCAATAAGTGCTTTCGCTTCGGCAAGTTTTGCGTCGCTATTGTAGTGAATCGTGGCCAACGGTTCGCCGATTTCCACGCGATCTCCGATTCGCTTGTGGAATTCCAGACCGACGCCGTGATCGATCTTGTCTTCCTTCTTTTCGCGTCCACCGCCAAGCATGGCGAGCGCAATGCCGAATCCCTCGCAGTTGGTGCCGGTGATAAAACCACTGGCAGAACTCGTTACGTGAAAATTCAAGCGCGCGATGGGCAGGCGTTCCGGCTCGTCAATGAGGCGTTCATCGCCGCCCTGCAGGCGAATCCCTTGACGGAATTTTTCGAGCGCCTGGCCGGAGGCGATCATGGTCTCGGCGAGGCGGCGGCCTTCTTCGACGGTCTTCGTTCTCTCACCGAGATAAAACATCCACGCAGAGAGGTCGAGGCTCAAGTCGCGCAGATCGGTCGGCCCGCGGCCTCTGAGGATTTCGATGGATTCACCGACTTCGTTCGAATGCCCGGCCATGCGGCCCAGCGGCTGATCCATGCCGGTGATCAGGGCGACGACTTTTTTGCCCATGCGCTGGCCGGTTTCAACCATGACTTCCGCGAGGCGAATCGAATCTTCCTCTTTCTTCATGAACGCGCCGGAACCTGTCTTGACGTCCAGAACCAGTGCGTCAATACCTTCGGCGAGTTTCTTGCTCATAATTGAGGCGCAGATTAGGCCGATATTCTCTACCGTCGAAGTAACGTCGCGAAGCGCGTAAATTTTCTTGTCCGCGGGAGCAATCTCCGCGGTCTGCCCGATCAGGCCCATGCCGCATTGGCGGAGAACGCGGCGAAACTCACCGAGAGACAGGTTTACGTTGAAGCCGGGAATCGCTTCCAGTTTGTCGAGGGTGCCGCCGGTGTGGCCGAGGCCGCGGCCGCTGATCATCGGAACGGTAAGCCCACCCGCCGCTACAACCGGCGCAAGAATAAGAGACGTTTTGTCGCCGATTCCACCCGTGGAGTGCTTGTCCACTTTTTTCCCGGGGATTTCGGAATGGTTGAGGACTTCTCCGGAGTGAAGCATCACTTCGGTGAGCGCCGCCAGCTCGGAACGGTTCATACCGCGGATCCACACAGCCATCAACCATGCGGCCATCTGATAATCAGGTATGTCGCCGCGCGTATAGCCGGAAACCAGAAAATTGATTTCTTCACGGGAGAGTTCCCCGGAATCGCGTTTTTTGCGGATCAGGTCGACGGTGCGCATGCGTTTGAAAAGCGAACGGCGAGCGTAACATCCGCTTCAGAGGGCGTCAACGCAACGCGATGCGCGTGCAGGAATCCTACAGCACCTGCTGCACGTCCGGAGGCAAACTGGTTGTCTGGCCGGAGACCACACGCCAGCCATTGGGCGTGTTCACATAAACATGTATCGCGCGAAACTGGGTGCTCAGGTGCTGACCTTTGAGAATGAAGCGTGTCGACCATAAGCAAGTGACGACGGCGGTCTCCTGAAAAATCCGGACCTTGATATCCGAGACAACAAACGATTCGCGCTTCACACTGGGGGACCCGATCGCCGCAATCCACTCGTCTTTGTTGATCAGTTGACCATGCGAAAGCGCGCCCGTGAAGTCATCACTGTAAATGCGGTGAAAGAAAGTACCGCTGCCTAGTTGGATGGCGTGCCCGGCTTCTCTCTCGAGGCTGACAATCTCCTGCCTCTCCACTTCCGGATCTCCTTGCATCGGCTGAGTGACACACCGGCGAATGCAGTCATTCCGCCAGTTCTCCTGGGCCTGCCAGGATGGGGCAAGAAACAGCCCGATTGCCAATGCCACCGTACCCCTCGTTTTGATCATGTTGACGCACCTCCTTCAAGGAGCGATGGACTCTGGAGGAGTAGCTAAAGGAAAGAGTTATCGCTGATATGCTCCATGGTACGGAAAGAAGATTGCCGATATCCATTACATACATGACCTGCGTGCTGTGAATGACAAGCTTCGTTGGATGGGGAGATTACGAACTTAGCTTAACGCTCTGCTAGAATAACCTGCTTCACACAGAGTCATCGCAAGTGCAATTCAATTCGATATTGGAGGAGTCATGCTCGACTCTACCAGAAAAGGCCGCGAGACAGCAGGTGCCGGAAGTGATCACCAGGCGATCAACTTGCCGCCGTTTTCACGGCGAAGCTTTCTCGTCAAGACCTCGTGCTTCGGTGCGTTTTATGCCGCGGCGAAGCTGATTCCCTTGTCGGCGCTGGCAGCCCAGATGGCGGCCGGTTCTCGCGTTTCGCAGACTCCCATTGTGGACAAAGGCTTCGCCTCAGTCAGAAAAGTGGGTGAAGGACTGTACGCCACAATTTCCGATCCCTCGAAGGGCTACCAGACCCTCTGCAACGGAGGCTTTCTAGCGGGCAAGGATGGCGCGCTGATGATCGAAGGGTTCGGTAGTGCGGCGGGCGCCACTTTCCAGATGGACGCACTGCGGATGGTGAGCCAGGTTCCCGTGAAGGGCGCGCTGGATACCCACTACCACTTCGATCATTCCATGGGAAATGGGTTTTATGCCGGCAATGGGACTCCGGTGTGGGCCCACGCGAACACGCCAAAGCGCATCGTGGAGAGCTACGGCGCAATGCAGGGAGCTGACAAGGCCGTCGCGCTGGCCCCGCTCGAAAAGGCGATCAAAGATTCCAAAACGGAGCGGGCTCGAAAACATCGCGAGGAAAACCTCGGCATGGTAACGAACATTTTCAACATTGTGAATGGCACCGTGCTGGCCTTGCCAAATCATCCGATTGATCCGGCGAAGTTACCGATGAAAATGGATTTGGGAGGATTGACAGCGGTGATCGAGAGCTACCCGGGACACTCCGGGACGGACATCATCGTCCGCGTTCCGGAACAGAACGTGGTGTACACAGGGGATCTGCTCTTTTCCGGATTGTATCCAGTTTGCTTCGACCCGCAAGCCACTGTGTCTGGCTGGAGGCAAACTTTGAAGACGTTCGCGTCCTGGGACAAGGACACCGTCTTCGTGCCCGGACATGGGCCTGTCTGTGGCCAGGAAGGAATCGCGCTGTTCCGTGCGCTTTTCGACGATATTGAAGACCAGGCGCAGAAAATGCACAAAGCTGGCGTGCCTGCGGCGGAGGCTGCTGATCTTTACGTTGTTCCGGAAAAGTACAAGAGCGTCGGAATTTTTGTCTGGGACTTTTCTATTGCGCCAGCAATTACGAAGCTGTATGCGGAATGGGGAGCAAAGTAGGGCTCCGGCGGCGACGTGGTAAGCAGCACTTCGGCGGCTTGGGACGCTAGTCCGGGATAAGGCCCTCGAAACTGCGGATGGCATCGCTCTGGCAGCGAGAGGAAGAAGATTCCGGATCCCGTTCGCAGAGGATAGCTTGCATTCCCGCGGATCGCGCCGCTTCGACTTCTTTCGGGGCATCGGAAATGAACAGGAATTGCTTAGGCTCATACGAAAGTGAAGCGGCGATTTTCTTGTAGCTTTCTACTTCGGACTTGGCCCCCACGCGGGTGTCGAAGAAAGCGGTGATGTACGGCGTCAGATCGCCTGAGGCGGTCGTGCGAAACAGGTTTTGCTGCGCGAGGACGCTGCCCGACGAATAAATGCAGATCATTCTCTTTTGCCGTCGCCACCGTTCGAAGGCAATCGGGACATCCGGATACACCTCTCCGGACAATTCTCCGCCCGTGAATCCCTGCTGCCAGATTTTTCCTTGCAGCGTCTTGAGAGGCGTGCACTTGCTGTCCCGCGCGATCAGCCATTGGCCGAAGGCGACGCTCGAACGCAGCCGCGCTTCTTCGGGATGGTCCTGCCATGCCGGCGGCTCAAGGCCATTGCGTTCATCCGCCTCGCGCTGCCCGCGTAGCTCCTGAATCAAAGACAGAATTTCAGGGTCTTGGGCGTGTTCTTGAAGAAAAGATTTCAACTTGCGACTCGCGTAGGGGAAGAGCGTCTGATAAACGAAATTGATAGGCGTCGTTGTGCCTTCGATATCGAGAAGAATAATGCGAATCTGCGATTCATCGATCAGCGGCACGCCAGCTACTTCGCAGCCGTTTGCGGCGGAATGTATCTGGGACCCAGGCAAACGGGCTCGTAATTCCGATCCACGCCGCTGCTGGTATAGTGGGGCGTCCAGCCGGACTTGTCCTGGAACAAACGGATGGCGCGAATGCGGCGGTCTCCGCACAAGTCGAACCAATGCAGCGTCCCGCGAGGAACGCGAATCAAGTCGCCCGCTTCCACCTCGATGGCGACAACCGGGCCCTGTTGCGGGTGGATATGGAATAACCCGCGCCCAGCCACGATATAGCGGACTTCGTCCTCATCGTGCGTATGTTCAATATTGAACTTGGCGAGCATGGCGTCGAGCCCGGGAGTATCTGCG
>Ga0209158_1001542_pt1 | contig 15200 bp, 11 predicted proteins | sample GraSoiAngelo_140_FD_185897 | JGI IMG/M metagenome (GOLD analysis project Ga0209158, IMG submission 185897) | Grasslands soil microbial communities from the Angelo Coastal Reserve, California, USA - 14_0929_12_30cm (SPAdes) (version 2) | ecosystem: Environmental > Terrestrial > Soil > Grasslands ...
TCTCCAACCAGTGGCCAATTGGATGAGCTTATCGCCAGCGAACAGAAGTCTCAGGTTGTGAGAATACCCGGTCACTACTGGCATGGAACTAAGACTCTTGGGGACAAGCCATCCTTGACGGTCTACTATGTGAACCGTCTCTACGATGCAAAGAATCCTGACGAGGACAGGCGAAACTGGAACGACCCGACCATTGTTGACCCTCGGACGTCGAAGCCGTTCGACTGGAACAGGCCACCACACAAGTAGGCTACGCGGACGAAACTGATTGGGACGCTTCCTGCCTCTTCATTTCCATGATGCCTTCATCGGCGGTGAAAAACGTCATTCCAAGAATCTTCTCCGCCTTCTCTACAAGCAGGCAGCTGTTCTTTGGCCTCACTGCCAGTTGCTTAAACTCGCTACTAAAAACCGGCTGGACCAGTCGGGTCGAGTATCCGAACGACCCTGCCAGTTTTACTGCAAACTCATATCGGCTTAGACATGATCTGCCTGCAGTGTGGAAGATTCCGTTACTACGATGTTTGGCAAGCCGTAGAAGTGCCTCAGCCAGATTGTCGGCGAACGTCGGGGAGCTATACTGATCCCGCACCGCTCTGACCATTTCATTTCTCTTGAGCCTGTCCACAACGAACATAGCAAAGTTCATGGGCTTCACAGAATCAGCGGCTGTGCCAAGGGTCTCAGGAGGATTCCAACCGTAAATGACGCTGGGCCTTGCGATTCCGTAACTTGATAGTTTTGAAACGATCTTCTCGGAGTCAAGTTTGGTCTGAGCATAATAGTCGAGTGGTCTGGGTGTATCGTCTTCTGTGTAATGTCCAACCGTTCCGTCGAAGACATAGTCTGTAGAGATATGGATCAGTCTGCTACCGCCTTCTGACGCCGCCTCGGCGAGGTTGCTCACTCCTTCAACGTTTATCTTTCGAGCCTCGTCTCTATGCGTCTCGCAGTAGTCGACGTTGGTTATAGCAGCGGTATTCACGATGACATTCGGCCGGATTTCCCTGACTAAGTTAAGAGTCGCATCTCGGTCCGTTATGTCCAATTGCTTGACCCGAGGAAGCGACGTTGTCCGCCTGTTCATCGTATTGTAGGATTGAAAGCCATGCTTCGCTGAAAGACCGGCCAGCTTTGACCCTACTAATCCGGTAGACCCGATTATCATTAGCCTGTCCATGTGCGGGATGATCTTTCTAGGCGTAGTCTTTTCAAGCTTAAGCTACGCAGCCTATCGGTCGCTGGATGAGAACACCAGTGCAGGACAGTGTGGACCAATACTATAGTCCGAGTCTAAATTCAGGTAGAACCAAAAAAGAAAACGTGTTTGAGATGATTTGAGATGGTGTCTTGAACAAGCTAGTCGTGACTGGCGGTCTTGGTTTTATCGGGAGCAACTTCGTACATCATATCATACAGTCACGTGAGGATCTCGTAGTCACAAATGTAGACGCTCAATTCATCGGGAGCAATCCGGCAAATGTCAAAGGGCTCCAGGGAAACTCCCGATACAGGTTCGTCAAGGGAGACCTTGCGGACAATTCGTTTGTACGGAAGATCCTCAAGAATACCGACTTCGTGATCAACTTCGCCGCTCAGACTCATGTCGACAGGAGCATAGCCCAACCAGAACCCTTCTTTGAAAGCAACGCCAGAGGAGCCTTCAATCTCTTCCAGTCAGCTAGGGAAAACAAGATCACCAAATTAGTCCACATATCGACCGATGAGGTCTACGGTTCAATTGATTCAGGATCCTTTAGCGAGGAGAGCCCCCTGCACCCATCCAGTCCCTACTCGGCCACCAAGGCCAGTGCCGATCTGATCGCACAAGCCTGGAACTTGACTTACCATCTCCCTGTCGTCACACTCCGATGCACGAACAACTTTGGCCCACGTCAGCACCCTGAGAAGTTCATTCCCAAGATGATCATTAGAGCATTAGGTGGGTTGGACATTCCGCTTTACGGCGGAGGAAGACAAATTCGCGATTGGATCTACGTCATAGATTTCTGTAATGCCATCGAACTGGCGCTCGAGAGAGGAGTCGCAGGAGAGGTCTACAATATCTCAGCAGGAAATGAGCTGACTAACCGAGATGTAGCCGAGCGGATTCTCAAGCAGCTTGGCGAAACGAAGGCGAAGATAGTCAAAGTTGAGGACAGGCCTGGCCATGACTTCAGGTATAGTCTGGACTCCAAGAAGGCTCAGCAGACCTTTGGATGGAAACCCAACCATTCATTTGAGAACGGACTCGCCCTAACGATAGACTGGTATCGCCAGAATGAATCTTGGTGGCGACCTCTGACCACTAAGAAGGTGCTCTCCGAGACTCCCTGGAAGGAGCAATGGTGAAACTCTCGAGCGTTCCATCTTTGATGGACTAGTGCCAGGCTGCAGACAGAATGGATTCTAGAGCTTCACGAAAGTGTTATCATCGACCACAAACACTCTTGTGAGAGACTAGGCCTAAGTCATAGTCGACCTGGCCCTTCGCGGCCCATTCTTAGCTAGGCGACTTTTCGCGAGAGCGCTGGTTAGTGAGGCCGACTGATTGACCTTTCAACAACATGTCTGCTTTGGCCAGAACCTCTTCGAATCTGCTCCTTTCCTCCGGGGTCATTGTCTTCAACTGATCCATCACTTGGGCGAGCCCCCTGGCGGTAAGTATCATGAGTGGCAACATGACTTCTTTTTCCTTTCCAGGGACCGCCCTGTAGACGTATGGATTGGATTCTGTCTGCACTGCGGCATCAGCAGCAAAGGCTCCTGTTCTCTTCATGTGGTAAAGACCCGATAATATAGCGACAGGAGCAGCCGCGATAAGGGTGATTATCCCAAAGACGGTTAGGCTTGGGAAGAAAGGGGCAAGATACTTGTTGTCCGCGACTCCAAGCTTGTAAAGAATGACAGCATTGCTTGCGAATCCTATGGGTAACGCGAGGTAGAGGCCATATCCGGTCCTAAAGTAGAACCAGGCTCGAAACAGCAATTTCCAAAAATTCAACTTTCTCGCTCTCAAACCCGGCCGATTTCGCCAAATCCTTATATGAATATGTGGCTAAAATCGACGATCGTCAACCCGATGCAAAAGCGAATTCTGCTGCTACCTCTAGTATGGGGCGCATTTGGAATATCCGAGGTCCTTGCGGTAAATTACCTGCTAGGATCTGTCGTTAACAGCCTTCCTTATCCGACCAATGACAAGCCAATCGGAGGCTCGTACCTCCCTGTACTCGCCTTCAATGTGATTGCCATTCTAATCATGATTGGACTCAGCTTATACTCCCTAGGGATATGGAATATCGACTGGACGAACCGAAAGACAAGAGCTGAGTTTGTTGCTCTCGGGGTCTTATTCGGGAGTCTTATCGCAGTATTCTACTATCCGATTTTTCTCTTCTCTACAGCAGTAGCTTTGGTCTATTTGCTTGCTTCAAACATAGACTGACCACCGTCGAACTCCAGAATAGACTCTGGAGGCAGCCAGCTAGAGGTTGATGAAGGTGCTTTCGCCGACCACGAACCTTCTCCCCGTAGGGCGGTAGGTGTGATCTGAGATGATCTTCGAATTCTTTCCGATGATGCTGTCCACAATTCTCTCCCTGCAGTCAACTACCGTCCCGTCAAGGATGATACTGTTCTCGATCTCGGCACCAAGAATTTTCACGTGGCTTCCGATTGACGTGTACGGTCCCACGTAAGCTCCACCCCCTATCTCGGAATACTCACCTAAGACCACAGGGCCTCTAAGAGATGCTCCTCGGTGCACAATCGTTCCTTCTCCCACCTCTATATTGCCGGAAATCGCGACTTCCTCCTCGATCTTCCCTCTGACTGACGATTTGAGATCCTTCAAGACCAGCTGATTCGCTTCCAGAATATCCTCAGGTCGCCCTGTATCCTTCCACCAGCCTGAGACTTCGTGGTAGGTTATCTTTCCGCCGACATCCAAGAGATTCTGAATGGCGTCTGTAATCTCCAGCTCATTCCTCCAACTAGGCTTCAGCTTCTCAATGATCGGGAAGATCGTGGGACGAAGGAAGTAGACCCCAGTCAAGGCAAGATCGCTAACATACTGCTTCGGCTTCTCAACAAGCTTGACGATCTTCCCGTCCTTGATCTGGACAACCCCAAACCGTTCAGGATCTCTCACTCTGCTAATGACAACAGTCGCATCTGCCCCTGATCTCTGGAACTCCTTTGCCAACTCGGGAATATTGTCCTTGAGAAGGTTGTCGCCTAAGTGAACGATAAACGGTGAGTCTCCGAGAAACTTCCGGGAGACGAGAACCGCATCAGCAATGCCCTTGGGATCTGGCTGAGGTATGTAAGTAATCTTCACGTCAAACTTGGACCCATCACCCAAGGCGTCTACGATACCTTCCTGCACGGGCCCGAGGATAACGCCGATCTCGCTGATGCCGGAGGCCCGAAGCTGGTCGAACCCGTACATGAGCATCGGCTTGTTTGCGATCGGTAGCATGTGCTTGTTCCCTGTATAGGTCAAGGGGCGAAGTCTCGTTCCATGTCCGCCAGCGAGCAAGAGACCCTTCAGACCAGTCACGCTCTATCTGTTCTGTTGTGGAACGGAAAAGACTGGTGATAAATGGGTTGAGTTCCGAATCCCGACCGGGAAGACGGGATCTAGGGCAGAGGAGGATTAGACGGGATTGATTTCTTCGACGCTAGCATTGTAGACCCCTACGACGCTTGCCTCTAGGAGCAGAGTCAGCGTTACCTGCGTAGGCGTTAGCCAGCCTTGGGTGGTCCAGATGCTTGCCGGATCTAACTTGATCGTGTTCCACGTGGATATCTGCGTTGGAATGATGATGGTGGTGTTTGTCGCGTAGGGTGTGATCGTCTGTTGGGTCGCCCGGTCCGAGAAGATGAAGTAAAGAGTGTGGGTTCCGTCTGTCACGCTCGCTGCGAACATGGTCTTAGAGGCAATGTCGGTCGCGAGTGACTGATTGAGGTGGATACTCACGCTGGTGGCATTGAGCAGGACCTTCTGTGACAGAGCTATGCCTTCAACTATCCCCCTACCGGCAGAGGTGTAGTTCAGCCTCATTTGCACGCCGCTCGTTCCATTGACTCCTAGAGGGGTGATGCCAGACGAGACGGGGTCAATGTTGGAGAGGGAGAGCTTCCAGTTGAAAGGAACCCTAGTTCCCACGCTCGGATCCAAGACCCACCACTTTAGCGCGGGATTCTCCAAGGACGGAGCCGGAATGTCTGACTTCGAAGAGGATGATTCGCCCAGCAACTGTCCAGTCAACTTGTCATAAATCACGATGTGGAATTGGTCACCGCGAGGGACGGCGCTCAACGCATCGGGAGCACTGATCAGATAAGAGGATGCAGAACCGCTGTTCAGTGGCGAAGTCGAATTGTTCGCCCAGAAATAGGTGAGGAAACTATACTTCACAAAGAAGATGGGTTGGACTGGTGTCGCGAGCAGGTTCGTAACTGTCACATTGATCTTCGTAGCTGACCCGATGCTGTCAGGGTCCATTACTCCGTTGATCTGTATCGCAGTCCGGGGATTCGAAGCCTGAGTTATGTAAGCCCCAGAAACACCTGCAAAAATCACAGTCAGCGTCAGTACTACCATAACAGAGGGTGTAAGCCGTTGACGCAAGATCCTTAGGAAGGTTCCCGTACGAGGCCGCCAAGCGATACTGGGCAGTCTCGTTGTAAACGCAAGTCTGAGGTTTGGACCGCCCAGCCGGCATAGTTCGAGGACTAGTGGGAATAGCCAGTAGGCCATGTAATTGGGGAAAGATCGATAATAGAAGAAGAAGATGAGGATCGGAAAGGCAAAGACTATGCTATTCAAGCCTCGATAATGTTTGGCGTAAAGGTAGAACAGAATTCCGGAGACTCCTCCCATGAGGACTAGGAAGGAGGAAGATGGGAGCGCAATTCCAAGGTCGAGGAGAAAGCCCGACAGACCAATTCCTCCAGGAACCTGAGCCGGGGCGTTTGGCAGGAATGGCGCGACTACGGCAGCCCACCAGGAGCCTGGACTGTAGATGATGAACGGTAGGTTAGGCAAGAAGAAAGCAGAGAGCATCAAACCGACACTTCGGGTCAGACTTCGCAACCCTTGGTACGGAGTCTCTTTCCAGAGGCGCAGTAGGAGGAAGGGCGCAATCACGATAGCAATCTGTTTAACCGCGACAGCAATGCCGAGGGAGACCCAGCTTGCCTTGGGATGACGGTACCAGAGAACGGTGGTCAGAACGAGGAAGAAGGCCCAGATGCTATCGGTCCAACTTCCCGCAATCACGATAGAGAACAGCGTAAACGGTAGAACGCTGACACTCTTCAGCCTCGCGGGAGCCAGGGCGAATATCGTGAGGATTGACATGATGTGGAAGATGAAAACAGTGTCTCTGACATCATGCAGGCCGAGCAAGTAGAACGGGACGATAGAGAGGAAACTCAGCGAGGGATAGGCAAGATGGAAATCGAAGGACCCGTCAACACCCGGGGTGTAGAAGGACGGGGAGAAGCCAAATTTGTCCAGGAGAGGTTTGATGGAGAAACCGTACGGACTCTGTAGCTGCAAGACCCTCAGGATTCCCATGTAGGTCCCCACCACCGTGTCGGTCGAATAGCTGACGTAGAGGAGCTTTGACGCAACGACGTAGAGCCATATGAACAAGACTAGGTTGCCGACTAGGGAAAGCTGGTTAGCGCGTGAGAGAGTCAGGTTTTTTCTGAAGGCAAATGTCAGATTGAATAATCCAAATCCTGCGAGGCCAACGGCGAGAGCCAGCATCGCGATGATGTTCGGCCCAAATGCCACAAGCCATAACCCAGCCACAACTGAGAATAGGCCTGTTAGACCAAGGCCGACTCGTGACAACCTTGTCGGCTTGGCCTGAGTTTCTCTCAGCCCGATGTATTCCTTGACCCTGTCTATCGCCTGGTGAACTTGGGTGAGAAACTTGGAAAGGACCATACGGATGACCACGTCTACAGGCTTTCAGCTCGGGTAAGGATCAAAGGTCTCGACTTTTCCCACTTAAGGGTTATGTGGAAAGCGAAGCTATCGGTCTGCATCTTAGAGGAGGTTCGGGCTGAAATTCGGGGCTTAGCATGCATGGGACCCATCTGCGAGTGTCTCTTCTATCAGTTCGCAGACGATGTGGCCTATCATGATATGACATTCCTGTATCCTCTGAGTATCGTCTGAGGGTACAATCACTCTGTGATCGCATAGTGACCGAGCAGTCCTCCTCCGGAGCCTGTGAGGGCTATTGTCTTCGCTCCGATTCTCTGGGCCTCCTCAACGCCTTTGATGACGTTCGCTGAGCGACCGCTGGTACTGATGCCTACCGCAACATCCTCCGGTTCCCAGTGTTGCTTGGACTTGACGGGAGAAGATTTCGTCGAAACCGATGTCGTTACCAATCGCTGTTAGAATGGACGTGTTCGCCGTCAGGGCGGATGCTCTAAAAGGAGGTCGCTCCCTCTTGAATTTTCCTACAAGCTCAGCCGAAATATGCTGAGCATCGGCAGCACTACCACCGTTACCGAAGAAAACGACCTTCCGACCCTTTTTTAGCGCAATCATGATCATGTGAGCCATTTCAATGATATCGTCCAGACACTCTTCAGCGAGCCGTTGTTTCGTTTCGATGCTCTTCCGTTGTGCGTCTCGCGCCACAGAAACTTCGTGACCGCCTTCGACCGCTAGCTTAGGAGCTCTTGTGGACTTTTGCATCGCTCGTTGAATCCTATTTCGGGCTTCTCCAGGTCTGCAAACCTTCAAGATCAAATCTGACCGGGAAGGCCTTGCCTCCTCGGCTCTCGACCGCCTTTTCTACATGCACTTGTCTGCCAGGCTCGCAGTATAGGAACAAGAATCCTCCTCCTCCAGCGCCGAGAAGTTTGCCTCCCGATAGCCCCATTTTCTCGCGCGGCGTGCAGAAGCCTGTCGACCTCACTGGTTGAGATCGCGGAGTCAAGCGCTTTTTTCGTGACCCGCTCCGAGTTCACGAGCCTTGCGAACTCGGTAAGGTTGCCGGTGAGGGAGTCTTTCATCTGAAGAGTTAGTTCCTTCATTCGTTCGAGAGCTTCTATCACTTTCGAGTCTTTCTGTTCGTACGACTCGATCTGCCTCTGAAGAGTACCGCCTGATCTTCGGGTGGTGCCGGTAAAGCAGAGGAGACTACTGTACTCCAACTCGTTCAAGGTTTCGCGCTTTATCCGGAGGGGATCGACGATGTTCGAGTCTCTCTTGAACTCGATAAGATTGAAACCCCTTCCAACCACAGATTGGTTGGTCACGATGACAAGTCTGAAGCCCTGCTCTCGAAGAGCATGCAAGGGCGCTCCGATCCCCGGAAGAATCTCATGCTCGTTCGGCGTCTTGACATAGGTCGAGTCTTTCTCGTGTCAGAACACCCTTCCCGATCTAGGAAGGCCGCCTTCATGGTCACTTGTCTGTCACGACACGTTCTTCGCGAAGTGAATTAATAGTGTTTTCCAGAGACCTTGATGCCTGAATGGAAGCTAAGTTAGACTCGAACAGTTTCCAGAATCTTAACAAGCATCAAAAAGGTTGTCAGAGTCAGTATGAGACTCCCGTCAGCTGCAACATGCATGTGACAGTCAAGTTGGACTCATGGATATACATCTCGGGAATTTCGCTGGCTTTCAGTATGCCTGGGCTTTTGTTCTCTTACTACAGCGTGATTCTCTTCCTGAGCACTTTCCGCTATCCGAAGGCTCTCGGGAACGAACCTCCCCTTCAAGAGACGCCATTGGTCTCGATTCTGATAGCTACATTCAACGAGAAGTTTGTCGTAGCCAGCACCCTGGACGCGCTCAAGAACCTCGACTACCCCAGAGACAAACTACAGGTTGTCGTGGCCGATGATTCATCCGACGAGACGGTTGATATCATCGACGGGAAACTTCTAGAACTTAACGATCTAGGGATTCATGGTGTCGTATCGAGGAGGAAGGGCCGGGCAGGCTTCAAGAGCGGCGCGCTGAATCAATCAGCCCCACTCCTGAAGGGCGACTTTGTCCTTCTGTTAGACGCAGACTCAACTGTCAAGCCCGACGTCCTGAAGAGAGGGCTAAATGCCGCCAGTCATAATCCCAGGATCGGCTTCGTTTCATTTCGAGTGGGCCACTACAACCGAGAACAGAATCTGACGACCCGACTATTTGCGCTCCAGCAAGACCAGGGAGATACAGTTGCAAAGATGGGCGCTTATTCGATCGACGCTCCATACTCGTTCCAAGGCGGATTCGTCCTAGTCTCGATGGCCGTTCTACGAGAGGTTGGTTTCTGGCCGAACGACTCGGTCGTCGAAGACGCAGATCTATCCCTCAGAATATACTGCGCCGGATACAGGGGAGTCTACCTGAGCGATGTAAGAATATTCAGCGAGGACCCCTCAAGCCTAGAGGTCTGGAAGAAACAAGCAGCCCGCGTAGCCCAAGGATGGGCGAACTGCGCCATAGCCAACGGGCGGAAGATCTTGAGTTGCAAGAAGCTCTCTGTCTGGAGGAGAATCGTCCTCTTCTCGACCCTGGTCGGACCCTTCCAGGGACTCAGCTGGATAGTCGTAACTTTCGTGTCAGCCTTCGGACTCATCTTCGGGCTGACCGCCCCCTCAAGCTCGATATTCTCCAGCCCGATCTACATCATCGCCGTCACATTGCCTGTAGTCGCTTTCTTCGGTTCAGGCATCTACGCGCTTCATATTCAAAAAATAATGACTCCCAGAAATCTAGTGCTACTTCCTCTGCTCTCCTACACTAGCTCCTGCATGACGACCGCGATCATGATCGGATTCCTGAACGGGATGAGAGGAAAGACTGGTTTCTTCTTCAGAACACCGAAACATGGCCTCGCAGTGGATTTGAACAGACAGTATCATCGCGAGGTTCGTCTTGACAGAATCGCAATCGCCGAAGGAATCCTTTCCATAATGGCACTCACTTTGAGCATAATCGTACTCCTATACGGAGTCTGGGCACTAGCTCTGACGCTTGCCGGATTCGGCGCCCTGACACTTAAGTCGATGAATCTCTCGCGGCTAGCCTCTATCAAATCCACCAGCAGTGCCTAACTGCGATCTCAATTAAACGGCCAGGCAAAATATTCAGGCATTGAATATAGGTTTAGATCTCTGTCAAAGCTGGAAATGATGAAGCCAAGAACTATGAGATTTCCTGGATTCGCCCTATACTACCTCTTCTTCGGCTATTACCTGTCGGTCCTTTGCATTGCTGGAACACAGAACCTCCCGGAATGATAGATTCTTTGTAATCGAGTCACTCCATTGGACCGACCTTTCTTCATACCTCTGGTGGATTCTCCGACACGTAGGTCTTCCTCACTCTTGCCTGATCGTGCTAGAAAGGAGACTCCTGGCCACTGTAGGAATAATCGAACCTAGAATGAGCGGGTTTCTAAAGGGCAAACACGGCCGATCTTAGTGGACGTTGACGCTTACCATGGGCACTATTCACTCTCGTTTCAGCGAATGCCGATTTTCTCAGGGCAGAAACCACTTACAGGAAGGCAGGCAATGTCATCTCTCGGATCAGGCTCAGTTCTATGCCACTAAGAGGGTCGCACTTTACAATTAACTGTTAAGAGTTTTGTGAAACCTGAGACTAGTGGTAATCTCGAGTTTTCATCGAATAGCAGGTATATGTGGTATGTCGAAGCCCGACACATTCATCCCTTCTTGAGTAGAAGGAAGACAATTTTCTCTCGGTAACCTCCAGTCATCATGATTGACGCCATTCGTACCTCGGTTGCTAACCTCTTGGTAACAAATCTCATTCAATCAGGCAAAGTACAGTGATCGGGTGCGATATGATGGCCTTCAAGCTATTGGTTAAATGATATGATGTGCAGGAAAAGTCCGGAGAGCGATACGGCCGCCCATACTCTGCGTTGATCAAAGTACTATTCTGAAGACAAGCCAAAGATGGTTGAAATTCTCAAATGACCGAACAAGACCTTTATGATGCTCAGGCGAGTAACCGTCGACCCGCGGTGAGCTTCGGTCACACGGTCACCCCGGTTTGTCTTGTGACTCCTCTCGCTCTGGGAGATTCCGAAGAGAACAACGTTGAAGACTTTGAAGGCCACTCTCTCTATTCTAGGGATCTCTTAAGCGCCCTGAGGAAGAAATGGACAATCTCAGTCGTTGCAAATCAAACTTCCAAGGCAGGACCGGGTGAGCCTGGAGTCTACAGGGTCTGGAAGCCGGGATTTCAATACCCGTTCAGGATGCTAAGACAAGTTGTGAAGACTCACGCTAAGGTCGTCCACTTCGAGAGGCTAGGACCAACAGTTTTTGGCCCTTACTTCACTGTGCCTTTTGTTCCGTTCTTAGCTCTGGTCCTTCGTCTTTTGCAAAAGAGAGTTCTCGTCTCGTTTTCGGATGTTGTTGATGTTGACAAAGTGGACCCTGCGTTTCTCCGGGCTTTCCAGTCCTGGCTTCACGCACCGGCACTAGTAAGGATAGGTCTAACCTATTTCTACTTCTTCACTGGAAAATTCGCCAACACAATTTTTACTCAGACGAGGAACTCGCGAGTCGTCCTCCAACGAAAATATCGAATTGATAGTGCTAAGGTCAAACTTGTCCCGCTTAGCGGGCCGGCTCCGAACCTCGATCTCTCAACTGAGCCGGCAAAGAAGGTCCTTGGTCTGGAACACAAGAAAGTACTTCTGTTCTTCGGACACCTTGCGCCCTACAAGGGATTGGAGGCACTGATCGAAGCTCAAGCAATTGTACAGAACCATCGTCCAGATGTAACGCTAGTTATTGCGGGAGGGAATCATCGTAGAATCCACGACGACTATTTGGGCCGCTTGCGTGACCTGGCCCGAGAAAAGGAGGCGAACGTCAGATTTACCGGCTACTTGCCGAGCGAATCTATTCCGACCGTATTCTCTGCGGCCGACATAGTGGTCTATCCGTGCAGCTCCATTCCAGGTTCAAGCGGCTGTGTCAATTTGACAAAACAATACGGGAAACCGTTGGTAACAACAAGGGCCGTTGCGAAGGAAGAGGGAATCGCTCATCTTCTAGACGCTTACGTAATCCCTGAAGCCAGCCCTAGCTTGATCGCGGCCGCGGTTCTGAAGCTTCTCGGAGACGATTCGCTTGCTGTGCATTTGTGTAACAATCTTGCGAGGACAAGCGTTCCAATTGATATCATAGCAGATGATATTTCGAGCACGTATCAGAGACTCTTGGCATGAGCCTCGGACCCCTCAGGTCTCTGGCTAGAAGACTATCTGCATCAGAATTTCTCTTCGCTGCCGCAGGAGTTCTCTTTCTTGCCGGGGTGATTCTCCCCTACTTTTTCTCTACGGGGCTACCTGTCAACTACGACCTTGCAACGCATTACCACATGGGCTATCGCCTTCAGAGAGGGTTGTGGGACCCTACCTGGTCAGGCGGTGTCACCACGATCGACTATCCGCCAGGTGCCTTGTTACTTGCAAGCGAATTTACTTCGATGCTGATTTCTCTAGTCAACCCGTACCTAAGTTTCAAGATCTTCTACTTTCTTGTTTTTTTTGCATCGATCGGCGCTGTCTACTTCCTCTCCAAGACTTTTGACCCGTCTTCGACTCGAGCTGCGGCCTCCCTCTTCTTGGCAGCTACGGCCCCCGCAATAACTCGGGCATTCTTCGCGGGATGGCTGACCGTTATGACCGCTTTTGTCTTCATGACGCTTGGCTACTCGTTCTTTCACCGCTTCAGAAAGGAGAGGCGAGCAGTTCTTGGATTCATGGCGGGATTGCTATTTGCTCTAGCTTCCGTAGCACATCCATACGGGATTCTCGTGTCGCTGCTACTGGTCGTCCCAGTCTTCATCTATGATGCTCTTGGCAATCGTTTCTCGCAGCTTCAACTGGTAGGCAATATCAACCGACTCCGTCCATACTTTTCCGTATTCGCGGGACTTACCCTTGCAGCCCCTGCTCTCCTCCCATTCTTCGTGTTTGTTCAGGCTACAGGTTCCGAAGCGCCAATCCCACACTTCTCCAGAAACGGAACCATACTCGACGTCTCCAACTTCAACATCATTCAGCCGTTGGGACCATTCTTAATCATCGTTCTGGTCTTAGCCTCGGCCCTCTTTTTCAGCCGTTTTCGGTGGAGGATCTTTCATCCGCATGATTCGGGGCTCACACCCTACCTTGCCTTCTGCGCTATTCTTCTCTGGATCGGAGCAGCTCCTCAAGGAGGCTTGGACGCAGTTCTTCCATTTGCAAACTGGCTGGTCTACGACGTCTTCATCATGTTCTTTCTGTCATTTGCGGTGGTGTTCGCTTCCGGATTCCTGAGGAACGTACTGGGGACCGGCTTCCCGCGTCTCGGAAAGCGCCGCATAACCAAGGCAATAGCGCTGGTCGCAATAGTCACAATCCCTATCGGTTTCCTCCCACTTGTTCCACCGCCTTTCGGGCTGAGCCTGGGATCAACCTACAATCTTCCAACAGACCTCTCGGCTTACCTATCCAAAGAGGTCGCGCAAGGACAGTGGGGAAGACTTCTCGCGCTCGGTGCGTCAGCGAACATATACGATCTTCCCGAGATCAACAACATTCCTCTGATGGACAACAACTACCCAACCGGTCGACTTGAGAACTTTCTCAGGTCCTCCGGGGTCGACGATTTCAACACAGCCAAGAACTATCCGAATGGGACGCGGGTGCTTCAGTACGCGCTGGCGAACTATGATCTATTCGGCATCAAATGGATACTGGTCGCGGACCCATTCTACGACCAATATGTCTCTCAAGGGATATTCCAGATTACATCATTCAACTATCAAGAGAACAATCCTCCAGTCCAAGCAAGACTGTACGAGGCTCTTCCCCTCCTCACGCCGTTCGACGGCGATATCAACGCAACCTATCAGGGGATTTCACAGGTTTCACTTCAGTCCAACCAGCAGCTCTACCTGAGCGGGAGTGCTACTTCAGGAAGCCTCCAGAACATCACGCAGTCTGCAATCAGACTCTCGATTACGACCACCGCAACCGGGAACGGCTCGGGCGAAGTAGACCTGCCCCTTGTTCAGTCGGGACTAACCAATGGCGCCACTTTGCTGCTTGAACTGAGAAGCGAGAACAACTCGTATTTTGGAGCGGCCTATCAGAATCAATCGAATAATTCAGTTGCATTAGCAAGCAAGTATCCGCTTGGTCCAAACTGGCAATGGCTAAGATTCAGTCTCTCTAACGCAACCATTTCATCTGTAACGGTCGGAGTTGTTGGAAACAGGACCCGCGAAAGCGTTGACGTGGGAGCCGTGAAGTTAGGCTACCCGGCTGTGCGAGTGACAAATACTCCCAATGGCATTTCCGTCGATAGAGACCTGACGGGGGCGTCAGAAATTATCATCAAACAGAGCTTCTTCCCCACGTGGAGGAGCGACTCAGCTCAAGTCTACCAAGCAAATGGTGGACTGATTGGGCTCCAGATACCTCAAGGAGTAAAGACAGTCAACATCTACCTCGACCAGACCCTCTTCCTCCTCCAGTTCTGGTACCCCAACGTCCTCACTATAATGAGCATTGTATTCGCAGCAGTCGCATTTCGAAAACCCATCATGAATCGCCTCAGCAGAAGTGCTCGGCGAAACACTCTTGGAACTCCTGAGCAAACGGGGCCTCCCAAGAGTCCGGGGACCAATCCGTCTGTGGGAGACGCTTCTGCTTAACGGATAGACACGCGGCGAATCGCTAGTTTCTTGCCAGAACTTCTGGAGCCCTCTGAGGGATTGGCGCTTCAAGAGTGGAGGTGTTTCTTAGCGTCTGGAAAGTTCGGACAGCATGGTCTTCGCTGGAAACGCCCACGACCACTGATCTCAAGTTTTCCAAACCGTGAATGTATTCTGTGGCTTCTTTCAAATTGAGCATTCCTGCAGCAAGGATGCTCATCCCCATCACATCTATCCCCGGCTTTTGAGCGAGGGATCGTTCGCAAGCTTCTCTGGAGGGGTTCATCTGAAATCCCATTTTGTTAAATGGGGTCATCAAACTGATCTTGTCGTATGATATCCCGGTTTCGTCTAAGAGTTGAATCAATCGCGGAAAGTTTCTTGTCACTAGTCCGGCTCTTACTTTGTAATGATCGTTGACATGCGAGATGTAGCTTTCGAAGATATCCTTAAGTTGGAATGCTAGAGCT
>Ga0209158_1001543_pt1 | contig 15199 bp, 15 predicted proteins | sample GraSoiAngelo_140_FD_185897 | JGI IMG/M metagenome (GOLD analysis project Ga0209158, IMG submission 185897) | Grasslands soil microbial communities from the Angelo Coastal Reserve, California, USA - 14_0929_12_30cm (SPAdes) (version 2) | ecosystem: Environmental > Terrestrial > Soil > Grasslands ...
AAGTACTTCCTCGACATGGGCGTCCGGCACTTCTCCGTCGGCACCGACATCACTGTCCTGCACCAGTGGTGGAAGGCCCAGGGTGAGGACCTGCGCAAGGCGCTCGGCGCCTAAGGAAAGGAAGACTATGGCGATGCTCCACCCGCTGGACCCCCTCACCACCGACGAGATCCGCGCCGCCGTGTCGGTGGTGCGTGCCTCTGGACGGCTTGGGGACGACGTGCTCTTCGTTCGCGTCTTCCTCCACGAGCCCCCGAAGAGCGCGGTGCTGGCGTTCCGGAAGGGAGACCCGCTCGAGCGCCAGGCGTTCGTGTTGCTTCGCGACCGGCGCGCTCGTACGACGTGCGAGGTCATCGTCTCGATCACGGCTCGGAAGATCGTGTCGTGGAAGGAAATTCCAGGCGTCCAACCGCCGATCACGTTCGACGAGTTCCTCGAGTGCGAGCGGATGGTCCAGGCGAACCCGGTGTGGCAGCGCGCCATGGAAAAGCGCGGCGTGAAGGACTTCTCGCTGGCGATGGTCGACCCGTGGTCGGCCGGGTACTACGGTGCGGCGGACGACCCGGCCCGCCGGCTCGTCCGGGCGCTCACGTGGATTCGCATCGACGAGCACGATAACGGCTACGCGCGTCCGATCGAGGGGCTGGTCACGCTCGTCGACCTGGACCGGATGGAAGTGGTCGACGTCGAGGACCACGGCGTCGTGCCGCTGCCGACTCACGAGGGGAACTACACGGCGGCGGCGCTCGGCAATCCGCGGAACGTTCCTTACGTTCCGGCAGGGCCTCGAACCGACCTCCGGAAGCTCGAGATCATCCAGCCCGATGGTCCAAGCTTCGAGCTCTCGGGCCACGAGCTGACGTGGCAGAAATGGCGACTCCGGATCGGCTTCACTCCCCGCGAAGGCGTCGTCCTGCACACCGTCGGCTACGAGGACGGTGGCCGCGTCCGGCCGATTCTCTACCGCGCGTCGCTGGCCGAGATGGTCGTTCCGTACGGCGATCCGGCGCCGACGCACTGGAGAAAGAACGCGTTCGACGAGGGCGAGTACGGCATGGGCATGCTCGCCAATCGCCTCGAGCTCGGCTGCGATTGCCTCGGGGAGATCCGCTACCTCGATGCCGTCGTCTCCGACACGCGCGGGGAGCCGGTCACGCTGGAGAACGCCGTCTGTCTGCACGAAGAGGACTTCGGGATCTTGTGGAAGCACACGAACTTCCGCACCGGCCAGGTGGAAGTGCGCCGCTCGCGGCGCTTCGTCATCTCGTCGATCGCCACCGTCGGCAACTACGAGTACGGCTTTTTCTGGTACCTCTACCAGGACGGCACGCTCGAGCTGCAGATCAAGATGACGGGCATCGTTTCGACCGGAGCGATCGCGCCCGGGATTGCGCCCGAGCACGGCGTCCTGATCGCACCGGGTCTCTACGCGCCGAACCACCAGCACTGGTTCAACTTCAGGCTGGACATGATGGTCGACGGCCTCGACAACTCCGTCTACGAGGTCAACACCGAGGCGGTGCCGCTGGGCCCCGGGAACCCGCAGGGCAACGCCTGGGTGGCGCGGCGCACGCTGCTCGCGCGCGAGTCCGAGGCTCAGCGCCTCGTCGACCCGCTCGCCGGCCGTTACTGGCTCGTCACGAATCCGGCCGTCACGAACTCACTCGGTCAGACGGTCGGCTACAAGCTGGTGCCCGGCGAGAATGTCGGGGCGTTCGCTCATCCCGACTCTTCGATCGCCCGCCGCGCCGGCTTCATCACGCGACACCTTTGGGTCACGCGCCATGACCCGGCCGAGCTCTTCGCCGCAGGCGACTATCCGAACCAGCATCCCGGCGGAGCGGGACTTCCGGCCTACGTGAAGGCCGACCGGGCGCTCGAGCAGACCGACGTCGTCCTCTGGTACAGCGTGGGGTCTCACCACATCTCGCGTTCCGAGGAGTGGCCGGTGATGCCGGTCAGCTACGCGGGCTTTCAGCTGAAGCCCGCGGGATTCTTCGTCGGCAGTCCCGCGCTCGACGTGCCCGCAACGTCTCACAACGGCCACGGGGGTGCTCCTCACTGCCACTAGGTGCGGACGTGGATATCGAGGAAGCGCCGCGCTTCCTCGAAGCTCCGCGCCGCCGCCGCCGCCTCGTACCCGGGATGCGTCCGGACGGCGAAGCCGTGACGGGCGCCCGGGTAATACGTGAACGCGCACGCCTTGTCGAGCGTCCGCATGCGCGCTTCCATCCGCTGCATGGTCTCGAGCGGCGCCTGTTCGTCTTCGGTTCCGTGCATGATGAGCGTCGGGACGTTGACGGCTTCGACCAGGTCGTACGGCTGCGCGCCGGGCTGGGCGCGTGGGGAACGGAACGCGAAGCCATGGAACACGACGATCGCTCGGATCTCGTCGTGCGCTCGCGCGGCCATGAACGCGTGCACGCCGCCACGACAGAACCCGAACACCGCTAATCTGGTCATGTCGGCCTCTCGCACCGAGCGCAGGTACGCGATCGCGCCCTGCATGTCCGCGTAGACCAGATCGTCCGGCGGATCGTTGCCACGAATCTTCCAGCCGTGCATGAGCGCGGCGTAGCCCCAGCCGGCGAGACGCTCCGCGATCTCCGTGTAGCCGTCGTCAGGTCCTGCCACGCCGCGGAGGATGAGCACGGTCGGATGCGGTCCCGCGCCATCGGGCACGGCCAGATACGACGGGATCGGCGTGACTCCGTCACCACTCGTGAACGCGACGGATCTGAGCTCAGGCATGCGCCATCAATCAGGCATGCGCGCGACGCCTCAGCGACCGGCCGTCACGGCTGGTGCGATCGGAGAAAGACGCGCACCTGGTCGATCGTCTTCTCGAGCAAGTCCTTCGGCTCTCTCCACGGGAACACCGTCGACTGAGACTTCGGCGCAAGCGCGGCAATGTCCACGGACGTCTGATAGGGGTGCGCCGGCGTGTCGTCCGGCATCACGAGCATCGGCGTCTGGCAGGACCGGACGAACTCACGCGAGACGCTGTACACGAAGTCCGGGCGCACGCGATAGAGGTCGTGTAGATACGCCTCGATGCTCTCCATGGTGATCTCGGGCCGCCGGGCTCGCAGCTCGGGGGCCCAGACATCGCGCCCGGACTTGTACATGACGTCGGGTTCTCCGGCCGATGTCCGACCGGCTGGCACAGCACGGCAGCCACGACGCGATCAGGAGCCCGCTCGATCAGCTTGAGTCCGAACGACCCCCCAATGCAGTAGCCCATGTAAAAGAATTTCTGGATGCCGAGGTGGTCCATCAGCCCCAGCTGGTCATCCGCAAACGCGCCCCAGGGATCGCTGGCGGGAATCGGTCCCGTGGACTCGCCGCCGTTCGCGTTGCGCTGATCCATCGTGATGCAGCGAAAGTCATTCTCGAACGCTTCCATCGCGTTGAAGACCGCGGTGGGCCAGTTGCTCACGCGAGAGTTCAATCCCCCGCCAGGAGTAACGAGCAGCGGAAAACCCGTGCCAACCGTCTCGTAGCGGATGCGGACGTCACCCTTTTCATAGAACGGCACGGCAGTCTCCTCCTGGTGAAAGGTTCGCGATAAAGTAGCGCGACATGAGTCTCGCTGCCACCAACACCGAGCCCTCGGGCCATGGCCGCATTCCGGTGCTCGATATCGGCGCGTATCTCGCCGGCGAGGCGGGGGCGGCGGCGCCGCTGGCGCGTGCCATCGCCCGCACCTGCGAAGACACCGGGTTTCTCGTCGTCGCCAATCACGGCGTGCCGCAGCACCTGGTCGACGACACCTTCGCCGTCGCCCAGCAATTCTTCGCGCGCCCCGAAGGGGACAAGCTCGCGCTCAAGATCGGCACGTACAACATCGGCTACCTGCCGTTCGGCGGGCAGGTCGTGCGCCATTCGCCGGTCAACAAGAACACCAAGCCGAATTTCAGCGAGAGCTTCTACATCACCCGCGACCGCGCCGCCGACCACCCCGACATCGTCAACGAAAAGCCGCTCGTCGGGCTGAACCGTTGGCCCGAGGACATGCCGGAGTTCCGCGCGGCGACGACGGCGTACTACCGGGCGATGGAGGCGATGACGACGCGGCTGGTGCCGCTATTCGCGCTGGCGCTCGACCTGCCGGCCGACTATTTCGCCGAGGCCTTCGCCGAGCCGAACTGCACGATTCGGCTGATCCACTACCCGCCGCATCCGTCGCCCGAGGACAACGAGTTCGGCTTCGCGCCGCATACCGACAACAACTTCATCACGTTCCTGGCGCAGTCGAAGCTCCCGGGCCTCGAAGTGCGCACCGCCGAGGGCGACTGGATCCGGCCGCCGGCGGTGCCGGGCACGTTCGTCGTCAATACCGGCGCGATGCTTGCGCGCTACTCGAACGATCGATTCCGGGCGACGCCTCACCGCGTCATCAATCGCAACGACCGCTCGCGCTATGCCTGCCCGTTCTTCCTCGGGCCGAATCACGATGTCGTCGTCGAACCGGTCCCAAGCTGCGTCGGCCCGGACAACCCGCCCAGATATGAGCCGACGACGTACGGCGCCTTCACTCAGCACCTCCTGACTCTCAACTTCGCCCACCGCCAGGCCGGCGGCAGCGGCGAGTACGCGGGGTAAAGCCGCTTACCGAACGCGAGGACAGTGATGAACGACAGTCGGATCGTACCGGTGTTCCAGGCGCTGGCCGAAGACATCCACGCTCTGGGCGTACGCACTGTGTTCGGGCTCATGAGCGACGACACGGCAGTCTTTGCCGTGACGCTCGACGGCCTGGGTGTCAGGTTCGTGGGCGCGCGGCACGAGAACAACGCCATCGCCATGGCCGAAGGCTATTCCTACGCCACCGGCGAGCTTGGCGTGGCGCTCATCGGTCGCGGCCCGGCCACCGCCAACGGATTACACGCGGCGGTGGCGGCGAGTCGCATGGGATCGAAGGTGTTGGTGATCTATGGCGACGCCGCCGTTCAGACCGGAGCCGTCAACACCATCGGTCCCGACTACAAGGGCTTCAACGCGCAAGGCGTGCTGGGGGCGGCAGGGTTGACGTGTTTCACCGCCGCGAGCCCGACGACCGCACGTCAGACGCTGCGCGATGCCGTGGCCGCCGCGAATCGAGGTTCCCTGGCGGCTCTCCTCTTGCCCACCAACGTACAGATGATGAACGTGGAAGTTTGGGGCGAGGCGACACCACCGCCGCTCGCGGCTGCCCAGCCAGCGGCAACCCGCGCACAATCCATCGACGCCGTCGTCGCTCTTCTCGGCAAGAGTCGTCGCCCGCTGATCGTCGCCGGCATGGGAGCACATCGAGCCGGGGCCAAGGCCGCACTGGAAGCGCTCGCGGACAAGACAGGCGCGTTGCTGATGACCTCAGCTCGCGGCAAGGACATGTTTCACGGCCATCCCTACAACCTCGGCATCCTTGGATCCTTCTCTCACGCCATGGGCCGACGCATGATGGACCAGTCCGATTGCGTGATGGTGTTCGGCGCCGGGCTGAACTTTCTCACCATGAGCTTCGGCGCGGCGATTCCTCCGGTGCCACTCATCCACGTTGATTCCGTACGAGCGCACATCGGCCGGTGGACCACGGCGGATCTCGCGGTGGTGGGCGATGCGAGGGTTGTTGCCGAGCAGCTGCTGGCCGCGCTGCCCGAGCGGACCGCCGCCGACAAGCCGTTCCACACCGCGGAAACTCTCGCCAGCATCGCGGCCTTCGACATCGCTCGCGACTTCGAAGCCGCTCACACGCCGCGCACCGTGGATCCGCGCGCGTTGGGCGTCGAGCTCGACAAGCTCCTGCCGCGCGAGCGCAACATCGTCTACGACGCCGGAAATTTCCTCGGCGTCCTTCCGTATGTGACCGTCCCCTCACCCGCTCATTTGAAGATGACGAGCGAGTTCGCCTCCATCGGTCTCGGCTTCGGCACGGCGCTGGGCGTGGCGAAGGGCCGCCCCGGAACTCCCACGGTGTTGATCATCGGCGACGGCGGCTTCCTCATGACCATGAGCGAGCTGGAAACCGCGATCCGCGAGGATCTGCCGCTGATCATCGTGCTGATGAACGATTGCGCTTATGGCGCCGAGCTGCACTTCCTCGCGATGCGCAAGCTGCCGGTGGGGAAATCGGTGTTTCCGGACGTCGAGTTTGCGTCGGTCGCGGAGGCGTTCGGGTTCCAGGCGTACACGATTCGCACGCTGGACGAGCTACGCGCGCTCGGTCCAATTCTGAGAACGCCCGACGGTCCCATTCTTCTCGACTGCAAGGTGAACGCGGAGATCGCCGCGCCGTTCATGGGCGAGTTCGCCGAGTTCGAGGCGCGGCACCAGTGATTCTGCCCAAGAAGTGATAGGGAGCGGGGCATGAGCGCGACGCTGGCCGATCCGAAGATCCAGGCGTTCCTCGCCACGAAGTACGTCGTCGTGCTCGCGACCGTGAATGCCGACGGCTCGCCGCTCGCGATGGCGATGTGGCTCCTCTCCGATCACGACTCGCTGACGATGATCAGCGTGGCGAATCTCGCCAAGATTCGGAATCTCAAACGCGATCCACGCGTGTGCGTGGTTGCCGAGACCGGCACGATCGGTGACGACCAGATCAAGGGCGTGGCGATCCGCGGTCGTGCCGAGTTTCTCGACGATTCGCCGGCGCGACGACAGCTCGTCGAACGGTTTCTGACGAAGTACCACCCGCAGCTCGAGAAGTACTGGAACGGGCGGGTGATGCCGCCGAATCGTGTGATGTTCCGCATCGTGCCCGAGCACGTGCGGAGCTGGGGGCTCTGAGCCCTTAACGCAGCAGGCGAGTCAGCTCCGACACGGTCTTGACGGCATCGAGACGGTGCACCACGGCGAGGCTGGCCTCGACCTTTTCCTGAGTCAGCCCTGAGAGCGGCACCAAGCGCCGATACTTGGCGTCCACGTCGGCCCACTCGATGCCGCGGGGAGCGGAGCCGCGCGGAAAGTCCACGTGGTCGGAGAACCGGCGGCCGTCCTTCAGCGTGATCGTGACCGTCGCGCCGTGATGGTGCGCGAAGCGATCCGGATACGGCGGCGGATTCGGATCCACGGTGATCCTGTCGATGAGCCGCGCGATCACCGGGTCGGCGACCTTTTCCGGCGCCGCGTGAATCCATCCGTAGCCTCGGTCGGCGATCGCCGCCGCGATGAAGTAGGCGGGGCTGTGCGCGACGCCGATCAGGTCGGTCGGATGCTTCGGTCCGCGCAGCGTACGGTACTTCGCCGACGAGAGCACGATGCTCGCCACGTCTCGCGGGTCGACGTCTCCCGCGATGGCGGCGTTGGCGGCCGCTTCGGCCGCGGCGTGGTGCGGATGGCCGCCCGGCACGAGCTTGATCGCCATGTTGGTGGTGATGTCCCACGACGTGCCGAGGTCCTTCGTCACGTCCAGGAGGTGGTCGCCTCCAAACGCTGAGAAGAAGCCCCGCGGCATCTCGAGGACGTTCTCCTCGGCCACGAATCCTTTCCGCGCGGCGAGCGCCGCGTGGATGCCGAGCATCGCCGAGAGTCCCGCGTGGTATTCGCGCGCCACGCTGGTGTTGGCGGCGACCACGAGGCCGCCGATGGAGGTCGCGGCCAGCGCGATCGCCTGCGTCATCTGTGCCGGCGTCAGCGCGAGGAGCGTGCCGGCGGCCACCGCGCCGCCAAAGATCGTGGAGATCGAGCCGTGGAACCCACGCTCGCCGCGTCCCGGCGTGAGCGCCTCGTCGATGCGCCCCGCGATCTCGTAGCCGAGCACCATCGCCGCGAGCACGTCGCGGCCGCCGGCGCCGGTGCGCTCGGCCATCGCGATCGTCGTCGTCGAAACGATCGTGCCGATGTGCGCGATGCTGCGCAGGTCGCTGTCGTCCGAAGCGGCCGCATCGCTCATCACCGCGTTCACCCGCGCCGCGTCCGCGACGGGCAGCGCGCCTCCGCCGTCGAACCACACGGTCGCTTCCGGCGCTCCGGCGCGCTCTCGGGCAAGCTCGCGGATGATTCGCGAGGACACGATGTCCACGCCCATCGCCGCGCTCGCGATCGTGCTGGCGATCACCATTCGCGCACGCTCGAGGGCGAGCGATGGCAGGTCGTCGACGCTCGTGCCCGTCACGAAGCGCGCGAGCTCGCCCGCGATGCTCATCGATTCATCCTCCCTGGCGGACCCAGGGACGCTATTTCGGTCCGAACACCTCGATGGCGACACGGCCAGCGTTTACCGCGCAGGGCCAACCGGCATAGAACGCCACGTGGGTGATCAGCCCCTTCAGTTGGGTCTCCGTCACCCCGTTGTCGAGCGCCCTCTGCATATGGCCCCGCATCTCGTCGGTCCGGTAGAGCGCCGCCAGCATTGCCACCGTGATCAGGCTCCGGTCACGCTTGCTGAGGTCGGGATGCTCCCATACGTCGCCGAACAGCACGTCGTCACGGAGTTGCCCCAGCTTGGGAATGAACTCGTACACGGTCGGCTTCTTCTGAGCCATGTGTCGATCTCCTCGTGAAGTTCGTTCAAGCGAAAGGGGTTAGCGGGAGTGGCGAGGCCTGTGCTCAGAGGCGGTCCCGGTGCTCCACCAGTTTCCAGTAGGTGTCCTTGTTGAGTACCTTGTCGCCGCGAAACTCGTAGAGGTCGCAGCCGCGGTAGTTCAGCTTCTCGCCGTCGACGACGGTACCGGTCATCCACACCGTGACAGCGCGGTTGCCGGTGACGAACGAGTCGACGTGGTCCCAGCGCATGTCGGTGATGACGCGGAACCGATCGCCGAGCACCTTCCTGACAGCCGCCTTGCCGTGCACTCGCCGCCCTTCAGGCTCCGGCCCTCGTGCCATCAGGAACGTGCAGTCCTCTGCGAAGAACGACATGATCCGGTCAACATCGCGGCTATTGAAGGCCTCGTTGATCTGTTTCATGAGCGCAGGTGTTGGACCAGTCGTCATCGTGTCTCTCCCAGGACCGGCACGATCACCTGCGTGGCGCGAGCGGACATGCGGCGCAAACTGGTACCCGCCACGCATGGCGCGGAACTCCGGGGTAGCGATGGCATTGGCGCGGGCGAGATCGTAGATCGTCGTCTAGATCCGCCTCGTCGTCCGTTCCGTTTTGCCCGCCGCGGCCTCCGACACCCCACCCGAGGATACATAGCGCCGGCCGCGCCGCACCCCCGGGCATCTCAGTGCGTCCGGGCGGCGTCGGGCCCGCGGGCGGACCCGACGACACCGGTCCGAGCAGAGCCACCCGCATTGGGCGTTCTACCGCTTCAGGTGTTATTCGGCGGCCGCGAGGTTCGGAGTCGGCTCCAGCGGCAACCCGGGATGACCGGTCAGCTGCCGCCCTTCCTCCCACATATCGAGCGCCTGCTTCTTCATCGCCGGAAGCACCGAGGCGATCTTCTCGACGTCGAGATCCGCCGCCACGCCCGGATAGCCGGCGCGCTCGATCATCGCCGGGAGCTTGCCCTTCTCGAACTGCTCCAGCGTCCAGGCGAGCGGATCCTCGACCAGAGTCCGATCCCAGTAGATGCGATGGTTCTTGTTGCGCGGGCCGTAGTGGTAGTGGGCACCGTTCCAGAAGTGATCAAAGGCCAGGAGCTCGGTCTCTTCCGTGTACTTCTTGCCCGGCGTCCCGCCGATATCGGCCAGCACGTGGATCGCGAGACCGCCATCGCCCAGCGGCAGCCGCCGCATTTCGAGCCCGAACCGGATGTTGCCGGCCTCGAAGATATGGGTGCCGCGGTTGTGCTTGACGGTGTTGCGCTTCGTCGCTCGCAATTCGCGGGCACAGGCTTCGACGTCCGGCAGGACGTCCGCCACCGCCGCCATATCGACGATCTCGGCAATCTGCGGATAGCCGGCGCGCCCGAGCATTTTCGGCAGCTTCGTCCCCAGGGTGCGGATGGTCCAGCCGATCGGGTTACCGTCGACGGTCGAGTCCATCCGGTAGAGGTTCGTCGTGGCCGCGCCGCCGAGCATCGCTGGCCCTTCGACACGCAAGTCCGGATTTTCCGGACCGTAGATGTAGCTTCTTTCGAAGTCGAAGCAGTTGAACCGCAGCAGCGTTGTCTCCTTGCCGGCAACATCCGCCATCACCAGGATCGCGACGCCCTGATCCGGATGATCCTGGATGTTGCCGTCCCACAGTTCGTGGCGGACGGCGAAGGTCAACCGACCGGCGCTGAACCTCCCCTTCTTCATCTCTTCCATCGTCGGGCTCTCCCTTCCAGCGGTTTCCGAGAGTTAGAGGCCAATTCCAGGCTATCTCGCCGTATCCCGAAGGGGCGTGGCGCCACGCTTCAATAATGCCGCAGCTTCCTTGGCCACCGCCGTGCCCTCGAAGAAGCGCGGGTTCTGCGTGCCCCACAGCCGCACGGCGTTGCCGAAGACGAAGTCGTGAAAATCGCTCTCGGTGATGAGCCCGTCCTCGACCAGCTCGAACGCCTCGGGCAGCGGGTCGCGCATGTCGACGACGTCGAAATGCCCGATGTCGGAGCTGTAGATCGCGTTGATTCTGGCACCCAGCGGCATCGCCTTGCCGAACGCCACCGCGTTCATCCGGTCGTCGGCCTCGCAGCCGAAGTAGTACGGCGCGGCGTAGAGGTCGATCCAGTCCTGCTTCTGGGTGATGTGGCAGTGGATGTAGTCGTCGGGCGGCATCCCGCCGGTGAGGAAGTCCTCTTCGAGCGGCCAGCCGTCGCGCTTGCCGAGCTCGGCGGCGATATCGGCGTAGCCGTACTTGTCGACCAGCTCGCGCAGCAGCGGGCGATTGAGCTTGGTCGGGTCCATGTTCGCCATACCGTTGGCGCCGCGCCGCTCCCAATGCTCGATCAGGTCACAGAACAGCTGGCAGCCCCAGCCGACGCCGCCCTCGAGGAACGCGAAGCGCAGGTCGGGGAAGCGCCGGGTCACGCCGCCGAGGAACAGCGCCTTGGCGACGTTGTGGCCGGCCGCGGCGAAGTGACCGATGTGATTGAAGGTGAAGTTGGACGGGCTGTTGCGCTCGCCATAGGAGCGGCCGCCGGTATGGAAGGTCGGCGCGACGCCGAGCTCGCGGCATTTCTGCCACACCGGATCGTAGTCGTAGTCGCTGTCGAGTCCCAGCTGATCGAAGCTCTGGGCATAGCGGGCGAGGTCGGCGGGGGCGCCTTTGGCGTGGGGGATCGGCCGGCGCACGCCGCTGCCGAACATGCAGACCTTCGCGCCCAGCTGCTTGGTGACGAATTCCAATTCCTCGATCGCCTCGTTCGGCGTGTGCACCGGGATCACCGCGGCGGGCGTCAGCTTGTCGCCGAGGTCCTTGAAGTATTCGTAGGTGACGACGTTGAAGCCGCGGATCACCGCGCGCCGGGTCGCATCGTCGGCGATGCGCGGAATGCCCAACCCGGCGGTGGGGTAGACGATGCCGAAATCGATGCCGAGCTCGCCTAGCCGGTCGTAGAGCATCCTCGGCATCATCGCCGTCGCGCGATCGCGGGTGTTGGTCGATTGCCGGCCCCAGAACCCCTCCATCGCGACGCCGCGTTCAGTCCGCTGCTCGAGGGTCATGCTGAGCGAATCCGGGATGCGACGTTGCGACTGCAAGAAGCCGTTGGCGCCGAGATCGCCCGTGACTTTGCGGATCTGCTCGGCAAAGACCGGGGTGTACTCGACCCAATGCCCGTCGCCGTCGATGACGGGGTGCGTGAGGCCCTTGCGGATTTCTTCGGGTGTATGGTGCGCGCTCATCTGGCGCCTCCCGGACAGGGTGAAGTGCGATTGCGCGGGAGCGTATGCTCCGGTACAAGCCAAGTCAAACTACCTCGACACGGAGGAGTCCATGTCCGCCAGCGTTGCCGACTTCACCTTCCTGAAGGGCGTGAAGGTCATCGATTTCACCCAGTTCGAGGCAGGTCCGTCCTGTACCGAGGCACTCGGCTGGCTGGGTGCCGACGTCGTGAAGATCGAGAACCCGAAAATGGGAGACCCCGGCCGTCGTCTTCGCCCCGGGCAGCCCGACACCGATCCCTATTATTTTCACGCCTTCAACGCCAACAAGAAGTCGATCACGGTCGATCTCAAGTCCCCCAGGGGGCTCGAGCTCGTCAAGGACATGATTCGCAAGGCGGACGTGATGATCGAGAACTTTGCCCCAAGCGCCATCGAGCGGCTGGGCCTGTCCTATGACGTCGTGAAGGTGATCAATCCGAGCATCATCTACGCCCAGGTGAAGGGCTTCGGCGAAGGCAGCCCGTTCGAGCACAATCTCGCCTTCGACATGATCGCGCAGGCGTGCGGCGGCACCTTCAGCGTCACCGGCGACAAAAACGGCCCACCGACCCGGCCCGGCATCTCGCTCGGTGATACCGGCACCGGCATGCTGATGGCGATCACGATTCTGGGCGCGCTGTACAAGCGCCGCGAGACGGGCGAGGGCCATCGCCTGCAGGTCGCCATGCAGGACGCGATGCTGCACTACATGCGCATCAACTTTGCGACTCAGGGCCTGACCGGGAAGGCGGCCGAACGCGGCGGCAGCAAGGTGCCCGGCGTGAGCAACGCGCCGATGGGGCTGTATCCGTGCGCGCCTGGCGGGCCGAACGACTATGTCTACATCATGACCAGCCGAGCGAACCCGGACCATTGGGACCGCCTGCTGAAGCTGATCGATCGGCAGGATCTCATTGGCGACAAGCGCTACCTGACCCCCGCCGACCGCGTCGAGCGGGAAGCCGAGGTGGATGAGGTCATCTCCGTGTGGACCCGCAAGCACACCAAGCTCGATGCCATGAAGCTGGTGGGTGACGCAGGCATTCCGGCCGGGGCGGTGCTGGACACGGATGAGCTGAACAAGGACGTCACGTTCGAGCAGCGCGGAATCATGCAGACCATGATCCATCCCGTGCACCGGCCGTTCAAGATGCCGGGCTGGCCGGTGCGCGTCGATGGGAAGGCCACGCGCATCACATCGTCTCCCATGCTCGGCGAGCACACGGACCAAGTGCTGAGCGACTGGCTGGGTCTGACTGCCGAGGCGGTGGCGGAGATGAAGCGCGAAGGCGGGCGTGATCTGACTGGTCTGCGCCGCGTGCCCGATCAGGGCTGCTGAATCGCGGCCACGAGGCGCAGGAGGGTGAGCTCTGGCCTCGTGCCTGCACCCACTCGTGCACCTGGTCCCAAGACAAACGGCGCCGCCAGCGCCATCCGCACCGGCGCCGTCGATGTCAATCGCGCGGTGATGTACGCGTAGCCGGCCCGAAGGATCGCGCTCACCACGAGCACGAACGGATGAAGGAGACGCCTCACCAACTGATGCTACCAGAGCCCGCGTAGACTCTAATCGTGAGCTTCGATGGGCGACGCGTGAGCATGCTGCCGGGTGCGCTGCTCGTCCTGCTGCTGTGGACGTCAGCCTCGGGCACGACCACCGCTCCGCGTGTGGCGGCTCCGCGCGCGCGTGCAAGTCAACCACGTCGAGATGGTGGACGGGGACGTGTGGTTCTATACGACAGGCGAGGTCACGGGCCGCCTGCCGCTCGTGGGATGGGTTACGGTGCTGTCCTGGCAGCGCGAGCCGGAAGTCGCGCGCCGCCAGGGCGAGGTCTGGCGCCTGGTCGGCTTCCAGGACTGATCAGGTCAAATAGCGGCAAAGGGAGGACCGGGGGGAGGTCGGCCTCCCGAGATCTTGAGGAGGAGGGTCACATGAAAACCCACAAGGTCGTGAAGCACGACGAGTGGCTCAGGGCACGGAAGGGGCACCTGGCGAAGGAGAAAGAGTTCACCCGGATGCGTGACCAGCTGAGCCGCGAGCGGCGCGATCTGCCCTGGGAGCTCGTCGAAGAGCAATACAGCTTCCAGGGCGAGCACGGGACGCAGACGCTCAGCGACATCTTCGAGGGCCGCGGCCAGCTGGTTGTCTATCACGCGATGTTCAATCCCGACACCGCGGGGCCTCATACGCCCTGGACAGCCGACGCGCCCTGCTACGTCTGCTCCTTCTGGATGGACAACTTCAACGGCGTCACCATCCACCTGAACCACCGCGACATCACAACGGCCGCGGTCTCACGGGCTCCCTACTCGAAGCTTGCCGCCTACAAGAAACGGATGGGCTGGGGCTTTCCGTGGTTGTCATCGCTCGGAAGCGACTTCAACTTCGACTATGGCGTCTCCTTCACCGATGAGAAGGCCGAGGTCGACTACAACTACCGGCTCCGCCCGTGGGGGTTGACCGAGGCACCCGGCATCAGCGTGTTCCAGAAGGACGGCGGCCAGATCTACCACACGTACTCCACCTATGAGCGCGGGCTCGACATGTTGAACGTCGCCTACCACTACATGGATCTCGTGCCGAAGGGCCGCGATGAGGGCGACGGCGGCGCCACCGCGTGGGTTCGACGTCGCGACGAGTATCGGGACTGATGGACGGCGGTCGGCTTTTTACGGCGGTCGGGCTGCTCAGGCAAGCGAGGCCGGGCGGATTCTGTCCAGCGTGCCGGGTGCTGATGAAAGCCCGCGGCGCCAGTCAGGAGCTAGCCAAACCCATGGTGGCCGCATGGGTCGTCCTCGCTGTCGCCGGCGTGGCCTGGGCGGCCATGGTCCAGCAATCGCGCTCCATGGCTGGCATGGGCCCGATCGAGTCCTTCGCCACGACCTGGGTCGTGATGATGGCGGCGATGATGTTACCTTCCGCGATCCCGGTGGTCCTCGAGTTCGCGCGAACGGCCGAACGGCGAAGGGGATGGCCGGTTGCCACTGGAGTGCTTGCCGTTACGTACCTCGGCGTGTGGCTGATCTTCGGCGTGGCGTGCTACGCGATCTACACCGCTGTGAGAATGCCCTGGCCGAACCAGGATCTGGTGGTTGGACTGGCTCTGGCTCTGGCCGGCGTCTATTCCCTCAGCCCGATCAAACGGGCGAGCCAGGCCCGCTGCCGCGAGCTGTGCGCGCTGCATGGGCCGCTTCCCTTCAACCTGATGCGGAGCGCCGCCGTCGCCGGCACGCGCTACGGCCTCAGCTGCCTCGGATGCAGCGCGGCGCTCATGGTGGCCATCGTCCTTCTCGGGATGGCCAGTCTGTGGTGGGCGGTGATCCTGGGCATCGTCGTCCTCGTCTACAAGTTCGCGCCTCCCCTGCGAATGCGAAATGAACTGCTCCTGTCGGCCGCTCTGGTGGCGCTCGGCGTGGCTTACGTGATGATGGCTTGAGACGGACGAGGTCCGATGACCGCGCACACTAGCGCAGCATC
>Ga0209158_1001547_pt1 | contig 15173 bp, 16 predicted proteins | sample GraSoiAngelo_140_FD_185897 | JGI IMG/M metagenome (GOLD analysis project Ga0209158, IMG submission 185897) | Grasslands soil microbial communities from the Angelo Coastal Reserve, California, USA - 14_0929_12_30cm (SPAdes) (version 2) | ecosystem: Environmental > Terrestrial > Soil > Grasslands ...
ATTGATTTTGCTTGGCTTAGGAAAATCAGAGGAAACCGAAAATCGCAGTTAAAAGCTCTACCTTGCAGCATGACGTAAGGAGCATAGCACGCGAAGCGTCCGTCGCGCCAGCGACTACGTTCTAACGGGCAAACCGCCAGTAATTCTACTTGCCCATTGTGTCTCCTTGCTGCCGGAGAGAAAATCACCTGTGGAGAGAACGCCTCATGGTAAACACAATCGTTGACGGAACGTTCCGGCAGACCAATTTGACCAACGAATCGTCCGAGTATCTAGGCAAGCGCGAAGAGCTTCGCCTCGCGGAAATCGAACTCATGCGCCAGCGGGAACGCGTCGCTGAGCTGCGCCGCCATCTTCCGCAGGGCGCTCCTATTCAGGACTATGCGTTTGAAGAGGGCCCGCGCGACCTCAACGGTGTTGATGCGCCTGTGCGGACCGTCCGTCTGAGCGAACTCTTCACCAAGCCGAATCGCTCGCTCGTCATTTATCACTTGATGTACGGAAAGCGGCAGACCAAGGCTTGCCCAATGTGCACCGCCTGGCTCGACGGCGCGAACGGCGTGGCCCACCACCTCGCTCAGAACCTTGACTTCGCCGTGGTCGCCGCCGCTGATGTGCCCACTCTGCGCGCGCACGCTCGCACGCGCGGCTGGGACAGGCTGCGCCTCCTCAGCGGCGGCGACAGCACCTTCAAGTACGATTTAGGCAGCGAAGACCGCGAAGGGCATCAGGACTCCACCGTTTCCGTGTTCACGCGCGATGCCGACGGCACTCTGCGCCACTTCTACTCCGCGCATCCTCGAATGGCGCCCGACATCTCCGAGCGCGGCATCGACCTGCTGGCTCCCGTCTGGCACTTCATGGACCTCACTCCGCAAGGCCGCGGCAACTGGTACACCAGTCTCGACTACGGCACAAAAGTCCAGGCCGCCTCCAAGTAGGTTCATCTCGAACGCTAGGACAGTAATCTCCGACCGCAGATACCAGACCGTCGCTTTATTTGTAGAGGTCGAGCCTAACGGTTTCGCGGACCGCCGGGCGGGCAATTCGTGCATTGGGATAATTGGGATAAAGACTATGCCTGCTGAAAGAATTGCAAGTCGTCTCTAACCCCAAGGCTGCTTTGGATTTAGTGGCGGAGGAGGAGGGATTCGAACCCCCGAGACCCTTTCGAGTCTAACGGTTTTCAAGACCGTAGCATTCAACCACTCTGCCACTCCTCCACATTGATTCTACTACACTTATTGGCAACCTGTTGCACAGAGCCACAGAGCCAAACAATTGTTGTATCTTCTCAATGATCCGGGGAAACATTAACAAAGCTTTATGATTTTGCCGGACAAAGGACCCTCCCAATTCTACGATACAACGGATGGGTAGCCGCGGATCTGGCCAATCAAACCAAAGTTCTGAGGGCTCGTCCCCAGCCACGAGGATCGAAGCCCTGCTCGATCAAGTTCAGCAGATCGATCTAACCGCTATCGCCGACCAGGAGGCGCACGCCATCGTCGGCCTATTGCTGAATTTGGTGGAAGATCTGCGGGGAGAACTGAAGAAAGCCCAGCAGGAAATCGCCTATCTGCGGGAGCGCTTAGGATGGCGCCAGGGTGGAGGCGGAAAGCCCGGCGGCCAACCGGGAAGTGCACCATCCCCGCAGAGGCATAGCGCAAGGAACCCCGGGAACGAACCAAGCGGGCCAAGCTCAGCGAGATCCACATCGACCGGGAAGTGCAGCTGGATGTGGATCGAGCGACGCTTCCGCCGGATGCGCAAGACAAGGGCTACCAAGCCATGGTGGTGCAAGAGTTGCGCACCGCCACCGAGAACGTGCGGTTTCTCCGGAAGAAGTTCTACTCGGCGTCCCAGGGCGTCGGCTGATCGACGGTTACAAGTGCGTTGCCGCTCTGGAACAACTGGGTCGGGACACGATCGAGGCAGTGCTCTGGCCCGCTGAGCGAAGCGGAAGCGCTGGTGTTGGATCGTTCGCTGCGTTGGTCGCAACGAGACAGCGCTTTGGAGCAAGGCTGGCTGCTGGCGGAACTCGAGCAACGTTCGGCTACAGCTTGGAGGAGCTGGCGCGCCGTTTTGATCGAAGCGTGCGTTGGGTGGCAGGCCGTCTGGCGCTGGTGGAACTGCTCCCGGAAAGCGTGCAGCAGCAAGTCCGCCGTGGTGCGATTTCAGCCGCAGCGCAGTGTTTACTCGATCCTCGGCATTTTGCCGTGGCGAGGTCTAAATCCGCACCTTCGATGTGGCACCAGGGCAGAGCAGCCCGCACAAGGACCGGAAAACCTCCACGGGGAGGTCAGCGCCATCCATGTGGCGGTCGCGCAGCACGCCGGCGCGGGCAACCTCGATGCTCACCTGCGGAACGGCGCGCAGGACTTTTGCGAGGCGCTTCTCGATGGGATTTCGCGCCGTGGGCAGCCAGAACCATTCGTGCTGGTCGTCCAGCCAGTGAAGGTCTTCGAGAAGGGAACAACATAGATCGGCGAAGCCGGCGGATGCCTCGACAGGCAGCCCCGCCATCACATAAGCCTTATTCGTAACTCCGAAGCGGCTTACTCCTCTGCGGGCCTCGACATGAAAATTCCGGATGGCCTCCAGGTCGGTCGTTTTCGCTACGAACCGAACGCCATTCCACTGGTGAACCGCCCAGCACGGATTGATATCGAACCAACAAGCCGTGGCCCACAGAGACTCCAGTCGAAACGGGGTGCGCATGATTCCTTCATGGACGAGCGCCGCCTCAAGCTCGTTCGCCATAGCGGGCGCACGTCTCGCGATGAACCGTATGGCGCGGTGGAGGAGGACAGCTTTCTCCCCTGCAAACCTCGATATCCACGCTCTCGCGATCTGCCGGACGCGCTCGCGGGTGAGCCCGAACTCGCGTGCCGCGCCTTCGAATGTCGTCCCTGTGCCACCATCCCACCCAAGGAGTTTGCGAATGATCGGCAAATGCCGTTCGCGTCCCTCCTCGCGAACTGAAAACTCGAGTTCCTCTTCGAGATAAGCCGCGGTGGACCTCTGCGAGCGGGCCAAAGCGACGCTCAGGGTCCGGCCCAGGTGCGGGAGGGCGCTCTCGATGTCCCCACGAAAGGCCGAGCGGAAGCTCTGCAGATAGGCTGTTACAAAGGAGGGCGGCGGTGTGCCGAGAAACAGTCGGAAGCAGGCCAGTTGCGCAGGCAGTTTCCGCCAGGCTCTCGAATCCGACAGAAATGCTTCTTGGATTTCCGACGGGCTTCGGATCAGCAGATCGTGCACATCGTCGACTCCCGCCTGCCGAAGGATCCTCGTGGTTTTCGTTGGTATGCCAAGAGCTTCAAATGAGAGCAGAGCCGCAAGAGGGAACTAGCCCGGTTCGATGTGGATTTCTGGAGGAGGGAGGCCGCCTTCGCATTGGAAGACGGCGAGCTTCTCTCGGATCTCTCGCAAGGATTTGCGGCCCAGGTTCTTGATGTGCAGGAGATCGTAGTCGCTTTGCCGCAGGAGATCGCGTATCGTCCGGATCCCGGCGTTCGATAGACAGGTGCTCGATCGTGCGTTGAGTTCGAGAACCTCCACGCTTTGATGATCGAGTATGCAGTCCGGCGTGGCTTCTCCTGGTGGCCACCATGCGTGAGCTATACATCCGCGCATAATTAACAGGACATAAGATGGGTACATCTGGCATACTCCTCGAAGGAGGTGCCATGGTTCCGCGAATCCTGTACTTACACCCGAAGACCTACAAACATTTGATCCGCTTGCGCAAACAAGCAGAGCGAGACGGAGCTTACCGGGTTGCCAAGCGATTGCAAGCAGTAGTGCTGAACTCGGAAGGGCGCACGAGCGGTGAGTTAGCCCATCTACTCGCGGCTCCACGTTCGAGGGTCGCTGAGTGGTTAGCACGCTATCAAGCTTTTGGCGTCGACGGGCTGCTCGAAGGACATCGCTCGGGACGGCCATTGGAGCTGACGCTGGCGCAGCGGAAACAGCTCGACGACATTCTCGACAGCGGCCCAGTAGCCTACGGCTTGGATACCGGTATCTGGACCTCTCCCATGGTCGCCTGGGTCATCGAGGAAGAGTTCGGCATTCATTATCATCCAGGCCATGTGCGCAGGTTGCTCCATCGTTTGGGCTTCTCGGTGCAACGCCCGCGTCGCGTGCTGGCCCGAGCCAGCGCTTATCAGCAAGATCGCTGGCAGCGCTACACCTATCCCAGGCTTAAAAAAAAACGCAGCGGCAAAACTGGGCATTGATCTTCACCGACGAAGCCAGCTTTCGCCAAGATTCTACCCTGCATACCACCTGGAGCCGGGTTGGTTGTCCTCCAGAAGTTCCCGTGACCGGACAGCGCAAGAGCGTGAAGATTTTGGGGGCCATTGAATTGCGGAAGGCGCGCTTCCATTACCGACCAGACACCGTCTTCAATGCTTGCACGTATCTAGCTTTCCTGGAACAACTGGCTCGCAGTTATCGACGACAGGGCGCCATATTAATTCAGGATAATGCCACATACCATACAGACGGCGACGTATGGGCTTGGTTCGATGCCAATCGCCACTGGCTGGAAGTTCATCCACTGCCGTCCTACTCACCTGAACTGAATCCGACCGAGCGATTGTGGAGATACACCCGCCAAACAGGGACTCACAATCGATACTTCCCCAACGAGAAAGAATTGAGCGGCACGCTGAGTCGAGTGTTTGGTGAGATGCAATCCTATCCGGAACTCATCCGGCCCTATTTGCAATCTTTTTTGTAATCAGCATGTCCCTGTATTTATACGCGCCTGTATAGCATGCCGAGACTTGAGCTTACAAGGAGCCGCTCGATTTCCGAAACATCTCGTCCCAGAAACGAAGGCTCTCGGCCATGGACCCTGTCGAGCGATTCGATGCCGACTTCGCCAAGCACGCTCGCTAGTTTCGGATGGGTCTTGCGGAAATCGGGAGGCCTTTCCCAAATAACGAATCGGCTGACTGTCGGCATCGGATCCTTCAGAACGGTTAAGAATTAAGAAGTTTCCGGAACGAGAGCTCGCAAAGGCCGCGGCAACCACACATGAGCTGTTTTCAACCTACCACGCGATCAAAAGCAATATCGACGAGTTCGTTCAACGTGTTCATTAAACTTGAGAGTCGGGCGGAGAGGCAAGTCATCGAAATTCGCGCCCACAACTTCGAAACCCGTTCCGCTCTGGGACTCACAGATCCGCATGCCCTGATGATGATTATAACAAAATGGAATCCGCCAGATCGCGAGTTTCGACGCAGGATTTGACGCGTTCCCCGGTAAGAGCATTAGGTGGGGCCCACAGCGACCGAATTAGCATCCAACCTTCCCAGAGCCAAGATCGTTGCACCCTGCTGGGTTACAAGCCTTGACGGATGGCTCGTCAAAAGTGGCTCCCTCGCACGCAACGTAGAATGTCGAGAGGGTCAACCGAGGAGCTATAGAGCTTTGATGTGGCCGTTGAGCCAATCGAGGATCACGGAAAAGCGAAACCTGCCTTCGGCAATCGCGTCGACCATGAAAACGTAAGTCTCTACGGGATCTGCTTCGATGGTGAAGCCGTTCATCAGTAGGAAGGTGTGAGTGGCATCGAATGCGACGCGCTTGTTACCGTCGAGGAAGGGGTGATTATTCGCCAGCGACTCCATCAGGGCCGCGGCCTCTTCTGCCGGGTTGTTGTAATAGCCAGTTTGAGGGCGGAAAACGGCGGCCTCCAAAGCCCGTACATCTCTCAGGCCGTGGGAACCGCCGTAGGTTTCGATCTGCCGATGATGAATGGCTAGGACTTCGGCTACCGTGAGGTAGACGCGCTGGGCCATTTACTTGGTGTGGGCCAGCTTCTCGTACAACTTCCGGTACTGCTCGTTGGAGCGGCGGGAAGCTTCCAGCACCTCCGGACGGACTAAGCGATGGGAAGGAACCACATTGTGGAGGTAGAACTCCAATGCACGCTCCAGCACGTAGCGCTGTGGCTGTCCGTTCTGCTTGGCAACCGCAACCATCTCCTCGTACAGCTGCGCATCAATTTCAGGAGTGAACTTTTTCGTCGTGGTGGATGGCACGGGATCACCCTCCAATACGCCTTATGTTAAACCTGCCCCATGAGAAGTCAAGCTAAATCTTGATTTATCCATCGCCCAGGTAGCAAGGGGCTTAGTAAGCATCGAATGAGGTTCGAGCAACCTGTTGCACATTTGCCTTCAAATTCTGGCCTTTTGGTGCCTAAGATAGGTACTAGAACGTAGCATAAGTTATTGAAAAGATTAGAATGGTAGTACTACCGAGTGGTTTTCAAGACCGTCGCATTCAACCACTCTGCCACTCCTCCACGTTGATTCTACTACACTTATTGGCAACCTGTTGCACAGAGCGTTAAGGATTTTAAGGATGCGCCATGGTCAGAGGATCGTAAGTGTCAATCCACAGCCGTTTCGCCAGAGTGTGGGTAGGTAAGCACGATGGTCTTTATGGACACAAAGATTGTGTCCACAAGGGGGGTGGTTTCCGCTGGCCCCAGCAGTGCTTACGAACGATGGCGTCGCCTTCCGCCTTAGGGGCGAGCTTGGGTGCCAGGGCATCGATCCGTTCCAGGGTGGTCACGAACGCCAGGGAAAACCTGTTTCGCTTTCTTCAGATCGCGAATGACTTCGACACCTCCCAGTGCAGCGAGTTCGCTTTCGAAACTGCTCGGTGAGTCGAGGACCACAATCAGCAACTCACGGCGGGCTGCGCTTGCCGTTGATCTCCGGGAGCTAAGCACGCAAAATACTGCTGCACGTGAATAGGTGCAAATATGAAGACCAATGTTACATTGAAAATCGAAGCGGAACTTTTGCGGGAAGCTCGTATTCTCGCTGCCGAGGAAGGCACCTCCATTAGTGCCTTGCTTGCTACCCGGTTGGAGCAGGCAGTGCGCGAGCGCAAGGGGTATCATCAGGCGCGCAGGAGTGCCTTGGCCCGTCTTCGGAGGGGTTTTAACTTGCGCTGGAAACCCCCTCGCTCACGGGATGAACTCCATGAGCGATAAGTGCTTCGTCGATACCAACAGTCTGGTGTACGCGCATGACCGTTCAGCTGGAGTCAAGCACCAACGCGGAATCACTGAGGCGTTTTCATGAACTCTTGACGGATCCAAACTTATGACATACAATGTACGTACATTATAGCTGCGAGGGAGCTGTGGGAGTATCGCATTCTAGAACGATCAGAGCTAGGCGCATTAATCTCCGCGCCACGGACCGTCAAGAAAAACTCATTCGTACTGGCGCCGAGACGACTGGCCTTAGCGTGACAGATTTCATCCTGGATAGTGCCTGTTTGCAAGCAGAACACGTCCTTGCCGACAAACGTGAGTTCGTCGTCTCTCCTAAACAGTGGAAGGTGTTTGTCGAGGCTCTCGACAGACCGGCTCAGACAAAACCGGAGTTAGCGCGCCTTTTTTCTAAGACTGCCGTTCTTGGGCGCGGGTCTCGGAAGTGACGAGCAGTTCTCCGAACCAAAATAGAGAACCTCTTTCCGTCATTGAAAAGCTGACGCAGGATCATGACCTTTCATCATTCGACTGCGGAAAATCTTCTCTTAATGATTGGCTCCGCCGATTCGCCCTCACAAACCAACAGAATGATTCAGCTCGCACCTACGTCCTTCATCGCGCTGGCAGGGTTGTCGGCTATTACTCTCTTTCAGCAGGCTCAGTCCGCAGGGAAGAGTCACCGGCTCGCATCGCAAAAGGACTCGCAAAACATCCGATTGGCGTCATTTTGCTTGCGCGTCTCGCGGTTGACCGCACTGAACACGGAGCGGGCCTTGGCAGGACCATTCTGGTTGACGCCTTGTCGCGAGCTATGACCGCATCCGATGCGATTGGCGCTAGGGCGATATTGGTTCACGCCATAGATGAAGAGGCTGTGACCTTCTACAGAAAATTCGGATTTGCAGCCTCACCACTTGATCCCAAACAACTCATGCTGCTTATGAAGGACCTCCGCGCAACCCTGAAATCAGTGGGTTTGGGCTAACCATCGCCCATCGTCCCAACAGGACTTAATGAATGTGTATCCCTGAAAAAAAGCGAGCGGATAATCTGCAACCTTTACCAGTTTCTTTGCCTTCTGCTGGAAATCTGGTCGATCCGTCGTCCTGCCGCACGCGTACACGGTATCGGACGAGTCCTCCTTAATGACCTGCCCTGTTCGCACTCACCAGCTGATGATCCAGCCACTCGCGGAGTTCGTCGCCACCCCACGGGAAGCGTACGTAGCGTCCGAGCCGGAAATGCGGAATCGGATCACCCGTGCGCTTCGCGTTGGTCCGTGATTGGGCTGTCAAGCTGATGCCGTCTTTGACGGAAACGCATCCAGCAAGTATCCATGGTCAGGAGGAGCTTTGCCAACGACGAAGGCTCGAACATTTCACTATCGCGTGGAATGCCTTAGAACGTCCTGGTGGTCGTCGGCGCGGGGGCAGCGCACGCCGCATATAAACTGTCGCCGATGGGCGGCGAGCGCCGAGAGAACGTGCCGATGGACGAGGTAGCTATTGAAGCTCGGCGAGGTGTTTCTGCCTAGATCGTTCGCCGCTCCTAAAAGAGTCAATGAAAGTCGTGAGAGGACATTTTCGTTTGCAGAAAAACGAATGGCTCAATCCGACCGGCTTTCACGGAAATAACTCCGTCCTGGTTTTGCAGTGTGCCCCTGACGATGAGGAAAGACTGGTGCACTACCGTGGTGTGTTCCTTTTCGAAAAGCGGCGGCGCGATGATGATGTTGGCGATGCCGGTTTCATCCTCAAGACTGAGAAACACAAACCCTTTGGCAGTGCCGGGGCGTTGGCGAGCGATGACGGCACCGGCCACGGACACGAATGTGCCGTCCGGCAAGGACGCCAATCTTGAGCACAGCACAACTCCTTGGCGATCGAGGCGGGAGCGGTGTTGCGCGAGCGGATGGGCCCCCAGAGTGATTGCCGTCCCGCGAAAATCAGCGGTGATCCGCTCCTCGCGATTCATGGGCTCGAGGGGCGACGAAAAGGAGGAACCTTCGGCGTCTGCGTCTTTCTGCTGAGCTTTGAACAACGGGCCGGAAGGCCGGCTTGCGCTTTCCACCTGCCACAAAGCGGTGCGGCGATGAACAGGCGCTTTGCCGGAAATGAAATTCAACGCACCCACACTCGCAAGGGCCCGGAATTCGTCTTTTTGAATTTGAGGAACGCGTTGTTTCAAGTCCTCGATCGAAGCAAGAGGCCTGGCATCGCGCTGCGCGACGATTTCCAGAGCCGTTTCCTTGCTTAGGGTCTTCACATACCGAAGTCCGATGCGTACGCGCAAGCCTTGGGAGCCTTCCTCCAGTGTGCAATCCCAGTCGGAGCACGTCACGTCGATGGGCTTGAATTGGAGACCGTGGCGCTGCGCATCCTTTATTAAGGTCGCGGGCTGGTAGAAGCCCATCGGCTGGTTGTTCAACATGGCGGCGGTGAACGCGGCGAGGTAGTGGCATTTCAGAAACGCACTGGCGTAGGCGATGAGCGCAAAGCTGGCAGCGTGCGATTCAGGAAATCCGTACAGCGCAAAGGAGGTAATGGCCTGAATGATGCGGTCCTGCGTTTCACCCGTGATTCCTTTCGCTTCCATGCCCCGTCGCAGTTTGATTTCGACTTCTTTCATCCGCGCTTCGGAGCGTTTGAATCCGAACGCGCGGCGAAGTTCCTCGGCTTCGCCACCAGAGAATCCAGCCGCGATCATGGCGATGCGTAAGAGCTGTTCCTGAAACAGCGGCACTCCGAGCGTTCGCGACAGAGTGGATTCGAGAAGAGGATGGAGGCTCACCGCTGGTTCGCGTCCCTGGCGGCGGTTCAGGTAGGGGTGAACCATTTTTCCGACAATCGGACCGGGCCGGATGATGGCTACTTGCACCACGATGTCGTAGAAACATTTCGGTTTGAGCCGCGGGAGGCAGGACATCTGCGCGCGGCTTTCCACTTGAAATAAGCCAATGGTATCGGCGCGTTCGAGGGCGGAGTACACCGCAGGGTCGTTCTGAGGCAGATGGCCCAAATCGATTTCCTCACCGTGGTGACGTCGGATAAGCTGCAGCGAATCTTCTAGTACCGCCATCATCCCCAGACCAAGAAGATCCACTTTGACGATGCCCATGTCGGCGCAGTCTTCTTTGTCCCACTGCACGACCACGCGGCCGGGCATAGTAGCGGGCTCTAGAGGAACGACGGAATTGAGCTGTCCCTGGCAAACGACCATGCCTCCCGCATGCTGGCCGAGGTGCCGCGGCAAATCCTGCACTTTTTGGCAGAGCTCAAAAAACTTGCCAATGCGATGCTGCCCGAGGTCCAGACCTGCATCTTGAAACTGCCGCGTGAGCGTGTCCTTGGAATCCGTGTATTCCCAGGCGCTCACGAGACTGGCCAGGCGGTCCAGAGTTTCAGAGTCGAAGGAAAGGACTTTTCCAACTTCGCGAGCGGCGGACTTGCCGCGATAGGTGATGACGTTCGCGGTCATCGCCGCTCCCAGCTTTCCGTAGCGTTCGTAGACATATTGGATCACCCGTTCCCGCTGGTCGCCACTCGGGAGGTCGAGATCAATGTCCGGCCATTCCCCGCGTTGTTCGGAAAGGAACCGTTCAAAGAGAAGATTCATTCCCACGGGATCGACGGCGGTGATTCCCAGGGAATAACAGACCGCGCTGTTGGCCGCGGAACCTCGGCCTTGCACGAGAATGTTCTTTTCCCGGCAGAAGCGAACGATGTCCCAGACGATGAGGAAATAGCCGGCGAGGTCGAGTTTTTGGATCACCGACAATTCGTGCTCGATTTGCCGGGAAGCGTTCTGATCATTTGCGCCATAGCGCTGGATCATGCCTTCCAGCGTGCGTTTGCGAAGAAAGGCGATTTGCGATTCGTGGTTGGGCGTCGGATAGCTGGGAAACTGGTAGCCCAGATCCTTCAGGGTAAACAGCAAGCGCGAGGCCAGCACTTCGGTGTTCCGGATGGCTTCGGGCAGGTCTGCAAAAAGCATGGCCATCTGCGCCGAGGACTTGAAATAGCGTTCGCTGTTGGCGGAGAGCAGGCCTCCGGCGTTTGAAAGCACACGATGATGGCGAATGCAGGTGAAGACATCCAAGAGTTCTCGGTCTTGCGGAGCGACGTGGCAGACGCCGTTGGTCGCGAGAAGCGGAAGGTGCATGCTGCCAGCGAGTTCGATGGCCGTCTGATTGCGGCGTTCTTCTTCAATCGAAAAATGCCGCTGCAGTTCCACGTAGACGTTGTGTTTGCCGAATGTCGCGCATAGTTCTTCAAGACACTTTTTCGCTTTCGCCTTTCCTCCAGCGCGCAGCGCATGGGCGAGTGGGCCTTCTCTACCGCCTGTCAGACAAATCAATCCGCTGCTAAATTCTTCCAACTCTCGCGCTTCGATTGCGCCTTGGCCTTTTTTCGAACGCAGTTTCATGCGCGTGATCAGGCAACAGAGATTGTGATATCCCTGCGGCATGGCGACGAGCAAAGGGTAGCGCCATCCGCCCAGGCAACTGACTTCCGCGCCGATGTGTGCCTGCAGGCCCGCTTTTTTTGCCGCGAGATAGAACCGCGGTGCGCCATACAGCCCATCGCGGTCAAGCAGCGCCATGGATGGCATACCGTAGGCGGCGCATGCCGCAATCAGCGCCTCGGGAGTCGAAGCGCCTTCGAGAAAGCTGAAAGCGGAGCGAGCATGGAGTTCGACATACATCAATCATAGACTCCGCGCACCCACCACTTTTCGAAACGAAGGTCGAAAGAAACGCGATAGAGGCCTTCCACGGTCCTGGATTCGGAGGTGAATTGAATCTCCACGTCCCAGGCATCTTCCTGCCAAGACTGGTCTTCCCACCAATCTCCCGAGCTGCGCCAGGGCCCGGAGGCACGAATGACCGTGCCCAGCATTCCCTGAAAAGCGACGCGCGCCGGGACTTTTTTCTGCAACTGGACCCACGCAGGAAGCGCAGGCCGGAAAACGCGAAATGCCGTTTGTGCGCCGCTTCGCGGTCCTCGATGGGGAGGCGTCGCCGGCGGGACGAAGAATTTCTGCATGTGAAAGGCATCGGGACGGTGGGTGTCAAGCAAGTACGGCGATCCGACATTTCCTTCTCCGACGACAGTGGCGATGCGGGCGAGCGTGAGCTCTAGCTTTTGCGGGTCGGGCGAAGCAGGAACGAACAGGCCACTCTGAGTCGCACGGGAACGACCCGGCTCTGCGAGCAAGTGGATTTTCCTCACCGGAGCGCCGGGCGGTTTTGCTTGCAGGCGAAGCCGCAGAAGTTTCAAGAGCAGCGTGGAATCCTGGGAGGGAACAGGTAATTGCAAGGTGCAGGAAAAGGTTCTCGGTGATTTCCTTGCGCTAATAGCGTCTGGTGAGAAAAGGACGGTGCTCTCGAACGCGGTTTGCAGCTCAAAAGTTACGTGGATCGCGCCGATGGCCAGGCCCCGCGCGGAGATACGGACGCACACCTGTTGAAGGAGTCTGCCCAGTAGAAACGAAAGGGGCTCGAGATTGTCGACCGCATCTTCCAATTCAAAGCATTCCTCAAAACAATCCGTGGGCTGAACGATGAGAAGAGGGCGGGTTGCTCTTCCACCCGCCAGAGCGTGTAAATGAACGCCTTCTTGTCCGGCACGTTCGGAAAGGTCAAGCACCGGCAGCGAAGCGAGAGACTTGCAGGTGCTCACGCCCCAGCGTTCGAAGATTTCCGCCAGTTGCGGGCTGGGAGAAAGCATGGCGACCGGCAAGGATTCGAGAAATCGGGCTTCCCGTCCGTCCGGCACCACCGTTATTCCGAACAACGCGCGCGCCACAATTCGGGCCGTCTCTACGTTCGCGGATACCGCGATGTGAACATCCATTCCCAATTCGGAAGTTCGGCAAAGGATTCGATGAGCTATCTGCTCCTGCCCGCCGAATAGCCGTGACAGGCCAGACAAATCCAGGAGCAAGGTGTCACGCCCTGCGTCTTCCACGCGCGACGAGATCGACCATGCCGCGTCAAGGAGAGCCTGGTGCCCCATCTCTTCCTGGGTCTTGCTGCGGTTGCGGATTTGAACTTGCGGGAATTGTTCGACGTTGGCCTTGGTCATTCCGACGGTCACGCCTAATTTCTCCGCTAGCCGGTTTAGCGCGGCGACGCGGTAGGTCGGCGGTTGTCCTTCGATGACGGCGACGGGTTCGATCCGCAGTTCCGGTTCACCGCGCGCGATGGCCTGAAATGTAAAATTGGGAACGAAAATCGCTGCAAAGGACATAAATGACCGCCATGGCTCGCCGAGAACTGGGGAAAGCTCAACCAGGGTCGGTTATCCTTTCTTCCTCCGAGAAAAGCGACCGGGCCTCTTTCATTCGCAGGTCAAAACGAACGAGGTCTTTGCTTTCCGGAATTGCGGGGTGGCTGAGGAAATGGAGATTCTTCGGCCGCGCACGGGAGCGAATAACTTCGCCGGTTGACGCCCAGCCGTCGAGCAAGCAGGCTGGGGTGTGAAGAGCGGGCGACGGCAAGGAACGCTCCTCGAGCGACCAGGCGGCGGCTTCTTTTTCAAGACGCAGGACCAGAGAGGCGCATGTTTTCGCGTTCGATTCCTGCGAGAGCACCAAGAGAATCGTGGAAGTGTTTTCGACGGTGCGCCGCAGCCGGAACCATATGTTTAGCGGAATTTGGCGAACCAGACGCGCCGGGGCGTCACTTAAGTCCATGGCCACCATGCCGAATCCGCCGCCGTGAAGAAGAACATCGACGGAACGGAACGCGTGGTCGAGGGTTTTGCAGCGAATCCAGAGCAACTGGCGCAGGGCAACGCCTGCGGATTCGGCGCCGGCAGGATCAAAGGAGTCGTGCGCATCGATCAGGGCGCACACTTCCGAACTCGCCGTGCGGGTAGCCAGAGCAGATTGCAGAAACGAAGTTTTTCCTGAAAAAGAAGGGCCATAGATCTCCGTGAGACCGCCCCGCGGCAAGCCGCCTGTGACTGCATCTAGAACCGGGATTCCCGCAGGGACCGTGCGAGGCGGCTCCGATGGAGGCGGGCAGAACGGTGACGCCATGCGTCCGGCAAGAGCGGACTCAACATAGAGGCGCAGGGCGGCAGATTTCGAGTGCATGGTGTTTGGGCGAGGTGGAGGAAGGGAACAATATTCGCTTTTTATTCGCCATGGAGATTTTGCCTCGGGATCCTGCGTTTGTCAAATTCGAGGTTGTCAAATTCGAGGTTGACAACCTCCCCTACCTGAAGGAAGGGGATTCCTACTGGCTCCATGCCTAATGGGCACAAAGGGCCGCGCCGCCGGCGATCCCCGCGTTCACGCCGTAGCGAGCCGTCACCAGGGGAATTTCGAGACAACGCGAATTCACGCAGCAGGCTGGGAGGCGATTGCGGATTTCATCGAAGAAGGGACTCAGCATGGCGGCCACCCCGCCGCCCATGATCATGACATCGGGTTCGAGAAGGTCCACGATGTTTCCCAGCCACAGGGACAGCAGATCGACGGTTTCAAACAGGATTTCCTTGGCCAGCGGGTCACCCGCGGCGTATGCCTGCGCCACCACCTCGCTGCTGACCAAGTTGAGGTCCCCGCCAGCCAAGTCCAGCATGGCCGACTTACGTCCCATTCCTCCGGCTAGCCTGGCGCGCGCCTTCTTGCCGATCGCGGTGCCCGACGCCAGCACTTCGATACAGCCGTTCTTGCCGCAATTGCAGCGGGGTCCGTTGTAATCGATGCTGACGTGCCCGCCTTCGGCCGCCGCCCCGGTGCGCCCGTGGTAGATGCGCCCGTCAAGAAGAATGCCGGTCCCGATGCCCGTGCCGATGCACGCGTAAAACACATTCTGGTAGCCACGGCCCGCGCCCCACAATCCTTCCGCAAGCCCGGCGGCGTTTGCATCGTTGTCGATTTTGACGGAGCCGCCATAACGGCCAGAGATTTCCGCCGCCAGAGGAAAATCTCGCCAGCACGGCATGTTGGGAGGATTCAGCACCACCCCGGTGCGGGGATCGAGCGGCCCAGGAGCACAGATCCCGATACGCTCGGCCGTGCCGCGCGACTCGGGTGCCATCTTCAGCAAGGCATCGATCGCGGACGTCACGGCGGCGAGCCCTTCGGCAGCGCTACCCGCCGGATTCATCGCCGTGCGCGTGTGAAAAAG
>Ga0209158_1001549_pt1 | contig 15168 bp, 11 predicted proteins | sample GraSoiAngelo_140_FD_185897 | JGI IMG/M metagenome (GOLD analysis project Ga0209158, IMG submission 185897) | Grasslands soil microbial communities from the Angelo Coastal Reserve, California, USA - 14_0929_12_30cm (SPAdes) (version 2) | ecosystem: Environmental > Terrestrial > Soil > Grasslands ...
CCCTCCATGACCAGCTTGATTAGTCCCTCGCGTTCTTGGTCGGTCTTGGTCAGGAACTGCTCCGCGGCCGTCCATATGGATTCGGTGTCGGACTTGACTTTGATCTGCGCGACTGCTTCAACCGTGACAGCCACACCCTGCTTGGTATAGAGGTCCTGCTGCGGAGCCACGTCGAATGACATCAATTCCAAAGACAAGTCGTGGCAGTTCTCGACCATCGGTAACACGATCGTCCCATGACCGGTAATGACGCGCTTGCCTCGAAATCCGTACACGACGAGAGCTTCGTGCGGCCCAGCTTTTCGATACAGTCTGGCCAGCACGCTCATCAGGAGCAAAAGCGCGAGAACAGCAAGTCCCGCAATGATCAAATATTCCATCGGTATGCCGGACATATCGCCTCCTATCACAACCCGGAAATCACGAACCACTGAGAACACGAAGGTTCACGAAGGAAAAGCGTCGAGACTTCGTGTACCTTCGTGCCCTTGGTGGTTATTTCTTCCACCATCTGCGAATCCATCACGCGCCTGCCTTTCCTGAGCCCGATGCGGCTTGCTCGCTGAACTTTCCGCCTTCGGCGGCGGCATTGTCGTCGCCGGCCATCTCGGCCCATAGACGGACATACGCAATACCCTTTTCGTAGCGCGTAACCACTACCTCAGTTCCCTTCGAGATGGCACTCCCATTCTCGGCTCGAGCGCCACACGTGCGGCGAGTCCCGGCCTGCGAATAGATGATCTCGCCCGTTCCGCCCGCGCGAATTGGAATCGAGATTCGGCCGAGTACGCCCGTCATCTCGTAGTCGGCAGGATCCATCTCTTCCCCCTCCGACATGAGCACGCGAGAAAGAAACATATAAATAATTGCTCCTCCTGTCGCTCCACTGAGCAAGGCAATGCCGAGGCCAAATACAAACCAGATTGTGGAATAGCGCGTAAGCAGATATCCGGTGCCGCCGAACCAGGCGAGAAACGCCGCAAGCGTGAAGAGATTGAAACGCGAGGCGTGGACGCCTCCGAAACTGGCTTTTCCGCCACCTCCGTGATGAGCAACTCCGCCGTGACCGACGTGGCCGCCTGCAGTCCCATGCGGAAGATGCGGCGGATGGAGACTGCCCATCAAAAACGAGAGCACGCTAAAGATAAATCCCACGGCAAAACAGAGGAGATAAAAATCCGCCCATGTCATACCGGCCTCCCATGCTCCGCGCGCGATGTCACGGATCGCGCCGCTTCAGGTTTGAGCGCTTCGAGCAGCCGCTCGTCGAGACCCGGCGTGTCAAGGATCGCACCAAGTAACAAAAAACACCGCCGCGTATCTTTGTGGCGCGCCGCTTTGATCAGAACTCCGCTCACTTCGGGATCGCTGGCAAAACGTTCCGAACCCTGCAAAAGCCACACGTCCAACTTTCCTTCCGTCGTGCGCAAATCCGAAGTCAGCTCGGTGTGGTAGCCTTCGGGATCGTCAACCAGAAATCCCGGATGCACTTTGAAAAATCTTGCCAGCATCGTGCGCGTCGATTGCGTCATGTGCGGTCGAGAGCCATTTTCGATCTGCGAAATATACGACTGGCTGATGGTCTTGCCTATCTCTTTGCGGATGCCACGCACCAGTTCAAGCTGCGTCATCGGCCGGCCTAAGCCGCGCAGCGAGCCTTCCACCTCGCGCAGATAGCGGATTTTTTCGGCGACGCTCATAACTCAAATCGCGATATTTATATTGCAATTTGAAATACATGTCAAGAACTGAATTTACCGTCTTTTCAGAGGATTGCAGGGCCCGGAGGCCGTCTTGGCTGCCCACCGCGGCCAAGCGATATAGGCCGCGATCGCCTCGGTCAAGCGACCCAACGGACCACCTTTGGCACGATCAATGACCTTCGGTTCGGCCGAAGAAAGGCGACTTCCACGGCGCAGACCGGGGCGGGAGGATCTCTCAACTTCACCCAACCAATTTCCGAGTCCGATCCAACTTCGCAACTGAAAACAAACGATTTCCGCGGAATTACACTAAGGTAACCTAGCAAGATTTATCCATCCGGGCGATTATGAATCTCCAGTGCTCCCGTCCGAGAAACGACCATGCCACAGAAGTTAATGGATGTGCTTATGCTTGGCCGCTGCTCCCACGAGTTTTCCTGGCCCCGCCGGGCTGCCGATGGTCACTATTACCAGGTCTGCCTGGTTTGCGCCGCTGAGTACAAATATGACTGGTCGACCATGCGTCGTACCGAGCGGGTGCAAACTGTTCCGGAACCGACCAACACCAGCCGACGTGGCCGGTCACACGCCAAGAAACCGACATGGGTTCCGAGGGCAAGGCGGCTCAAGCTGCATGCGCCAGTGCGCTACCGGGTCAAGAACTTGGGAAGCTGGTACGAAGGCGTTATCGAAAATTTGAGCCAGTCAGGGGTGCTATTGCATGGCCCGCAACGCCTGCCCGATAACACCCTGATCGAGATGGTCTTTGAGATGCCAGAGGAGATCTCCGGGCAGAAGAACAGCACAGTTCTATGCCAGGGACGGGTCATCCGCTCAAAAGATGGCCAGAACGGGGCTGAATCCGTCGCATTGGCAGCCTCGATTCTCGATTACAAGTTCCTGCGCCAAAACTGAGGACCCACGGCTTGGGTTTCGGCAATCAGAAGCGCGGGCGGTCCAGTACCCAAGAAGCACCTCATATTCAAGGAGTTACGCCCGCGCAATTTTGCGCTGAAAACAACAACAATCCTGCATCAAAACCATTAGAATCGGGTTTATACCATCAGGAGTGATTCTTATGAAGGCGAGAGCTTCTCTCTACGTCGTGGTCCTTATCGCAGCCATCGCGTTGGCAGTCGGCTGCAACAAGGCTCCGAATGACGCACAGGTCAGCAGCGATATCCAAAGCAAACTCAACAGCGATTCTGGTCTGCAGGGCAAGCAGATCAGCGTGCAGTCTTCAAACGGTATAGTGACGTTATCCGGTTCGGTAGATAACGATGCGCAACGCGATGCCGCCGCTCGATACGCGTCGAGTGAGCCCGGTGTGCATCAGATTATCAACAACTTAAAGGTTCCTGAAGTTTCGGCTCCGGCGGAAACAGCTCAGGAGACGCCTGCTCCGGCGCCAAAGCCCTCGCCCAGGGCAAGACACGTCTCGCGCCCGCATAGAACACCGCCTCCGAGCGACAGCAGCATGAACGACGTCACTACGACGACGATGGCTTCATCGGCCCCGTCTGCGCCAATCAATCTGACGCCGCCGCCTCCGACAGGTCCGCCTCCGCCGCAGAAGGTGACGATCCCTTCCGGCACAACCATGGCGGTTCGGCTTGTCGATACGATTGACTCCGAGCGCAGCCAGCCCGGCCAGACTTTCCACGCCACGCTGGATTCGCCACTGGCGGTTGAGGGCGACATCGCGGTTCCTGCAGGCTATGACGTCGAAGGCCATATCGTGGACGTGAAAAGTGCCGGGAAGTTCGCCGGGCAATCGTTGCTCGCGCTGCAGCTTGATCGGGTGAAAGTCGGCGACAAGTACTACGCCATCCAGACCGATCAGTACCGCCGTCAGGGAACTTCCCGCGGCAAGAACACGGCTGAGAAGGTCGGCGCAGGTGCTGGAATTGGCGCGATTATCGGCGCCATCGCCGGCGGCGGTAAGGGAGCGGCCATCGGCGCAGCAGCCGGCGGCGGGCTCGGCGGCGGCGTGCAGGCCGCAACCAAGGGTCAGCAAATCAAGCTGCCTTCGGAAACCGTGCTGAATTTTACCTTGCAGGCGCCGGTCACCGTCGTGGCAACGAACAAAGGACCAAACTCGGGCCGTCCGACGCTCGATTCGAATCAGGGTCCCAACTAATCATTCCTGAGAATATTTAGGCCGGCCAGTTGGCCGGCCTTCTACGCATCCTTGCTCACGAGAATTGACGTGATAATTGCGCAGTCCAGCAGTTGCTCGTCTTATTCAGGCCAACTGGCGAGCGAGGGCTCCGCTTGAAGTAGAAGGCAACCGCGCGGATAAACAGCGTCCCGCGAGTCCTTGGCTGCTCACTCCTGCCTTGGTCACTCTCCTCTTGTGCGGTTAAATGTTTTGGGACGTCGATTCGGCGAACTGCCAATTCGCTTCTTAAGATAGCGTGAGCCTTTGGCGTCAACCGCTCTGAGTCACTCGCCAACTGCAGGAGTTCTTCGTCGGTTTTCGTCTTGTATACCTTGGCGAGGTCCTGCATCTGCATCGCCACGGAATACTAGTTCACCTGAGGAGTCGAAACAATAGGCAGCGATAAGGTGCATCGTGCGCGGGAATTAGTGCGACCGCACCAAACGCTCGCAGAATAACTCCGGAGAGGAGCGACTACACATCTGTTTGGATGCACCGTGCCGACACTATTTTGTGGGTGATAGCTCTTAATCTCCTGCCACCGCTTCCGGCTGTTCCGCATACTGTCCGCGTAATTCGGCTTCCAGCGCGGCTAGTTGGGCTTCGATGTCCTGCTCGGCTTTCCGATTCTTGATTATTTCTTCGCGGTAACGCCGCAAGAAGTAATCAATGGTTTCGACGCGAATCCTGATGGAGCCTGAGGGCTTGTTCTCGTCGAGATCTTTGAAGCAGAAATACGGCGTCCCCGATTTCTCGATGATGCCCTCAACCACGCCATAAATTGGCGCGTCGTGGCCGCATTTGAAGCTGGAGATTTCGAGCGCCACAAGGTTGGGATGCCGCGCGGTAAACTTCGCGGCCCAAATCTTGTGATTGGTGCTGCATGAGTAGGAATTCTTCCAGGCGTCAGTGATGTCCAACGGGCTGCTGATCATCCCGGCACGAACTTCTTCACCGAATAACCGCTCCAGCAGGTCTTCATCAAGTGGCAGAGTATTCTGCGAGAAGATGGGATAGCCGAGCTTCTGAAATTCATCCATGATCTCGTGATTGAGGCCCGGGTCGTGGTGGTAGGGGCGTCCTAACATCACGATCCCGATACGGTCCTCGCGCTCGAGCTGATCGAGCACTTGCCGCGCACGGTTGCGGATGCTGGTTTCGTAATCCTTCAAGCACTGGTAGCCTACTTCAACTGCTCGATCGTTCTCTTCTTCGGACAATCCCAAAATCGGCTGCCAGGCCTGCAACATCTGGTATGCGAAAAGCTTCTTGTCGGCGAAGTTCAGGATCGGGTCAAGATACTTCACATTGTGCTCGGCGAAAACGTCGTTCTCTTTCGTGAACGCGGCCTTCACCGTTTCCGGGGTCGCAGTCACCGTTGGGCAGGCATTCGCTCCGACGATCTTCACCAGCGGTGAATGCAGCACGTCATACATCGGGAAAAAGATGACGTTCAGCGGCTTTTTGCGGTGCTTCTCCTGAACAAGGTTGTAGACGTGCGAAATGCCGATCTTTGCCGGGAAGCAGGGATCGATCGCGCCTCGACTTGCACCAGCGCGGTATAGCTCCGAGCTCGTGTAATCGGAGTAGACAATATTCTCCGGCTGCACTCCCAGGCTTTCGAGATATCCGTTGAATAGCGGCGCGTAGGTATAGATATTCAGCACGCGCGGTATGCCGATGCGAACATTCTTGCGGTTCTGCATCAGGGCGATTCGATCTTTGGCTGCCTTGGTCCAGGCACGCGTGGGAAGCGGATCAGCCACCGACTTCGGATTGGTCGGCCGGAAGACCTCCTTTGAGGCCATGTCCACGAAATTGGGGTGCTTGTCCTTGAGCTGATCGAGACCTTTCTTGATCTCTTTCATCTCATTCACATCCTCCACCGTACCCTTCTCACATGTGGCAATAATCAGCCGCTGCTCGCCTTGCATCAGCGGAACTTTTGTGACTTTTGCAATCGGCACGAAATTCTGCGGCTCTGCGGGCTTCTCGGTGCGGATGTCAATAAACGTGCGCAGGCAGTTGTTCTTGCAGAAATTGCAGCGGGTTTTCTCGTTGCGCGTGGTGCGGTATTCGATCTTGCGGACCGCATCGAGACCAACGAAAGTGGTCGACAGGCCGTTGCGCCACAGCCGTAATGACTCCTGCGCTGCGCCTATTGCGCCAGATTCGCCGCAGTGCTCGTGAACAATAATTTCCGGCCGTTTGCCGGCGGCACGGAAGCTGGCGTTGATGAAATCGACTTCGGCTTTTACCACCGCCAGATTGTTCTGGGTTCCACCTTGTAGCACGAACCGCGAGCCAAGCGCCGCTAAGTTCGGAATGCTGGCCACATAGAGGAAAACGTTCTTGGGCAGCACGGCGGCCAGCCCAGCGAGAATCTCTTCCGCCCTCCAGCCCTGGCGCTGGAAGTTCACAATGTCCGACTGCATGAACACTGCGCAGCCGTAACCAAACACCGGCATAGCCTGAGCGGAGAACGCCAGATCGGCGTATTGCTCGACGGACAAGCCGAAGCCCTCTGCCGTGGATTGCAAGAAATAACCATTTCCCGCCGAGCATTGCGTGTTCAGCTTGAAGTCCTTCACGCGCCCATTGTGCAAGACGATGAGCTTAATATCCTGCCCGCCAACGTCTACGATCACATGCGGATCTTCGTAGAACTTGAGCGCGGATTCGGTGTGCGCAACGGTTTCAACCAGCGCCACGTCGGCCTTCAACACATCCTTCAAGATGTCCTTCGCGTACCCGGTCGTGCCCACTCCCAGCACTTCCATTCGGGCATTTTGCGCTTCGATCTGCTTGCGCAGGTTTTCGAACATGTCGATCGTGTCCTGGATGGGATTGCCGTTCGAAAGTTGATACGTCTTGCAGAGGATGTCGCCATTTTCGTCCAGTAGGACTGCTTTGGTTGACGTTGAACCGCCATCAATCCCCACAAAGCCAGCGACAGTTGAATTCTTCTGAAAGGTCGCCGGCACGAATTTCTTGCGGCGATACTTATCTTTGAACTCCTCCAATTCCGACGGAGCCGCGACCAATCCCTTGCCGCCGGACTTCGCCTTCTCCTCCTGCCGCCCGAACTCAATGTAATGGATAAGCTTCTCGTATCCTTGGTAGCAGCCGACGCAGTCGTCTTCGCCCTTGCCGAACTCAATGGAGCCGAGTGCGGCGAAGTATTGTGCATTCTGCGGAGCTTTGATCAGATCTTCCGGCTTCGCCCCTGCAGGAACTTCAACTTTGCGCTCTTGCCACATGCGCGGAATGTTCGCCTGCCATGCTTCGCGCATGCCGCGGATGAACGTGTTGGGACCGCCGAGCAGCAGCACGTGCGGACGCAGTGTGTGCCCGCGCGTCAGCACGCTCAGGTTTTGCAGAATGATCGCTTCGAACAATGAAGCCATCAGCTCATCAGGGGGGGTGCCGACTTTCTGAAGACTGTTGATATCAGTCTCGGCGAACACGCCACACTTCCCTGCTACTTTGTGCAGCTTGATTCCATGATATCCCTGTTCTGCGAGTTCCTCGACCGGAATCTTCAGCTTGGCATTGATCTTGTCGATGACCGCGCCTGTGCCGCCGGCGCACTTATCATTCATCGACGGAATTTTCTTCTTGCGCCCCGATTCGTCATCATCTTTGAAGACAATGATCTTCGCGTCTTGTCCACCCAGCTCGACGACCGAATACACTTCGGGATGGAGCTTTTCCACCGCCAGCGAAACCGCCGTGACCTCCTGAACGAACTTGGCGCCGATCTGCTCGGCAATGCCCCCTCCCCCAGAACCGGTCAGGAACATGCGAGTGTTGTGGCGGCTAATGCCGGCGTCCTTCTCCATCCGCTTGAGGAACTCCAGTGTCTTTTCCGGCTGCTTGGTCTCGTGCCGCTGGTAGTCCTGCCAGAGGATTTCATCGGTGGCCGCATTGACAACCACGGCCTTTACGGTGGTCGAACCAACATCGAGTCCAACCATGAATTTATTTTGCTGATCATGACCGTGCGCTTGATGTTCGTGCATTCTGTCCTCTCAACATATCCAAACTGGGAACTAGGAACTGACAACTGAGAACTGCTCTTTTCAAAGAGATTTGAGAATTACCGGGAACTCAAAACCCAGTTCTCAGTTCCCGGTTCTCAGTTCTCAGTCGCCGCTTGCGGTCGCCGGAACAGACACGGGCACGCGCGCCCGCTTCCAAAAATGCGTGTCTTTGTCGATGCGATCGCTCACGTGCAGGATGAACTGGGCTGCAGTTCCAGCCACTCCCTGGCGGTGCGGGACGTGATAGAACGGCCGCTTCAGTTCGGGATGCTCGTCGATGTATTCTCGAATCTGCTGCATCGACTTACCCGTTGACTTCAGGCACTGTTCGAACTCGCCTTTGGCCTTGACTTTCGCCTCGCCCAGCGCCATTTGGACGCGACTGTGGGCGTTGACCTCACCTTCGCCGGAGGTTTCAATCGGCAGGAAGATCATGTCTTTGAACTTGTTGATAACAGCCGACTGTACCCCGTCGGATTGCGATGAAGGCATGCAGCCAAACGGCTTGAGCGCCAGCACCATGTGGCAGAGTTTATGCACGGTGTAATAAACGTTCTTGCCCACCTCGAGGTGCCCTTCTCCACCGCGTGCGAACTGGTTGTAGAAGGGATGCGCCATCTCGGCCAATTCGGTCTGTGGCACTAGTTGATGCGTAATGCCGCCCAGGTTCTTGATCGTGCGGTGGTAGAAGAAGTTCCACATCTTCTCACCGAAGCCAATGCCCCATAGTTTCTTGCGCAGGCCGATGTAGTTGGCAAACTGCTTCTTCGGCTCGTACCACTCAGCGTTGCGGTAAGGTTGATTCACTGGCCACTTTGCTATGGCGTGCGCCTTCGCCTGGTACATCAGGTAAGCGACCCAGGTAGCAATTGGCTCGACCATTACCTGCGCGCCCTCGCGCTCCAGGAAATCAAACATGTGGAAGTTGCCATCGCCCTCGGTGATCTGCGCCCAGAACTCACCCGTGATCTTTACCAGCGACTTTACCTTGGTGCGATCAACTTCGATCGAATTCATCTTTTCGCGGGCGGCGTGCAATGCATTCAGATAATCCTTGCCCCACATGTGCTCGTGCCACTTGCCGAAAACGTTTGCCATGTTGCGCAAAACTTTGTTGCTCTTAAACTTGGGCTTAGCCCACTCTGGCGCCCGCTCCTCGATCTCAAATGATTTGCGACTGCGCAGGTCCTCGCATAATCCGTCTACCATCTCCCGGAACACGCGATCAGTTTCGCCTTTGTTAACTTCAAACGGGCGAATCTGGTAAATCAAGTCATTGATCACATCGCCCAGATGCATCGCGTTCAGCATGCCGAAACCAAAGTCGATGGTGAATTTGAGTCCCGGTTCGCCAGAGGCTGCTTTGATGCCGTCGCTGTCTTTAAACAGCAGCACGCGGAAGCCGTCAAATCCAGCATTTTGCAGCGCAAACCGATACTCGGCTTCGTACATGCCGAAGCGGCATGGTCCGCACGATCCCGCGGTGAAGAAGACGTAGTTGTCCAGAATCTGCTGGCGCGGAATACCTTCCTTCTCCAAAAATTGGAGATACTGCACCAGATTTCCGACAGTAAAATATGTCGGATTACACTGGCCGTTGTTGCCGTACTCTTTGCCGGTTTGAAAGGCGGCGACGTTAGGCACCGGCAGCTTCTCGCAGCGATAGCCGCAGCCCTGGAAGACGGCGCGAATCAGGTCTTCGTGCTTCCAGGTGAAACCGCCGAACAGAATGGTGACTTGGTTCCGCTCTTCGGCGGTAAATGCGCGCTCCACCGGCCGGTGGAAGTGCGAGGGCTGATCAAGGCCGGCGATCTGGCGCAGTCTGGCACGCTCAGCTTGCAGGCGCTGTTTGATTTCGTCATCTTTTTCGATTTGGACAAGATTGGTCGCCATTATCTTCCTCCGGCGTTGGATTTTGAGAATGTTTGCTGAATGAAATGGGCGACCGGAAGGCCGCCTGGATCGGGTTGGCAGGGATGCAGTCTTCGCCGGGAGCTTGAGGTCGCACCCAAGCGGGAACAGGCTGGCGAGACATCACGACGCATCCGAAACTCCTTCGAGCTTGGCAAGGAGTGTCGCGGTTGTGCGCCGGGGAGAGTTACGTCAAAGACGAACTTCCACGCGCCGGTAATAGCGAACTGCGATTGCGTTCTCGTGCCGGGCGTCCGAAGAGCATCCTGTACGACGTGCGAGCTTCGAGAACAGCGCAACTACCAATTACACAAAGCTGCCGGTTACGCCTTGGAATCCATGGGCAGCCTGCTTCAGAACCCAGTTGATGACCCTCGCATCGTTGTAGCAGAAACCTAGGTTATGATTCAAGGTCGAGAAGCAATGGGTCTGGCAAGATTTCTTCATTTCATCCAATTGCGGAACCACGAATTTGTGCTTTTCAATCGTCCCCCGGTCATGCGTAGCTGAGTACATGGGGAAGCAATGGTGCCAGAGTTCCATCTACCCTAATAATCAATGAGTTCTGGCCAGCTCTGCAATTCCAGGGTTCAACTTTTCCGCGCAGGAAATCCTTCATATCCTGCAGCCGCTTCACCGAATTCACCATCTTGTAACCGGATTCATTTTTCTGAATCAGACAATCGATTAATTCGTCCACCTTTGGCCAGTCTTGCCGATGGATGAAGGTATCGTTAGCTTCGTACTGCTTGAAGTGCTCCTGCTCAATCATCGGGGACCGGTCAATCACATCGGGCCGCAGCAGCCGCGCGTTTGTTGGCATGTATATCCCAGAAGCCTTTCTTGGCGGCATAGTAAGAAGCCTTGTGGACCAATTGCGGCCGCGACAGTGGCTCGCCTCCCATAAAGGCCAGCACGCGGCATGTGGTCGAGTGCAGCCCATCGATTGATCGCTTGACGACATCTTCGGTCATGCCCTTAACGCTATTGTCGAAAGCCCAGCAGTAGTGGCAATCGAGATTGCATTTCCATTCCGTAAAAAGGTAGGCAATGATCGGATGAAATGGCCCCGGCAACAGGCGTGATTTGAAATATGGGAAGAGCCACCCATTCATCGCGCGGTAGACCAGCGGGGCAGGCCAATGGCGCTTCCCGGCTCCGGCGCGCTCTAGATTCTCCTCATAGTTGTCGTCTTGCGCCATCAATTCGGGATGCTGCGGAAATACCGGTTCAGGAAATTTCTCAGCCTGACGCCCGGGCACCAGGATTGGCCGAGGTGCAGGCGACTTCTTTAGAAGATCGTGAAGTTGAACATCGAGACGAAACGGCGGGGGTGCGTCATGCGCACCGTGCTGTTCCTGAAGAGCAGGCATTTGCGTTCTCCTTGCGGATCAGGTTTCCCGTGTAGATGTAGATGCTATCCTTAAGTTGCACAAATTTTTCGAAATAAAAAATTCTAAGCGAGCGAGATGCGATCCCGATGCGGAAGAACTGACCCGATTCTATTTTTCGGATTGGAGTCCGGCATGATGATGTGCTATGCGTCTAGCATATTGGTTTAATGTTTTGTGATTTATTGCCACTGTTGCTGAACAGTTTTCTTTAGACTTGCTATGTAAGTACCTGACAGATTGGACGGTGATTTGAACGCACGTCGCACTGGTCGCCGGCACGCAGCCGGCAGCAGGAAATTTTCGGAGCCGATCCGTTCCTTTCATCATCCAAAAACAAGGAGTAAGTAGCTGGCTTTCAATGGCTTGCTACTCGAGCCGATTAAGCTAGAGACAAGGCTTAGGTTATTAGCACCGGGCAGGGTCGATACCTGCCACCCCAGAGGTCATCATGTGGATTGTTGCCCTCGCCCTGCGGCGGCCTTATACCTTCGTCGTAGTCGCGCTCCTTCTACTTATCCTCGGACCTATCGTTATTTTTCGCACTCCGACGGATATTTTTCCAAATATCAATATTCCCGTCGTAAGCATTCTGTGGAATTACGGCGGGCTAAGCGCCGAAGAGATGGCAAACCGCATCGTCTCCCAAACTGAGCGCGGCCTGACCACCACAGTCGATGATATTCAACATAGCGAATCGCAATCGCTCAATGGCATCTCGGTGATTAAGGTCTTTTTCCAGCCGGGCGCCAACATTGAAAAGGCGATCGCCCAGATCACGGCTATTTCGCAGACTCAGTTGCGCTTTTTGCCTCCCGGCACGCAGCCTCCATTGATCATCACCTACAGCGCCTCGACCGTTCCCATTCTTCAACTTGCGCTCTCAGGACAAAAACTATCTGAGCAACAGCTATTTGATTACGGTGTCAACTTCATCCGCACGCGCCTGGTGACAATTCCCGGTTGCGCCATTCCCTGGCCGTACGGAGGCAAGCAGCGCCAGGTGCAGGTTGACCTCGATACAAACGCGCTGCAATCCAAAGGCTTGTCTCCCGTCGACGTAGTTAATGCAATCAATGTCCAGAATCTGATTCTGCCGTCAGGAACATCCAAGATTGGCGGCTTCGAATACAACGTTGATTTGAATGGCAGCCCGCAGACCGTGGCTGAACTAAACGATCTGCCAATCAAAAGGGTCGGAAACACAACGATCTATATCCGCGATGTAGCGTACGTTCGCGACGGGTTCCCGCCACAAACGAATATTGTTCGCGTAAACGGCCATCGTGCTTCCCTGCTGACAATTCAGAAGAATGGCAATGCTTCAACGCTGGATATCATCTCCGGAATCAAATCCCTGCTGCCCCACATTATGTCGGGGCTTCCTCCCGAACTGAAGGTAGAACCGCTGGCGGACCAATCATTGTTCGTCCGCGCTTCGATTGACGGCGTAGTGCGCGAGGCGCTGATTGCAGCCTGCCTTACCGGCTTCATGATTCTGGTTTTCCTGGGAAGCTGGCGCAGCACGGTCATCATCGCCGTATCAATTCCGCTTTCGATTTTGACTTCGATCATCGTTCTAAGCGCTTTGGGCGAGACCATCAACATCATGACCCTCGGTGGCCTGGCGCTGGCGGTCGGAATCCTCGTCGATGATGCGACGGTCGAAATTGAAAACATCAACCGCAATATCGCCCAAGGAAAGGAAATTCAGCATGCGATTTTGGATGGTGCGCAGCAGATCGCCGTTCCGGCATTTGTCTCAACTCTTGCGATCTGCATCGTCTTCGTTCCCATGTTCTTTCTGACCGGCGTCGCGCGGTATTTGTTTGTTCCGCTCGCTGAGGCCGTTGTGTTCGCTATGCTCGCCTCCTATCTGCTTTCGCGAACCCTCGTGCCGACCATGGCCAAATACCTGCTACGCGGCCACGAGCATGAAGCCGGGCATTTGCCGCCGCCCAGCCGAAATCCGTTCGTGCAGATGCAGATTCGCTTCGAAGAGGGCTTTGAGAAGTTTCGCGACCGTTATCACGAGCTATTGGAGGGCTGCCTGCACCATCGCCGCACTTTCTTGTGGGCATTCTTTATCGCCTGCATCGGATCTTTCTTTCTGCTCGTGCCCTGGCTGGGGCGTGATTTCTTCCCCAAAGTTGACGCGGGTCAGTTCAAATTGCATATCCGTGCTCGCGCCGGCACGCGCATTGAGGAAACAGCAAACCTCGCGGACCGCATCGAGAGTTTCATTCGCCTGCAGATTCCGCCCGATCAAATTGCAAGCATTATCGACAACATCGGGCTGCCTTACAGCAGCATCAATCTTTCCTACAGCAATTCCGCTCCCACAGGACCAGCCGATGCCGATATCCTGGTAACGCTATCGCCGAAGCATCGGCCAACTGATGACTACGTCCACGATCTCCGCCTGCGGCTGCGCGAGGCCTTTTCCGGCGTGGATTTTTCTTTTTTGCCCGCCGATATCGTCAGCCAAATATTAAACTTTGGCTTGCCTTCGCCCATTGATATCCAGGTAGTCGGCTATAACCTAGAGGGGAACCGCCGATTTGCCGATAAGCTGCTCCAGGAAATCCGTATGGTGCCGGGCACCGCGGATCTACGTATCCAGCAGCCCTTCGATCAACCCTATCTGCACATCGATGTCGACCGTACCAAAGCGCAGCTCGCCGGCTTCACTCAGCGTGACATCGCACAGAACTTGCTGATATCCCTCAGCGGAAGTTTCCAAACCTCGCCCAGCTTCTGGCTGGACCCGAAGAATGGCGTGAGCTATTCGATCGCCACGCAGACCCCGCAATACCGCCTCGATTCTCTACAAGGGCTGGAGAACATCCCGGTTACGGGTCCCAGCGGCGCGCGGCCGGAAATTCTGGCCAGCCTGGCATCCATCCATCGCGGCTCGGGAATGTCGCTGGTTTCGCATTACGATATCCAGCCAGTAGTCGATATCTACGGATCTGTCGCCAGACGTGATCTGGGCGGAGTCGCGAATGACATCAGCAAGATCGTGGATAATGCCAGAAAAGAACTGCCACGCGGATCGGAGGTAAACATCCGAGGCCAGGTGCAAACCATGAAAAGTTCCTATTCAGGATTGCTTTCCGGCCTGGCGTTCGCAATTTTGCTGGTTTACTTGCTCATCGTGGTGAACTTTCAGTCGTGGCTCGATCCATTTATTATTATTTCCGCCCTGCCTGCTGCTCTGGCGGGCATCGTGTGGTGCCTCTTTGTGACACACACGCGAATCAGCGTTCCGTCGCTTACCGGGTCGATCATGTGCATGGGCGTGGCAACTGCGAACAGCATCCTGGTAGTCAGCTTCGCGAAAGAACAAATGTCGGAGGGAAGGGACGCGCTCTCCGCCGCGCTGCAAGCCGGTTTTACGCGCTTCCGCCCCGTGCTGATGACGGCGCTTGCCATGATCATTGGCATGGTGCCGATGGCGATCGGGCTGGGTGAAGGCGGCGAACAAAATGCTCCATTGGGACGCGCGGTAATTGGCGGATTGGTTTTCGCTACCGCGGCGACGCTCTTCTTTGTGCCCGTTTTCTTTAGCGTCCTACACGGACGGCGTAAACCGGAGGAGATTGAATCACAGCGGTAAGTAGGATCATCATGATAGCTTTAGGTTTCGGAGCACTTAATGAAGGTCGATGACGAGAGCCGGCTGGAGACCGGTACGATCAGGGACTTTCAATCGCCCGAACCGGCGCAGAAGAAGCGTTCGCAGTGGTGGATCGTCGTCCTCGCCGTTCTCGTGGCGGTGGGGCTGGTCATCTTTGGCATCATGCCTCGCATCCAGGCCGACAAAGACCTCAAAAAAGAAACCGCCCGGATGGCCATCCCAACGGTTTCGGTAGTTCAGCCAAAGCGTTCGGCCCCTGCGCAGGAACTTATTCTTCCAGCCAATGTCCAAGCCTTCTCCGATGCTCCCATTTATGCGC
>Ga0209158_1001558_pt1 | contig 15110 bp, 12 predicted proteins | sample GraSoiAngelo_140_FD_185897 | JGI IMG/M metagenome (GOLD analysis project Ga0209158, IMG submission 185897) | Grasslands soil microbial communities from the Angelo Coastal Reserve, California, USA - 14_0929_12_30cm (SPAdes) (version 2) | ecosystem: Environmental > Terrestrial > Soil > Grasslands ...
ATCTGTTGCTAGACGCCATTCCGCTCGTTCGTAGCGCCATACCAGAAACGAAGTTCCTTCTATTCCTATTGCCTTCCAACGATTCTGACCTTACGAAAACGACCCTTGAGAGGGCTAGAAAATATCCTGACAATGCCCGGGTAATCCTCGGCAGACATCCATCCATCTATCTCCTCTCCCACGTCGCAGCAGACGTCTACGCAATGCCCTCGAGGTCAGAGCCTTTCGGGATCAGTGCCCTCGAAGCCATGATTACCGGAAACCCGGTCGTCGGAACAAGCGTTGGTGGCATCACCGAAACAGTTGTTGACCTGTCTGCCAAAGGAGAATCTGGAACGGGAATACTAGTTCCTCCTGAAAACGTTGCAAAGCTAGCACAGTCTCTTGTCTCTCTCTTGACAATCATGCAGCTCGACGAACTTGGTCAACGGGGAAAGAGAGACGGAGCGGGAGTATCTCGAAAAATACTTGTGGAACCAATGGCAAGAATGGTGGCCAAGAATCGAAATCTTGGTTCGAAGATTCGTGAGAATTGCAGAAACAGGGTTGTGGAGAAATTTAGGTGGACGAACGCAGGCCAAATGGCTCTGAACAGATATTCCGCCGCGAGATCGTTGGCCCTAAAAACGCTCCAGAAGTAGTTGTGATGCAGGAATGCAAGAAGACATCAAGGCTGGCCTCGCAATAATCGTCTTGGGTGCGCTAATCCTCTTGGGTTTGCTGTCATTCGCTGTCCAAGTGCAGTCTTATGCCTGGTTGGCGGTTTTGGTTTTTGGTTTTGTAGCTACGGGTCTCATAGGGATGGGACTGTATTTGATCATGCAGCGAACCAGGCAACCTGATATGTAGTACAGACTGTTTCGACTTCTATCAACTCTCAGACTTGAGGAAAAGAGAACTGAATGGTGGCAAAGTCATTGAGATAGAGTCGTCTCTTCCGTGATAACGATGCGCGTCAGCGGTTACTCCGCCCAAGTTGCCTTGTCCACTTCCTCCATACTCTAACGCGTCGCTGTTGAGAATCTCCTTCCAGTATCCGCCCCTTGGAACGCCAACTCTGTAGTTTCGTCGTGACACTGGCGTAAAATTGCAGACAACGACGATTGGATGGTCTGGGCTTCTGCCCCGACGTGAGAAGCTAATGACGCTCTTCTCCCAGTCTTGGATGTCAAGCCACTCGAATCCCATTCTCTCAAAGTCCAGTTGATGCATAGCCAGCTCTCTGCTGTAGACCTTGTTGAGGTCTTTGATCCAGAGCTGGAGTTGTTTGTGCGATTGTTCATCTGTTAAATGCCAGTCGAGACTCTTCTCAAAGTCCCATTCGTCCCAATGTCCGAATTCCCCGCCCATGAAGAGAAGTTTCTTTCCTGGATGTCCGTACATGTAACCGTAGAGAAGTCTGAGGTTGGCGAATTTTTGCCAAGTGTCTCCAGGCATTTTGTCGAGCAACGAACGCTTTCCGTAGACGACTTCATCGTGTGATAATGGGAGGACGAAGTTTTCGGCGAAAGCGTACCAAAGGCTGAAGGTCAACTGGTTGTGATGGTGTTTCCGGTAGACTGGGTCTTTCGTCATGTATTCGAGTGTGTCGTGCATCCAGCCCATGTTCCATTTCATCCCGAAGCCTAGTCCACCGAGATAGATCGGACGTGATACCATCGGCCAAGCCGTTGATTCTTCGGCGATCATCTGCACATCTGGGTGTGCACGGTACACTGCCAGGTTGAGATCTCGGATGAAAGACAGTGCCTCGAGGTTCTCTCTCCCACCATACTGATTTGGGGTCCACTCGCCCTTCTTCCGAGAGTAGTCCAGGTAGATCATTGATGCTACTGCGTCGACTCTGAGTCCGTCAGCATGATAGGCGTCCAACCAGAACAGGGCGCTGCTCGCTAGGAAGGATCGGACCTCGCCTTTTCCGAAGTCGAAAATGTAGCTCTTCCAGTCCGGATGGTATCCTTTCTTCGGATCAGCATATTCGAAGAGATGCGAGCCGTCATAGTAGGCGAGGCCATAGGCGTCCGATGGAAAATGCGAGGGGACCCAGTCTAGGATTACTCCGAATTCCTTTTTGTGAAGCTCATCGACGAGGTGCATGAAATCTTCGGGTATGCCAAATCGGCTTGTCGGAGCGAAGTACCCGAGGGTCTGGTAGCCCCACGATCGTGAGTATGGGTGCTCCATTATCGGGAGGAATTCGACGTGGGTAAAACGCATCTCTTCCAGATAGCTCGGCAGGTCGGAGGCTGTTTCTCTGTAGGTCAGCGATCGGTTGCTGTCTTCAGGGACTCGTTTCCATGATCCAAGATGCATTTCGTAGATGGCGAGTGGCGAGTTGAGGGAGTTCTTGTCTGCCCGGGCTCTCATCCATTCCGCATCATTCCAGGAATGCTTCAGGTCCCAGACGATCGACGCAGTGCGTGATGGAATCTCCCAGTGGAGAGCGAAAGGATCGCCCTTCTCCATCGAGTACCCAAGATGCGCTCTCGATTCAACATGATACTTGTAGAGCGAGCCCCTTGTCGGACCAGCGATGAATCCTTCCCAGATCCCAGAATCGTCCTTTCTGAGAGTGAGCGAGTGTTGGCCAGGCCGCCACTCGTTGAAATCCCCAATAACAGAGACATGTTTCGCATTTGGTGCCCATACCGCAAAATGGGTTCCATCCTGTCCATCCAGCTGGATTGGATGCGAGCCGAGTTTTTCGTGGAGCTTGAGGTGTTTTCCTTCCTTGAATAGGTAGATGTCATAGGGGGTCAGTAGCTCATGTTCGGTGACGGGGTCCATGGCCTGGGAAACGCCTGTAGGATGGTTTGGTGACGATGGCTAAGCCTTACGATTCAGCCTGAACGGTGGTTAGCACGGGTTCTGCGACCGTAACCTGGAAGTCTGCTCCTTCCCACTTGCTAGCCTCGGCCCAGAAGAAAGTGAACGCAACATTCTCGCCGGGCGAGAGGGTAGCTGTTTCTAGGTCAACGTAATGGATTCCGAGCCCAGTGTCAACGGTTTTGGAATCCGTTGCAGTCTTCCAACCGTCCGTGCTCCAGTGAATAGTTGCGCGTGCAAGCACTTCGATTCTCAGGTCTCTTCCACCTGGGATTGTCCGAATCTTCTGGTTAAACCTCCAAGCTGCGAATTTGGAGCCAGTCTTCTCTGTCTGATATCGAATGACGGGCTGTGGCGGCATGTCGAAGACTTTTCGTTCGCGGATAGATCTTGCGAGTTTGATGTATTCCGCGTGCGCCCAGACGAGAGGCATGGCTGAACCTGCGGGGCGGCCGTTGTGAAGTCCACGCTTGGGAATGTCTTCCGCGTCCCATACTTGTTCTGGAATTAGTCCTCCTGGGCTGGCTTGAGCCTCGATAACGTGCAGGAGGCGTTCAGCTTCCTCAACCTCTCCTCTGGCTATTTCATAGTGGGCTCGTTCCCCGGCCAGGAGCGGCCATCCTCTTCCGACACCGGTCCCGTCGAATGGCGAGCCGTCATCGTGTTCCCCATAGCCATCGAGGTTGTACCGGTGCCAAACCGGGCCTGTCTTGGTCTCTTTTCGTAGAATTGCGTCTATCACCTTGACCGTGTCGAGGATTCGCGGGTCCTTAGCTGATCGTAATCCATAACGGACGAGAGCCAGCGCGTCCACGCTAACTAATTGTTCGCCGGGGACCACTTCTTGTCCTAAGGGACGATTTCGAAGAGAGACAAATGCTGAAGATGGAAGCTCGATATCGGAAGGATTCGCAGGTGCGATTCTCACATAGTATCCGTTGACTCCAACGCGGTTCGCGAGTTTCGTTCCTGTAACATAGGTCCAACGTTCAATGGCTTCGTTCCATGCGTCTGCTGTCTCCCTGAGATACGTGGCCAGACCATAGTCGCCTTTCTCTTCGGCAAAATCGGCCGCTGCGAGCAATCCCGCGATCTCAGCCGCGAGAGTAAATGGAGAATATCCACCGTCCTCCTCCCACCTGTCCTGCTGTGTGACAGGGCCGTTTCGGACAAGATATCCTGCTGCGCGTTGTATCATCGGCCACGCGTCGAACCCAGAAAGAGCATCCACACGTTTCAGCTGGTCCGCTACAAGTATCGGAAAAGCCGTTTCATCCATCTGCACTCCTGCCCAGTACGGCGATCCGTCAAGCCACATGTTCTGCAACCAATGACCATCCTCTTCTTGGGTAGACATGAGGTAAAGGAGAGTCTCTCTCGCGTGTTCAGTGTCTCCGGAGGCGATGAACCCACCAGCTGCCTGCGCCAAATCCCTAGGCCAGATCAGATGGTATCCACCCAAGTCATCATCACTCTTGGAGAAGCCCCATGGAATGGAAAGGCTAGCGATTACCGCCCCTGGGTAGGATTTTTCCTCGTGTGTTCGTAGGACAGTGTTACTGACCCGATACAGGTCGAATCCGGTCTCGTACATCTTCCCAAGATCCATGCTTTGAGATTGGACCTCTTTCCATCCATCGACAAACGCCTGCTGGACTCTGTCGAAGTCTTTCAACAACGCATTCCGGGCCTGCTGTCCCGCCTCGTCCGGCGTTCGTCCGAACGCAATAGCAGTTACACACTCGCCATCGTTGCTCGCCAAGTCGAGTTCTGCGGTGAGAGCAATATTTCCATTAGAGGCCGTCGAATATTCCCAGGTCATCTTCTTGTTGGTGCTGATGTCCTGCCAGCCGTCACTGACTCCAACGTATCCGCAGCTCATTTTTTTGAACGGGGACGAACAAGCAAGGGCGAGGGAGACTCCTTCTCTCTGCGCGAAAAGCATCGGTGTGCCCTTGTAGTTGCCGATCCATCCGTTGTTGCTGTAGCCACGGTTTCCAATGTGCGGGGCGAGCAGAGCATAGATATCGTAGTCTTCTAGGTTGCCCTTGTCAGCGTCGAAGTGGAGTTTCTGCAGAAGTACGTCTCGTTCGGGATCTGTGATGACTATCTTCGTCATCCGGTAACGTCCTCTCTTGCAGGAATTGACGAGCCTGTATCCAGGCACGCCTTGTTCTAGCGGCGCGATTCTTCTGTTCGTATCCCGCTTCTCTTCAGAAAAATATTGGTCGCCATCAGCAACAAGAAATTCCATGTCGCGAGTATTCGCCTGGTCTATTCTCGGATAGTAAACCTCGTTCAGGATTCCGTGAGAGATTGTGAACCAGACCCTACTCTGGTAGCTGGCGGAGGTTCCGACTCCTTCTTTGGCGCTGGAAGTCCATCGCGGCGCGATACCTGGCCAGCCAGGGGCAGCATTCTCTACAAGCGACGCCATGAGACTGCGTGGAGTGAGTTACTTGCATTCAAGACTTGGCTCGCTTTCAAGTGGCTATGCTGGTTTGACGATTATTTGGCCATCGAGCCAATTATGCCACGCGCAGGCGTAGCGGTAAGCCCCTGGGATCGTCAGAGTGACGGAGAAGGTCTTTCCCGGTAGAATTAGTCCCGAGTTGAACAACGACGCCCCTTGGGGACTGACTATTGCGGTAGCAGTATGTGGCTGAGTATCTTGGTTCACCCATTCTATTGTGTTGTTGACTCCAATTGTGACAGTGATGTTGACGCGATATGGATAGGCGCCCGTCGCGAATTCTGTCTGGAACTTGGTCAGGTTGAAACCGGAAGGCTCGATGTAGGAACCTTGGGGAATGTTTATCGTGGTGACTACGGGTTTGGCACCGCTATTTACCGAGGAGAGTGATGCGAGATAGATGTACCCCGTTATCGCGGCCGCTAGTACGGCCACTATTGCGATAACTAGGACAACGACTCGTCGCGGTATCATCGGCCTTTTGAGATCACTTTTCTGATAGTTGAATCTAACTGTTGATATTAGGCGAATGAGTTTCCTTCAAATAATCGATGAGATGTTCGGCTGTTTTGCTTACGAGTGGAAGGACGCGAGCCTCAGATTCGCACCAGATGCCAGCATTCCAGCCCTTTCCGTGTCAGGGGATGAGGTTAGCCGGTGACGGTAACTGTTCCATGCATCCACGGATGATATGAACAGACGTAGGTGTAGGTTCCGGAAATAGTGAAAGTTACTGTGTATGTAGCGTTCGGGTTCATGTTGCCGGAATCGAAGCTGCTTGCTCCGGACGGGACACCAGTGGAAGTTACGGTGTGGGGAACTGGATCATTGTTCTTCCAGACAACTGATCCGCCCTTTGCGACGGTTACGCCCGCTGGAACATAATTGAGGCCCTGCGAGGTACCTACTCCGTTCGGAATCGAAACGCTCACTGAACTTCCGCCTGTTGTCGAGCTTGCGAGTGAGAAGATGGGCGACCCTGTCGCGAGCTGGTATATTCCTGCGGAAGCGAGACCGATACAAGCGCCTATCGCAATAACGATCAGGACTGGGACTATAAGCAGAGTGTAATTGGTTGGTTTCCTCGGAGCCGTTTCCAACTTACAACCCAGCGACCCTGACGAGATGATGAGAAAATAACACTTTCGAATGGAGGCAACTGTCGTATCGAACCTTAGTGCAATCTAAAATACTAGCAGCCCAAGACTCACGCGAGCCGTATGGTCAGTCAGACCAGGCGTGAATTTCTAAAGCTCGGTCTAGCCGCTGCAGCAAGTGCGGCTGCCGCGTCCGGTATCGAGATTCCCCTCTTCGGAGGCCAGAACTCATCTCTCCAGAACCAGTTGACCAGCGCGAATACCCAAGTAACCAATCTCAAGAATAGGATCAATACCGTCACTGGCTTCGTTAGCCTGAGCGTTAGCGAGCAAACTCTCGTAGAAGCAATAGTGGAGACGATCATTCCCTCGGATAGCTTGGGTCCAGGAGCAAAAGAGGCGGGCGTGATCTACTTCATCGACAGACAACTCGCGGCGGACTATGGCCAGAGCGCCAACATGTTCAGGGACGCGCCCCACATACCCACCAAATTACCGGCCAACAGCGCTACTCCCCTCATGGTTAACCCTAGTCTAGGCTGGGCCCTCTTGCCGTTGCCGAGAGGCGGGGGAGGTTCCACCGCTCCGATATCTTATACAGGGGATTCTACACATGGAATCACTGCCAGCCCTCGAGTGGGCTCAGGCATCAACTATCAGTATGCGCTGAATCTCCGAGAGTTCTGGCGAGTCGGCTTAGCTGCATTGGAGAAATACGCCAACGCCGCCTACGGAGGCAACTTCGAGACGCTATCAGCGACAAACCAGTTGAAAGCTCTCCAGGATATCTGGGGGAACCTCCCAACTACCAACTACGCCACTGCCGACGATCTGACCGGTTTCAGCAATATTGTTCCATCAGACTTTGCCTATGAGGTTACATTCATGACCTGGGCCGGATTTCTCATGGACCCCCTCTACGGTGGAAACCAGAACATGGTCGGCTGGGCTTATACCGGATTCAACGGCGTCAACTTCGGCAACTTCTACGGCGAGGGCCTAGATCAAAAGTCGCTCATGGTGGCAACCACTCCTAAGAGACTCACGCCGGCCAGCCTCGCTCAATATCAGCAGAAAGCATCTGGAGGAGCATAGGAATGTCCTCCAACATCATCCAAGAGCCACCAGTTAACGTCGTATGTCTCGGCGTTGGATTTATGAGCGGAGTAATAGCGGTCGAAGCGGCCCTCGCCGGCTACACGGTCGCTGGGATTACAAAGGGTCCCTACTGGGACTATGTTAACGACTTTTCCACGACCAAATATGACGAGTGGGGAGTCGGGCTTGGGAGAAAATATGACAGCCCGCTTCCGCTACAGACTACGACCATTAGGAACAACGGTACCCAGTTTGCCCTTCCTGTGCGGAGATACACAATGCCCATCCAGTATCATGCGTTGGGGCACGGGGTGGGTGGCGCAGCCCAGCATTATGGTGGCACGATGGGACGTCAGGGTCCGTGGGGATATCAAATGCTTTCTAGAACAAATCAGGATCTTGGCGTGACACCACTAACAACGCCGCTTCCGAGCAGTATCAATCCTCAAGATGATACTCACGATTGGCCATTAACGTATGCTCAATACGAGCCGTACTATGTGGCGTGGGAGAAGGCACACGGACTTTGCGGAAATTACAATGGCAGCTCCTCAAACAGTTCTTCGGACAATAATTTTCCTTGGATGAGCGAGAATTATCCAATCCCTCCGGCTCCGTTCACTGAAGTTGGAACAACGTTCCGGGATGCTGCTTCTGCGTTGGGATACCATCCATTCCCTCACGTAAGTGCGCTTGCATCGCAGCCTTACACTAACCAGTACGGAGTTACGGTGAACCCGTGCGTTTACGACGGTTACTGCGGAGGATTATGTGATTACGCTTGCGAGACTGGGGCCAAGGCGAATGCCGCATACAGAACCATCCCTGCGGCGATGAAGACCGGAAAGTTCACGCTGGTGACGAACGCCTACATCTTCCGGCTAGAATACAACACTTCAACCAATCTGGTAACAGCTGCCCTCTACTATGATGCGCACGGAAACATCCACCGCCAACCTGGCGACGTCTTCTTCAATGGAATGTGGGGATACAACATGATACGAGTCATGCTCTTGTCGGGGGTAGGGGTTCCCTATAATCCAACCACGGTTACAGGAACTGTTGGAAGGGGACTTACCAACGGCTATACCCCATTCAAGGGGACGAATGTCTCGGGGACACTTCCCAACCTTGGTGCCAATAGCTATTCAGCGGGTAATGCCAGTGGAGGTGGGTTCGACATTTACGACCTGATGGACGACAACTTCATCCATACCGGTCTGAACTTCATTGGAGGCTCCGAGATTAGTTTTGGGGGCTATGCTGGTGGAGGACCGGGAAATATTACGTTCGCGGGCGGAGTTAGTTCGGCCAGCATGGGAAGTACTTTCAAGGCGACTCAGAAGGACAAGTACTTGCAAACAAAAACAGTATTGAGTTCGACTCCTTTCGCGCCCGATCTTCCCAACGCGAGTAATTACGTCGACCTGGATCCTCACTACACTGATGCATACGGCGACCCCGTGTCAAGGCTCACCTTTGACTGGACTCCAAACACATACAATGGAGCAACATATCTCGTGAACAAGGTCAAAGCCATCCTACAACAGATGGGAGCACAGAATATCACAATTGGGAACCAGGTCAACCCTGGTGCCGCGAATAACGACTGGTGGGGACACCACCTGCGTGGTGGATGCAGAATCGGATCCGACCCTGCGTGGTCAGTATATTCTGGGTACAATCAGCTGTGGCTTGATCCGACCCATGGAGTGAACTACTTTGCCGCAGGCGAGATCACGAACACCACTGGTGACACCGTTCCCTCGGGCACTCATGTCGCGGGCGCACAATCTTACAGAGCCGCAGAGGGAATAGTGAAGTACCTTCAATCATCCCGCGGTAATTTCCTGGTGACGTAGACAACCCAGATCATCAAATTTCGTCAGGGAAGACCAATACCCGCACTGAAAGTACCCGACAAATCTAGAATCGTCTCTATCCCTGTACTGGAGAGCAGAGTTCCCAAGCCCGAGGAATTTGTAGTACTCAGCAAACCCCTACTTGAGGCAACGATAAAGATAGGCGAAGCACTGAGAGAATGTCGAGCAAAATGGGCGATTGCTGGGGACGTAGGGGAGTTGTTGTTTGGTGTCAACATCGAACCAGCTTATATTGCGGTTCTCACATCAGCTGAAGGAGTCGAGGAGATTCGCACCAGGCTTAAGAGTTTCGAGGTTGAGCCTCCAAGTATCGTCGAAAGAGAGCTGGCACGAAAAGCGGAGATTGATTTCAAGCAACCCCCGGTAAGCATCAAGAGCTTCGCTGGACGGTTCAATATCGACGGCCAGAGGCTCGATGTCCATGGAGACCTACGAATTAAGGTCGGTGAATGGGACTGGGGCGACCCGCTCGACTACGAGCCTGAATACGTGTACGTAGTCGGTGTCAAAGTGCCGGTGGTCCCGTTGCAGCTCAAGACCGAGCTCTACATGGGTCTCGGTTGGATGGACCGCGTGCGGAAGATCAACGAGGCAAATGCGAGGCGTCATCATAAAATCGGCTAGTCCAACATGCTCACAAATCAGCGAATAGGCTCGACGAGTTATCCGGTCTTCTCGAAGAACCTTGGAAGAGAACGCGGGAAGGACGCATGGAGCACTAACCTTCGGCTTGCGTCTCTTGCGGCGTCGAAAATCGCCAGCTCTATGGGACCGATGGGAGGGTACAAACTCGTCACCTACTACAAAGGACCAATGCTTATGACCAAAGTGACGAAGGATGCTGTCGACATTGTTGACGAGCTTGGCGTTCAGTATCCAGCTATCAAGACACTCACCGAGGCGGCAAAGATACACCGACGGGATGCGGGAGATGGGGTCTCTGCTCTCCTAGTTCTTGTCTCGGCACTTTTGGAAGAAGCTGACAAATTAATCGAGACAGGTATCCATCCTGTCGCTGTCCTCGATGGGTACGCGAAGGCGGCTAACAGATCAATCACGATCATAGATGAGGCCGCTAAAGATTTCAGCGGGGAGCTGGACGAGCGTCTTTTGAATCTGGTTGATTGTGGAAGAGGTCTGCTAAGTGGGAACTTAAGAAGAGAATTATCCCAAGCGGTCAAGCTCGCGGAGTATGAGGGCACAGTAGACCTCAGCAGGATCAAAATAGAAAAAAAACTTGGCGGCTCCATCGACGACTCCCAGCTAGTCCGGGGGATCATCATCAAGAAGGAAAAAGCACACCGGTCCATGCCCGACGAGGTCGAAAAACCAGTAATCGCACTTGTCAACAAGAAGATGGAGGTCAAACCCTTCGAACAACTTGCCATCGGAGAAGGACCCTTCCCTGCAAGACTGAATGTTACAGAACCCGGACAACTAGCAGAATTCAAGAGAGAAGAGAGTTCACTAAGGACCCGCATGGTCGAGAAGGTCAAGTCGTCAGGAGCCAACGTTCTGCTATGCAGATCACGAATTGAAGAGAGAGTCGCAGACAAGCTCAGCAGGGAAGGAATTTTCGCGATGCAGATGGTCGATCAAAAAGACGTCGACGAGGTGGCAAGAATCACCGGTGCGAGAATAGTTGGAGATGTCAATCTACTGGAGCCAAGCCATGTCGGAATCGCCAAAAGGCTTGAAGCGGACAAGATCCCGCCGGAACGAATCGCGATTCTCCACTGCGACGAAGGAGCTTCGCTGTTGCTCCGCGGCAGCTCTCCCGAACTTGTTGAGGAGCTCGAAAAGATTGTGAGAAGAGCTCTCCTGATCCTCAGACATGCCAGGGCCAAACCCAAAGTCATCGCTGGGGGCGGTGCGATCTTCATTAGGTTGGCGTTGCGGCTACGAAAATTCGCTCTGACCTTCTCAGGAAAAGAACAACTTGCGATCAAGGCATTCGCTGACGCTCTCGAGACAATACCCAAGTGGCTCTCGATCAACTATGGCTTGGACCCTATCGATACTGTGATGCAGCTTCGGAGCGATCACTCAAACAACATGGAGTCGATGGGCGTTGGGGAACACGGGTCCACAGATATGGAAAGGGCAAAAGTCGTGGAGCTGGCGTCGGTAAACAAAGCTACGATTTGGAGAACTTTCGAAGTGGCCTCTCTTCTACTCAAAATCGATGACTACTTCTACGTCAAAGATCTCCCCGTCTTTCACAAGCAATGATGCGCTGACTAAGTCGCCGAACACGAAGGCCGAAGTCACCGGATCTTGCCGCCGAAAGCTGTCATCTTTGACATGGACGGGACCCTGGTAAGCAGCCTCCCCGTGATCTACCATTGCGAGAATGAGATCTCTCTGAAATATCTCAAGACCTCGCTGACCCTTGAAGCCGTAATCTCAAAGTTTGGACCACCGGCACACACGATCATCAGAGACATGACTAGGACTCTCCCTGAGGGCGTTCAAGGCAGAGCAGTGTCAGACTACTACGAATGTTATCGAACTCATGTCTCCATTCGGGGACTCGTATTTCCCGGTATCGCCGAACTGCTACACAAGATCAAAGAGTCTGGACTTCGCTTGGCTCTCTTCACAGGTGTTGAGAAGACGATGATGGAGTACACTCTGAACCCGTTCAAGCTATCTGAATTCTTCCAAGTCCGCATTACCGCTGACGACGTCCAGAAGAGCAAGCCTGATCCAGAAGGAATCAATCTGGCGCTGAGCCGAATCAAGGCCGATGCGAAAGACTCTATGTACGTTGGGGATTCACCGGCAGACATAGTTGCTGGGAGACGGGCTGGCGTAATGACGGGAGCTGCATTGTGGAGTCCTGAGAATCGCGGAGACCCTACGACTGAACATCCTGACTATGAGTTTCGGAGTGTTCAGCAGTTGTCAGACTTTCTTTTTCCGAAAAACAAGTCTAGTCAAGAACCGTATTTTGGTTCGCATTGGACTGAAGAGGGGCCGTGAAACCTGCTATTCGTAACCGTCTCTAGGATGAACTGAGAAAAAAAGGGAAGAGGTGAACGGGATTGAGCTACGGCCTTACCTAGGCTTGCGAAGTCTACGACGGAGCAGCGAACGAGGGTCGAGGTCATCTCTAGAGTTCCGAGGCCACTGGCGACTGCAGCATTGATGTCGTCGTCCTTGCTGAGCTCAGTAGGGGTAACTCCCTGCTTCCAGTGGAAGACTTGAAGGTTCCAGGCTCCACCAGCATATCCGAATTCCGTGGGAATGAAGTTGAGCACATTGCAGCTCGTAGGATCGTTAGGCAGCGCTGCAAGCAATCGGGCGCACTGAACGGTCGGGGTGACGCCGTCAGATCCGACAACGTCGAATACAATGTTTCCGTGAGCAATTAGCTGCGCAGCTTGCGGCGAGGACGTAACTTCAGCAGTGGCTTCGTATTGAATGATCTGATGGTCATAGAATCCAGAGTTCATAGCGACAGTAGCGGCGGCGACGGTCGTTCTGGCCCCTGCCAGGCCCAAAACAAGCATTGCGGCGACTCCGAGAAGTACAGGCAATTTCGCTATCTTCAATTTCTTGCATTAGACCTCCCAGTTTTTCGTCCGCGATATTGGTGCCTGAGTATTTCTTGGATTAGCGAGATGGGGCGGACGTTTGGTCTAGATCTGGGCCTGTTCTAGCGGAGGGTTGTCCTGAAGAGGACGAGTATTCCAAGGACTTGCGCGATGTTTATTCCTAGGAGGTACGGTAGAAACGGGTCTCCGATGAATGGTGACATTGTCACGAACGAGTATGCGGCGAGTATGTTCTGGGCGAAGAGGATCGCTGCAAAGATCATTAGGCCTAAGCTGAACTGTGCTCTAGTGTCTCTGTAGACCTTGGCGTAGGTGAAAATGAGTCCGAGCAGTAGTGCCGCGCTGATGGCGGCCGTGTAAAGACTAGCGTCCATCAGTGATACCATTACTTTTTCACCTCCCTAGCACCGGGCTGGATCTTGACCCAGATCTCGTCAAAGATCGGAAGGTGCGCCTCCATTTCCTGCGAGAGAAAGTACAGGCGTCCATATCTCTCGCCTGAAGGTGAGACTAGGTGATTCTTCTCCAGAGCACGAATGTGATGTTCCGCGACTCGATAGTGAACATCGAGAGCCTGGGCTAACTGATTCACGTTCTTCGGTCCCTCTCTTAGCAGAGTGACGATTCTCCCTCGGTTTGGTCCTCCTCGAGACCCTGCGAGAACGTACCATAGAAGGCGTCTCCAGGAGGTTTCTGATGGAGAGAGAACCCTAGCCAACTCTAAGACTTCCGTGGCATCTGAATGGGCTTCCTGAAACAATGGCAATAAGACTTGCAGGAGACCTGGTGGGATTCCGTGCTAATAGGTGCTGGTCAGGATTAGGTCAGGATCATTTTGATGGTAGGTTACTCCTTTGACGAAATCCTTGAGGTCTCGGGAATTGGGGCCAATACTGAAATGTCAAAAGGTCCGCCGTGGAGCATCGGAGCCTCAACTTGAAAATTACTGACTATGAAGTCTACCAGCTGGGCGAGCCTTCATCTCAAGGGAGTGCTACTTGGGCGGGAAATTCCATTCTCCTAAAGCTCACGACATCCGACGGCACCGTTGGCTACGGAGAAGCAGTCCCAACACTACGAGTCCAACCAGTTATCCGGTCACTACATGAAGTCGCAAGAGTGTACAAGGGAAAAGATCCGATGAACACGGAGCTGAACATTCGCGAATGGCACAAGCACGACTTCTACCTCCCCGTCTCCTTCGAATCAACATCAGCCCTCAGCGCGTTCGATATTGCATGCTGGGACATTGTCGGGAAGCATTTCGGCGCTCCTATACACCAGCTGGTCGGGGGCAGCTTCAGAAACAGTGTCAGGGTTTACGCGAACGGATGGTATGACAAGTGCGTCACGCCCGAACAGTTTGGCGAGAGGGCCAAGAAATTCGCAGCGATGGGCTACACCGCTCTTAAATTTGATCCCTTCGGGGCACACTACGACTCCATTGATGCCAAGGGATTGGAAACTGCTTACGCGCGAGTAAAGGCTGTCAAGGACGCAACAGCCAGCAGGGTCCAGCTCTTGATAGAACACCATGGAAGATTTGGCCCGAACGCGGCCATTGCAATCGCGAAGAAGCTCGACGAGTTCGATCCGTTATTCATGGAAGAGCCTGTCCATCCAGATAATCTCGAAGGGCTTCGAAAATACCGAGAAGCAACCGACGTTAGAGTCGCCCTGGGCGAACGAATACTTACCAAGGAACAAGCGGCCTTCATCCTCGCTAACAATCTGACCGACTATCTGCAAATAGACATAACAAACATTGGCGGAGTTACCATCGCTCGCAAAGTCGCAGCTATGGCAGAGGCATATGGGGTAGAGATGGCCTTTCACAACGCATTCGGACCCATCCAGAACGCAGTAACCGTACAGATCGACGCCGCGCTTCCCAACTTCCTCATTCAAGAATCATTCTACGACTGCTTCCCAACCTGGAAGAGACAATTGGTAAAAGACCAGTCAAAAGTCGAGAACGGTCAAACCAAGGTACCGACCCGACCAGGCATTGGGGTAGAAGTGGACGAGAAGGTCCTGGAAGAGCATAGGGCTGAAGGACAGGAGTACTTCAACCCCGACGAACCTGTCTGGGTCGTCAAAGACACGTGGAAGGATTAGCCTGGAACGATGATACGGGTCCGCGCTCGGACTCAGCGTAGACGCGGGTTAGACA
>Ga0209158_1001564_pt1 | contig 15088 bp, 10 predicted proteins | sample GraSoiAngelo_140_FD_185897 | JGI IMG/M metagenome (GOLD analysis project Ga0209158, IMG submission 185897) | Grasslands soil microbial communities from the Angelo Coastal Reserve, California, USA - 14_0929_12_30cm (SPAdes) (version 2) | ecosystem: Environmental > Terrestrial > Soil > Grasslands ...
GGCCCGCGCGCGACCACGGGGCGCCCCAGGCGCACGGCCTCACCGGTTAGGCCCACGTCCGCCTCGAAGCGCCCGCTGGACTCCCCGGTGGGAAGCGCCGTGTCCGCGATCAAGGCCATTTCATTGGTCCGCGCATCGTAGCGCGCGAACCCCATCTGCTCCCAGGGCACCAGGCGGCGCGTGAGCTCCTGGATGCGGGCGAAGCTGTGAGCGAGGTTGATGTCGGCCGCGATCGCCTGGGAGAGTCCCTGCACGAGCTGCAGCTCGTCGGCGCGCACGGCGCGGCGCATCACGGAGAGGCTCCCCACGGTGGCGGTGGCGAGCGCGAGCCCCAGGGGCAGGGCGGTACCTAGGCCGAGGTCCGCGTGGACGAGGCGCAGCCACCCGAGGGCGAGCAGCGCGGCGCAGGCGTACACGGTGCCCTCCCAGCGCGCGGTGAGCCGCGGGTCCACCCAGGCGCGCGCGGGGCCCAGCGCGAGCTCGAGGTAGAACGTTCCGTTGATCACGACGGGCAGCACGAGCAGCACGGCGGCGAGGGCCGGCAGGTTGCGGGCGCCGATCACCTCGGCGCCGATCGCGCCCCCGAGCCGCGCGTACAGGAGGCCGGCCAGCGCGGTCCCGGCGGCGAGGTGTGCGGCGTTGCCGAACGCGGCGCGCGCCGGCAGGCGGCGCAGCCACAGGTCGCCGGGCAGCAACACGAGCGGCGCCACGAGCGTCGCGAATGCCCAGCCCCGGTCGAGCAGGGCATACGCCACCACGCCGAGCACATAGGACGAGAAGCCGTTGCCGGGGAGCGGGATGCCGTAGCGGCGCGTGAGCGCGCCCACGACGGCGAGCACCAGGAGCTCCGTTGCGAACCCCGGCCCGGCGCGGGCGGCGCCCGACGCGTATCCCAGCGTCGCCCAGGCGATCGCGACGAGGGCGCCGAGCGAGACGAGCGCGCGCGGGAGCAGGGCCGGCGACGCCTTGACGCGAGGGAGGGAACTCATGCCGGTCGCGCAAGCTCGGCCGTGTGGCGCGGCGTGTCAAGCGCGACTAATCTTCAGCGCATGCGCGTCACGATCGAATACTGCGTCGTCTGAAACTACGAGCCGCGGGCCGCCGGTCTGGCGGCCGAAATCCGCACCGCGTACCCGCACGCGGACGTGAAGCTGATCCAGTCCTCCGGCGGCGTGTTTGAGGTCGAAGTGGACGGGCGCAAGATCTTTTCCAAGAAGCAGCACGGGCGCCACGCCCAGCCGGGCGAGGTGCTGCGGCTGATGAAGCAAGTCACCCCGCCTGCGGCGCGTTGAAGATCGCCATCTCGACGGGGGGCGGCGACGCCCCCGGTCTGAACGCCGTGATCCGCGGAGCGGTGCTCGCCGCCATACACCGGGGCTGGCAGTGCCTGGGCGTGCGCCGCGGCTATGCCGGGCTCCTGGGCGAGGACAGGGTCATCCCCCTCGACGCCAACGCGGTGCGGGGCATCACCCACCTCGGCGGCACCATCCTCGGCACGAGCAGCCGCGGCGACCCGTTCCACTTCCGCGTCCAACAACCCGATGGCACGTGGGCGGAGCGCGACCGGTCGGACGAAGCCGTCGCGGCGTTTCACGCCCTGGGACTCGACGCCTTGATCGCGATCGGCGGCGACGGGTCGCTGCGCATCGCCCAACAGCTCCAGCAGAAGGGCATTCCCGTGGTCGGCGTTCCCAAGACCATCGACAACGATGTCGGCGGGACCGTCGCGACGTTCGGGTTCGACACCGCTGTTCAAACGGCGACCGAAGCGATCGACAAGCTCCATTCGACCGCCGAGAGCCACGAGCGCGTGATGGTGGTCGAGGTGATGGGTCGCTTCGCCGGGTGGATCGCGCTGCACTCGGGAATCGCGGGCTCGGCCGACGTGATCCTCATCCCCGAGATCCCGTTCGACATCGCGAAGGTGTGCGACAAGATCCGCCGGCGTGAGGAGGAGGGCCGCCATTTCAGCATCGTCGTCGTGGCGGAGGGTGCGGCGCCCAAGGGCGGGTCGGTCTCGCTCATCGATCCGGAGCACCACCGCCTCGGCGGGATCGGTGACAAGGTGGCGCACTCGATCGCGGAGATGACGGGCAAGGAGACGCGCACGCTGGTGCTCGGCCACCTGCAGCGCGGCGGCAGCCCCACGACCGTGGATCGCCTCCTGGGCCTGCGGTTCGGCACGGCGGCGGTGCGCCTCATCGCCGAGGGCAAGTTTGGCTCCATGGTGGCCCTGCGGCCTCCCATCATCACCGCCGTCCCGATCGAGGAGGCGCTCGCCACGCCGCGGCGCGTGCCGCTCGACTCCGACACGATCGCCACCGCGCGGGACCTCGGGATCAGCCTGGGCGACTGATCGTGCACCTCGCCCGCGATCACTTCCTTCCTCCTGATCCCCGGGCGTTCCTTGCAGCGGAGCCCGCCACCGGGCGCGTCATCGTCATCGCGCCGACGCGGGCGGCGTGCGAGACCATCGAGCTCGCCATGGGGCTCTCCATCGACACGCTGCTCGAGCGCGAGCACGGGGAGGGCATCCGGCGGCTCGCGGCCTCGGGGCGCGGCTTCGGGGTCGTGGCGGGGACGGGCACCGGCAAGACACTCGCGATCCGACCCATCGCGGAGACCATCGTGCGGGTGCCGCTCAGGGTTGGCGTCGTGAATCGCGAGCGCGAAGCGACGCCGGAAACGCCGACGTGGAACGTCGTGATCGTCACGACGGGGATCGCCCGGCGCTGGTTCGAGGACGGCCTCATCACGGCGCGCGACACCCTGGTCGTGGACGAGATCCACCAGACCTCGGCCGAGATGGAGCTCTGCCTCGCCCTGGGCAAGCGCGCCGGCTGCCGCTTCATCTGGCTGTCCGCGACCGTCGACCCGACGTTCTACGCGCGCTATCTCGATTCCGCCGAGGTGCTCGAAACCCGCGCGTTCGACCCCGCCCGCGCAGCGGTCGTGCGGGTGCTGCCGGAGCAGCCGCTCGAGTTCCTGAACGAGCGGTTCATCCGGCGCGCGATTCGCGAGCGGCGTGGCGTCGCGGTGTTCGTCCCCACGCGCGCCGAGGTGGAGCAGATCGCCGGCGAACTGGGCGATCGCTGGCAGGCGCTCGCCACGGCGTTCTACCACGGGGGCGAGCCGATCCGCGTGATTCGCCCGTTCCTGGACGGCGAGGTGCGCCGTCCCTTTCTCCTCGCGATGACCGCGGCGGGTCAGTCGGCGCTCAACATCCGCGGGCTCGACACCGTGGTCATCTACGACGCGCGCTATGCCAACGTCGTGGCGCGGGGGCGCAACGTGCTGACGCGCCTGTACCTGGGTGCGAACGAGATGCTCCAGATGGCGGGTCGCGTCCACGGGCGCGTGGAAGGCGGCGAGGTCTACATCCTGAGCGACCGCGACCTCGCGTTCGACCAGCTGCGCCCCACGCCGCCCGAGTTCCAGCTGGCGGGCGACGCCGAGCGCGTGGCCATCACCTGCGCGGCGCTGGGCGTCGACGCGCGCGAGCTCGACCTCCCCGTGCCGCTCGACCGGCGGGCCTACGGCGAGGCGCTCGAGCTCCTGACGGGGCGGGGACTGATCGAGAAGGGTCGACTCACGCGCTACGGACGCGAGGTGGAGGCGATGCCGGTCGAACGTCCCTGGGGCGAGCTCCTGGTCCATGCCGACGGGGATCTCATGCCGGTGGTCGCCGTCGCCGCGAACATCGATTCGCTCCACCGCATGACGCGGGAAGAGCGGGATCTGCGCGGGCTCATCGTGTCGGGGAGCGACCACCTCACGGCGTACAACGTGTACGCCGAAGCGGTCAACAAGCACGGATACCTGGGCGAGGTGTACGGCCTGCCCCGTCATCTGTTCGACGAGGGGATCGACGAGTGGGCGGAGGGGCGCGGCGTCTTGGTCAAGGCGATCGAGGACGTCGCGCTCGGCACCGCGTCGGTGTATCGGCAGTTGGAGCTGCCGCTCCCGGAGCGGCTCGCCCACGCGGGCCCGCAGACGCTCGCGGCGTTCGCCGATCTCGTGGCGCGGATCATGCCGTTCGACCTCGTGATCGACGAGGAGACGGCGGACGGGCGCGAGGCGCGGGTGAGCCGGGGTTCGGTGTGCGGCAGCTGGGGCGCGGTCGCGGGCACGCTGCGCTACTTCGCCGACCGCTTCGGGACGCCGCGGGCGGCGATCGAGGGGACGCAGCTGCCCGAGCGCCTCGTGCGGCGCTACGCGCGCCGCGGTACAGCCTCGGTCGCGTTCGACCGCCGGCGCCGCCACGAGGGCCTCGTGCGGGTCCGCACGGTGGAGTACTTCGGGTTCCTGCTGGAGCGCGAGACCGAGCCGCTGCCGGAGCCGTTTCCCTCCGAGCTCGCGGAGGCGGCGCGCACGGCGCTGCGCGACGCGCTGCTCGCCGGTGAGACCGCGCATCCCAACCAGACGCGCCTGCGCCGCGCGCTCGAGCGGTTCGGCTTCTACTGGCGGCGCTCGGGCGGGCAGGTCGCCGCCGCGGCGACCGAGCGCCTGGCCGCTGCGCTGGACGCCCAGCTCGCCCACGTCCGGTCGTGGCAAGACTTCCTCGACACGCGGCTCGTCCTCGACGTCGACGCCGCGATCCCGGCAGACGTGCGCAGCGCGCTCGAGGGGCTCCCCTCCTCCTTGCATGTGTACGGAGACCGCGTACCGCTGGACTACGAGGTGGAGCAGGGCCACGGAGTGGCCCGGCTGCGCCTCAAGGAAGGGCAGGCCCGCCGGCTGCAGCCTCGCGATCTCCCTCGGTTCGATCGGCCCCTGCGTTTCACAGTGGTGCGCGGCAAGCGAGAGGCCCTGCGGGCCGACAGCCTGGAGGAGCTCCGCCGCCAGCTCTCGGGGCTGCCGCGAGAAGAGCGGGCCCGGCTCCAGCGGTCCGGCCGCCGCTTCCGGCGCCGCTGACCCACGCGCCGGCGCCGTGTGACCTTCCCGGTCGGCGGGGGTCTCTTACCTGACGACGCCGAATGAAACCCTCACGACGCCGAATGAAACCTTCGCGGGACCCCGCTGGTATCTGGGACGGACCATGACAGCTAAAGACACCATTGCTTCGGCCGCGACCTTGTCGCCGCTGGCGCGGTCGATTCTCGATTCCCTGACTGAAGCGTTGGTGGTGTTCGACGCGCAAGGTCGCTTCGTCTACGCCAACGGGGCCGCCCGCGCGGCGTTGCAGGACGCTGGGGACTTCGCCGGGCGGCGGCTCGACGCCCTGCGGCCGCGCTTGGCATCGCTGGGTGCGCGGATCGTGCCGCTACGCTCGGGGGCGACCGAGTTCGGCGTGCTGGCGCACGCGAGCGTCGAGCGTGCCGCGACCCTGGCCGAGCGGGAGCGCCAGGCGATCGTCGAGATGCTCGACGGCACGAGCGGCCGGCTCGCCGAGACCGCCCGGCGCCTCGGCATCAGCCGCACCACTCTGTGGCGGCGTCTCAAGGCCTACGGCCTGCAGCCCAACGGCCGGCGAGGCGGGAGCTCCCCCGCGCGCGTCTGACGCGGCGCGCTCTGCTGGCGTCGCCCTCCCACCCGCTCTACCTTCCCCGCTCCGTCGCGCCGTCGGGGAGATTATGCCGGCCACGCCGTTCGTCATCGAGGAGTATGTGCGGTGGTCCGACGTGGACGCCGCCGGCATCATCTTCTACGGGTCCTACGTCCGCTTCTTCGAGATCGCCGAGACCGAGCTGTTTCGCGCCTGCGGGCTGGCCTATTCCGATTTCTTCGACCGCTACGGCATCTTTCTGCCCCGCAAGGTGGTCCACAACGAGTTCTACTGGCCCGCGCGGCTGGACGATCGGCTGCGGGTGGCGGCGTACGTCGGGCGCGTCGGCACGAGCTCGATGACGCTGAACTTCGACGTGCTGCGGCACGGCTCACCGTCGCTCGGCGCGGCCGGGTGGATGGTGCTCGTCTGCGTGGGCCGCCGCGACCTCAAGCCGCGGCCGCTGCCGGGAGAGCTGGTCCAAGCGCTGGCGCGTCACACCCTCTCGCCCGAGGCGGCCCGCACCGCGCTCGGCGTCACCCCGCCTTGACCCGCCTCCCGCTCGCCGCGCTCGCCCTCGCCGCCTGCGCGGGGGCGGCGGAGCGGGAGGGAACGCTACGGGCTTGGATCGCGTTCCCGCCGCAGGACACGGTGCGCTTCGAGACGCCGGCCAGCGCGCGCCCCTGCGGGCGCCCGGGCGCGCTGGTCGCGCACGGATCCTCGGGAGGCAATGGCGTGCTGCTGTGGCTGCGATACGGAGACTCCCTTACGAGCGGTGACTATCCGGTGCTGGTGCGCGGCGACACGGCAACGCCGCACGGCGCCGTGATCGGCGTGCGGTTCATGACCGGCGCCTTGACCCACGGGACCGCGCTCGACAGCGGCGTGGTGACGGTGTCGCGCGCCCGAGACCGGCTGACGGCCCGGGCCCGCGGCTCGGGTCAAGAGGTCGGGGGCCCGCGCCGCGCCAGGGTCGAGACGGAGTTCGATGCGCTGGTGATCGGCGGCGACACGGTGTCCTGCCGCCTGGTCCCATGACGGTGCGCGTCGGGGTGATCGGCACGGGGTTCGCGCGCCGGGTGCAGCTCCCCGGGCTGCGACTGGTGCCGGAGGTCAGGGTGACCGCCGTGGCGAGCGGCCGACGCGAGGACGCCCAGGCGGCGGCGCGGGAGCACGGGATCCCGCACGTGTTCAGCGACGGTGCGGAGCTGGCGCGGTCCGGCGAGGTCGATCTCGTCCTCGTTTCGTCGACGCCGGACACGAGGCGGCGGCGCGGGAGCACGGGATCCCGCACGTGTTCACCGACGGCGCGGAGCTGGCGCGGTCCGGCGAGGTCGATCTCGTCCTCGTTTCGTCGACGCCGGACACGCACGCCCGCTACGCCATCGCGGCGCTGGAGGCCGGGAAGCACGTGCTGTGCGAGAAGCCCACGGCGCTCAACGCCGCCGAGGCGCAGCAGATGCTCGACTGCGCGCGGGGTCATCCGCGCCAGATCGCGTGGATCGACCACGAATTGCGCCACGAGCCCAACCGCCGCAAGGTGCGCGAGCTGATCGGAGGCGGGGCAATCGGCGAGGTGCGCCACCTCGAGCTCGTGCTCAAGCCCTACCTGCGCGGCGACGGCCGGCCGCAGGCCTACGCGGCGCCCTGGACCTGGTGGTTCGACGCGGCGCGCGGCGGCGGCATCCTGGGAGCGGTCGGCTCCCACTACATCGATCTCGTCCGCTACTGGACGGGAAGCGAGCCGTCGCAGGTCGCGGGCGGCGCGGCCACCTTCGTCACGGAGCGGCGTGACGAGCGCGGCATCGCGCACCGGGCGACGGCGGAGGAGTTCGCGAGCTTCACGATGCGGATGGCGGGCGGCGCGGTGGCGACCATGCTCTTCACGACCGTGGCCCACCACGGGCCGGGGCATTTCGCCCAGGTGACGGGCAGCGAGGGGACCTGCGTCCTCACGGGGGAGTCGCAGCTCGAGATGGTGAAGCCGGACGGGCCGCTCGAGGACGTGAGCGCCACGGACGACCTGTGGGAGAAACTCACACCCAACACGATGTGGGCGCGCTCGTTCGTGCGGCTGGTCCGCGACCTCGTCCGCGTCCTCGCCGGCGCCGCCCCCACGGTGCCGCCCGCGACGTTCGAGGACGGCTGGAGGATCCAGCGCGTGATGGACGCGGTGCGCGCCGGCGGAACCACGCCGTTAGATTGAGGGCCGTGGAGCAGACCTACTTCCGCAAGGGCTTCGGGTTGAAGGGCGCGATCGAGGGCGCGCTCGCCGCCGACTACCACAGCCGCGTGGTCGATGCCATTCGCGGCGCGGGGTACGAGCTCGTGGTGGGCGACCTCACGTTCAAGCTCGCCGGGGAATTCGGTTTCTGCTACGGGGTCGACCGCGCGGTCGAGTACGCGTACGAGACCCGCACCAAGTTTCCCGCAAAGCGCGTCTTCCTCGTCGGCGAGATTATCCACAACCCCCACGTGAACTCCAAGCTCACCAGCATGGGCGTGCAGATCGTGTTGCGCCAGCCCGAGGGGGAGTTCGACTTCGGGGCCGTGACCCGGGACGACGTGGTGATCCTCCCCGCGTTCGGCGTCACGGTGCAGGACTTCGAGCGGCTGCGCGCGATCGGCTGTGTCCTCGTGGACACGACCTGCGGCTCGGTGCTGAACGTCTGGAAGCGGGTCGATTCCTACGCGCGGGACGGCTTCACGGCCGTGATCCACGGCAAGTCCTACCACGAGGAGACCAAGGCGACCTCGAGCCAGGTGACCAAGTACCCGGGCGGGAAATACCTGGTGGTCCGGGACATGGCCGAGGCGCGGGAGGTCTGCAACTACATCGAGGGAGCGGGGAGCCCTAAAGGACTCCCTGACGCACGCGGGGAGCGGTTGCTCCGGCTCTTTACGGAGAAGATGTCGCCAGGGTTCGACCCGGAACGCGATCTCGTGCGCGTGGGCGTCGCGAATCAGACCACCATGCTGTCGGGCGAATCGCTCGCGATCGCCGCCGAGCTGCGCAAGAGCATGGCGGAGCGCTACGGCGAAGCCGCGCTGCCCGAGCACTTCCGTAACTTCGACACGATCTGCTCGGCCACGCAGGAGCGGCAGGACGCGGTGCTCAAGCTCATCGGGGGCGCGCTCGACCTGATGGTCGTGATCGGCGGCTACAACTCGAGCAACACGACGCACCTCGCCGCCATCTGCCAGGAGAAAATCACCACGTTCCACATCGAGGACGCGAGCTGCATCGATGCCACGGCCGGGACCATTCGCTTCCGGCCGGTGGGGGCGAAGGTCGAGCAGCGTCGCGAGGCGTGGCTGCCGCAGGGGCCGCTCACGATCGGTGTGACGGCCGGCGCCTCGACGCCCAACAACAAGATCGGTGAGACGATCGAGCGCATCGCCGCGACGCGCGGCGCCTCGCTGGGAGCCATCCTCGACCGGTAGCCCCTTCGGGGAATTTTCGGTAGATTCGACTCATGCCTCTCTCCGGTTTTCACCCTGCCGTGGCGCGCTGGTTCGGCGCGCGCTTCACGGCGCCCACCGAGCCGCAGCGGCACGCCTGGCCGGTGATTCAGGCGGGCCGCGATGCCCTGATCGCGGCTCCGACCGGCTCGGGGAAGACGTTCGCGGCGTTCCTCGCCGCGATCGACTCGCTGGTGCGCCAGGGGCTGGATGGCCCACTGCCCGACCAGACGCAGGTGGTCTACGTCTCGCCGCTCAAGGCGCTGTCGAACGACGTTCAGAAGAACCTGGCCGAGCCGCTCGCCGAAATCCGCCGCACGCTGGAGCAGCTGTGCCTCCCCGACGTCGCGATCCGCACGCTCGTGCGGACGGGCGACACGCCGGGCGCCGAGCGGCAGGCGATGGTGAAGCGCCCCCCGCACATTCTCGTCACGACGCCCGAGAGCCTGTATCTACTGCTCACGGCGGAGCGCTCGCGCGAGACGCTGCGCACGGCGCGGACCGTGATCGTGGACGAGATCCACGCCGTGGCGCGCGACAAGCGGGGGAGCCACCTCGCCCTCTCACTCGAGCGCCTCGATCACCTCGCCGGGCGCCGTCTCCAGCGCATCGGTCTCTCTGCGACCCAGAACCCCATCACCGACGTGGCGGCTTTCCTGATCGGGAACAGACCACGCCCCACGCCCCAGGCACCGCCATGCGAGATCATCGACTCGGGGCACGCGCGCCACCTCGACCTCGCGCTCGAGATCCCCTCGTCGCCTCTCGAGGCCGTGATGGCGGCGGAGGTGTGGGAGGAGCTGTACGACCGGCTGGCGCAGCTGATCGGCGAACACCGCACGACGCTCGTGTTCGTCAACACCCGGCGACTGGCCGAGCGGCTCACGCTGCACCTGTCGGAGCGGGTCGGCGCCGAGCACGTCACGTCGCATCACGGCAGCCTGTCGAAGGAAAAGCGGCTCGACGCGGAGCAGCGGCTGAAGCAGGGAAAGCTCAAGGCGCTCGTGGCGACGGCGTCGCTCGAGCTCGGCATCGATATCGGCACGGTGGACCTGGTGTGCCAGATCGGCTCGACGCGCTCGATCGCCACGCTGGTGCAGCGCGTGGGGCGGTCGGGACACCACCTCGAGGCGATCCCCAAGGGCCGGGTGTTTCCGCTGTCGCGCGACGAGCTGATCGAATGCGCGGCGCTGCTGCACGCGACGCGCGGCGGCCGGCTCGACCGGCTCATCATCCCTGACCGGCCCCTCGACATCCTGGCGCAGCACATCGTCGCGATGGCGGCCTGCGAGGAGTGGGACGAGGACCGCCTGTACGACGTGGTGCGTGGCGCCTATCCGTACCGCGGCCTCTCGCGCCAGGACTTCGACGCGGTCGTGCACATGCTTGCCGAGGGGTTCACGACGCGGCGCGGGCGGCGCGGCGCCTACGTGCACTACGACGGCGTGAACCGGCGGCTGCGCGGGCGCCGTGGAGCCCGGCTCGCCGCGCTCACGTCGGGGGGCGCGATCCCGGACCTCGGCGACTACCGCGTGGTGCTCGAGCCGACCGAGACGTTCGTCGGGACCCTCAACGAGGACTTCGCGATCGAGAGCATGCCGGGCGACATCTTCCAGCTCGGCAACGCCTCCTACCGGATCACGCGAGTCGAGTCCGGTCAGGTCCGCGTGGAGGACGCGCAGGGGCTGCCGCCGTCGATCCCGTTCTGGGTGGGCGAGGCGCCGGCGCGTACCGCGGAGCTGTCGCAGGAGGTCTCGCAGCTGCGGCAGGAGGTGGACGCGCGGTTGGGCGATCCCGCCGCCGCGAGCGGCTGGTTGTGCGAGGCGACGGGCATCGCCGAGCCTGCGGCGCGGCAGATCGTCGAGTATCTCGGCGCCTCGAAGCGGATCCTGGGCGTCACCCCGACGCAGCAGACGCTCGTGCTGGAGCGCTTCTTCGACGAGGCGGGCGGCATGCAGCTCGTGCTGCACGCACCGTTCGGGAGCCGGGTGAACCGCGCCTGGGGCCTGGCGCTGCGGAAGCGCTTCTGCCGCAGCTTCAACTTCGAGCTCCAGGCGGCGGCAACCGAAGACGCGATCGTCCTCTCCCTCGGCCCCCAACACAGCTTCGCGCTGGCGGACGTGTTCCAGTACCTGAAGCCCCAGACGGTGGAGCACCTGCTCGTCCAGGCGATGCTCGACGCGCCGATGTTCGGTAGCCGGTGGCGCTGGAACGCGACGCGCGCCCTCGCGGTGCTGCGCCAGCGAGGCGGCCGCAAGGTCCCGACGCCGCTGCAACGCATGGACGCCGAGGACCTGATCGCGGCGGTGTTCCCCGACCAGCTCGCCTGCCCCGAGAACCTCGTGGGCGACCGGGAGATCCCCGATCATCCGCTCGTCAACCAAACGATCGCGGACTGCCTGCTCGAGGCGATGGACTTCCCGGGCCTCAAGCGCGTGCTGGAGGAGATGGACGCCGGTCGCTTCACGCTCGTGGCGCGGGACACGCCCGAGCCGTCACCCCTCGCGCACGAGGTGCTCAACGCCAAGCCGTACGCCTTCCTCGACGACGCACCGCTCGAGGAGCGCCGCACCCAGGCGGTCATCACGCGCCGCGGACTCGACGTCAAGAGCGCGGACGAGCTCGGCACCCTCGATCCGGCGGCGATCGAGCGGGTCAAAGACGAAGCGTGGCCGGACGCGGGCAGCGCCGACGAGCTGCACGACGCGCTCCTCGTCATGGGGGCCCTAACCGCTGGGGAAGGGGGAAGGGGGAAGGGAGAAGCGTCCTGGCGGCCGTACCTCGAGGATCTGGCGCAGGCGGGCCGCGCGGGCACGCTGCTCACCGAGCCGCGGCTGTGGATTGCGGCCGAGCGGGTGCCGCTGCTCGAAGCCGCCTTCCCGGGCGTGAAGATCGAGCCCGCGCTCGTCCCGCCCGAGCGCGAGCGGGCGCAGGCGTGGACGCGCGAGGACGCAGTCCGCGAGCTGGTGCGCGGGCGGCTCGAGGCCGTGGGTCCCGCCACCGCCGCGGCACTCGCCGCGTCGCTCGGCCTGGAGGTGGGCGACGTAGACCTCGGGCTCGCGGCGCTCGAGCGGGAAGGGTTCGTGCTGCGCGGTCGCTTCACGCCGGGCGTGACGGAGCTCGAGTGGTGCGAACGCCGACTGCTCGCGCGCATCCACCGTTACACGCTCGACCGGCTGCGCAAGGAGATCGAGCCGGTCGCGGCGGCGGACTTTCTTCGCTTCCTGTTCCGCTGGCAACGGGTGGCCGACGGGTCGCGGGCCGAGGGGCCGGAGGGGCTGGCCGCGGTGCTCGACCTCCTGGACGGGTACGAAGTCGCCGCCGGGGCGTGGGAATCGGACGTGCTGCCCGCCAGGCTCGAGCAATATGATCCGCTGTGGCTCGACGGGCTGTGTCTCTCGGGCGAGATCGCGTGGGGCCGCGTGTCGGCCGCCAGTCCCTCGAACGGCCATAAGTCCGGACCGATTCGCACGACCCCGATCGCGCTCTTCAGGAGGGAGCGGGGAGCGGTCTGGCGGTCGCTCGCGGCCCCGCCCGATCCCGCGGCGCTCCCGCTATCGCATGCGGGCCGCGCGGTGCTGGAGGCGCTCGACGAGCGGGGCGCGTCGTTCTTCGGGGACCTCGTCAACGCGACGGGCTTGTTGCGCACCGCGGTCGAGCAGGGACTCGCCGAGCTGGTCGCGTGGGGGCTCGTCACCTCGGACAGCTTCGCCGGCTTGCGGGCGCTGCTCGTTCCCTCGGACCGGCGGCGGCCGCTCGCGGGCGCCCGGCTGCGGCGGCGGGGTCCGGTGGCGCCGTTCGGGGTCGAGACGGCGGGGCGGTGGGCGCGCGTGAATCCCGGGTCCCCACTCTCGGAGGAGCAGGTCGCGGAGGCGGTGGCCTGGCAGCTGCTGCGACGCTACGGCGTCGTATTCCGCCGCCTGGTGCAGCGCGAGACCTTGCTCGTGCCGTGGCGGGACATCCTGCGCGTGTACCGCCGCCTCGAGGCGCGGGGCGAGATCCGGGGCGGGCGCTTCGTGAGCGGATTCTCCGGAGAGCAGTACGCGCTCCCCGAGGCGGTGGGATCGCTGCGCGCGGTGCGGCGCGAGGCGTCCGCCGGTGAGCTCGTCGCCGTGAGCGGCGCCGATCCCCTGAACCTCGTCGGCATCCTCACGCCCGGGGAGCTCGTCACCGCGATCGGCACGAACCGCGTGCTGTACCGGGACGGCGTGCCGGTGGCCGTGAAACAGGGAGACGGGCGAGGGGAGAGGTTCGTGGTCGACGTCGCGGCGGAGGAAGCGCAGGCGCTTCGGACGGCGCTGGTGCGCCGGCGTGCGGCGCCACTCGTGCGGGCGTATCTGGGAAAGACTCGGACGCGGCCGGCCTCGGTCCGAGACCAGGGCCCGACATCCACTCGCTAGGTCACGCCTTCCACATCCGGCCCCAGGCATGACCCGCCACACGGCGCAGCGTGCCGCGGCGCTCGGAGCGGGCGACCGCGCTGAGGTGTACGTCGGGTAGCACGCGGTCGAAGCCCGCCGCGCGGTCGGCGGCGTTGCGATACCAGGCGAGCCCACCGAACAGCCGCACCGCCCAGTACAGCGTGTACTTCACCACGCCGCTCACCCCGAGCACGCCCATCGCCTGGAGGAAGATCGCGTCCGCCTGCGGACGCGGGCGGACCTGCGTCCAGTACAACCAGTCGTGAATCACCGTGGCGTTCCCGTAGCGGCCCCACTTCGGCAGGATGATCCAGAAGGGCCGCGGGATCGTGGCGAAGTCGGTCTGGAACCCGACGGCAACGTCGATGTGGTCGCCGCTCGCCTCGGCGCCGACGTCGTAGCCGAAGTCGCGCATGATCACCCACGTGCTGCCGTCGGCGAGCGGGGAGACGAGGAGGACGTCCGTGAAGCGGCTCATGCGGCCGACCGGCGCGTCAACTCACGGGCTGCTTCAGCTTCTCGAGGTAGAGCTTGCGGAGCTTCGCCACCTTGGGCGCGATCACCAGGCGGCAGTAGCCCTGGTTCGGATTGCGGCGGTAGTAGGCACGGTGGTATTCCTCGGCGGGATAGAACTCCGTGAGCGGGGCGACCTCGGTCACGACGGGGTCGTCCCACAGCTTCGCCGCCTCGATCTCCTTGATCACCTGCTCGGCGACGGCGCGCTGCTCGGCCGTGTGGTAGAAGATCGCCGAGCGGTACTGCGTGCCCGTGTCCGGGCCCTGCTGGTTGAGCGTGGTGGGATCGTGGAGGGTGAAGAACACCTCGAGCAGCTCGCGGTAGGTGACGACTGCGGGATCGAAGGCGATCTGCACGACCTCGGCGTGTCCCGTCGTGCCGGTGCAGACCGCCTCGTAGCTCGGATGGGGCACGTGCCCGCCCGCGTAGCCCGAGGTCACGCCCGTGACGCCGCGCAGCTGCTCGAACACGGCCTCGAGGCACCAGAAGCAGCCGCCGGCGAGCGTCGCGAGTTCCATACCACAATCTAACTCACCCCCAATCCTTCGACTCCGGCGCGACGCGGCGGATGGACCTTAGAAATGCCATTTCGGATTGCGGATTTCGGACTGCGGAATCGACGGGCGGTCTTTCGGTTCCGCAATCCGCAATCCGCAATCCGCAATGCAGTCCCTTCACCTCCTCCGCCAGCACGTTCACAGTCCCGTCGTCCTTCGCGAGCTTGCCGCGCACCCAAACCAGCGGCTCGCCGCGGATCGCCGGCCGGTAGCGCTGGTACACGTCGGGCCGGACGATCACGTTCACCATCCCCGCCTCGTCCTCGAGCAGCACGAAGATGAACCCCTTCGCCGTCTCCGGCCGCTGGCGAGCCACGACGAGTCCCGCGACCTCGACCCCTGAGCCGTGCTGCAATCCAGGGAGGCGATCGCTCGACACCACGCCGGCCGGGAGCGCGTCGCGTAACAGCTGCAGCGGATGGCCGCTCGCCGCGAAGCCGAGCACGGCGTACTCGGCGAGCAGTCGCTCGCCGGCCTCGAGCCCGCCGAAGCGCAGGTGCTCGAACGGGTGGTTGAGCGGCAGCTCGAGCTGGCGCCGGCGGCGGGCGTCGTCCCCCGGATGGGCCGTGGGCGGCAGCCACAGGCCCACCTGCCACACGAGCTCGCGCCGGGTGAGCCCGAACCCGTCGCACCCGCCCACCCACCCC
>Ga0209158_1001565_pt1 | contig 15075 bp, 13 predicted proteins | sample GraSoiAngelo_140_FD_185897 | JGI IMG/M metagenome (GOLD analysis project Ga0209158, IMG submission 185897) | Grasslands soil microbial communities from the Angelo Coastal Reserve, California, USA - 14_0929_12_30cm (SPAdes) (version 2) | ecosystem: Environmental > Terrestrial > Soil > Grasslands ...
CTTGCTAAGATGGATGTGCCGGCCAAAGGCGGCTCGACCGCCGACTTGATCGTGCCGCCCAAGGCGCTGGAGCAGGTGCGGCGCCTGTATGCCGCCGACGCCGAGATCGAGGTCGCAAAGAGCGACAACCACATCGGCTTCCGCGCGGGCGGCACGCTCGTATTCTCGCGCCTGATCGAAGGACCGTATCCGAATTACGAGCAGGTGATCCCGCGCGAGAACGACAAGGCGGCGACGGTCGACAAGGCCGCGATGACGGGGGCGCTACGCCGCATGAGCGTGGTCGCGAGCGACCAGACGCACAGGATCCGGCTCGCCTTCGCCGGTGGCACGGTGAAGTTCTCGGTGCAAACGCCCGACCTGGGGGAGGCCCAGGACGAGCTCCCCGTCACCTACGAGGGCGAGCCGCTGGAGATCGGGTTCAACGCCGTGTACCTGCTCGAGATCCTCAAGTACATGCCGACCGACGAGGTCCGGTTCACCTTCAAGGCCCCCGAGCGCGCGGCCACCGTCGAGCCGGTGGGGTGGAACGATCCGGCGAGCTACATGGCGCTGGTGATGCCCTTGCGGTTGGTGGATTGAGGAGCGAGACGCCTAGCGTTTTCCTGTGGTGTCACGCAGGGTGTCCGTTGGCGCCGGGATCTCGATCTTGAGCGACTCCGGCGCCGGCACCGCGACCTCCGGCACCACCAGCGAATCGATTTCCTCCCCTTCCGGCGGTATGTACACGTCCACTCCGTGATAGCGCGCCAGGATGAGATTGCGGCGCTCCAGCAACCGGTCGACCCGGAACGTGGGATTGGACGTCCGGGGATGCGGTAGCGTGGCGGCGAGGGCCGCGGCCTGCCGCTCGTCGAGGCTCGCGGCCGGTACGCCGAAGTACGCCCGGCTTGCGGCGTCCGCGCCCCAGATCCCGGGTCCCCACTCTGCCACGTTGAGATACAGCTCGAGGATGCGGTCCTTGGAGAGCGCGAGCTCGAGCGACAGTGCCGTGACCGCCTCCTTGAGCTTGCGGAGCGGATTGCGCGACTGCGACAGGTAGAGGTTCTTCGCGAGCTGCTGCGTGATGGTGCTCGCGCCCCGCAGCCGGTCGCGGTGCCGCCACAGGCCGGCCAGCGTGGCCCACCAGCCGTCGCGCCCGTTCACGCCCAGCGCATCCGCGATCTCGGTCGGATCGATGCCCCGGTGCGTGCGAAAGCGTGAATCCTCACCGATGATGACCATGCGCTGGAGCAGCGGCGAGATGTCCCGCAGGGCGGACGGTCGGACCGTCGGACCGGCGGACCCCTGGTCCGCCCGCAGTCGCATCATCGCGGTCTCGCGCGGCCAGTGATCGCGCCACCACACGGGCGGCGGCCACACCCCGACGAGCCACGCGAGCGCTACGGCTGCGAACCCTAGCGCCCAGCGCCCGCGCTTCCTACGTTTCGCGTCCGCCATGGGCACGCTGGATCTCTCCACGCTCCGTCGTCGCCTGCAACAGGCCCTGGGCGACGAATTTACCGTCGGTGCCCTCCTGGGCGAAGGCGGCTTCGCCGCCGTCTTTCGAGTTCACGACGCCGCGCTCAACCGCGACGTGGCAATCAAGGTCCTCGACCTCGGTCTCACGCCCTCCCTCGCGCTCGCCGAGCGGTTCGTGCGCGAGGCGCGCACCATCGCTCACCTGGAGCACGCCAACATCGTGCCGATCTACAAGGTGGGCGGTTTCAAGAACGAGGTGCTCTACATCGTCATGCGCTGCGTCGACGGGCCGTCGCTACGCCAGCTGCTGGAGAAGCAGCGGCGCCTGACGATCGCGGACGCGGCGCGCATCGCGCGCCAGGTCGCCGACGCGCTCGCCTACGCGCACGGGCGCGGCATCGTCCACCGCGACGTCAAGCCGGACAACATCCTCATCGACTCGACGGGCCGCGTGGTCGTCACCGATTTCGGGATCGCCAAGGCGGCCGAGGCGGCGGCCTCCCAGCTCACGACCGAGGGAATGGTGGTCGGGACGCCGCAATACATGAGTCCGGAGCAGGCGACGGGCGAGCGCACGGACGGCCGCTCGGACGTGTATTCCCTGGGAGTCGTGCTGTACCAGATGCTCGCGGGGGAGCCGCCCTTCAACGGAGAATCAGCGCAATCGATCCTCATGAAGCAGGCCACCGCAACGCCCGTCCCGATCACGCGGATGCGGAGCGACGTCTCGCAGCCCCTGGCCGCGGTGCTGGACCGGATGCTCGCCAAAGACCCGGCCGAGCGCTACCAGACGGCCGAGGAGGTGAGCCGGGCGCTGGTGGGCGCGCTCCCCACCGCGGCGCGTGACCGGGTCAAACTCCGCTACGGCTGGATGTCCACGGCGATCAAGTCTCTCGTGGGCGTGGGATTGGTGGGATGTCTCGTGGTGGTGGCGTTCGCGGCGGGCGCGGCGGTCGTCGCGTGGACCGTGTTGAGCGGCCCGCCCCGGCTCGACGCGACGGCGCCGTTCTCGGATAGCCTCACCGCCGCGCTGCGCCGGCGCGGCGCACTGCTGCCGCGAGACACGGGGCTGTTCGCGTTCATCCCGGACGGGCCCCAGGATTCGGTCCTGTTCCTTGTCGGGAAGCGCCGGGTCGCCGTCGCGACGCCGCGCGGCGCTCGCACCTATCCGCGGGAGGGCGTAGCCTACGGATTCCACGTGCGCTGGGGAGTCGGGCCGCGGTTCGTGCTGGTGTTGCGCGTGGCGGGCGGGCGGCGCGATACGGTGTTTACGAATCTCTCGCCGCGCGGCCTGTACGTGATGGCCCGGCGCCTGGACCCGCTGTTGCGTCAGGACGCGCGGTCGGGCGTAGGCGCGCGCACGCGGCTCTAGCGGCGGGCGGTACGCCTGGAGACGCCGTACAGGCTCGCCGTCTGGATCCGGCTCACGTCCCCCGGCGTGCTCGCAACCGCGCCGAGCACGTCGCGCGCACCCACGGCCAGCCCGACGGCGAGGGCGGTGCGTCGCAGGTGGCGATCCGTGTCGAGTCGGGCCAGGACGCTCACCGCGAGGCGGCCGGGCGCCCCCCAACGCCCGCCCACGGCGTACCCCTCCTGGGCGGTGTCGCTGCTGAACCGCGCGTGCGCCGACAGCGCCGCCCGGGGCCCCAGCGGCCGCCAGCTCAGGCCCGGGATGTAGGTGGTGGTGAGCCGGACCCCGCGGATCGTCGGCTGCCCGATGTTCGTGATGACGGCGGCCGCCGCCAGCGCCGGCTGCAGGGGGTAGGTCAGTCCCAGGTCCCAGCTCGAGCCGCTCGCGGCACCTCGGTAGAGGGTCGTCGCGATTCCGAGCTCGAGCCCATGGTACGCTCCCGCGAGACCGGCGCGGTATGTATGGCCGCGGAGCCCCCCGTCAAAGACGTCCCGCTGGTAGCCGAAGGCGAGGCCCCGAGAGTTGAATCCCAAGGTGAGCTGGCGCAGGCGGCCTGCCGCCCCGGGCTCGCCGACCGTGACGTCGGCGTTCACGGACGCCTCGAGCCCGCGCGCCAGCCCCGCCGGATTCACCCACAGGGCGCGCGCGTCGGTCAGGTCGCTCGGATGGAGGTAGGCGGTGGCCCGGTTGGGCGCGACCTGCGCGGACCCGCCTGCGGCGAGGAGAACAAGCAAGCCGACCTGTCCACCTGACCGCCCGACCGCGCGACCGCCCCCCACTACGGCAGCACCGCCACCGACGACCGGGTGACCTGGATGACCGGGATGCCGAATCCTTGGACGGGGAAACTCACCGTCAGACCCGACGAGTCGCGCGACTCGCCGCCCAGGTAGCGGCCATCCGCCGCGATGTAGGCTACGCCGCTGACGCTGCCCGTGCCGCCCAGCTCGAACGGCTGGCCGCCGCCGTCCCCCGACCCCTGGATCGTGTAGCTCGCTCCGATGTCGAGGCGCAGGCTGGGCACGCCACCGCGATCCTCCCACGCCGCCGCCGCGGCATGGGCGATCGTGCGGCGGGTGACGACCGCCCCGCCGCCGTGCTGCGTTCCCGACAGGGTATCCGTCCAGTCCGCCCCGAGCTTCAGGCCCTCGGCCGGGAGCCGCGGCAGGAAGTCGCGGAAGTTGCCGAGCAGCTGAAGCAGCGCCTGGGCGAGCGCCGTGTCGGACGCAACCGGGTTACGGAATGCGCCGCGCCCGTCGAGGCGGCCGTCGAACACGAGCCGGCGCGCTCGGGTCATGCTCACGGCGACGACGGCCGGCGTACCGGAGTCCGCGACGACCGAGTCCACCGTGAAGCTGGCGCGATACCCGAGGCTGTCGCTCGGGCCCGTGATCAGGAGGACGACGAAGATCTGGGCGCCGAGGTCCTGCGACTGCGGCTGACCGCCCAGCGCCTGCTGGATGTGCAGTCGCCGGTGGACCACGTAGCGCAGGACGCTCGGACCGTAACGCACCGGCGCGGGCGCGCGTGGCGCGGCGGTGCGGGTGGTCGCCGGGGTGGGGGCTGTGGGGGTGGAGGTCGGGGTGGCGGCGTGGCCGCCGGAGGCACAGGCGGCCGCCAACGCCGCCCCCAGGCTCCGCAGACCGCGGGTCATCGCGACCGCCCTCACGCTCCCTTGCGGTCGCTCTTGGTGCGCCCGAAGATGGCGACCATTTCCTGTCCCTCGCTCGAGACACGCAGCAGCTTCCAGCCGCGCTTGCGCATGTCGGCGCGCCAGCCGATGAGCTTCTCCCATTCCTGGGACGTGGTCCGGAAGACGCGCAGGTCGGCGACCGCCTCCCAGTGCGGAGGGTACGGTTTGGCCGTCATGGGGAGCGGAGACGGTAGGGCCATAAGCCGAGTTCTGTGTGCCCGCTGATGAGGGGCAGATGGTCATCTCTCTGGGATGGCTGTCGCCAGCCACCTCATGCGGCCTACCCGCAGCTCAGACGACCCGGGCAGGGTCTCGCTGCTTACTTGGCCTTGCTCCGACCGGGGGTTGCCGTGCCGCGCCTGTTGCCAGGCGCGCGGTGGGCTCTTACCCCACCTTTTCACCCTTACCCTTTGGAGAAAAGGGCGGTCTGTTTTCTGTGGCCCTTTCCGTCGCCTTGCGGCGCCCAGGCGTTACCTGGCAGTCTGCCCTACGGAGCTCGGACTTTCCTCAGCGCGCCAGTGCAGCCGGCGCACCGCGACCATCGCACCCTACCGCCTCCCGCGGGGAAAGCTACTGACCGGGAGAGGGCGGGGGCAAGCCTAGCGCATCAGGCGCCTCAGCAGGCGCGCCAGGCTGTCAGCGGGGAGCCGGCCGCGGGGAGGGCGCGGGCCGCCGCCCGGAGGCATCGCCTCGTCGGCGTCGAGCCAAAAGCCATCGTTCTCCTTGAACACCGCCTGGCGCAGCCCGGCCGAATCCCGGCTTGCGAGGATCGCTGGCGCAAGCTCAGTGGCGTGCACGGCGTTGACGCCGCGCGCCCGGTACAGCGCGAGCAACTCGCGCGTGGAGCGCTCGGGGGTGAAGAGTAGCAGGGGGCGATCCGGCAGCGCGAAGCCGCGCAGCAGGCCGAGCGAGAACCAGTCGGCAGGCGCGTGGCTGAAACGGAACGCGAAGTAGAGGTCCCGCCGCAGCTTGAGCACGCGGTCCCGGAGCGCCGCGCCGCGCTCGGCGACTTGGTCCTCGAGCGCCTGGTAGTAGCGCGGCAACAGGCCCGCCTCGCGCAGCGTGGCGTAGCGCTCGCCCACCGGCAAAGAGTCGAACGACCCCTGGCGGCCGAGCCGGGCCATGGTAGGCCGCCAGGCCGCATCGCAGAATTCCTGACCCATGGTGTAATCGGCGCCGGCGCCGACGTCCTGCCACTGGTCCAGCGCCAGGGCGATCACCAGGGCGCGCTGCTCGGCGGCGAGGCGGGCGAGCGCCCCGTAGGCGGTGGCGAGAATGTCCTTCCAGAAGAGCGAATCGAGGGCGCACCACGTCGCGATCCCTTCGCCGCGGGCGCCGCGCGACGAATCGGCCAGCGGGACGCGGGCGTCGCGGGGATCGAAGGCGGGGATCCACGCGACGCTCGTGGGCTGTAGGCGCGTGACGGCGTCGCTCCAGGCCCGCCGCACGAGATCACGCTCGTCGCGGCGCGCGCGCACAGTGTCGGTGGCCCAGGGGTCCGCGTCGCCTGCGAGCAGGTTCAGCCCGCCGACGTCGAGGAAGCTCACGAGCGAGTCGAAGGCGGCGGCGGGCCGCGGTACACCGCGACCGTCACGAGACGAGAGCAGCGGGCTCCACAGCGTCCGCAGGCCCTGCAGCCAGGCGGGCGATCCGGGGGCTCGCGCCAGGGCCGCGGGCTGGAGCGGCAGCGGCGTGACGGTGACGCCCTCGGGCGGCGCGAGTCGCGGGGGCAGCCACTCGAGCGGGGCGGGCGCCTGGGCGAGCGCGAGGGCGACGCCGTGCGCGGCCGCCGGCACGTGCGCCCACTCGGCGGGGCGCCGGGTCCAGCGCGCCAGGCCGATCAGGAAATCGCGGGTGCGCTTGAGGGCGTCGCGCTGGAGCGGTGGCATCGTCGTGGCGCGGTACTGGGGCCCGAGCGCTCCCAGCGCGTGGCGGCTGATGACGACGACGAGCCCCTCGCCCGCGCGCACGGCGGCCACCGTCACCGCTCCGGGGCGCGCCGCGGGGCCCGTCGGCGTCCGGACGAAGGCCTGGCGGCTCGTGGTCGCGAGCACGGCGCTCCGGTCGCGCGCGAGGATGACGTGGTTCCGTTCGAGCGGGAAGGGGTCGAACGCCGAGCCGAGCGGTTCGTCGCCCACACGTTGCGCCTCCGCCCAGGGTTGGGCCAGCGGGACTGCCGGCCGGCGGGTCGCGGTATCTTCCACCACGCGGTCGCCGATCGCGAGCCCCGCGCCCAGGGACTCGAGCCAGCGGTTCGCGATCCAGCGGTCGAGGTACCCCTCCCCGTCGCCTGCGTACCCCAGCACCACGACGCCGCCGCCCCTCAGCCACTCGTTCAGGATCGCGAGGTCGCCCGCCGAGAGCGCGTCCGACGGGCCCTCGGGCTCGCGCCCGCCGAGCATGATCACGGTGCGGTAGCGCTCCAGGTCCTGGCGCGTGAGATGGGGATAGAAGCGGCGATACTCGACCGTGTACCCGACGTCGTGCCAGGGGCGAGCGGTGCTCTGCAGGACGACGGCGTCCGAGAGCGCCGGGTCGAGCAGCAGCAGGCGCTGCGGCTGGCAGGCCGCAAGCAGCAGCAAGACGGTCGGACGCAGTGCGCTCACAGTGTGTCTTTCGGGCCGCTTGACGATGCCGGAACCGGGCTACAGCCTCAAGCCTAACAGGAGGCTACTATGACGACGTACCGCCGGACCCGCCTGGCACTTGCCACGGCGCTATGGCTTGGCCTGTGGGCCAACTTGGCCGCGGCCCAGGACACGACGGCCACACTCCTCAAGGTCCTGGGCGAAGCCGTGGACGGCTACCGCACGGGCCAGCCCGTGTACGTGGTCGCGGCGTTCCGGTCCCCCTATCCGGTGTACGGCGTCTTCTCGAGCAGGGACTCGGCGACGAGCGCGCTACCCCGGGCGGGCAGAGGCTATAGTGTGTTCGGCCCGTACGTCGCTCCTCCGGACGGTCCGGGCGAGGTCCGCTACGCGCTGCGGGCTTGCCCCCATTACTGGCCCACGGTCTACAAGTGTCCGACGCGCTCCTTCACGGTCGGGGCTTCGCAGGTGGACTCCGTCCGCGTGACGGTGTTCGTGAAATCGGGTCCACCTCAGTTCACGACGTATCCGAGAGCTGAAGTGGACGCTCTGTTCTTCACGCTCAGTGCGATAGACAAGTTCGTCATTCCCTATTACCAGCGCCTGTTGGGCGCCGCCTACGCCGACTCGCTGCGCAAGGGGTTTGTGCAGGGATTCTACGCGGGAGGGCGTTCGGCCTACGAGAGGTAGCCCTCAGGGCTCGAGCCCGACCAGCGCTCGGAACCGTGGATCGGATCGGAGCGGCCGGAACCATGGGCTCTGGCCGATCGATTCGCGGGACTGGGGCCTCCACCGGAGGTAGCCGGTCAACAAGCGGAGCGCTTCGTCCCGTTCCCCGATCAACAGGCGCACGTAGGCCTCCTCGTCGGCGATCTGCGCCGCGAGACTGTCGTCCTTCGCGCCCTTGCGGGCTCGCAGTAGCACGGCTCTCGCGCTGTCGGCGAGGCCGGTGCGGGCGACGACCGCAGCCACCATCAAGCGCCGGTCCAGCCACGGCACCGTGGTAGGGCCCCCGCTGTCCATCGTTTCGGCATTTGTGAGCAGGCGCCAGGCAGTCGCGATCTGGTGCTCGCCCTTTGCCGACCAGCCCAGGATGCGGAGCTCGCAGTCGACGAAGTTGGGATCGCGAGGAAAGCGCTGGACGCCCTGCTGGCACCAATCCTGCGCCTCGTCGAAGCGCTCGCGGAGCAGCATGGCGAAGTAGAGGTCCGCTATCACGGTCGCCGCGTCGCTCAGATAGGCGTCGGCATCCAAGGCGCGGCGCGCCGACTGCTCCGCCTCCGCGAACCGGCCGGTGCTGTAGTACATCTCCGCCAGGGCGTACCAGGCCCGGGCCACGGTGGGGTCGCTCACGACTGCGGCCCGGAGATCCCGCTCGGCGGCCGCCAGGGTATCGGGCGCTGCGAGCGGAGCGTTTCTCCATAGCTCGTAGCGGAGTGTCCCGCGCAGCGCCAGAGCCTGGGGGTCGCCCGGCTTGTGCGCGAGCGCTTGTTCGGCGAAGCCCATTCCGCGGGTGACCCAGTCGGCGAAGGCCCGCGCGGGCCGAGCCGGCGACACGGTGGCGCCCGCCGGCCTCGCCATCAGCGTCAGCCGCGCCTGGGTCAGCGTGTACCAGCCCCGCGCGATGATCGGGAGGATCCATCGCTGATCGATCACCTGCGCCCGCGCCAGCAAGGAGTCGGCGGCCCACACTGCGTCCGCTCCTGCCCGGGAGTCGCCGGCTTGCATCAGGGTCCGGGCGTCTTCCCAGAGCGCTTGCGCCCGCTGGTAGAGCTCCCACGCGGCGACGCTGTTCGTGCTGGCCCGCTGCGCGCGCAACTGAATGGACTGACCGAGCCGCTCGCGCAGGAAGCTGGCGATCTTCTCGGCAACGCTGTCGCGCAGGCCCAAGAGATCCGCGCCGGGTCGCTGGAAGGTCTGGCTTTGGAGTTGCTGCCCGCTCTCTGCGTCGATCAACCTCACGGCGACGCGCAGCCGCGCCCGTGAGCCGGTGACGCTGCCGGCCACGACCGTTCCCACCTTGAGTTGACGCGCGATGCTGTCCAACGGCACGGCCCGGTCTCGGAACGGTCTCGCACCATTGGCCGAGATCACGTGCAGCGCCTGCACCTGGCCCAGTCGGTCGATGAGGTCTTCGGTGAGACCGTTGGCTACGGGGCCGAGGGTGCGGTGGTCGCTCAGGTCGTCGAAGTAGAGCACCGCGACGTGCGTAGGATTCAGCGCCCCGGTGGCGGCGATCGCCGGGGGTCCCCGCCGCGCCCATGCCCACCACCCGGCCGCGGCGACGAGCACGGTGGCGACGCCAAGCAGCGCCCGTGGACGCGGGCGCGTCGGCCGGCGGCCTGCGCCGGACTTCCGTGCCTGCGCCAGCGCCGCGCCGAATTCGTGGGCGCTCCCGAAGCGGTCGGTCGGGGCCGCGGCGAGCGCCCGGTCCAGTACCTGCTGCAACGCGACCGGCATCGTGGGACGCCGGGCCTGGCGCGGGCTCTTCGTCGCTCGGCGCTCTTCGGCCCGCCCCGGTGGTAGCCGTCCCGTGAGCATCTCGTGGAGCACGCAGCCGAGGCTGAAGATGTCGCTGCGGCCGTCGAGCTCCTGCTCGCCACTCGCTTGTTCGGGGCTCATGTACCCCGGGGTCCCCACGCCGATGCCGGTGCTAGTCACCCGCGCCCCGCCGGCGGCGCTGACCGCGCGTGCGATCCCGAAATCGGCCACCACGGCGTGCTGCTCGACGAGGAGGATGTTCTCGGGCTTGATGTCCCGATGCACGAACCCCTGGCCGTGGGCGTAGCCCAGAGCGTCCGCCACTTCCACCGCGATCCGCACCGCCTCGTCGAGCGGGAGCAGCTCCTCCCGGAAGAGCCGGTTGCGCAGCGATTCACCGGCGACGTACGGCATGACGTAGTAGAGCGAGCCGGCCGCCTCGCCCGAGTCGTGGAGCGGCAGGATGTGCGGATGGGTCAGATGAGCCGCGATCTCGATCTCGCGCAGGAACCGGTCGGGCCCCAAGGCGGCCGCGAGTTCCGGCCGGAGGATCTTCACCGCCACCGGCCGGTGGTGCTTGAGATCCTGGGCCAGCAACACGGTCGCCATGCCCCCGCGGCCGAGCTCGCGCTCGATGACGTAGCGCTCGGCGACCGCCGCCTTGAACCGCTCCAGAGGGTCGTTCACCGACCGCTGTGCTTCATTCCTCCCCCGCAGCGAACGGCTGGATCGCCTCGCGCATCTCCCGCGCATCCTGCCACCGCTCCTCGCGCGCCTTGGCCAGCGCGCGGGCGATCGCGGCGGCGAGCGGTGGAGGCACGTCGGGCCGCACCCTGAGGAGGTCGGGAGCCGGCTGGTGTTGCTGCATGTCGAGCACCGCCGCCGCGCTGGGCGACGAGAAGGGGGGCCGACCGGTGAGCGACTCGAACAGCACCACGCCAAGCGAGTACACGTCGGTGCGCCCGTCCACGTCCGGCGCGCCCGCCGCCTGCTCCGGGCTCATGTACTCCTCGGTCCCCACGACGAACCCGCTGCGCGTCACGCGGTCCTCGCCCGAGTGCGCGATGGCGCGGGCGATCCCGAGGTCAACCAGCACGGCGCCCTGCGGCGACAGCACGATGTTGTCGGGCTTGATGTCCCGGTGGGCGATGCCGTGCTCGTGAGCGTGCGCCAGGGCGTCCAGCACCTCGCACCCGATCCGCGCCGTGCGGCCGGCGGAGAGCCGACGCTCCCGCCGCAACAGCTGCCGCAGCGTCTCTCCGGGGACGTAGGGCATCACGAACCACAGCAGGTAGTCCGTCTGCCCGCTGTCGAGCAGCTTGGCGATGTGCGGGTGATCGAGCTGCGTGGCGTAGCGGATCTCGCGCAGGAACCGGTCGGCGGCGACCGACACGGCGAGCTCGGGGTGGAGCACCTTGATGGCGACCTGGTGGCCGCTCCGGTCGTGCGCGCCGAAGATGGACGCGTTGCCACCCCGGCCGACCGCCGTGATCACGGTATAGCGGTCGCCCAATGCCTGCCGCACGCGCTCGATCAGCTCTCGCCCCGGCACCGGCGCACACCCTCGCGTCCACCGCCCGTCGGCCGCCTCCTGGCTGCTGCGCGGGCGTAAACGCTAAGAATAGAGTCCGGGACGAGAGGCGGCCAGAAGGCGGGGATCCGGCTCCGCTCCAGGGGCTGCCCGGCTCGCCGCGCGCGGCGCGCCCGATCATCTTATCCGCTGGATGGACTGCTATCTGGTGCAGCACGGCGAGGCGAAGCCGGAGCAGGAGGACCCCGCTCGCCCGCTCACCGACCGAGGCCGGCGCGAGGTCGCGCGCGTGGCGCAGGCGGCGCAGCGCTCGGAGTTCGCTGTCGCCGAGATCTTCCATTCGGGAAAGCTGCGGGCGCAGCAGACGGCGGACCTGCTCGCGGCAGCTCTTTCTCCTGTGGGCGGCGTACGCGCGGTCGCAGGCCTCGCGCCCCTGGACGATCCCGCCGCTGCTCGCGAGCTCCTCGACCAGGCGGCCGCGCCAAGGATGCTCGTGGGACACCTCCCGCACCTGAGCCGGCTCACCTCACTCCTCCTCGTCGGTGATCCGACTCGCGAGATCGTGTCCTTCCGCATGGGCGCCATCGTGTGCCTGACCCGGGAGGAGGAGCGCTGGCGCCTCAAGTGGATCCTGACCCCGGAGCTCGTTCCGTGAGCAACCTCTACCGCCCCCTACCGCCTTCTACCGCCCCTTACCGCCAATGACCCAGATCGAAGCCGTCCAGGGCGACATCACGCAGCAGCCGGTGGACGCGATCGTCAACGCCGCGAACACGACGCTGTTGGGCGGTGGAGGCGTGGACGGGGCGATTCACCGCTCTGCGGGTCCCGATCTGCTGGAAGAGTGCCGAAAGATCGGCGGCTGCCCCACGGGAGAAGCCCGCCTCACACGAGGCTACCGTCTACCGGCGAAGTACGTGATTCACACGGTGGGCCCCGTGTGGAGCGGCGGCAAGCGGCGGGAGCCCGAGCTGCTGCGCGCCTGCTACGTCAACTCGCTGAAGCTCGCGAACGAGCACGGCATCAAGTCGGTCGCGTTCCCGTCCATCAGCACGGGCGCGTATCGCTACCCGATCGAGCAGGCGGCGCGAATCGCGGTGGCAACAGTGCGGGAAGCATTGAGCGAGACGACGTCCGTGGAACTGGTGCGGTTCCTGTGCTTCAGTAAAGCGGATCTGGAGGTCTATCGAGCGATCTTGGGGGAGCGGGGAGCACAGAGCGGTACCTGACGGTGCGGGCGAAGAGTCTCACGGTTGCGGCGGTGCACCCACCCGGCCCAACCCCGCGCGTGCCGCCTCAATGTACATCCGCAGCGTCGTGTCTCCCCCGGCGCCCACCGAGAGAATGAACCGATAGGCGGTCGGCCGCGCTCGCCTGGTCGCCGCGCGCCTCGGCGAGACGCCCCTGCTCCAACAGCTTCGAGAGGACGCGCGCGTTGCGCGAGGTCAGCCCGGGATCGCGCGCCAACTGGGCACCGAACCGCGCGAACAGGTAAGCGCCCGCGAACGCGAGGACGAAGACCGCCGCCGTGAGCAGCAGCGCGATGCGTCGCCCGCGCCGCGGCGACCCACGCTCCGCGACGATCGGAACCAGGAACCGCTTCATCGTGGGCCTTTCCGTTGCCGTGGAATCCGCCGGTTGACGGAGGGTTGAGCCCCCGGCCAAGGCGTCACCGAAGCGAAGCGAGCACGTCGGTGGCCTTGAGCCCGGGTTGACCTGCCGGCGTTATGCTGCCGTCGCATGGTGACCGTGTGCACCGTCCTCCCCCCGACCGAGCGCCCCCGCGTCGACGCCGTGGGCGACGGCTGCTTCGCAACGCTGCACGCCGATTCGTTCCGCGACGTGCTGCGGGCCGCCCGCACGCGGCGCGTGGACGCGCTCGTGATCTCGGTGCATCGCTGCCGCGGCGACGAGCTGCCGGTGGTGGCGCGCTTCGTGCGCGAGTTCCCGGCGATTCCCACGGTCGCCCTCGTCTCGCGGCACGACGGCGCGGCGACCGAGGCGCTGCTGCGCCTGGGAGCGACCGGGGTCCGCACGGCCGTCGACTGCACCGAGCCCGGAGGCTGGCGGCGCCTGCGGGAGCTGATCGCCCATCCAGCCTCCCCGGTGGCGGCGCGCATCCTCGGCCGGCTGGTGCCGGCGCTGGAGGGCGCGCCGGACGACGCGCGCATCTTCTTCGAGGTGCTGGCGCGGCTCGCCCCTGTCCTCACCACCGTCCGTCGCCTCGCTCGCCATCTGCAGATGCGGCCCAGCACGCTCATGTCACGCTTCTACCGCGGGGGGCTACCCTCGCCCAAGAGCTACCTGGCCGGGATGCGCTTGCTGCACGCCGCCCATCTGCTCCAGAACCCCGGCCTCTCCGTGTCGGACGTGGCCTACCGGCTCGACTACTCTTCGCCCCAGAGCTTCGGCCGCCACCTGAGGGCCATGCTCGGCGTCACCGCTGGCGAGTTCCGGCGCCGCTTTCCCTTCGACGTGTCGCTGGAGCGCTACGTCGATCTGCTCGTCACCCCGTACCGGGAGGCCCTGCGCGCGTTTCACCCCTTCAATGCGGGGATGTGGGACCAAGGCACCCACGCCGCTCGCGCCTCCTGGGCGGGGTGATCTAGTCCGCGGCGGCACGCGCCACGGGATGCTCCGTCGCGTCGTGCTCGCGCTGCAGCACCGAGAAGCGCGCGATGCTCGTCCGCAGTCGCTCGGCGAGCTGCGCCAGCTGCTGGGAGGTCGCCGTCAGGTCTCCCATCGACGTGATCTGGGCCTGCGTGGCGTTGGCGGCGCCGTCCGCGCTCTCCGCAGACCCGCTCGAGATCGCGGCTACCTGCTGCAACGACTGCGCCAGCTCCGCGAGGCGCTGCGCCTGGCTGCGCGACACGTCCGCCGTCGCGTTGACGAGATCGCCCATCAGCTTGATCCCCTGGTGCAGCTCCTGCAGGGCACCGTCCGCCTCGGCGGCAACCGCGCCGATGTCCCGCACCTTCGCCTCCCCTGACTGCATCGCCCGCGCCGCCGCTTCGATCCCGGCCCGCAGATCGGAGACGAGCTCGGCAACCTCCCGCGCCGACCGCCCCGCCTCCCCGGCGAGCGCGCGCACCTCGTCCGCCACGACGGCGAACCCCTCACCGTGCTCCTCCGCGCGGGCGGCCTCGATCGCGGCATTGAGCGCGAGCAGGTGGGTCTGGCGGGCGATGCGGGCGATCGTCTGCGCGAACACGCCGATCCGCTCCGACATCCCCGAGAGACTGGCGACGGTCGCGGCCGTGGCGCGCACCTCCTCGCCCACCGCGCGCAGCGTCTGACTGGCGCGCGCCACGCGATCGCGGCCGCGCTCGGCGGCGGCGATGAGCCGCCCCGCGTCCGCTTGCATCAGCTCGGCCCGCACGCGCAAGGACTCGGCCTGGTCCGCCGCCTTCGCGCTCTCGCCCCGGGCCCCGTCTGCGAGCGCGCGCTGGCTCGCGAGATCGGTCGCGAGGCGCTGCGCGGTGTGCGTGACCGACTCGGACGTCGCGTGCAGCTGCTCGGCCGACGCGGCGAGCTGCTCCGCGAACGCCGCCACTTCGTCCGCTTCGCGCTGCACGGTCGAGATCGTCGCTCCGATCTCCTCGAGCATCCGGTTGAAGCTCTTCTCGAGGAAGCCCAGCTCGTCGGACTCTCCGGCCGGGGCCCGTACCGCCAGGAACCCCTGCTCCGCTTCCCCCATCACCGAGCGCGCGCCGCGGATGCGCTGAATCAGGGTCGCCGGAATCTCTTTCAGCGCCATCGCGATGAGCGCGAACAGGGTCGTCTCGAGCGCGGGCCCGGGCGACAACGCCGGCGCTCCGCCGTACCACGCGTGATGCAGCTCGACGGCGAGCAGATACGCGGGGGCCGTCATCAGGACGAGAAAGTTGCCAACCGTGCGACCTTGGTCGAA
>Ga0209158_1001568_pt1 | contig 15057 bp, 9 predicted proteins | sample GraSoiAngelo_140_FD_185897 | JGI IMG/M metagenome (GOLD analysis project Ga0209158, IMG submission 185897) | Grasslands soil microbial communities from the Angelo Coastal Reserve, California, USA - 14_0929_12_30cm (SPAdes) (version 2) | ecosystem: Environmental > Terrestrial > Soil > Grasslands ...
CGCAAGGTTCCGACCTTTTTTGTTGCCGCTGACTCGTCAATACCCCTTCCGGTACCTTGTGGAAATCCGGCGTTGGCCCTCGGGCGCGAGGATTCGGAAAATGGATGCGGAGGCGAGGCGATGCCGACTCAAGTAAAGGTGCGACTCACGCTTGCAGACACATCGCGGACAAACTGAACAACGGTGAGCCTTTGCCGCCGGATTTTAGCGGCAGAATGCAGCCGGGAGAACGGGCAGCGACGTGCCGGTTGTGCGCCGAATACCTCTACAGCCTCGCATCCAAAGTCTGAGCGAATCACCAAAAGAACATCCAAAGCAAGGCAGCAGCAATAATAAGCATGCCGAACCTGCGCATTCCTATGACACTCCGCTCAGTGACCGGGCGATGCCACCAGAACAGCCGCAAAATTTGATGGGGAAATGCCACCAATGCAATTCCCAATCCCAACCAAACCACGCCGAGAAGATTACTGCTCATAGCTCGTACTAGACCTAGGAGACTCAAAGTGCAAGACCCAAATACAGCCGCTCCACGTGGAATTCAGGGAGTCGGCTGCGCCACTAGGTCCTGGTCTGAATGGAATGGGAGCGTTTGGTGCTAGAATCCGCCGCAGCGGAGGAGCCCACCCGCTAGACCGAGAGGAGGCGCACATGCAGCACACACTCGACGCGCTCATACGGCAATTTGAGCGGGGCAGACTAACGCGACGACAATTAGTTCAGGCATTACTGGTAGTCGCTGCCTCACCTGCGCTAGGACAGGACCGTCCCGCGGGTGCATTCCGGGCCACGGGCATTGATCACGTCCAGATTACGGTCACCGATCTGAAAGCAACTCAGCAGTTTTACGAGAAGCTGTTCGGGGTGACGACCACCTCTCCCAATCCAACGCAACTGAGTCTTGGACTCGGATTGTCGGGCAATTCGATCAGCGTGCATAGTGAAAGCGGCCCAATTAAGCCGATTGACCACTTCGGGATTGCAGTCGAAGACTTTTCCACCGAAGCAGCCCTTGCGACCGTCAAGCGCGTTGTGCCGGGTATGAAAGCGGAGAAGAATGGGACATCAGTTTTTGTGACAGGGCCGGATGGTGTTCGCCTCCAGATTGTGCCTGCAAGAAAGTAGGTGCCCACCCGATGAAGCCTTTTCTTCTCATACTAGTGCTCTCGCTCCTTGTTCCAGCGATAGGGCAAGAGAATGTATTGGCGCAATCCAAGACCGACCTGGTTGGGACCTGGAAATTAGTGTCTGCCACCGAGACCACCAAGAAAGGTGAAGTTAGAGGTTTTGGTCAGAATCCTACTGGCTTCATTACCTACACGGCAGACGGCAGAGTGATGCTCATCATAACGAATGGCGGACGCAAGCCGCTGTCTACCTCCGACTACACCACGGCCCCAATTGAAGAAAGGGCGGAAGCCTTCGCCACGATGACTGCCTATGCGGGACATTACACCCTGAACGGTGACAAGGTGATTCACCACATCGAGGTGCTCGATGCCAAATGCTGTAAACACCGACCAAGTGCGTCTTATCACCAACCTGAAAGGCAACTCCTTGACCCTGCGAACAGTCCGGACAAATTGCCTATCGACCCGAACGGCGTTTACTTCGTGCTAGCCTCCAAGAACGTCATGCAGCAGTCAGTTCCCAGCCAGTTCTGTGCCTGGCACAGTTACGGCATCGCTCAAGACGGCAAGAGTGGCAGTGGTACTGCCATCAAAGTGGCATTCATCGGCGACTCCGACCAATTTCCTTCCGCCTGTCAATGGCAGAACCCTTCACCAAACAATAATCCGGCGGCAGACGCCGCGGCAAACTTCATTGCCCACGAACTGTCGGAGACGGTCACCGATCCCGAGTTTAACGCCTGGACCAACCCCGGCGTAATAGAGAATGGCGATCTCTGCCAATGGACCTTTGGCACAACCAAGTTATTGCCCAACGGCTCGTCCTACAACTTGATATTTGGCACGCGCCCGTATCTGATACAGCGAATTTGGGTGAATGCTCGCGGCGGGTACTGTGCTTTGGCGTTGGATGAGTAAGCGGTAAGGGTTGGCCATACAGGTTCCCCAGCCTGCGGGATTTCGAGACATTAATGACGTACGGCGACCGTCACCGGAGCGATGGCCGCTGCCGCAACTCCTGCCCGTTGTCGGCGCGTCACTCTGCACCGCCTCGAAAACCCGATTGCGCGAGTTTCGCCTTTATTGCAGTTCCGGCTTAAGTGAGTTCGAGACCCTCAGCGCAGTTGTTCCTCATACGTCCGCGGTCATTAAGACTGATGAAATTTGGCTTTTGCAGGAAACTCAGATTCGCGCATATAAAACCCCGCCGGGTCTTCTGGTCCTACCCTACCGTCCCCCACCCCCTTCACATTTTTGGTGTCAGTTCTGGTGTCAGTTACGTTTGCATTACGCCACTCGGAAACGCTTGTACATGCGCTTCGATAGCTGCGGACTTACCGCTTAAACAAAGGGGATTCACAGCATCGTGCGTGTCAGAGCGCGAGTGAACTCGTCTGGACAGTTACGCTGAAAACGGCTTCCCAAGCCGCGGACGTGGGTTCGATTCCCATCGCCCGCTCCAGAAAACCTGACCTGTTGATGCACTTGACCTTGCTGACTTCCCGACTCAGAATTGCCCCGTAGACTGCCATGTTTTAGACGCTGTTGCACGCGCGCAGTGAGACTTTGTTTTATTTTGGACGCAGGCGAGAAACGTGATAGACACAGGGGACCAAAGGTGTCACTGGCGCTCTCTAGCCTGATCGAGAAACGAAGTTTCTCGAGTTTCGTCACCTGATATTTGCAGGCAACGCGAACACGAAAAGCGTCGACGCGTCCGCCGGCACGTGCCCTTTCGCTTCAGGGTAAAGGTCGGTTAGGGTACGTTCAACGATCGACCCGCCTCCCGTGCTTATTGCGATATATTGGCGGCCATTAATCGAGAAGCTCACGGGCGGAGACGCAATCTTTGCGCCGGTATTGAAGGACCAAAGTTTCTCGCCGCTTTTTGCATCCAGAGCAAACGCGTAGCCCTCGAGGTCTCCGGCAAAAATCAAATCGCCTGCCGTTGCCAATAGAGATGAGGCGTTAGGGTAATTCGTCGCGAATGTCCACTTTCTTTCGCCGGTCAGAGGATCAAAGGCGCTGATATTGGGCTTCCCGCTCGTGCTCAACTGACCGGTGAACGTGCCGCCGAAGTACCGATCGCCTTCCTTCACATCCAGTTCCTCCGGCTCGAGCCGCGCGCAGATCTCAAAATTGTTGCTGTACCACAAGCCTGTGCGGGGGCTGTAGGCCGAGTGATTAAAATTGCGCGCGCCGATCGTCCCGGGGCAGAACACATAATCGCTTCCCTTAGCTGGAACCACGGGCTTCAGGGGCTTGCCATCGTTATCCAATCCTCCGGACCAGTTCAGCGTCTGCGCGTAGGGGAAGACCTTCACAAGTTTGCCTGTTTCCCGGTCGAATACATAGGCGTAGCCGCCTTTATTGGAATGGATCACCAATTTGCGGCGCTGACCGTTTTGGTCGACGTCGATCAACACCGGTTCTGCATTCGCGTCGAAATCCCACAGATCGTGCGGAATCTCCTGGAAGTGCCACCTCAGTTTTCCGGTATCGGCATCCACGGCGACCAGCGAATCGGTGTACAGATTGAGCCCTTTGCGACGATCCCCGTAAAAGTCGGATGAAGGATTGCCGATGCCCCAGTAGATCAAGTTCAGCTCCGGATCGTACGAGCCGGTAAACCAAGTCGAGCCGCCGCCAATCTTCCAGGAGTCGCCGGGCCAAGTTTCAGAACCAGGTTCGCCAGGCGCCGGTATCGTGTACCAGCGCCAAACCATCTTCCCGGTCTTTGCGTCGAAAGCCGTCAGGTAACCGCGATGAGCCACTTCTCCGCCGGTTACCCCGGTGATCACCTTATCCTTCACCAGTAGCGGCGCCGCCGTTATCCCGCAACATTGGACCGTGTCTGGCACTTGAACGTTCCAGACCTCCTTGCCTGTCTTGGCGTCTATGGCGACCATGTGATTGTCATGCGTTCCCATGTACACCATGCCGTATCCGATTGCCAGGCCGCGCGTGCCAAGGATCGGCTGCGATGCGCTTCCCTTTGAGGATCCATAGACGTAAGTCCAAAGAGGCCTGCCCGTAGCCGCCTCGATCGCGAAAACGTGATTCTGATGATTTTCGAGATAAAGGACCCCGTCCACGACAAGCGGCGCGGCCTGCAGCCCATTCTGCCCACCCGTCGGGAAGGCCCATACCGGCACGAGTTGCTTGACGTTCTCGCGCTTGATCTGATCAAGCGGGCTGTAACTCCATGCGCGGTAATTTCCGAAAAAAGTGAGCCAGTTCCGCGGCTCCTTTTCCGCCTGTTCAATGCGCTTCGCCGTAGGCTCCTGGGCGGCGAGTGAATTGGCACCCCAAAAGCCGAGGCTCAGAAGCGCTGAAAAAACGCCGACTGAACGAAGCCGAATAGCAATTCGATGTTTTCTGATCATTGCCATTTTCTCCATCGCTTGGTTGGGGCAGTGGTCGCGCCGACGACAAAGTTGACCTTGTGCGGTTTTGCGGCGGTCTTGTTAGTCGACATTTCCGATTTGACCGCGCAAAACTGACGACATCCTACACCAGCTATAGGGTGCTTGCTTATGATTCAGTGCAACCGCTCGCGCACTCCTGCCTTCGTCGCCGAGAGACGCCATAGAGCGCAGAGAAATTCGCACGTACTAAGGACGTTCGGAGATAGAGTCTCAGGACGTGCTAGCCCTTCGGGGCCGGATGGCAGGTACAATCCATTCGGCCTCTGCTTCCCGGTGTTGCACACGCAGCGCATAACTACCGCGACCGGTCTCACAAAAGAATAGCGCCGCGACTTTTTCTCCTACCGTTCTCGATCAAAAATGGAATTCCGATGTGGCTCAGTTGGTGTAACCTAAGGAGCCTGCCAGGCTGCGAGACATGGAAACGTTTTTCTTGCCCCCGGACATCGGCCGCAAGCTACGACCCTATTTTTTCTCATTCCTGACTTTCCTCTTGGCGTTGATCCTGCGCGAAGCCCTCACGCCCATTGTCGGCATGTCGTTGCCTCATGCGACTTTCATGGTCGCTATAGCCTTTTCCGCGTGGTTCTTTGGCCTCGGCCCTGGCCTGTTCACCATGATTGCGGGGTTGCCTGCGGCCGATTATTTTTTCACGCCACCCATTCACACGTGGAGCGCCTTCACTCCCGTCGAACTTCCCTCCACCTTCACTTACTTAGTGGCTTCCTGTGCGCTCATCGCCATGGGAGTGGCCAACCGCCGGCGTGCGGCGGAACTCGAGGAAAAAAATGCGCGCCTTCGCGAGCTCTCCGCACACCTGCTGCGCAGTCAAGATGAGGAGCGCCGCCGAATTGCCCGCGAATTACACGACAGTGTAGGCCAATATCTCGCTGCGATATGCATGACCCTCGGCCGCATGATCAATGATGCCAAAGACTTGCCTGCCGCTATGGTTGAACTTCTGGAAGAAGCTGTCGAGATCAGCAGGGCATGCGCATCAGAGGTGAGAACGATCTCCCACTTGCTTCATCCGCCCCTGCTCGAAGAAATGGGATTATCATCCGCCGTACGCTCCTATGCGGAAGGCTTTGCCACGCGAAGCGCCATTCAAGTGCAACTGGACGTTCCGAACGATCTGCATCGTTTCGGGACCAATATTGAGCTGGCTCTTTTCAGAGTGTTGCAAGAGTCGCTTACCAACGTGCATCGCCACTCCGGGAGCAAAATAGCACGAGTGACGATCGGCGCCGATGCACATCAAGTGTGGCTAGAGGTGCGTGATCGCGGCAAAGGTATTCCTCAAAAAGAGGGCCGTCCGGCCTTTCGCCCGGGCGTCGGGACCAGCGGAATGCAGGAGCGAATCAAGGAACTCGCGGGCACGCTGGAGTTCAGTTCCGATCAAACTGGAACGTTAGTAAAAGCGGTCATCCCATTGCCAGCCGGACCTCGCAGCGCGAATACCGAGCCGACCGTCGCACAACGCCGCGTTAGCTGAGGAACCACGAGTTGGAACAGCGGCCTCAAGGACCCTTGCACACAAAAAAAGAGGGGCGTCCTAAGACGCCCCTTCGCGCTTGACAACTGCTGAGGGAAGTATGAGAAGTATGAGAAGTATGAGAAGTATGATTGTTTCATAATATAGCATTCCAGAACCGCCATGTCTTTGACGAAGGACAAACTTCCCTTGCGCAAAACTTCCTTTCCATCCTTACAGCTTTTCCTGGAATTCGGTCGACTCGATTTGATATAGTCGCGGCACCCAAGTCCCTGCCCACACCCCTGTAACCGCGCGGAGGCTATTCGTATGTGGGAAGACAGCTGTTATTTTTGGGTGGTGCTCTACAAAAACCACTGGTTTCATGCTCGGAAGAATTTGCTTTTCAGACACAAAATCCTGCTTGCCGAGACAGACGCCGTCACCTCTGGCCCTCCTATCGATTACAGCTTCAAGGTGCGATGTGATGAGTGCGGGAAGGAATATGCCTATAAACCCTCAGAAGTGCTGAGAGTCGAACACGACCCGCCTGAGTCATTCACTCCACATCCGCTATTTAGGAACGAAGACACTGGCCCCCATCCAGATGCCGTGGATCGGTCTCCAGACGACACAAGACACCGGAGGTTGCTAAACTTGGCTCAAATCATCGTCTGGCGCACTGTAGCTCGAAGTCGTTCGTTATTCGGGAAACGAGTTGCTCGATGAGCTGCCATACACGTTTCAACAGACCCTGACGCCCTTCGGCTCCGAAATCGACGACGTTTTCTCGGCTTCACCGAAACGCAGTGGTAATTGAGCGCTCCCACCCGCTATATCAGTAGGTTCTTCCGAACAGAGGTTCGGGCCTCTTTGAGCTAGGGTTTTCCGACAAAAGCAACAGCCGTCTTGCTCGCATAAATATCGCCCGGTTTCCTCGGGAGCCTTCATCCCCATTATCAGACTTGCCGCAGAATCCAATATCAATTCGCTCGACCGAAGGGCGGATAGCCGGAAAGGCCTACTTCCGCCTCGCACTGTTTCTAACTTTAACGTGTGCTGGTGGTCACGGGAAACAATGCGAACGTCCAGATCGAACCCCCGGCCGGTACTTTCGCCGCCCCGAAGCGGGTGGCGAGCGCGCCGCCGAGTCCTGACGCAACGCTCACGTATTGGCGTCCGTTGTGGGTGTAGGTGATCGCCGTCGAATTCACGCTCGAGCCGGTCTTGAATTGCCAAAGTGTTTTACCCGTGTCCTGGTCGAGCGCAAGGAACTCCCCCGTCATTTTCCCGGTGAAGATAAGCCCGCCGCCCGTCGCCAACATGCCGGCTGAACTTGGCAGCTCGGTCAACGGAATCTCCCATTTCTTTTCGCCCGTCACCGGATTGATCGCCAGGAAGTGGCCGAAAACGTCGCCTGGCTTCATTTTCGGTTCTTTAGCGACGATACCGGTCGAAGTCTTACCGATTTCTTGTGGCTTCTTGGGCGGCGGCGCGAGCTTCTGTATCCGTGGCACCTGCCATGTGCTCGCGTAGATGATTCCGGTCTCCGGATTGAGCGCGATGGGCACGGCATTCGTGCCGCGCGACGGCCAGATCTCGACTTCTTCACCTGCGCGAAAACGATTCTGTACGTCAGTCAACACCGGCCGGCCGGTTTGAAGGTCGATCTGCGATGCCCAATTCACTTTGACGTACGGGTGCCCGGCGATCAGTTTGCAGTTCGTGCGGTCCAGCACGTACATGAAGCCGTTTTTGTTGGCCTGAATCATTACCTTCCGGCGCTGTCCGCCGATCTCCATGTCGGCAAGCACCTGCTCGTCGGTGCCGTCCACGTCGTAAATGTCATTGGGCGTGTATTGAAAATAACAAGCGATCTCGCCTGTTTTCGGCCGGATCGCCAGCACACTGGACGTGTACAGGCTATCCATACCCTCGCGTGGTTTCGGATCGTACGGTTCCGCATTGCCGGTACCCCAGTAGACGAGATCGAGTTCGGGATCATACGAACCGGAGCGCCACGTCGGCCCTCCGCCGTACTTCCAGGCGTCGCTGTTTTTGGGCCATGTCTCGGAACCGGGTTCGCCGGGCGCTGGGATGGTGTACCTGCGCCACAATTTCTTTCCGGTGTCCGGGTCCCAGCCGTCCAGGAAACCGCGCGTGGTGGATTCTCCACCGGAGACTCCGGAAATCAACACGCCGTTGGCAATGATCGGTCCCCCGGTGGCGTAGTAGCCTTCTTTCCAGTCGGCGAATCTCTGGTTCCACAGTTCTTTGCCGGTCTTCATGTCGAGCGCGAGTACATGATTATCGATGGTCACGCGAAAGAGCTTGCCGTTATAAATCGTCGCCGTGCCTCTATTGAAGGCCACATGCTTGATTCCTGGTTCAATTTTCACGGGCGTGCGCCAGATTTGCCGGCCGGTTTCCACATCAATGGCAAAACTCCACTTGCCGTTGATCACGTACATCACACCGTTGTAAATCGTCGGCGCCGCCAGCTCGCCCAGTTCATTCATGGTGCTTACGTTCCAGATGGGCACTAGGCGCTCGATATTCGATTTATTGATTTGGTTCAGCGGGCTGTAGCTCTTTCGGTCGTAGCCCATGCTTTGGGTGAGGACGTTTTCGGTGTCCTTGCCGTCGTTGTTGAGCTCTTGCGTCGTTTGGCTCAGCACCGGCGCGGCCCAGAACCCAAGTAGCGCCACACACAGCAGAATCTTTTTCATAACCTGCCTCCGGCTTAGCGGCTGAATCCGTCCACCGGGATAGTACGCGCTCGAGCCGTTCCTTGGCAAACCATTCGCGTGCGGGTCTCCTAAGGAAGGCTCCGCTCTCTGCCGCTTGAAGCAGCAGCCTGTCAGGACGTAGAATCGCCGGCAAGCTCGCGGAGGAACTCCTATGAAATACGCATTGTCGATTGCCATATGGCTGCTGGCCATGAGCCAGGTACAGCCGTCTTTCGCTCAAGCAAGCCCCGCCGATCTCGTCAAGCAAGCCATTGCGGCCGAGGGCGGTGCCGCCGCGCTACGCGGGTTGAGCGGCCTTGCCGTCAAAGGTGACGCCAAATTTTGGGAGCCAGGACAGTCGTTTGCGGCCGGCGGCGAAGCGCGTTTCCTTGGCGACGCCACCTTCGCCATTACCTGGGATCTTGCCAAAGGAATGGCGCGCACCGAGTGGGATCGCGATCAGAAATATCCGCCCCCGCCGGTCAAGGTGAAATATACCGAGACCTTGCTGCCCACTCTTGGCTATGTGACAGACAGCAATGGCACCCAGCCGATGTCCGGAATTCGCGTTGCGGCGCAGTTGCGGGAGCTCGAACGGTCCTCGCCCGGGCTGTTGCTAAAGGCGATGGATCATCCCGACACCGTCCGCGCCGCGGACTCGCAGCGGCTCGGCAAGGAATCATTGCCTGCGCTCTCGCTTACGGACGCAGGAACGAACTTCACCATCCTGTTCGATCCCGCGACACATCTGCCCGCTGCCATCCGTACGCGCGATGACGACAACATTAACGGCGATTCAAATTATGATCTCGTGCTTTCCGGATGGACATCCGTCGGTGGCGCGAAGGTCGCCCAATCGCTCTCTTATCAGGTCAACGGCGTTGAGGTGGCCAAACTCACCTATCGGACGGTCACTGCGAATCCCAAGATCGCGGCGGACACCTTTGCCGTTCTTGCCGCCGTGAAAGCGGCTGCCCATCCTCCGGCCACAAGCGTGCCGTATCAATGGGTGATGCGCCGGCTGTTCCTCACGCGCTTCCTCGATAGTGACGCGGTCATTTACCCTGCCGGCGGCGGTCTGAAACTGGTCGAGCTGGCGCCCAACGTGCAACACGTCGAGGGCGGGACGGCCAACAACCTGATCGTCGCCATGAAGGACTATCTCGTCGTCTTTGACGCCCCGTATGGGGAGCTGCAGTCTCACTGGACCATCGACGCGGCGAAAAAGAAATATCCCGGCAAGCCCATCAAGTACCTTGTTCTCACGCATCACCACATGGATCACACCGGCGGGATGCGCACCTATGTGGCGGAAGGCGCCACGGTCATCGTTCCCACTCCGGACAAAGCCTATTTCGAAAACGATGTCAAGGCGCCGCGCACCCTGGTTCCCGACGATCTGCAAAACAAGCCGCGGCCGGTGACGATCATGGAGGTCAAGGACCAGATGTCGCTGAAGGACGACACGGATGAGATCCGTCTCTTCAACATTTCCAATCCACACGTTCAAGGCATGTTGATCGGCTACGTAGTCAAGAGCAACGTCGCCTATGTCACCGATCTCGTGTCGCCGCGTGGCCCCATCGACCGTTCGGACATGACCATTGCGGCCGGCGACGCCCTGCGGAAATATCGCATCAGCGGCGCCACCATCGCCGGTGGCCATGGCACCACCGTCAAACAAACCGAGGCCGCCGTCGCTTTGGCTGCTGCGAATTAAGAGCCACGCGGCATTTTGGCCCGCGCCTGCGCTGAAACGAGCGCGGCCCGCCCGTATGCCTGACGCGTCCACGTAGCGCCGCCACGCAGCCTGACGGAAGCCCCACTGCTGGGCCCTCGCCCGGCATTCACAGCGCAACCCTCGTTACGCCATTGTTTTTATGGTTAGGGCGCCTGCGGCTCGATATGGATGATTGTGCCGCCGTGTTGGTCTCCGAGCCAGAGGCTGGAGAGAGCTCCGGATTTCTGCACTTCCACGTGGCGAACGTTCGTTTCGTGTGGGAGGAGATACTCGGTGAATTCACCGGTCTGGCTATTCAGCCGCAGAGCAATATCATTGTCCATACCGGCCCCCCAGGCATACGTCTTGTCATCGAACTGCACGTCATAAGGACGCGTCCACTGCGTGGGAGCCTTCCACTCTGTGATCTTTTGCGTCTTCGGATCGAACATCGCCAAGCCGTTGCCGTTGAACTCACCGCACCACAAACGGTCCTGGGAGTCGATGTGGCCTCGCCGGCAACCCGCGCCTTTCGTCGGCAAGTCATACCACACGGTTTTCAGGGTCTTGCCGTCCGTCATCCAAATCTTGTCGTTGGTAAAGCTCATGCCGTACATATCGTTTTTCGAGTTAGCGACGACGTCGTAGGCGCGAGCGGAGGGGCTGCCCGGCGGATAGGTAACGTGAGTCCACGTATTGGTCGCCAAGTCCACGTGCCAGGTCCCGCCCGACTCGTCGGTGCCGTCGGCGACATTGACCCATATCTTGCCATCCACCTGCTGGTACGAGGGGTCGATCATCGTAAGATGGCCATCTCCAATATCTGAATCCGCTATTGGAGGCTTGAAAGTCTCCATTTTTTCTGTCTTGGGATCGAACCTAACGATCTGCATCTGCGACATGTTGCCGAAGTAAACCCGCCCTTCCTTGTCAAAAGCGATCTGGAGACCGCCCTGAGCCAACGGGCCGACCCGGTTCAGCGGAACGGGATACTCCACCACTTTGCCGGTCTTCGGATCGAGCTTCCCAAGAAACTGAGAATCAAAATCCGAATACCAAACGTTCCCTTGCGCGTCGAGCGCCGCATCATGCGGCGCCGCATCCGCTCGCGGCAGGTCGTACGTCGTGTAAATCACTTCCGTTGCCTTACCTTTGGGTCGCGGCATCGTCTTCAACGGAAATTCAAAGGTGTCCACCGAACTCAAGTTTACGGTGCTGAAATATTTGGCGGCGGCGATCTGCCTTTCCGTCGGCGCGGTTGCGGGCCTGGGAGGTCGAGTCCAGGGATGCAACGGCGAAGAGTTGTTCGTGTGCATGGCCATCCGCTGCACCACCGGCGCCAGCTCTTCCGCACTGTAACGAGAAAACAGTACACGCTGCAGCGTGTGGCAATTCACGCAACCTCCGAGGGCCATCTTCTCTTCGTGGGATCCTGGGACGCTCGTGAGCAACTCACCGTTGGAGAGCTGATTGGCGAGCTTCGAGGTGCTGGTTACCTTGGTGAGTTGTAAATCCAGCTGCGTGGGCTGCTCTGTCACATCCACGGAGGTATTCGGCAACTCATATCCTGCTGCCCGGACCTTGATCATGTATTTGCCTGGTTCCATTCTGTCGCGCGCGAAGGTGTACTGACCCTGCGCGTCACTCGCCACCCAAGTGGTGATCGTGGAGCCCGCCTTCTTCGCACCGACGATCACACCCTCCATCGCGCCTTCTGCCTGTGACGTCACCTTACCCGTCAGCGCGGAATGCGCTGACGGAGACGGAGTCTCCGCCATCACAAAACCGACCAAGGCCATGCCCAGTAGGGCCGTTGCCACGAGGGTCCCTGCAACAAGCTTCGCCCTGCTCATAAAATCTCCTTTGATTTCAACCGAGCCTCTTTGACCCCGAAAACTAGAGACCAACGCTCACGGGTGTCTCTCGCTCTCACGCCAGCGTACGTCCGCGTTATGGCGCCTGTCAACGATGAGACACATGCTCACGGAGTCTTAAGCTTGTATGTGAGCGGATCGTTTTGTTGATCCCGCCCGGGCGGGTGGCGACCCGATCACCGAGGCGGGACAGGTTCATGTTGATCCATCCGGTCCCTTACTTGCTCCCCGGATTAGAAGATCAGCTTCAAGCCCAACTGGATGTCACGATTGCTTCCCGATCCGAGCACGGGGTTGCCAGATCCTTGATCGGGCGTCGAATCCTGCGCGTGGGGAGAAATTGTTATGATCTCCGTTGTAAGGAGAAGAGATCCCATTGCCCACCTGCACAAAGCCTTGAGTGGAGTTCGGATCGAAGATGCCGATTCGGTTGTTTTTCTCTTTGATTACGGTGGCGAGCTCATATCGTAAGCCCAGGTTCACAGTGATTCTCGGGGTCACACGGTAGTCGTCCTCCAGGAAGAAACCGTAGTGTTGGGTGCTCACATCTCGCACGGGATCCCCCACGAAAATGTTAGAACCTGAGCCTGCGATGCCCTCGAGGAAATTCTCAAGGGCGATGCCGGTGCCGTTGCTGTCCTTGAACTTGACGAGGCCTTTGGCGTTGCTCGTTGCGCCCGCCGAGGACTGAATGTAGCTTATCTCGCCCCAGGATTTGGTGAGCACCGGCGGCGCCGGCCTTTTCTAACTGCCAACTGAGATGCGGGATCCTCGCAGCATCGGGCGGCCCTGCCGTTCTCAACGTCCTCGGCACTCTCAGTTCGATGGTGAAGACCGCAAAAGATTACCACGGCCGAGTTGGCCCTGCCGGCAGAAACTGTCCCTAAACAAACTCGATTCTTCATAGCTTGCGAAACGCTGGACGTGGGTTCGATTCCCATCGCCCGCTCCACCGATCATCGAAACAAAATCATTTATCCGGCCAGTGGCTTCTTTCATAATCCCTTAGCTCTCGGGGATGTGGAATAGGCGCGTATGTCGACGCACGAAATAACGAGCGGTGCTGCCTTCGACGTCGGGATCAACGACCGCTTGCCATCGGAACAGCTGCTTGTGCTCGGGCTGCAGCATGTCTTGGGGATGACCGGAATGTTTGTGTTTCCGGGTCTGCTGGGCCGCTCGTTCAATCTGCCGGCGGAGCGCATTGCTTATCTCTATGGCATGAGCTTTGTCGTTTGCGGCTTCATCACCGTTTTTCAATCCGTGTGGTTGCTTCGCCTTCCTGTAGTGCAGGGGGCCTATGCCGGCAACTTTGCCGCGCTGCTGGCCGTCGGCCATATTCAAAGCGGAGGCCTGGGCGCCGCCTACGGATCGTTTTTCGTCGCTTCTTTGATCTGGTGCTTGTTGAGCGTGCCCATGCGCCGACTGAGCTTCATTGGCTTGTTCGCTCGTTTTCTGCGGGCTCCGATCATTTCGGGCATCATCGTCATGCTTACGATTATCCAAGTGGCGGAGGTAGCACTGCCCAATTGGATCGGCGCACCTTCGAGTCCCGGTTTCCCGCTGGTCAATATCCTCGCCGGAGCGCTTGCCGTCGCCGTGCTGGTCGGCGCCACCGTGTGGGGTGGAAGGTATTTGCGGCGCGGCGCGATCTTGATCGGCCTTGCGACCGGCACCGCGTGCTATGCGACTCTGCGGCCGATTTCCATCAGTTCGGTCGCCGGCGCGCCGTTACTCGTCGCCCCACAATGGTTTCCTTTCGGCTTTTCTGTGCGGCCCGAATTGGTCATCGTCTTCTTGTTAGTGTTGATTCCGGCAGGCATGGGCTCGATGGCGATGTACGAGATGGTGGGCCGCTGGGGGAATGAGAAGCTGCCCGCCGAACGCATGTCGCAGGGTATTTTTGCCGTGGCCATCGGATCGGTGCTGGCCGGGATTGTTGGCGGGTTCAGCACGATCGTTTATCCCGACAATATGGGTATGTTGCGCACGACACGCGTGGGCTCGCGTTATGCCACACTCGTGGCGGGCCTAATCCTCATCGCGCTGGGTGGCTGCATCAAGTTTGACATGTTGCTGGTGCTGGTGCCGCAACCCGTTGTCTCGGCCGCTGCTACGCTGCTCTTCGGCATCGTCTTCATGCACGGAGTGCAAATGCTCTCGAAAGTCGACTGGGACGACCGGCAGCTCGCGGCCGCAGGCCTTGCTGTTCTGGTGGGTTTAGGCGGACTCTTTGTTTCGCCGGAGGTCCTTCAAACGATGCCGCTCGTGGCCAAGCTGTTCGTGCAGCAGCCGGTCATTTCCGGCGGGCTCACGCTGGTCATTTTGCATTCTCTGCTGTGCCCGTCAACTTCGGCGCCCGAAAGGGCGCAGGCCTGACGGCCAAGGCCCGATGACAAACAATCGACCTCTGCAGTCGACATCCGCGACTCACTCACATTTGGGGACGCGAGATCTCTGATCCTGAATCTCGCGCAGGTGCTGGCGCAGCCGCTCGAGCACCTCTTCCCTCCTCGAGTTATGCGTTTCTCGCACCAGTTCGTTCAGCGCAAAGTGCACCACATCGCGATGGTGCAATTCCTCAGGGGCGACGTCATTGCTGAATTCGAGCCAAAGGCTGTGAAGAAGGTCGATTTCCTTGGCCGTAAGATGCGGCGCATGCGGCCCCAGGTAGAAGACATGTTCTTGGCCGTTCGGAGAGT
>Ga0209158_1001569_pt1 | contig 15056 bp, 12 predicted proteins | sample GraSoiAngelo_140_FD_185897 | JGI IMG/M metagenome (GOLD analysis project Ga0209158, IMG submission 185897) | Grasslands soil microbial communities from the Angelo Coastal Reserve, California, USA - 14_0929_12_30cm (SPAdes) (version 2) | ecosystem: Environmental > Terrestrial > Soil > Grasslands ...
GTCGTGCTGACGCGGTTCCCCGACGGTATCGCGGGCAAGTCGTTCTTCCAGAAGGACGCGCCGGGGTACATCCCCGACTGGATGCGCACCGAGCGGATGTGGAGCGAGGACGCGCAGCGCGAGATCGACTACTTCGTGTGCGACGACGAAGCGGCCCTCCTCTACCTCGCCAACATGGCGACGATCCCGCTGCACGTGTGGGCGAGTCGGGTGGGCTCGCTGGAGCGGCCCGACTGGTGCGTCCTGGATCTCGATCCCAAGGAGGCGCCGTTCGAGCACGTCGTCACGGTCGCGCGCGCCGCCCACCGCTTGTGTGAGGACATCGCGCTGCCGTCGTTCATCAAGACCAGCGGCTCGACTGGCCTGCACGTGCTGCTGCCGCTCGCGCGCCAGCTCACCTACGAGCAGTGCCGCACGCTGGCGGGGCTCTTGGCGCGCGTCGTGGCGGCCGAGTTGCCGGAGATCTCGACGATCACGCGCCCGGTGGGGAAGCGCGGCGGCAAGGTGTACATCGATTACGTCCAGAACGGCCACGGGCGGCTGCTCGTCGCGCCGTTCAGCGTGCGGCCGCTGCCAGGGGCGCCGGTGTCGATGCCGCTCAAGTGGAGTGAGGTGACGGCGAAGCTCGACATGCGGGCGTTTACGATCAAGACCGCGGTGGCGCGGATGAAGCGGCTTAAGGAGGATCCGCTGCTCCCGTTGCTCACGCAGCAGCCGGACTTGGCGGGGGCTATCGCACGGCTGGAGCGGCGGGTCGCGGGCTGATCGGCCCTTACCAGTTGGTCGTGCTGCTCAGAAGCGGCCGCTTTGCATCCGTCGAGGAGGTGACGGTGGTGTCGCCCCGGGCGCCGATGCTATAGACGTGCCCGCCGCTGAGTGACACGCTGGTCACGTTGAACTTGTTCGTCGTCGCGCCGGTGAAGCGTCCGCCCAGGTCGTACACCCCGGGCGTGATCGTTGCGAACGCCCCCGCGCCCTTGTATGCCACCGCGGTGCCGACCGCCACCCAGTGGGCGGTCACCGTGTCGCCGCTCAGCCGCGCGTACAGCGTCAGCGGATTTGCGTTGGGGCTCGCGTGCACGAGGCGCACGGTGGCGAGGGTGTAATCCACCGGCGCGGGGATCGGATCCTCCACGATGAAGGCGTCCGCCTTCTTGGCCGTGGTATTGTAGAAACCAGTCAGGTAGAAGGAGTAGAACTTCGCGTCGGCGATCGTCGTGCGGAACGTGTCGATGGGGAGGTCCTTGTCGATCGTCGCCGCGATCCGTCCCGTCAGCGAGTACGCTCCCGGCTCGAGGGCCGAATACAGCCCGCCGTTCCCCACGGCGCCGTACGCCACGCCGGTGGTGGCTTCGGTCCCGGTGGCGGAGGAGACGGCCGTCATCTTCGTCTCATTGGCGTAGAAATTGACCTGGGGGTCGTTCACGCCGTAGTTGAAGAACATGAGGCGCGCCGAGGGAACGGGCGCGAGGGGCAGCTGCTGGACCGCGTTTTTGTCGCAGGCCGCGAGGCCGGCGGTGCAGACCAGCGCCGCGATCGCAAGAGGTCGGTTCATAGTCCGCGTCATGGTTCGGTGATCCACAACAGCTTGGTGTGATAGTTGGCGGCCAGGGCCCCGATGGCGGCGAGGCCGGCCTGGTTCCAGACGTACTCCGAGTTGTACCGCGGCCGGATGCGCTGCACCACGAGGCCGCCGTTGTCGGGGTAGAGGTTCGCCGGCAGCGGCGGCGCGAACCCGCGGAACACCTGGAGCCCGCTCACCGGGTCCGTATAGTGGTAGCGGCGCATGTCCATCCAGATCTCGTTGTGCCCCCAGCCCCACAGCGCGATGTATTTCTGGGACATGACGTGCGACAACGTCAGGGGGCTGGTGGTCGGGACGATGTTCGTGTCCGCGAGGAAGCTGTCCCGCGCCGCGGCCGAGATTTGCGTGGGGCTCTGGTTGTCATCCAGGTTGCGCGCGTTCACGAACGCGAAGTGGGCGATGATGCCGTTCTTGTACGCGGTTAACGCGGTCGTCTGATCCCCCAGCTTCAAGGCGGCTTCCGCCTTGATGAACTGCAGCTCCGCGTAGGTCATCAGGGGGATCTTCGCCCGGTCGGCAAAGAGATACCGGCCCGGCTGGTTGAGCCCGCCCGTTCCCCGATAGCCGAAGAAGTTGTTGGGCTGCTGCATCGTGTCGGTGATCGCTCCAAAGCCCACGTTGTTCGGATCGAGGCCGCGGTATTGCCCGTCGAGGGCGGGCGACAGCATGCGACTCATCCGCGGGTCGACCACCCCGCCGAACTGCGTGCCGTTCATCAGGCCCAGGACGAACAGGGTCTGCCGGTACGGCGTGATGTTGTTTCTGCTGCGGCCCCAGAAGTTGTAGTCGGCGAAATCCAGGCTGGTGGCCGGATAGGCGAGCTGGGCGTCGTCGGCATTGCCGGTAAACGAGGAATCGACGGCGGCCATCACCGCCGCGCGATCGTACACGGTCTTGTTACTGAAGTGGTTCAGCATCAAGGCCTTCATCCCCCACGCCAGCCGGAGCCACTTCACCCGGTCTCCGCCGTAGATATGGTCCCCCTGGGCGAGATAGGTCTTGTCGACGGCACCGTCGGTGCGCCGCAGCAGCACGATCGCACTGTCCAGGAGGCGCGCCACCTCCTGATAGGCGTAGTCCTGGGTGTCGTAGTCGAAGGAGGTGCGCGTCGGATCGAAGGCTTCCTTGATGATGATCTCGCCGTGGAGATCGGTCAGCACCTGCCAGCCCCACGCCTTGAGGATGAGCCCGACGCCCAGGAGGTCCCAGCGCTGCTCGGCCGTGGCCTTGGCGTTCATGTCGATCAGGTTCTGCCCCAGCGACCAGTAGACGTCCCGCCACTGCTGGGCGCCGTTGTCGCTCGCGGGATCGTAGCCCATCCGGTCCCACGTGCTGCGAATCGTCCCCACGAGCATCCACTCCTGCGCGTACCGGCCCACGAAGCGGCCGTCGAACTGCGGGGAGGTCACCATCCAGTGCAGCATCGGTGGCAGGTAGAGAATCGCCGACACGGATTGCGGCCCGTTGGGATTGGTGTTGACGTCCAACCAGTTGTTGCAGCCGCCGGAGAACATCACCACGCCCGCCAGCAGCGCCGCGCGTTTCGTGTTCATGGTCAGAACCCCATCCGGATGCCGAAATTGAAGCCGCGCGGCATGGGGAAGTTGCCGAAGTCGATCCCCACGCCGCCCGATCCGCCCACCGCGGCGGTGTTGCCGTTGACGATCGGATCGAGCCCCGTGTAGTTGGTGACCAGGAACAGATCGGTGCCCTTGACGAACACGCTGGCGCTGCGGGAGCCCAGGAACCCGTTCGGCAGCTCGTAGCTCAGCTGCACGTCCCGGAGCCGCACCCAGTTGATGTCCCGCTCGATGAATAGCTCTTCGCTCATGTTCGTGTAGTAAGACGGGTTCGCGCTCGGGACCATGACGATGTTGTTGACCGTCGGATTGGCGCTGTTCTCCTTCCCGTCGCGCAACACGCCGTCGATGATCCGCGGCTGGTTGCGATCGAGGGTCTGCATGCTGAGGCCGTGCGTCGTGAGGAAGTGATCAGTCGCATCGAAGACGTCCCCGCCTTTGCGGATGTCCACCAGGAAATCCATGGTGAAGCGCTTGTACCGGAAGGTGTTCGTGAGGCCGATCGTAAAGTCCGGCTGGCGGTCGTATCCCGGCGTCGTCCCGCAGGCCGCGTCGATGAACGAAGACGCCCGGATCGGCAGGCCGGACGTCGGATCGATCAGCAGCTTGCAGTCCTTGTTGCGGAGATAGAACAGGCCGGTGAGCGACATGGTAGAAAGGCCCGGCATGGTCCCGTTACGGACGTTCCCGTAGAGCCAGGTATCCGAGACGTACGATTCCGGGATGTTGCGGGGCAGGCCCGTCACGATCTGTCCCGCGCTCGTCCAGTTCGCCACCACATCCCAGGAGAAGGTCGGCTTCAAGACCGGGGTGGCGCGCACCGTGAGCTCGAGGCCCCGGCTCCGCGTCGAGGCGCCGTTCAGGTTGAAGAGAATGAACCCCGTCCCGTAGCTGCCGCGGACGTTTTCGACGATCTGGTCCTGGGTGACCTTGTGATAAACGGTCCCGTCGAGCCCGAGCCGGTTGTTGAAGAAGCCCACTTCCGCGCCGATCTCCCAGGACTTGGCGAACTCGGGCTTCAGCGCCAGGTTCGGTCCCCAGAAGCCGTAGCCGTACCCGCCGAACGCCGTCGTCTTGGCTTCGAGCGCGGGCCGGTAGGCGTATGGCCGCGCGTCCTTGCCGACCTCCGCATAGGCCGCCCGGACCTTCCCCGTCATGAACCGGCCCACGGACGGGAACGCGTCCGAGAAGACGAAGCTCGTCGACACGGAGGGATAGAAGAACGAGTGGGCCGCCGGCGGCATCGTCGAGGTCCAGTCGTTGCGGCCGGTGACGGTGAGGTACAGGAAGTCCCGGTAATTGATCCGGCCCATGCCGAAGAGGCTGACGAGGCGGCGCTGCTCGATCGTCGTCCGGCTCGTCCGCTTCGTCGGGTCCGTGTTGTTCATGGACACGAAGTTCGGATCCAGAAAATTGCCCCCGGCCGCGGCATCGGTCGTCGCTTTGTGGTCGGAGAAATAGTGACCCACCAGGCCGCTGATCGAGATGGTGCGGGAAATGGGGTGACTGTTGAAGGTCAGCACGGTCTGGGCGTCGAGGTTGCGGGTAAAGAGGTCCGCCAGGTCGAGGTACCCGTTGAAGGTGGCGCCGGCCGCGCTCTGGGGATCGCGATTGATGAGGTTCTGGTTCGTGTAGGTATCGGTCCCAAGGTTGGTCTTAAGGCTCCCCCACGAGAACGGCGTGGCGAGGAGGCCGACGTTGACCATCACGCGGTTGGTCTTGGCGTTGATCTTGTTCTTGATGACGTTGAAGTACGGATTATCCACCTCGTTGGCCGCCGTCAGCCCGGTCAGCCGGCGCCGCAGGCCGGACGGCGTGAGGTAAACCTTCGCGTTGTCGGTTTGCGGCCACTGCATCAGGTCGATGAGCGGACCGAGGGTCCCCTTGTACACCTGATCGTTGTTGTCGTAGGTGTAGGACATCGAGATGTCGCTGTTCAGCCAGCGGGCGATCTGGGCCTGGGACGCCGCGGTCACGTTGACCCGACCGTAGCCCGAGTTGGGAACGACGCCATTCTGCTTGTCGACGGCCGCCCCCAGCCGGTAGTTGACGCGGTTGTCGGCCGACGCGCCGCTGAAGGCCAGGGTTTGGTTGACCGTCGCCCCCGTCCGGAGAAAGCCGGCGGTGTTGTCGTAGAACACGGTCCCGGTGGGGTACGGTGGGCCGAAGTAGTCGAAGGAGCCGAGCACCCCGGCGGTGACTGTCGTCGGGCCGTACACGCGCTGCAGCTGCGGCCGCGCCCTCGTCGCTTCCATCCGGAAACTGCTGCTGTACTGCACGCCGCCGCCGGCGCGGCCCCGCTTGGTCGTGATCACGATGGCGCCGTTGGCCGCATCGATGCCGTACAGCGCCGCCGCTTCCGGTCCCTTCAGCACGGTGAGGGTGCCGATGTCGTCGGGATTGAGATCGGCGGCCCGGTTGGTGAAGTCGACGCCGCGGTTCGAGAACGCCGTGGTCGAATTCGCATCGGACGCGAGCACGCCCGTGTTGAGCGTGCGGTTGTCCATCGGCAGGCCGTCCACGATGATCAGCGGTTGGTTGCTGCCGCTGATCGAGCTGACCCCGCGGATCGTGATCGACGACGACGCGCCCGGCACACCCGACGTGCTCGTGACGTCCACGCCGGCGATGCGCCCCTGCAGCGCGTTGACGAAGTTCTCGCGCTGCGTTTGTGCGATTTCGCCGCCCTGGAGTGTCTGCTGCGAGGCGCCCTGGGCCCGCCGCTCGGCGGTCGCGCCCAGCGCCGTGACCTCCACGGCATCGAGGCTCAACGCGACCTGGCGCAGCGCCACGTTGATGACGTCCTCCGCGCCGACGGTGCGTTCGACCAGCCCCGTCCCGATGAACCGGTACTGCAGTACCTGGCCGACCTCGGCGCGGATCGCATAGTCTCCGGCGTTGTTGCTGTAGGTGCCGGTGCCGGTCCCTTTGATCACGATCGAGGCGCCGGCCAGGGGCAGGCCTTGCTCGTTCGTGATCTTACCGGTCACCGTCTTTTGTTGGGCGACAGCTCGAGCAGCAAGAAGGGACATTCCCATCAACAGCGTGAGGACTCGTGTGTTCATAGGGAGGTGGACGCGTTGTGGTGGACAGTGAGTCAAGCGCCGGCGGCCCGCGCGAATGGTAGGGGGCTGATGCTACCGCCGAATCGCGAAGGCCGCCAGGTAGCCGCCCGGCAGCGCGGGCGGTAGAATCTGCCGCCATGACGCCCTCACGCCTCGCGGCCTCGTGCGCCGCCATACTCCTCCTCGCCGGCTCTCTCGCCGCCCAGCGGCCTACCCCCGCCCGCGCGCGGCCCGCCGCGGCCCGGCCCGACACCGCGCGCCGCGACACGGCCGCGGTCAAGGACTCGGTCAGCAAGTTCCTCGAGAGCTTCAACTATCGGAGCCTGGGACCCGCCGCCTATTCGGGCCGGGTCACGGCGCTCGCCGTGCCCAACTCCCGCGAGCCGCGCCCCAAGACCTGGTACGTCGGCGCGGCGGGCGGCGGCGTCTGGAAGACCGCCAACGGGGGCATCACCTGGCAATCGGTCTCGAGCGGCCTGGGGAGCGAGACGGTCGGCGACCTCGCCGTCGCCCCCTCGGACAGCAACGTCCTCTGGGTCGGCACCGGAGAGAAGAACAGCCTGCGCTCCCAGTACTGGGGCGACGGCGTCTACAAATCCACCGACGGCGGCAAGGGCTGGACGAAGATGGGCCTCGCCGACTCACGCGCCATCGGCCGCATCGTGATCCACCCCACCGGCCCCGACACCGTCTACGTCGCCGCCCTCGGCCACCTCTGGGGCCCGAACAACGAGCGCGGCGTCTACAAGACCACCGACGGCGGCAAGACGTGGACGCGCGTGCTGTTCGTGGACGACACCACTGGATTCGTCGACCTCGAGATGGAACCCGGCAACCCCTCCACGCTGTACGCCGCGGCGTGGCACCGGCTGCGCTGGGGCGGCAGCCATATGGAAGGGGTGGGCCGGGGCAGCGGACTCTACAAGACCACCGACGGCGGCAGGACGTGGAAGCGTCTCACCGATCCCGCGTTGAAAAACGGCCTCCCGACCGATCGCATCGGCCGCATCGGCATCGCGATCTCGGCGCAGAACCCCAAGCTCGTGTTCGCGTTCATTCAGGTGGATCGCGGCATCACCGAGGCAGCGCAGGGACGCTTCGGGGGCGTGTTCCGCTCCGCCGACGCCGGCGGGACGTGGACCCAGGTCAATGACCTGCAGGCGATCCCGCACTACTACTACGACGAGATCTGGGTGGACCCCGCCGACAGCCAGCACGTGTTCGTCAATTCCTCATCGCTGCTCGAGAGCAAGGATGGCGGGCGCACCTTTGCCCCCGAGTCGCTGTCGCGCGTGCACGGCGACCATCACGCCCTGTGGTTCGACCCGCACGACGCGGGGCACCGCATCCTCGGCAACGACGGCGGAGCGTACGTGACCTACGACGCGGGCCGGGCGTGGTGGCACATGCCGATTCCGATCGGCCAGTTCTACGCCGTGATCGTGGACAGCTCGCTCGCGCCCTACCAGATCTGCGGCGGGCTCCAGGACAACGGCGTGTGGTGCGGCCCGAGCGGCACGCGGGATGAGATCGGCGTGACCGACGCCGACTGGTATCCGGTGAACGGCGGCGACGGCATGTGGGTGCAGATCCCCCCCAACGACCCGTGGACCGTGTACTCGGGGTGGCAGTTCGGCAACGTGTCGCGGTTCGACCTGCGCACGTGGAAGCGGGACGACATCCAGCCCGCCGCGCTCGACGCGGGCGCCGAGAGCGGCTACGACTTCACCTGGGACTGGACCACCCCGATTCTCATCTCGGCGTTCGACTCGACCACCGTGTATCTGGGCGGCAACCGGCTGTTCCGGTTGCGCCAGCACGGCCAAGATTGGGAAACGCTGGGGCCGGACATGACGCGCACTCCGCGCGAGAATCCGGCGCCGGAAGCGGGACACACCAGCTACCACGCGATTTTCTCCATCGCCGAGAGCCCCAAGTCGCCCGCGGTGCTGTGGACCGGCACGGACGACGGCTTCGTGTGGGTGTCCCAGGATACGGGTCGCACCTGGACGAACGTCACCGGCAATTTCCCCCGCGGCGCAGCGACCGCCTGCTGGGTCTCGACGATCGTCGCCTCGATGCACGCCCAGGGCACCGTGTGGCTCACCTACGATTGCCACTTCCGCGACGACTACCGCCCGCACGTGTGGCGCACGACCGATTTCGGGCGCACGTGGACGGAGCTGGTGACCGGCCTCCCCGCCGATCGCGGCAGCGTGACGGTGTTCGAGAGCCCCAGGAACCCCAGAGTGCTGTGGGTGGGAACGTCCGACGGCGTGTACGTGACCGTGGACGGTGGCCAGCGCTGGCGCCGCTTCGGCGGCAGCTTCCCGCACGTCATGGTGGAGCGGATGGCGATGTCGTACCGGCAGCGCGATCTCGTCGTCTCCACCCACGGCCGCGGCCTCTATGTGGTGCCGGTGGGGCCCGTCGAGGAATTCAGTGACTCGGCCTTGAGCGACACGATCCACCTGTTCGACGTGGCGCCTGCCTACCAGTACCGCGAGCGGGACACGCACCCGGGATTCGGCAGTTTCGGCTTCGTGGCATCGAACCCGCCGCGCGGCGCCGTGATCACCTATTACTTGAAGGAGATGCAGCCGGATGGCGTGAAGCTCGTGATCACGATCGCCGCGGGGGACACGGTGCGCACCCTCACCGGCTCGGGTTTCCCGGGGCTGCAACGCGTCACCTGGGACCTGAACCGTGACAAGCCACGCCCGCGCGGGCTGGGCGACCCGACGTCACCCGCGGAGCTGCGACGGGTGCCAGCCGGCGAATACGTTGTCCGTCTGACGCTCGGAAAGCGCAAACTCGAACGGAAGATCACGGTGATCGACTTGCCGCCGGATCGGCTCGGGAGGATTCGGTAGGGGCTTCTGCAGAACGCCGCAGGAGGCTGGGGTCGGGGGCGCCGTCGCGTGCCGCGCCCTAGCCCCCGACCCCACCCTCGTGCGGGTTGTCTGGAACCTCTTTAGAGGTCGGGGAAGGGAGAGGTCGTTGGAGCACCTGCTCGTTGCGCAGGCCGACGCTCGTGCCCTACTTGTCCTGGCGCACGGGGCAGGGGCCGGAATGCGCCACGCGTTTCTTGAACGGCTGGCGCAGGCGCTCGCGGCTCGCCGCGTCGCCACGTTCCGCTACGAGTTTCTCTACATGGAGAAGCGGGCGGGCCGGCCGGATCCACCCGCGGTGGCCGCGGCGCGGGTGCGCGAGGCCGTCGACGCGGCGGCGGTGGTGGGGCCGGGTCTGCCGCTGTTCGCGGGCGGGAAGTCGTTCGGGGGCCGGATGACCTCGACCGCCGCCGCGGAGCAACCGCTGCCCGGCGTGCGGGGGCTCGTCTTTCTCGGGTTTCCGCTGCATCCTCCCGGGCGGCCGGGCACGAGCCGCGCCGAACACCTGGACCGCGTGACAGTCCCGATGCTGTTCCTGCAGGGGACTCGCGATACGTTCGCGCAGCTCCCGCTCTTGGAGCCGGTGATCGCGCGCCTGAAGCCCCGGGCGACGCTGCACCTGATCGACGGCGGGGATCACTCGTTCAGAGTGCCCAAGAGTGCGGGACGGACACCCGAGGATGTCATGAACGAGCTGGCGGATACGATCGCCCGCTGGACGTCTGGTGTCTGACGTCTGATATCTTTATCTCATGGCTTACTGGATCCTCAAAACCGAGCCCTCCACCTACAGCTTCGACCAGCTGGAGCGCGAGCGGACGGCGGTGTGGGACGGCGTCAGCAATCCGCTCGCGCTGAAGCACCTGCGGGAGATGCAGCCGGGGGACGAGGTGCTGATCTACCACACCGGCGATGAGAAGGCGGTGGTTGGATTGGCGCGCGTGACCTCCGCGGCGTATCCGGATCCCAAAGCCAAGGACCCCAAGCTGGTGGTCGTGGATCTGAAGCCGGTCAAGCGTCTCAAGGGGCCGGTGACGCTGGCCGCGATCAAGGCGGAGCCGGTGTTTCAGGACCTGGCGCTGGTGCGGATGCCACGATTGTCGGTGGTGCCCGCGACGGCTGCGCATTGGAAGAAGTTGTTGGCGATGGCGGGTAACGGGTAACGGGTAACGGGCAACGGTCAACGTGAAACGGAGTGTCTCATGGGCAAAGGCGACCTGCGCTCGCGGCGCGGGAAGATTTTCCGCGGCACCCACGGCGTGACGCGCAACCGGAAGAAAGAGAAAGCCAAGAACCGCAAGAAACCTAAGCCGGCGGGGGACTCATCCGATCGAGAAACGCCAGCTCGTCCGGGGTGAGACTCCCGACGCCGCTGGTCGCGGCCTTGGCCACCAGCCGGTCGAACTCCTCGCGGTTGACGGGATGCATCGTTTCGCGCGTCGCCCGCTGCCAGCGCTCGAGGGCCGAGGTTGGCGGCGCGCGCGGCGCCGGCGGCGCGGGGCGGAACCCGGCCCGGCGCAGCTGCCGCGTGGTCCAGCGGAAGAACAGCCACCCGCCCGCGAATCCGCCCAGGTGGGCGAAGTGGGCGACCCCGGGCTCGAACCGTCCCCCCATCCCGCCGATCAAGGACAGCACCGTCATCACGATCACGAACGTGCGAGCCTGGAGCGGCAGCACGAACCACACGAGGATCCGTTCCCGCGGCCAGAACCGGGCGAACGCGTAGAACACGCCGAAGATCGCCGCCGACGCCCCCACCATCCCCACCTGGGGGGTGAACACCGACGTCGCGAGCCACAGCAGCGCCCCTGAAAACCCGCTCGTCAGGTACAGCGCAACGAACCGCTTGCTTCCCAGCACCATCTCCACGCGCGGCCCGAAGAAATACAGGCCGAGCATGTTGAAGAGCAGGTGGCTGAAGTTGGCGTGAAGAAACATGTAGGTGAGGATCGTCCACGGATGGGTGCCGAGCTGCGCGGGGACGAGGGCGAACGAGATGCCGGTGGCAGGATAGGCCTCTTCCAGGAAGAACACGCCGATGTTGAGAAACAGCAGGCGCGCCACCCAGGGCGTCAGCGTCAGCACGGCGGTGTCCTCACGAGTTGGGCACGGGCGGCTATCATTGTAGCGATGGACGAGGCCGTTCGTCAGTCCGACCGGCGCATCCTCCTCGCCGACGCCGACGCGTTCTACGTCTCGGTGGCCCGCCTCCTGGACCCCGAAGGCGCGGGACGGGCGCCCTGCCTCATCGTCGGCGGCTCGGCCGACCGCCGCGGCGTCGTCACGTCGGCCTCCTACGAGGCGCGGCGGTTCGGCGTGCATTCCGCCATGCCGATGGCCCGCGCGGTGCGGCTCTGCCCCAAAGCGATGGTCGTCCCGGTCCCCTGGGAGGCGTGCGCCGCCAAGAGCCGGCACGTCCGCGAGGTGCTGGGGCGGTTCACGCCGGTCGTCGAGCAGGCGTCGAGCGACGAGTTCTACCTCGACCTCTCCGGCACCGAAGGGCTCTACGGCGGCGAGCCGCTCGCAACAACGGCGACGCGCATCCGCGCCGCGGTGCTCGCGGCAACAGCGCTCGCGGTGACGGTGGGCGGCGGCACCACACGACTCGTCGCCAAGCTCGCTACCAACGTCGCGAAACCTGGAACCGGCCGTCCGGCAACTGGCATCTTGATCGTCCCGGCGGGTACCGAAAACCAGTTCCTGCGTCAGTTCACCCTCGCCGAGCTGCCGCTCGTCGGCCCCAAGCTCCAGGAGCGCCTGCGGCGCTTCGGGCTGCGGACCGTGGACGACGTGCTGCGCCACGACCGGGCGACGCTCGTCGCCTGGCTGGGCGAGCGGGAGGCCGGCTGGTTGTACGATCGGGTGCGGGGGGTGGACGACGGGGACGTCGTGCCAGACCGCGAGCCGAAATCCATCAGCCGGGACGAGACGTTCGCCGTGGACGTCGGGGACGAGGCCGAGCTGGAGCGGCGGCTCCTCGAGCTCGCCGACCGCGCCAGCGCCGACCTGCGCGAGGAAGGCCTCCTCGCCCGCACGGTGACGGTGAAGATCCGCGACGCGGACTTCACGACGCGCCAGGCGGGGCGCACGCCTCCCGAGCCGGTGTGCTCGGACCGGGCGGTCTACGCGCTGGCGCGAGAGCTGTTGCACCGGCTGCGGCGCGCCCGGCGCGTCCCGGCGCGGCTCCTGGGGGTCGCGCTGTCGCAATTCGTGCGCGCCGAAGGTGAGGCGCCGCAGCTCTCCCTGCTCGACGTGCCGCGACGGGCCGACGCGGAATCCGAGCGCGACCGCGTGCTGGCCCGCGTCCTCGATGAAGTGCGGGAGCGCTTCGGCCCCGACGCCCTCGCGCGCGGGCGCACCTCGGCGGGGTGAGACGCGTCAGGCCGCGCCGAGCGCCCCGGCCGCCCGCTGTTGGTCCTTCGATTTCACCCAGAGCAGGGCGCCGTAGCGGCCCATGCCGGACGAGACGGCGTCCACCGCCGTGACGTTGATCTTCGCCCCCGCGAGCCGCTCCAAGAGCCCCGCGATCGCGCCGCGGCGGTCGTCGCCTTCGACGAGGAGCACGTGCTTGGCCGCCGAGAGCTTGATCCCCGCGCTCTTGGCCGCGGCGAGGAATCCCGCGGGGTCGGACGGGACGAAATCGAGCTGCGACTTGCGCGCGCTGGGGAAGGCGTGGAACGCGGCCAGGTTGACGCCGGCGTCGCGCAGCCGCGCGAGCACGCGCGCCCCTTCGCCGGGCTTGTCGGCGACGGTCGTGTAGTAATACTCCACCTGCCGGATCGTGTCGGCCATGAGGCCCTCCTTGCGGGTCTCCCGCAAAGCTCGGCGCGCCAGACCCCACGGCGCAAGACGGCCGCGCCGACCCCCCTAGGCGGTCGCCGGATGCACCCGGCGCCACCGCCGCACGCCGATCCAGGCCGCGGTCGCGAGCAGCGCCAGCGGCACGATCACGCCCAGGGACTGGATCAGCAACGCCATCACTGCGACGAAGTTGCGCCACGCCTGGGTGAACGCGCTGCCGACGACGCTGGTGCCGGCCGTTCCCACCACGGGGTAGGGCTGGTGCACTTCGACCGACAACGTGCTCGTCGCCGCATGCGCCCGGAGGTAGCGGAGCCGCCCCTCGTAGCGCTCGATATCCTCGCGCACCCGCGCCAGCTCCCGTTCGACCGCGAGCACGTCGCTCAGCTTCCCGGTGCGCGAGGCCAGCAGCGTGACGAGCCGCTGCTCCAGGCGGCGCGCGTTCTCCATCCGCGCCGAGACGTCCACGAACTCCTCGCCCACGTCCTCGGCGGTCACCTCCACCCGTTCCAGCTTGCCGATCGGCCGCAGGCCGGAGAGCGCCTCGTCGAAGCGCGCCGCGGGGATCTTGAGCTCGAGCGTGGCGGTGGGAACCGCCTGGCGACCAGTCTCCAGGTCAGTCCCCGCAACAAAGCCGCCGACCCGGGTCGCGAGCGCCCGCACGTCGGCGACAGCGCGCTCGAGCGAGTCGACCTCGATCGCGGCGGTCCCGTTGCGGATGACCATGTTGGTAACGTCGCTGGGTCCGATCGGGGGCAGGTCTACGGCCTTGGTGACTGTCACGGCCTCGAGGGCGGCAGGGGCGGCCGCGAGCCGCGCCCGCTGCGCGACAGAGGCACCAGCCTGCCTCTGTTCCAATTGGGGGCGCTCGCCGCAGGCGCCCATCAGTAGGATCAGCAACAGCAATGTCGCGCGTTTCATCGTCTCCTCCGGAGAAGGGGCCTCCTGGAAGAGACGCCGGTGCCGTTGCGCCCCACACACATCCGGATGAGGCTTGCAGGTCTTACGGATGACAGCAACGTTTCAGCAGTTTCGCCAACCTCCGGGAGGAAGCCATGAAGAAGGAATGGGCCGGCTACGCCCCCGTCGTGCTGCGCGTGATGCTCGCCATCGGGTTCCTCTATCACGGCCTGCCGAAGTTCGGCGGGGCCGGGCACCAGCAGTTCCAGGGGAATCTTCAGGCCATGGGGTTCCCCGCGCCGGCGCTGCTGTCCTGGGTAGGAGCCGTCGTTGAAGTGGGCGGAGCGCTCGCCCTGCTGGCCGGGGCGTTCACCACGATCGCGAGCCTGCTGCTGCTCCTGGAGATGCTGGTCGCGATCATCAAGGTCCACGGGCCGAACGGCTTCAGCTTCATGCACATCACCGGCATGACCCCGCAAGGCCCGCAGTTCGGCATGCCCGGCTACGAGGTGAACCTGCTCTATATAGCGATGCTGTTGGCGCTGGCGTTGGGTGGAGCGGGGAAATGGTCCGTAGACGAGCGGCGCGCGGCCAGGTCGAGTTTCCCGTCCGTGGCGTAATCACGTAGGGCCGTATTAGGTCGTATAGGCCGTATACGGCTATACGGCCCATACGGCCATACGGGTTTACGGCATCCGCGTCTCTTTCCATCGCCGCGGATCGAACAGCCCCTCGGGCAGCGCCACGTCCGTCTTGATCTCCGAGTACTCCTCCAGCCAGCGCTGTTGCCCGTCGTTCAGGAACTCGACCCGCGCCGAGACCCAGGCCGGCCCCACCGGACGATAGTCCTCGAAGCGCACGTCGCCGGTTTTCGTCGTGTCGCGCCCGGGTTGCAGCATGCGCACGAACACGAGCCGCCCCTTGTCTATCCAGAACTGCCGCGTATGCAGGTCGCCGGCGCGCGCGCCCACGACGAACACCGGCCGTCCGTGCCACGCGTCCTCGTGCACGGTCGCGAGATCGATCTTGAGGCCCTCGAGCTGGGCGATGGTGCGCTGCACCGGCTGGGCGTAGACGTCGAAGCCGAGCACCATCAGCGGGTGCACGAACGCCGTGGCCTCGCGCAGCGAGTCGTGCGCGAACGTGTACTGGGAGTCGTTCGCGAACAACGCGCCGTTCCCGGAATCGCCCGGCTGGAAATCGATCCGCAGCCGGCCGGGGATCGCCGCGTATT
>Ga0209158_1001572_pt1 | contig 15044 bp, 13 predicted proteins | sample GraSoiAngelo_140_FD_185897 | JGI IMG/M metagenome (GOLD analysis project Ga0209158, IMG submission 185897) | Grasslands soil microbial communities from the Angelo Coastal Reserve, California, USA - 14_0929_12_30cm (SPAdes) (version 2) | ecosystem: Environmental > Terrestrial > Soil > Grasslands ...
GCTGAGGACGTGCGCCCCCGCCCCGATCGCGAGCCATGAGCGGAGTCGCGCCGCGGCCGCGAAGCGCAGGTCCGCCACCGCACCGTCGCTCCCGATGCGATCGGTGTAAGGCGCGTACGCGCCGCGCAGCATCTGCGAGTCGCGGGTCACGATCGAGTAAGTGCGGTCGAGGTAGGTCGCGAACCCGCCGCCCACGACGAAGCGCCGGGAGAGCGGTCCCGCGAGGCCCATGAACGGGAAGCGCGAGCTGCGCAGGTCGTCTCGCGACCCGCCGATCTCCGCGCGCCGGTACGTCGTCGCCTCCGCCGCCGTCGCCGTGAGTTGCAGCGCGTCGGTGAGCGAGACGTCGGCGACGCTCGACCGGGGGTCGAACGGACCGAACGCACCCCCCGTGGTGCGCGCGCGCACGCTCTCCCAGCGGCCGGGGACACCAAGGCCGCGCACGCTGAACTGGGAATCTTGGCCGGACAGTCGGACGGTCAGACTGACGGACAGGAACAACGCCGCCACCAGGCGCGGCCCCGTCCGACTGTCCGACCGTCCGACCGTCCGTCTCATCATGGTTTGCCGAACGGGAAGCGCCGCACGTAGGTCACGTGCAGCGCGGGCGCCAGGCCCGTGTTGGTCGAGGGCTCGAAGCGGATCTCGGGGAACTCCGTGCCCTCCGGGACCTGGCGCAGCGCCAGGGTGGTGGGCGCGAGCGTGTCGATCTGCCAGCTCCGGAGAATGTCCGTCATTTCGATGCGCACGGTATCCCCGCGCGCGATCCCGATGTGGACGCGCGTCGTGGCGACGCGCGACGCGTCGGGCGAGAGCGGCGACTTGGCGCCGAAGTCCGCCAGGACCCCGTGCGCCGCCAGCGTGAACGAGTCGGCGGGCACCCCCTCCGGCGGCCGCGCCGTCACCAGGACGAGCGTCGCGCGCGAGATCTGCACGGAGTCGCGAATGGCGCGCGGCAGCGCGAAGCGCATGATGCTCCGCGCGACGGGCATGCCCCCGACGGCGAGCGTCGAGTCGAGCGTGGTGTCGACCGCGGGCGAGACCAGGTTGAACACGAAACTATCGAACTGGTCGCTGGTGGAGGCAGGCCGGGGAACGGTGTCCTTCCCGACCGAATCCACCTCGGCGTACCAAGTGATCCGGGGGCCGAGCCCCGATTCCACGGATCCGAGGGCGACGCTCGCCCGCGAGTCGGCCACGACGCGCACCCCAAAGGCGACCTTGCCGCTGTCGCCCGGCACGAACGGCGCCATCGCCGAGTCGAGCTTCGCGATCACGGTCACGTAGTGGGTGGTCGTGTCCACGAACACGCTGTCCCCCCGATCAACGTGGCCCGCGAGCGCGTAGACGCTGTCCACGTTGAGCGAGCGGAGGGAGTCGGTCCACGACCCCGCGAGACCGCCGAAGGTGGTGGTCGAGTCGATGCCGAGCGGCAAGCGATAATAGACCAGCGTGAGGTTGTGGGCCGAGGTGTCGCGCCGCGTGATCGTGAGGGCGAGCCTCAGCGAGTCCACCCCGACGATTTCGCCCATCGTCGCGGTGCTCGACTCGACCACCAGGCTGTCGCCGATCGGGATGGTGCGGAAGATGGCGCGGCTATCGATCACGCCGGGCAGGGTCGCAGCGAGCAGCGAGCTCGCCTCGTGGGGCCGCACGAACCCGCGGAACGCCGAGTCCCGCTGCACCACGGTTTGCAGCACCGTATCCACCCCGTTGATCGAGCCGCTGGGGCAGAAATCGGGGCAGTGCCCCGGCGCCGTGACGTCCTCGGTGCAGGCGGTGGCCGCGGTGAGCGCGGCGACCGCGGTGAGCGCGGCGGTGAGGGCGGCCCGCCTCATCGGTCGAGGGACTCGCGGGTGAAGGCGTCGGGGAGCAGCTGGGCCAAGGTCCAACGCCGCTCGCTGGTCGGGCCGGCGGCTATCACCTCGAGGTCCGTCCCGAACTCGGCGAGCAGCTGGCGGCAGGCGCCGCAGGGGGCGGCCGGCGGGTCCACCTCCGTCGCCACCGCGATGCGCGTGAAATTGCGGGCCCCGGCCGCCACCGCGGCACCCAGCGCCATCCGCTCGGCGCAGATCGTGAGCCCGTAGGAGGCGCTCTCCACGTTCGTCCCCACGAACACCCGGCCGTCCGTTGCCGCGAGCGCGGCGCCCACGCGGAACTCGCTGTAGGGCGCGTAGGCGTGCCGCAGCACCGTGCGGGCCTGCGCGATCAGCTCTGCGCTCACCGCACTCCCCGCGCTCACGCGCGCACCTCCTTGAGGAACGACGTGCCGGCCGCGAGCGGCGTGACCTCAAAGTACTCCGCGATGGTAGCCCCCATGTCCGCGAACGTGCCCCGCTCCCCCAGCGCCGCCGCCCGCACCCGCGGCCCCAGCACCAGGATGGGCACGGCCTCGCGCGAGTGATCCGTCGAAGGCGTGGTGGGGTCGTTGCCGTGATCCGCAGTCACGATCACGAGATCCTCGTCCCGCAGACGCTGTTCCAGGCGCGGCAGCCACGCGTCCAGCTCGCGCAGCCCCTCGTGAAACCCCGCCACGTCGTTTCGGTGCCCCCATGACTGGTCGAACTCGATCACGTTCACGAAGATGAAACCCGTCTCGACGCGGGCGAGCGCCTGCTCGATCAGCCGGTAGGCGTCGGCGTTCGTCGCGGTGTGCTCGCTCGCGATGTGCCGCCCCGCGAACAGGTCGTCCACCTTGCCGATCCCCACCCGGGGGATTCCCGCCGCCGCGAGCCGGTCGAGCAGCGTCGTGCCCACGGGCTCGATCGAGAAGTCGCGCCGGTTCGGCGTGCGCGCGTACGCCCCCGCGCGCCCCACGAACGGCCGCGCGATCACGCGGCTCACCGCGTGCTCGCCGACCAGCAGCTCGCGCGCCGTGCGGCAGGCCCCATACAGCTCCTCCAACGGCACCGTCGCCTCATGCGCCGCCACCTGGAAGACCGAGTCGGCGGACGTGTACACGATCCACTTCCCCGTCCGCTGGTGCTCCTCCCCGAGCTCCGCGATGATCGCCGTTCCCGAGGCGGCCTTGTTGCCGATCACCCCGCGACCGGTACGGCGCGCGAACTCGCGGATGATGTCCTCCGGAAAGCCCTGCGGGTAGGTGCGGAACGCTTCGTCCAGCAGCACGCCGCAGATCTCCCAGTGCCCGGTCGTGCTGTCCTTCCCTTGCGAGCGCGGCAGCGCCACGCCGTGGGCGGCGGTGGGCCTGAGCCCGGGCGAGAGCCCGGGGATGGGCCGGCAGCGCCCGAGGCCGAGCCGCTCCAGGTTCGGGAGCCGCAGCCCGCCGACGGCGCGGGCCACGTTGCCGAGCGTGTCGCTGCCGCCGTCGCCGTAGGCGACGGTGTCCGGGGCGGGGCCAATGCCCACGCCGTCAAGCACGATGATCGCTGCGCGCTTCAATCGTAAACGCGGGGGAGCCTCGGTCCGAGCGACGTGAGGACCGCGCGCTGCAGCTCACCCGCCCAGCCGGCGAACTCCTCGAGCGTGATCGCGCCGCCCCCGCTCGCACTTCCTTCCCCACCCTCGGCCGCGCCGATCAGCGTCGCGACGTCGCCCACCTGCACGCGTAACTCCCCCACCTCGACCATACACAGATCCATCGTCACGGCGCCGATGATGGGACAGCGCCGTCCCCGGAGCAGGACCGCACCGCGCCCCGACAGCCCGAGCGAGCGCCGCAGCCCGTCCGCGTAGCCGATGCCGAGCGTCGCCACGGTCGTCTGCCGCGGGGCGGTCCACAGGGCGCCGTAGCTCACGCTGTCCCCCGCGCGGACGTGCCGAACGCTCACCACGCGGGCACGCACGCTCACCACCGGCCGCGGCTCGGGCAGCCCCGCGCCGGGCGAGCCGCCGTACAGGAACACCCCCGGCCGCACCAGGTCGAAGGCGTAGCGCCGGTCGCGCAGCGCGCCCGCGCTGTTCGCCACGTGCAACAGCGCCGGCCGGCGCTTCAGCTGCGCCACGGCCTGGCGGAACCGGTCCGTCTGCACGTCGATCGAGCCGTCGTTCCTATCGGCCGAATGGAATTGGGTGTAGCAGCCCTCGAAGGCGGGCGTATCGAGGGCGTCGCGCACGCACGCGATCTCGTCCCAACGCACGCCCGAGCGCCCCATCCCGGTGTCGATCTCCAGATGAAACGCCCGCGTGCCCCCCTCCCCCCGGGCCGTCCACGCGGCGATGGCGCCGGCATCGCCGAGCACCGGCGTCAGCCGGAAACGCTCGAACTCCTCGAACAGCGCGGGGCCGACCGGCATGAAGACTACGACGGGGCGCGTGAGCTCGGCGGCGCGCAGCTCGGCGCCTTCGTCCACGGTCGCGACGCCGTAACCCCAGGGATCGACCGCTTCGAGGGCCTTGCATACGGCCGCGGCGCCTACGCCGTAACCGTTGGCCTTCACCATCGGAAGGAGCCGCGTACCGGCGCAGCGGGCCACGGTGCGGGCGTTGTCCACGACGGCGGCGAGGTCCACCTCGACCCAGGCGCGGCTCTTCGGCCCGCTGATCCCGTTCCACCGTGTCATGCTGGGCGTCTCGGATTCCTCGCGCCGGGGCTCAAGAAGGTGGAACGGGACCGATTGACACGCTCACAGGGGCGGGTATGATACGCGGCCCGGAGGCTAAATGCAAGACGATGAAGCGCTTGGGAGTCCGCTGGCGGAGGCGAATCGGCTGCAGCAACGCGCCGCCGGCGTGGGATTCGACTGGCCCGATGCGCGCGGGCCGCTCGCGAAAGTGAAGGAAGAGACCGCGGAGCTCGAACGGGAAGCGGGAAGCCCTAAAGGACTCCCTGACGGTCGCGGGGAACGGGAAACGATCGAAGCCGAACTCGGCGATCTGCTGTTCGCCGTCGTGAACACGGCGCGCAAGCTCGGCATCGATCCCGACCACGCGCTCGCGCGGGCGAACGACAAGTTCCGCCGGCGGTTCGCGGCGTTGCAGCAGCTCGCGCACCAGCGCGGACTCGTGATGGGACGCGCCAGCCTGGAGCAGTTGGACGCGCTGTGGGACGAGGTGAAAAGAGGCGGTAAGGGGCGGTAGGAGGCCGCCTCTTACCGCCCCTTTTTCTCACGGCCACAGCTTGTAGAGCGTGCGCGGGAACGCGATCGCCTCCCGGATGTGGGGAATGCCGCAGATCCAGGCCACCGTACGCTCGATGCCCAGGCCGAAGCCCGCGTGCACGAACGTGCCGTACTTGCGGAGATCGAGGTACCAGGCGTACGCCTCCTCGGGGAGGCCCTCCTCGCGGATGCGAGCGAGCAGCCGGTCGTAGTCGTCCTCGCGCTGGCTCCCGCCGATGATCTCCCCGTACCCCTCGGGGGCGAGCATGTCGTTGTTGAGCACCGTGCGCGGATCGGCCGGGTTTTCCTTCATATAGAAGGCCTTCACCGCCCGGGGGTAGTCGTAGACCATGACCGGGCGGTCGAACTGCTTCGCGAGCAACGTCTCCTCATCGCCGCCCAGGTCGCGCCCCCACGCCATCTCCGCGCCCAACGCCTTGAGCCTTTCCACCGCCTCGGTGTAGGACACCCGGGGGAACGGCGGCGTCACTTGCTCGAGCGGCGCCGTGTCGCGCTCCAGCTCGGCCAGCTCGGGCTTCCGCCGCTCCAGGCAGCGCGCCACGATGAAGGCGACGAACTCCTCCTGGAGCGTCATATTGGCGTCGGAGTCGTTCCAGGCCACTTCCGGCTCCACCATCCAGAACTCGGTGAGGTGGCGGCGCGTCTTCGACTTTTCGGCGCGGAAAGTGGGGCCGAAGCAGTACACCTTGCCGAGCGCGGCCGCCGCCGCCTCGACGTAGAGCTGGCCGGTCTGGGCGAGGTAGGCCTTGCCGAGATCGAAGTACTCGGTCGCGAACAGGGTGCCGGCGTGCTCGCCGATCGCCCCCGTGAGGATCGGCGTGTCGACCAGCACGAAGTTCCGCTGGTAGAAGAAATCGCGGATCGCCTGGATCACCTCGTGTCGCACCCTGGCGATCGCCACCTGGCGGCGGCTGCGGAGCCAGAGATGACGGTGCTCGAACAGGAACGCGGTGCCGTGCTCCTTCGGCGTGATGGGGAAGTCGTGGCTCGGGCCGAGGATCGTCAGCTCCGACACCTGCAGCTCGACTCCTCCCCCTCCCGGCGCGCGCGCGTCCGCGCGCACCGTGCCCACGACCTCGACCGACGTCTCCTGCGTCAGCTGGCCGCACGCCTGCCACGCCGCGTCCGGGACGTCCTTCTTCGATACCACCGCTTGCACGTACCCGGTGCCGTCGCGCAGCATCACGAAGGCAATCTTGCCGCTGGCGCGGGTGGTGGTCACCCAGGCGCGCACGGCGACGGTGGCGCCGGCGAGCCGCGGCAGGTCCTCGATGCGCTGCAGGGGGTGGCTGTCCGGCATAGGCGCGGCATACTAGTGGCGGCTCTGTGGGCTGTCAACGCGACGGCGTGCGTGACCTACGTGCCGTCGTCGAAGCTCGGGCCCGCGCGCCAGGACGCGGGCTGGGTCGCCTACCTCGGTAACTCACGGCACGACGCCTGCGCGGCCGAGTCGCTGGTCCCGGACCCGCGGCCGCTGTGGCGCGCGGACGTGGGACGCGCGGTGCGCGGCAGCCCGGCGCTGGGCGAGACGGTAGTCGCGGTCGGCGTCGCCGAGCGCGTGGTGGCGTTGCTCGACCGCGCCACGGGACAGGTGCTGTGGCGCACGCGGCTCCGGGGGGCGATTCACGCCGGGCCGCTGCTCGAGGAGGAGCGGCTGTACGTCGCGACGGAGGCGCCCGAGGGCCGGGTGTACGCGCTACGGCTGCGCGACGGCCGCACCCTGTGGAGCACGAAGATGGAGAGCGTGGTGGCGCCGCTGGCACTGGAACGGGACGCGATCTACGCCGCGACCGAGCGCGGCACGGTGCTGCGGCTAGGCGTGGAGAGCGGCGCCGTGGCCTGGCGCCGCCGCCTGCCGGGCGCGGTGCGCGCGGCGCCCGTCGCCACGCCGTTTGGGCTCGCCGTCGCCACGGCGGCGGACACGCTGTATCTGCTCGACAAGACGTCGGGAGAGGTCCGCGCGCGGCTCGCCACACCGGGGACGGTGCTCGCGGCGCCGGCGCTCGCGGAGTCGCGCCTCTACTTCGGGACGACGGGCGGCCACGTCCTCGCCGTCGAGCTCCCCGGGCTCGCCGTGGCCTGGGATCATCCGGCGGGCGACGGCGTGTTCGGCGCGGTCGCCGTGGCCCGCGACACGGTGTACGCCCTGGCGCGGGACGGCACGCTGTGGCTCATCCCGGCCGCGCAACCGGCCGGCGCGCGCGCCGTCGCCCTGCGCATCGTGGCCACCGCCGGACCGACGCCGCTCGCCGCCGGCGTGCTCGTCGCGAGCGTGAGCGGCGAGGTGCTGCTCGTCGATCCCGGGCCGGGGAGCATCCGCTGGCGCGTGCAGCTGGACGGGCCGATCGAGGAGCCGCCGCTGGTGCGCGATCGGCAGCTGGTGGTGATCTCCGGCCGCGGCGATATTCACGCGTACCGATGAAGCTGCCCGCTTCCTCCGCTCCCCTACTCGCGCTCGTGCTCGCCCTGGGCCCGAGCATCGCGCCCGCCCAGGACACGCTCCCGCGACGCTCGTTCACCCGCGGCCTCGTCCACTACGGCAAGTGGGCGACCGGGGCGGCGACCGTGGCGCTCACCGTCATGGCCGCTCACGAGCACGCCCGGTCGAACCAGGCGTCCGACGCTCAGCAGTCCGCCTACTACGACCGCCGAGCGCGCGCCCGCATCCTCGCCGCCCAGACGAGCCTCCTCGCCACCGCGGCGCTCGTCCTGCTCGACCTGCGGCACGAGCCGGGGGCGCCGGGCAACAAACCGTTCGCGCCGCTGGAGGTGGCGCCAACGCCTGACGGCGCGCGCCTCTGCCTCCGGCTCGCCTTGTAGCTGACCGCTGAAAGCCGACGGCGCCTTCAGCCGTCAGCTTTCAGCCCACCCTGAACAGCTCAAACCCCCGCTCGTAGCGCCGCAGGATCCGCTCGCGGTAGGCCGCGTGCTCGGGCCGCGCCAGCGTGGGGTCGCGCTCGATGATCCGCGCCGCCGCCCGGCGCGCGGCCTCGAGCAGCGGCAGATCGCGCTCCAGGTCGGCGTAGCGCAGCGTGATGCCGCCGTGCTGGCGCGCGCCCGCGAGCTCGCCCATGCCGCGCTCCTTCAGGTCCAGCTCGGCGATCTTGAAGCCGTCCGTCGTCTCGGTGAAGGCGCGCAGCCGCGCCGCCGCCTCGGGGATGTCGCTGAGCAGGATGCAGTGGCTCTCCGCCGCGCCGCGGCCCACACGGCCGCGCAGCTGGTGCAGCTGCGCCAGCCCGAACCGCTCGGCGTGCTCGATCAGCATGACGCTGGCGTTCGGCACGTCGATCCCCACCTCGATCACGCTGGTCGCGACGAGCACGTGGATGGTGTTGTCGCGGAACGCCCGCATCGTGGCGTCGCGCTCGTCCGCGTGCAATCGGCCGTGCACCAGGCCGACGCGCAGCTCGGGAAAGGCCCGCGCCAGCCGCTCGGCCATGGTGGTCGCCGCCTTGAGGTCCGCGCGCTCGGACTCCTCGATGACGGGATAGATCACGTAGGCCTGCCGCCCGGCCGCGCCCTCGCTCCGGATGAAACCGTAGATCTTGTCCCGCGCGCTCTCGGTGCGGAGAGCCGTCTTGACGCTCCCCCGCCCCGGGGGCCGCTCGCGCAGCTCGGTCACGTCGAGATCGCCGTATAGGGTGAGCGCGAGCGAGCGCGGGATCGGGGTCGCGGTCAGCAGCAGCACGTCGGGCGCGTCCCCCTTCTCGACCAGCGCCGCCCGCTGCTCCACGCCGAAGCGGTGTTGCTCGTCGATCACCGCGAGCCCGAGCCGCCGGAACGTCACGGATTCCTGGATCAGGGCGTGCGTCCCCACCACGAGGCGCGCGGCGCCCGAGGCGATCCGCTCCCGCGCCGCCTGCTTGTCGGCGGCGCCGAGCCGCCCGACGAGCAGCTCGGGGCGCAACGCGAGCGGCTCGAGCAGCCGCGCCAGCGTGGCACCGTGCTGCTCGGCCAGCAGCTCGGTCGGCGCCATGATCGCGGCCTGGTAGTCGTTCTCCAGCGCGACGAGCATCGCGAACAGCGCCACGACCGTTTTCCCGGTTCCCACGTCGCCCATGAGCAGCCGGTGCATGCGGAGCGGCGCCGTCAAATCGTCCGAGATCTCGCGCACCGCGCGCCGCTGGTCGGCCGTCAGCTCGAACGGCAGGTGCTCCTTGAGGCGGGTGGTGAGTTGCTTCCTCAGCTCGAAGCGGATGCCGGCCCGGGCCCGCTTCGCCAGCGCGCGGGCGCGCGCCTGCACCAGCTGCTGGTCGAACAGCTCGTCGAACGCCAAGCGCCGCCGTCCCGCTTCCGCCGCCTCCAGCGTCGCCGGCCGGTGCACGGCCGCGAGCGCCGTGCGCAGATCGAGCACGCCGACCGTGTCGCGCAGCGCCCTAGGATGCGGGTCGTCGGCGAGCGCGAGCAGGGCGTCGAGGTGCTGGTGTACGAGCCCGCGGATCTGGCGGTGGGTGAGACCTTCGGTCGCCGGATAGATCGGCAGGACGAGGCCCTGGTCCGGGCCTTCCTCCCCCGCGTCCGCGAGCAGGATGAACTCCCGCGGCACGATCTGGCGCCCGTGGTAGTAGCGCACGGGCCCGGTGACGAGCAACAGTTGGCCCCGCTTGATGGTGCGCTCGAGGAAGGGCTGGCCCGGCCAGGCGCACTCGACGAGCCCGCTCTCGTCCCGCAGGATCGCGCGGAATACCCGCAGCCCGCGGCGCGTCGGGATCACCCCGGTGCTGACGACACGCCCCACGCCGCTGACCTCCTCACCCACACGCGCCTGCGCGAGCGGCGTGACCCGCGTGGCGTCGAGGTAGCGGTGCGGGGCGTGGTACAGCAGATCGCCCATCGTCCGGACGCCGAGCCGCTCCAGCGCCAGGGCGCGCTTCGGGCCCACGCCCTTCAAGTACTTGACCGACGTCCCGAGCGACAGATTCACGCCCTTCCCTCTTCCCCCCTCCCCGGCTTGTCACCGCTCTTCGCCGGCCGTTAAGGAAGCCCCTGCCGCCGCCGCCACGCCCACTCGGCCGCGAACGCGGCGATCGCCACGACGAACCACCACCAGCGATCGCGCAGGCCGACTCCCACGAGCCGCGCCGCCGGCGCGCCCTCCTGCGCCCGCAACACGGCCTGAGCCGGGCGCCACTCATCCGAGTACGTCTCCACGGCGACGAGCCCGCGCTCGCCGCCGCCTTGACTCGCGTAGCGGTACACGCCGGGCGGGAGCAGCAGCTCCGCTTGCCCCGCGGCGTCGAACCGCAGCGTGTCGACCCGCTCGCCCGCGTTGCCTGCAAGACGCACGACGACGTCAAGCGGCTGCCCCGTCCCCCCCGTCCCCCCCGCCCCCCGACTCCCCACCCAGCGCCACACGACGGGCATCCCGTTCCGCATCTCGTAGGCCACCGGCACGAACCTCTCCCCTCTCCCGTCTCCTCCACCCAGCAGCCAGTCGGTGAGCGCGGCTACGAGCGCGCGGTAGGCCTGCGCGCTCGCTCCGCCCCGGAACACCCACCGGTACAAGCCCGTCGCCGACAGCATCGCCTGCCGCACCCCGTCCCGCACGACGAGCCGCACGATCGGGCGCGCCGCGCCGCGGCGCGCGAGCCGCGCGCTGAGCGCCACCACGCCGGACGTGTCGCGGCCTGGCGCGACGCCCATCGCCGCGGTGGCGGGCGGCACCGAGTCCCAGGGGATGCCGGCGAGCGCGGCCGCGACGGGCGACGGGGGCGGCGGCTCGACGTACCAGTCGCCCGGCACGCCGCCGACCGTGGGCCACGAGAGCAGGGAGGGGGCCACCGCGCGCGGCAGCCCCCGGGGCAGCAGGCCCGGATCGCCCGCCGCGACGACGAGCCGGGCGGCGGCGGTGCTGCGCGCGAGGTCCGCCGGGGAGACGGGGGCGAGCGTCGCGGCGTCGCGCCAGTGCGTGGGCTCGGTCGCGACGAACGTCTTCACGGGGACGCGCGCGACCTCCGCGAGCGTGCGCGAGAGGAAGCGCGTGTCCCAGTCGGGCGGCGCCGCGAGCATCACGATCGCCGGCGCGGGGCTCACGTCCACGACGAACAGGCGCGCGTCGTCGCGGGGCTCGGAATCACCGACGCCATCCAGGCGCACCTCGAGTGTCGACCAGCCGGGATGCGGGATGCGGGATGCGGGAAGCGTGAGATCCGCGGAGACGATGCCGCTGTCAGGAAGCGAGACGGTGCGCGACGCGAGGCGCTTGCCGTCGGCGCTGACGGCCAGCGTCGCCCCGCATCCCGCATCCCGCATCCCGCATCTCGGATCTCGCGTCCCGGCCACACCGTAACTCACCTTGAGCCGGACGGTGTCGTTCGCGGCGACGCGCCGCGGTCCTTCGACGGACGCGACGAACGCGTCCACGAACGCGGCGCGCGGCAGCACGACGAGCCGCGCCCGCCGCACCAGATCGGGCGGGACATCGGGGAGGTCGGCGATCGCCCCGTCGCTCACGACGATCACGGGGCCGCCGCGCGCCGCCGCGGCGGCGAGCGCCGGACCGAGCCGGCTCGCGCCGTCCGCGGGGGGGAGCGTGTCGAAGGCGCGCACCGCGCGGCCGAAGCGCCAGATCACCCCGTCTCCGGCGAGGGCGCGCGCCGTGTCGAGCGCGGCGCGCCACCGGCCGCCGTGGCCGGCCATGCTGAGCGACGCGTCGAGCAGGACGAGCGGCGGGCCGCCGGGCTCGGAGCGCGTCGTGACCGGGTTCCACAGGAGCAGCGCGAGCGCCGCGACGCCCGTGGCCCGGAGCAGCAGGAAGCCGGCACTCAGCCGGCCGCGCACCCGAGCGCCTCCGCGAGCGTGAAGCGGCCTTCGTACAGCGCGCGGCCCACGATCGCCCCCGCGAGCCCGGCCGCGCGCGCCGCGCGCAGGTCGTCGAGCGATGCCACGCCGCCCGAGGCGATCACGTCGAGGCCCAGCGCGGCGAGCGCGCGCGCCCCGGCCAGATCCGGCCCGGCGAGCATTCCGTCGCGCGTGGCGTCGGTGTAGATCACGGTCGTCGCGCCTTGCTCCTGCACGCGGCGGGCGAGCTCGACGGGCGCGAGGTCGAACACCTCGGTCCACCCGCGCACGGCCACGCGACCGTCCTTGGCGTCGATCCCCACGGCGAGCCGGGCGGCGCCGTGCCGGCGGAGCAGCCGCTCGACCAGCGCCGGCTCGGTCGCGGCCTTGGTGCCGATCACGACCCGGGTGGCGCCCCAGCTGAGCATCTCCTCGATCGCCTCCGCCGTGCGCAGGCCGCCGCCCACCTGGACCTGGGCCTGGGCCGCCGCGAGCAGGCGCCGCGCCAGCTCGCGGTTGTCCCCGGTGCCGAAGGCGCGGTCGAGATCGACGAAGTGCAGCCAGCGCGCGCCGGCCGCGGCGAACGCCTCGGCGACGGCGACGGGATCGTCGGCGTAGGCGGTGGCGCGCGCGGCCTCGCCCTGGCGCAACCGCACGACCCGCCCGCCCTGCACGTCAACGGCGGGGTAGAGCTCCACGGATGTGAAGGAAACTAATCGCGCGCGGCGACGGGGGGCGCGGCGACGACCGGAGGGGCGGCGTGCGGCGCCGGCTCCAGCTGCGCGAGCAACGCCGTGCGGACCGAGTCGTACGCGGCGCGGGCGGCCGTGGGTACCGGCTGGCCCGCGCCCATGTCCTTGCGCTGCGGGTTCGTGGCCCGCCCGTTCACGAGAAACTCGTAATGGAGGTGTGGGCCGGTCGAGAGACCCGTGGAGCCCACGTAGCCGATCGTCTCGCCTTGCTGCACGCGCTCGCCCACCCGCAGCCCGCGGGCGAACCCGGACAGGTGGCCGTAGCGGGTACGGATCCCGTTGGCGTGTCGTAGCTCGATCAGGTTGCCGTAGCCGTCGTCTTCCCGGCCCACGCGCGTCACGAGGCCGTCGGCGGTGGCGCGCACGGGCGTGCCGTAGGCCGCCGCGAAGTCGATCCCCTCGTGGCTGCGCCAGCGGTGCAGCACCGGGTGGTAGCGGCCGCCGAAACGGCTCGAGACGCGGCGGAACTGCAGCGGCGCCCGCAGGAACGCGCGCTTCAGCGAGCGTCCCTGCTCGTCGAAGAAGCCGGCGGTGCGGTCCCCAGCCTCGAAGTAGAACGCGTAGTTCTGCGTGCGGCCGGTGTTCACGCGGGCGGCGAGGATCCGGCCGAAGCGGCGCTCTCCCTCTCCCGACTCGAGCCGCTCCATCAGGACCAAGAACCGGTCGCCCGGATGCACGTCGCGGGTGAAGTCCACCTCCCAGTCGTACACGTCCGCGATCTCCCACGCGAGCAGGCGCCGCTCGACCGCGGGGAGCAGGCTGTCGGGCATCGCCTTGTCGAGCGCGTCATACAACGACGTCTCGATCAGGCCGCTCACCCGCACGCGCGCCACGGTCCAGGGGATCACCTCGACCGTCTGCGACCAAGCCCCGTTCCCGCGCGCGAGCCGCAGGCGCGTCTCGGGCCCGGTGCGGATCGTGACCTGGTGGGCGAGGCTGTCGGTCTTGAGGCGGCGGAACTGGAACACGAGCCCGGGGCGGAGGCGGCGCACGTCGAGGTCGCGGGCGGCCGCCAGGAGCCCGGCGTAATCCCGACCCACGATGCCGCCACGCGCGAGCACGGCGGACAGGGTCTCGCGTTTGCCCAGCGTATCGGCGAAGTCCACGTAAGCCTGTGACACGACGATCGGCGGCGCCGTGAGGGGGCGGCGCCAGGGCCAGGCGTCGGCGCCGGCCCAGAGCAGCGCGCCGCCGGCGAACAGGCCGGCGGCGACGTAATGGCTGCCCCGCCAGGCCATCAGTCCATCTGTCTCCGAATGAAGGTGGGGATCTCGAGCTCGTTGACCTCCGAGCCAGCAGGCGGGGGAGGCGCGTGGGACGTCGCGCGGCGGACGAGCGGCTCCGCGGTTTTGGCGAATCCGGGCGGGGGCACGGGCGTCGGTCGCCCGCGCTCGCGGAACGGCAGCACACCCGCCGCCGGGCGCGCGCCCACGAGCGACTCCGCCTGTTCTTTCCCGCGGTCGAAGCCCGTGGCGATCACGGTGACGCGGATCTCGCCGTGCATCGCCGGATCGTTCACCGTGCCGAAGATGATCTCGGCGTCTTCGCCCGCGGCATCCTTCACGACGTCGGAGATCTGGGTCACCTCGCCCAGCGTGAGGTCCTCGCCACCCGTGATATTGATGAGGACACCCGTCGCCCCTGCGATCGAGATGTTGTCGAGCAGCGGGCTCGAGATCGCCTGTTGCACCGCCTCCATGGCGCGGTTCTCGCCACGCCCGGTGCCGGTACCCATGATCGCGGCGCCGCCGTTCTGCATCACGGTGCGCACGTCGGCGAAGTCCACATTCACGATGCCGGTCACCGAGATGAGCGAGGAGATCCCCTGCGTGGCGTGCAGCAGCACCTCGTCGGCCTTCTTGAGGGCGTCCTGGAACGGGATGCCCTTCCCCACGACCGCGAGCAGGCGCTCGTTCGGGACGACGACCATCGTGTCGACGTGCTTACGCATCTCGGCGATGCCCATGTCCGCCTGGCGCATCCGCTTCCGCCCCTCGAACAGGAACGGCTTCGTCACGATGCCGATCGTCAGGGCGCCGAGGTCGCGCGACGCCTGGGCGATGATGGGGGAGGCGCCCGTGCCGGTGCCGCCGCCCATGCCGCAGGTGACGAACACGAGGTCCGCGCCCTGGAGCGCGTGCAGCACCTCGTCGCGGTTCTCCTCGATCGCCTGGCGGCCGATCTCAGGCCGCGCGCCGGCACCCAGCCCGCGCGTGAGCTTCTTGCCGATCTGCACCTTGACGTCGGCCTTGTTGTTCATCAGGGCCTGGGCGTCGGTGTTGACGGAGACGAACTCGACGCCGTTGAGCCCCTCGTCGACCATGCGGTTGAGCGCGTTGCCGCCGCCGCCGCCGATGCCGACGACCTTCATCCGCGCGTTCTGCGTGACGGTCTCTTCGAGCTCGAAGATCATGGCTCCCTCGCGTCTCCG
>Ga0209158_1001574_pt1 | contig 15040 bp, 9 predicted proteins | sample GraSoiAngelo_140_FD_185897 | JGI IMG/M metagenome (GOLD analysis project Ga0209158, IMG submission 185897) | Grasslands soil microbial communities from the Angelo Coastal Reserve, California, USA - 14_0929_12_30cm (SPAdes) (version 2) | ecosystem: Environmental > Terrestrial > Soil > Grasslands ...
GCGAGACTCCCGTCCCATGTCAGCACGTTCCGATAGTAGGCGAGGGCGCTCAGGACCCCCGTCAGGAACACACTGATGAGCACGGAGGACACGAAATCCAGCGGCACTGGCGCGGGCAAAGTGGGTGCCCGTTAAAGCCTTTCCCTCCCGGTTCGCCCTAGCCGAACCAGGCGTCCAAAGACCTCTGTTTTTGTTCCGACCGCGAAGCTCCGAACTTCGCCAATGCCGCGTCGATCCGCTCCCGCGAGAAGTCGAATTCGTCGCACAACATTGTCCGGACGCCGTCCGGGTCGGGATCACGGAATGCGATCTCCACCTGGTCGAGGACGTTCGGGAAGAGGAAGATCTTGCGGACCTCGTCCTTCGACTCGATGTCGACGCCGAGCTCCGACAGGGCACCTTCCAGGGTCTGATGTTTCTTGATCAAGGCGAGCGCCTTCTTCGGACCGATGCCTCGCACGCCTTCATTGAAGTCGGTGCCGATCAAGAGGCCCATGTCGACGAGTTGTTCGCGCGAGATCCCCAAGTTCGCGAGGGTCGCCTCGAGGGAGATCTCCTCCGGGTGGACCTCCACGAAGACCTCCTTTCGTGGCAGTTTCCGCCGGCCGCTAATGGCGAGGTTCTTCACGAGTCGAGGGGAACCGAACAGGAGAGCGTCGAAGTCCTGCGACGCGGCCGCGTGCGCGGTCCCGCTTCGGGCCATTGCGCTCGCCTGGGCCTCGCCCTCCCCCGGCGCCTGCACAGCGGGGACCCCGAGGAGTTCCAGGAGGCGTTTCGATTGGTCAATCATCTCGCCCGTGAGTCGGGACGTCTGCATGGCCTTCGTCCGCGCCGTCGCGAGGTCTCCGATTTCGACGGCTTCCCGCCACTCCCGCTCCGCCCTCCGTTTGATCTCTCCGCGGGACCGGATCGTCCGCGCCTTGAGCCGCGGCGGCTCTCCGTCGAAGACGAAGACGGGCTTGATGCCAGCCTCGACGAAGTTCGACAGGCGGTAGATGAGTCCGGACAAGTGCGACGTCACCCGACCTTGGCGGTCCATGAGGGGCGTGCCGTTCGGCTGCCGGATGATCGCGAGGAACTGGTACAGGGTGTTGAAGGCGTCGATCGCCAGGATCTTTCCCGAGAAATCCTCGAGTTTGCGGGGTTCGAGGACGACGATATCCGAGAGGTTGATCCCCATCGGCCGTCAGAAGGGGTGCAGTACTCAAGTCCCTTTCGACCGCGGCCGCGCACCAGGTGTACTCTGGCCCTTGCGGGTCGCGCGTGTCCACAGGGAGTTCAGGTTCCGCTCGGATACCGAGGGATTGACTCTCGGACGAACGCAAACGAATCGTTACTTTATCACATCCCTCGCCAATATCCCCCGTGGGAGGGTGCGGCGTGACAGAGTCTCCGCGTGAGGGGGAGCGATCGGCGGTCGCGAGTGAAGGTCACCTGGGTTTGGCATCGTGGGGAGGATACCGCGACCGTGTCCCGAGGTCCGGCCCATGGGTCTCGCGACCCCGGCCGATGCTTCCAGCGATCCTCGTCATCGCTTCGCTGATTGCCGGGATTCCACTGATCGCGCGTTCCGCGTCCGCGGACGGTTTCATCCAGGACCTCGGATCGCTCGATTCGTTCAGCCACGCACGCGCGGTCAACGAGCTGGGCCAAATCGTGGGCGAGAGCACAAACGACGACTTCCGGAACCCTCATGCGACCCTCTGGGAGAACGGGACGATGACCGACCTGGGCAGCCTCGGCGGCGGGACCGCCTTCGCGAATGATGTGAACGAGGCCGGCCAGATCGTCGGGGGCACCGCGGATGCGTCGGGTTACCAGCGAGCCTTCCTCTGGGAGAATGGCGTCATGACGGATCTCGGCGTGCAACCGGATGGGTCCGCCTTGGCGATCAACGACAACGGCCAGATCGTCGGCACGATGAACGGAGAGCGCCAAGGATTCCTCTGGGACCACGGGACGATCACGGACCTCGGGACCCTCGGCGGCCCACCTGTGTATGCGAGTGGAATCAACAACGCGGGACAAATCGTCGGGTGGAGCGGAGACACGTCCGGCAGCGCGTTCCGCCCGTGGTTGTGGGAAAACGGGACCTTGACCGACCTTGGGACTCCGGTGGGATTCACGTGGGGGGTCGCCTACGACATCAACGAGGCCGGCCAAGTCGCCGGCTTCGGTTTCAATGCGACCGGCTCTGCACGGGCGCTCCTGTGGTCCGGGGGCCAAATGACGGATTTGGGGGACCTCGGGGGCGGGATCAGCCTTGCGTTTGGGATCAACGACGCGGGACAAATCGTCGGTTGGAGCGCGACCGCGAAGAGCGAGCACCACGCGTTCCTCTGGGACGCCGGGGTGATGACGGACCTCGGGACCCTCCCCGGTGGGTACGAGAGCACGGGCGACGACCTCAGCAACGCAGGAAGGATCGTCGGACAAGCTTCCGGGTCGAACGCCGCACCTCACGCGGTCCTCTGGACCCTCCCGCCCGCGCCCGTTCACGACATTGCCGTCACGCAGGCCGGCGCCTCTCCGCTCTCCGCCGCGGTCGGGACCCCGATAGATGTCGGCGGCTGGGTCATGAATCAAGGTACGCAAACGGAGTCGGTCGATGTGACCGTGTATGCGGGGTCCACCTTGGTCGGCACCGCGACGGTGCAAGACCTCGCGCCGAATGCGTTCGCTGGCGTCTCCCTCACCTGGAACACTTCGGCGGTGGAGCCCGGGTCCTACCAACTCCGGGTCGAAGCCGCGGCGCTTCGGAACGAGACCGACTTAGGTGACAACACGCTAGTCGGCCCGACGATTGAGATTCACCCGCTGATCGAGGCCATGGCATCGGCGAACCCGATCGACACGGATGTCGGAATGGCCGTTGCCTTTACCTGCTCGAAGACCGACTGGAGCGCACCGTTTGGCCCGTATGAATTCGCCTGGGACTTCGGAGACGGAGGCACCGCCGCAGGCGACACCGCCACCCACCGATATGACGCCTCAGGAACGATGACGGCGACCTGCTCGGTCGTCGATGCGTCCGGCGGGAACGCCACCGCCTCGGTGGAGGTCGCCGTGTACGCGCTTCCTTCGGTGACCGCGACCGCCGACCGGACGAGTGCCGAACCCGGAACGCCAATCACGTTCACCGCGACCCCAACTGGAGGGTCCGGCGGGTTCTCCTACAACTGGGGATTTGGCGACCGCTCATCGGGCGACGGCGCCGTGGTGACCCACACCTATACGGATCCCGGTCAGTACACCGCCATCGTCACGACGCGAGATTCGGCGGGCGGCGTCGCCGCGAATACCGTGACCGTGACGATCTCGAGTCCGACCTCGCCGCCGGCGCCCCTCGCGGCCCATGCCTTCGCGGGTTCGACCGCGACGCAGGTTGGCATCGCTGTGTCGTTCGCGTGCATGGCGAGGGACGGGACACAGCCCTACGAGTTCGCGTGGGACTTTGGCGATGAGACCGGCGCGGAAGGAGCGGCGGTGGCCCACGCGTACGGATCGCCGGGGACGAAGACGGCCACGTGCACCGTCACGGATGCCGGCGGAAACCACGCGACGTTCTCGGTCGTCGTGGAGATCTACCCCCTCCCTACGGTGGCTGCGTCTGTGGATCGTCCGAACGCTGGCCCCGGAACGGAGCTCACCTTTACCGCGACGGCAACGGGAGGGTCGGGGACCTTCACGTTCGACTGGGCATTCGGGGATGAATCCTCGGCGACAGGACCGATGGTCACTCACCCCTACGCGTCCCCTGGACGCTACACCGCGATCGTGATTGTCCACGATGCCACTGGAGGCGGCGCGCCGACCACAATCGCGCTGACGGTAACGATCTCCGAGTTGACCACAATGGCCACCGCCGCGACGACATCGGCCGTCGAAGGCGAGTCAATTTCGTTCGCGGCGGTTGCGTCCGGCGGGGCGGGTGGCCCATACACATACCATTGGGAGTTCGGCGACGGGGCGACCGGGACAGGAGCGACGGCCAGCCACGCATACTCCCAGGCCGGAACGTACACGCCCAAGGTCAAGGTCACGGATACGTACGGAGCCTCGGCCGAAAAGGCCCTACCGATCATCACCGTGCGGGGTCCGAGCCCGACGGTCCAGCCGGCTTCGTCGTCGCCCGACCTGACGGTCCTGGTGGTCTGGGGCGTCCTAGTGATTGCGGCGTCTGCTGCAGTTGCACTGGCGATCCTTCGTCGCACGCAACGGAGGGCGTAGGCCTCGCCTCGCATGCTTGGCGCGAACCGACGTTACATTTCCGCAGCGCGCACGCCGAGGAGGAACGTCTCATCGCCGAGTCCTGCTTCGATCACGTACGCGTCCTGGGCGGGCTCCTGGACGAACCGCACATCGAGTGCGTTTGAGTCGCGAAGAATCATGTCTTTCCAGGGCTGCAACTTCGTCCGCAGGTCCTTCCCTGCGACCAGCTCGATGTCGACGACGCGCTCGGTCCCGAGGCTCATGTCCTTGCGCGCTTCGCGGACGAGTTCCACGATCTCCTTGGCGTACCCTTCCGCGATCAGTTCCTTCGTCATCCGCGTGTCGAGGTACACGACGCCGCCTTCGAACGGTTCCTCGACGACGTGGTCAGGCACCGACTCGACGAAGGAGACCATGGACGGATCGATTCGGACCTTCTGCCCCTCGATCCCGACGGAGTACTCCCCGCGGTCGAGGCCGGCCTTGATCTTCCATGCGTCCTGGGAACGCAGAAGGATTTCGATTTTCTTCGCCCAGAGCTTGTAGGCAGCGCCCACGGAGTTCATGTGGACCTGGACGTCGATGCGCATCCCGTGCCAGGTGTCCTCCGGTGCGACGATGTCGAGCTCCTTCGCCCCGCTCTGGCCGACGATCACTTTCCGGAAGGCGCCGACCGCGTCGAGGCCGAGCTGGTCGTCCGTCTTCACGGCGATCCGGGCGACGGGCCAGTACCGCTCGATCCCCGCGCGCCGCTTCGCCTGGAACACGGCCTCGAGGCTGCGGCGGAGGAAGTCCACGTAGGAGTTCACCTGATCGTCCGTGATCTGGAGGGTCCCGGCCTCCTTCGAGGCCATAATCGCCGCCTGGATCTGATGGGAAATCTCCTCCGTCGGACCAACGGTCGCATCCTTGATGCGCTTCAACACCTGGACCCCCTGATCGTATCCGCCTTTCTCGATGCCCTTCCGGGCCCACGTGAGGAAGTCGTCCTGCCCGTCCCCCTTGAGGAGCCCGCGTTCGAGCAACGCCGGGATCTTGCTGACGGGCGAGTCCTCGAGCGGCCCCAGGGATACACCGTCTGCCTCCGTGGCGAAGAGGATCTTTCGCAGTAGACCGCGGATCCCTGCGAGTTCCGCGGGATCGCCGGTCCAGGCTTCGAGCCGCACGCCGAAGGTGTCGTGGATCTCCTGGAGGACCTGGATCGCGTAGAGCGGGAGGATCGAGGGCTCCTTGCCGCGGACGGAGACCGCGAGGTAGGCCTGCGGGCCGCGGGTCGCGAGGACGAGGCCTCCCTCCGCCTTCGTGCGAGCAACCCCCTTCCCTTCGTTCGGGAACGCCTTGTTCACGAAGGCCTTCACCAGGTTCTCGAGGTTCGTGGAGCGGGCGGCCTCCTCGGGAGGCAAGTAGGGGCGGCTCTCGTGGGCCACGAGGGCCCCGGTCGAATGGAACAGGAGGGCGTCGTCGATCGGGTAGCCGCCTTCCGGCTCGACCCGGACGACCGCCGTGTCCGTCGTCTGGTGCTTCCCGTTGTCGAGGGGCCTGGCGTAGTGCACCTCGAAGTCGAGGTCCATCGTCCCGACCTCCTTCGGCTTCAGGCCGAACTCGAGGGCCGCCTTCTCGTTCGGCTCGAGTCGCTCGATCGCCTTGAGCCCCAGGACCTCGACGGGGCCGCTCACAATCGGCGTCACGTGCTCCGCGGGCCAGTTCCCCTTGTTCGTGATCTGCATGTCGATCCGGGTCCAGCGGTTCGCCTGGAGTCCGAGGTTCGTCGTCTCGAGGAACAGCCGGGGATTGCGGTCCTTCAGGATCTGCTCGATGCGCCCCTTCGCGCTCATCTCGGCCCGTTCGATCAGGGCTTCCAGACCGCGGAGGTCCTCCTGGCGGAACGCGTCCTCGGCCTTCGCCAACAAGGCTTCGACGTCCCCGAGGTCCGCGTGGACCGCCTTCGCTTGCGAGACCATCGCCTGCAGCTTCGCGAGGCTCTCGCGGGCCTTGTCGAGGACCGTGCTGCGCCGTTGCCGGGCGAGGGACTCCTTCGCCCGCCGGAGGTAGTCCTCCATCTGACGATGGTTCTTCTTCTGGATCGCCCCCTCGATCTTCGTCAGGTACGACTCCGCCTCGCGGGCGTCGAGGCCCTGGCTCTTCGCGATCTGGATGTCGTTGATCAAAGAGGCGAGCTCGACCTCCACCTTCTTTCCGGCGATCTCGCCCTTCGACCGCTCGAGGGATTCATGCAGGCCGAGCTGGATCTCCCGCACGCGTTCGTACTTGCCCTCGTGGAACGCTTCCTCCGCCTCCCGGAGGAGGAGCTCCGCCTGGCTCGTGTCCGCGCCGATGCTCTTCATCTCCGTCACCGTATCGCGGGCCGCCGCGAGGATGTCAGCCATGCGGTCCTTCAGCTGACCCTGGACCTGCTGGGCCTGGCCCCGCGCCTTCTCGATGAACTGCCAGGCGAGCTGGATGTCCGTCTCCAGCGTGGACTGCGCTTTCGCCATGAGCTCGTTCGCTTCGATCGCCTCGTTCGTGCCGAGGGCCTCGATCACCTTCGCCGTGAGCGTGATCGGGCTGTCCGCGAGCGCCCCGATGTCCGCGGACGGGTCCTTCGCGACGAGCACGAGTTTCTTGATCACGTCGTCGACCCCGTCGAGTTGGTGGAGCAGGCCCGTCCACCGATCGAGGACGGTCCCGTAGCGGTCCTCCACCTCCTTCAGGACCTGGAGCATGTACAACGGGAGCAGCTTCGGCTCCTGGCCGAAGACGACCGTGGCCAGGAACGTGTGGGGGGACCGTTCGATCAGGATCTTCGAATCGCCGAAGTCGAGGCGCTTCATCCCGACCCGGGAGCGGCTCTTGAACGAATCCTTGACGAAGTCCTGGACGACCGTGAGCATGCCGGAGAAGATGTCCTCGTCGATCTCCTCCCGGAACTTGCGGCTGTGGTGGGCGATGAGCCGTCCGTCGGAGTGGATCAGGAACACGTCCTCGACGAGGTAGGTGGCCTCCGGCTCGACCTTGATCTCCCGGGTGTCCTTGACCTCGTACCGGTTCTCGTCGAAGAGCCGCTGGTACGAGATTCCGATGCCGACGGGGATCGCCCCCGCCGCCTTCGGCCGCACGCCGACCCGGACCGGCATCACCTCGCCGACGCCGATCTCCGCGATGGGCATCACGCCCTTCGCCTCGAGGTCCCCGGACAGCTCGACCTGGACGTTCCGGGCGGGCAACTTCCCGCGGTTCTCGATCTCGAACGTGTATTGGTTCCACTCGCCGACCTGCAGCCCCGCGCTCTGGACGCGCAAGGCGAGGTTCGGATAGCGGTTCTTGATGAAATTCTGGATCTGCATCCCGATGGAGACCTCGGCCTGTTTGATCAGGATGTCCGCCATCGCCATGTCGCTCCCGCGGAGCGCGGCCTCGGCCTGGTTCAAGGAATTCTCGGCGTCCCCGAGTTCCGCGCCGAGCTTCTTCGCGTTCGCGATCATCGTGGAGACGGAGTGGACGCGGGTCTCGTACTTCTCGATGAAATGTTTCGTGCGGGTCTCCTCGATCGCGGCCCGGGCGTCGGCCAGGCCCCGATGGAAGCCGTCGACGTCCCCACCCTCGATGGACTTCCGGGCCGCGTCCAGATGGGAGCGCGCAGATACCGCGGGAATGTCGAGCTGCTCCGATTGCATCACGATCTCCTCGAGAGACCGAATCTCGTCCATGGAGCGGTTCACGATCTGCTTCCGCTTCGCCTCCAGGAGGCGTTCCTGGAGATCCCCTTTGAGTCGGTACACTTCCTCGATGTCGTCCGCGGCGGCTGCTTCCTGGGCGTGCGTGCGGTACTCGTCCAGCTCCTTCGGCGGAAGGCCCAGCGAGAGCCCGTCCTCGATCAACGGGCCGAGGGTGTCCACGACGGAGGCGAGGTGCTTGCGGCGCGCCGCGTCGATCTCGTCGGAAATGCGCTTCGCGTAGCCGTCCACGTCCGCGTATTCGCCGGCGTCCACGAGGGCCTCCGCCCGGGCGAGGAGTTCCGACGCCATGCGGACGTCCGCCCCGAGTTTCGCATGCGCCTCCAGTTTCGCCCGGAGCTCCGCGAGATTGTCCCGGATCCGCCGCGAGTCCTTCTGGCGCCGGGCGTCCTCGAGGATGTCTTCGATGACCTTCTTGTACTCGATCGCCTCGACGAAACGCCGGTCCTTGATCGCCTCGCGCGCGTTTTGGAGGACCGAATCGGCTCGGCCGGGGTCCATCCCCGAGGACCGATTCTTCTCCATGACCCGCTCGACGGACGTGACCAGATCGTTCGCGGCGGACTCGAGTCCCGTCGAGAGGGCCCCGGCCATCTCCTCGGTCTCCTGGAGCGCCGCCGCGAGGTCGTCGAAACGACCCGAATCGAAGGCGGCATCGGCCCGCGCCAGGGCCTCCTCCGCGCCGAGGATCGAGATGTCGGCCCGGGAAAGGTCCCCGATCGTCTTCCGAATCGCGCCGATCCGCGCGCGGGCGGCGTCCTGCGCCCTCCGACGGGATTCGGTCGCCTGTTCCGAGAAGATCTTGAGGGCGTCGACGATCTTCTGCTCCGCGGCTCGGGCATGCTCGACCGCGTCCGCGTACTCCCCTCGCTCGAGGTGCGCCTCCGCGGTGTCCAGCAAGGCAACCGCTTCGTCGGTCTGGATGCCTTTCTCCCGGCCTTCCTTGATCTTGCGTTCCGCCCGACCGATCAGATTCTTCGCGGCCGCGACGAGTTCGTCCATCAGCTCCTTTGCGGTCGCATCGAGCGTCGTGAGGATCGCGTCGACGTCGTCGAAGTTCCGTTTCTCCAGGGCCCGTTCCGCGGCTCGGAGCCCTTCCTCCGCCCCCGTGATGTCGATGTCTGCCTTCCGCAGGTCTTCGATCAACTTCTTGACCGAGATGAACTTCGTCGCGGCGGTCCGCGCCATCTCGAGCGCCCGCCGTTGCTCTTCCTGTTGCCTCGTCCGGCGACGTTCCGAGACGAGCCGGTCGACCTGCCCGATCGCCTGGAGCACGGCCCCGGGGCGACCCCCCTTGAGATCCGTCTCCGCCTGGGCGACCGCGGTCCTGAATTCGTCGACGTCGATCCCTTCCCCATGGGCGACCTCGACCGCCTTCCGTGTTCGCTGGAGGGCGTCCGTCGCCTGGCCGTTCAACGTGACCTTCACACCTTCCACGATGCCCTCCGCCGAAGCGACGAGATGGTCCGCCTCGTCCAGGGAGCCGCGTTCGATCGCCTGTTCGGCCGCCGACAGGGTGGTCGCCGCCCGAGCCAAGTCGAGGTTTTGGGCGACCAGATCCGTGATTTCCGACCGTACGACTTCCATACGGCGATGGATGCCTTCCATCCGTTCAAGCCTGATCCGCGTCTCCTCCGCGACGGACTGTCGCTTCGAGTCCCGGTTCGCCTGGGCCAGCTCCTCCACCTCGGAGATGCACGCCTTCCCCGCGTAGATCGTGTCGCCGTAGCGGGCCTCGGAATACGAGGTCTCGGCGTCCTTGAGCATCTGGTCGGCGGCGTCGATGGGGATGCCGTCCGCTTTCGCTCGGGCGACTTCCCCCCGGGCCTGTCCGAGGACCTCCGCCGCCGTGCTCCGGAGCGACTCGCGGGTCGCGGAAATGTCGTGCTCGATGCTGTCCAGGAGCGCGTCGGACTGGAGGTATCGGCCTTCCTGCATCGCGATCGCGGCGTCGGCGAGCTTCCCCTCGAGCGCGACCGTGTCCGTCTGGCCCGCTTGACGGAGGGCGACAATGTCGTCCCGGGCCCGGAGGACGCGTTCGTTCAGCTTGCCCTCCGTCTGGGCGTCCTGGTCCTCCATCCGCTGGTCGATGAGGGCCTGCATGTCGACGGCCTTGCCCAACGTCATCGCGTCGTCGACTTCCCGGAGGAGCTGGCGGGCGACGACCGGGTCCAGGCCGCGGGTCGCGTTCGCCAGGATGATCTGCAACGACCTCTCCATGATCGTGCGGAAGTGGGTCTCCCGCGTCGACTCCGCCCGGTGCCGGGCCTGCGACACGAGCCGCCTCGCCGTCGGAAGGTCGTTCCCTTCGATCGCCTTGCCGAGCTCGACGAGCATCCCTTCGAAGTTCGTCACCTCGGCGCCCATCGTGCGGATGTCCGCCGCGTCGAGCTGGAGGCTCGCGAACGCCTCCCGGACGGTCTTCAAGAGGGACGCCTCCCGGACCGCGTCGTGGGCGTCCTTCGCGAAGCCTCGGACCTTCGCGTACTCCTTCGCCTCGAGGGCCTCGGCCCCCTGGGCCAGGATCGTATCCGCGCGGCCCACGTCGGCCCCCTTCCGTTTCTCCCGGGCCGCCTCCCGGTCGGAGGCGCGCAGGGCGACCTCCGCGGCCGCGTGGGCGCGCGCCTCGCGGAGGCTGTTCCGGGCCTTCTGGGCGAGGAGCGGGATGTCCGCGTACACGCCCTTCCGGAGGGCGTCCCGCGCCTGTGTGAGGAGCTTCCGCGCTTCCGTGATGTTGACGCCGTCCCGCCGGGACGCTTCCACGTCGGCGCTCGCCCGCTCGAGGATCGTCTCGGCCCTGGCATACTTGCGCTGGGAGTCCGCCTTCTCGATCGCCTTGGCGGACAGGGACCGGACCTTGTTGTACTCCTTGAGGGCGAGGGCCTTGCGGGCGTCCGCAAGCAACGCCGCCGCATCTCCGACGTTCCCGCCCCCTTCCAGGGCGTACCGGACGCGGGATTCCGCCTTGTCCACGCTCGCCGCGAGGATCCGCTCCCGGCGCTGATCGAGGGTCCGCACGGACACCCGCCGGAGGAGGCGTTCCGCGGTCCCGTGGTCGCCGCGCGCGGCCAGGGCCCGGGCCTGTTCGATGTTCCGTTGGAACGCCAGGGTCTCGATGCCCGCCTGCTTCGCATCCTCGAGGACCGCGTCCGCGTACTTCAGGGCGTCCGCGACGCGGCTCTCCCGACGGATGATGTCGAGGGCCCGCCGGGAGGCTCGGGCCAGGTCCAGGGCCCGTCCGAGGTCCCCGGCGGCCTCCGTCTGTTCCGCCCGTTCCAGGAGGCCGCGCGGGAAGGCGACGTCCACAGGGTCCCGGGGCGACGCGGCGAGGTCTTTGCGGGCGCTTTCGATCGCCTTCCGGACCGCGTCCGGCGCCACTCGGGTCGTCGGCGGCTTGGCGAACGGCTGGCCGCACGCATCGCAGTCCGTCCGGCCGTCCGGGACGTCCGATTCGCACAGGGGGCAGCGGGCCATGGGCTCCAACCGAGAGGATGCCCTCCGATAGGGAGGGAAACGACGTCGTCAAATGTCGGCTCAGCGGGTATAAACCACGCGTCTTCGGTATCCTGCCTGATAACTATATGGCCCGGACGCGTCGCGGGCCGTTGCCCGAAAAGCTTCAGTACGCGCCTCGCGTTCGCAGCGCCCGTCCGGATCGCCTCACCGGGATCCGCGGGTGTATCGAGTTGGCGGGGGCGCGGCGGGGTCATTCGCTCGTCGGGATGACGGTCGTCGACCCGGAAGGCATCGAGGTCGGATACGTCTCGGGCGAGGAGACGAACGTCCTCGTGCTCGGCGAAGGGTCGGGGGGGCGCATGCGCCTCGGCCGACGGTATGTGAGCGGGGTCGCCGACCGGATCACCCTCTCCGGCCCGGTCGCGCAGATCTTCACGGGCCTGAACGTCGTCGATTCGGACGGCGAGTTCGTCGGGGTCGTGCGGGACACGAACGAGGCGGACGACGTCCTGGATTCGTTCATCGTGGAGGACGAGCAGGGCGAGATGGTGAATGTCCTCCTCGAGGACGTCCGGTCGATCGACGAATGGGTCGAGCTGTCCGTCGCCGGCGATTCGCTGTACGAAAAGGGCTAGCGCTCCTCGTCCGGGGTCGGCGTCAACAGGATGCCGGTCGCAATCCAGACCAGGAGGACGACGGTGACCAGGATCCCGCCGTACCCGAGGCCGGCGTTGACCGCCAGCAGGACGACGGGGATGAACAGTCCGATCGCGGTGCCGATGCGGCCCATGCGGAGAACTCGAAAGCCTGCCGGGCCTAAAGGTTTGCGACGCGAAGGGCCACCCTTCGAGCGGGAGGCGTCAACATGCTTACGTGGGGCGGCGCCCGAGGGCACGCTGCCGGAATGCCTCGAATCGGATCGCATCGACCGCGATGGGCGCCATCGTGACGATGGCCCCGAGGCCCCGGAGCTTCTCGGCCAGCTCGCGGGCATCCGGTTCCGGCACGACGAAGACGGACTGACCGATCCAGACGACGCCCGCCCGTTGGATGAATGGGCGAGTCTCGCTCACCCGGACATCGGCCCGCCCGTAGATGAGATGGGCCACGCGGGAAGCGGCGGAGCGATTCGCCTTCGTCACGTCGTAGGACAGCAGCACGAGGCACGGACTCGTGTCGGTGGGAGACATGTATTTCTATATGTATAAGCTATATGATAGCCTTTCCTGGAGGGATGGGTGAAAGTATTCGATGCCACGGGCGTGGGCCGGAGGTCTGAGAGCGCCGTAAACATGTTCACGAACGGCGGTGGGCCGCCCTCTCGGCGACCTCGCGAAGTTTCTTCAGGTTCGCTGCCACGTGGTCCGGAAAGATCCCGGATCCGGACACGAGGATGTCCGCCCCGGCCTCGGCCACGATCGGGGCGGTATCGATCTTGATGCCGCCATCGACCTGGAGTTCGACGTCCAGGTCCTCCTTGGCCAGGTACGTGCGCGCCTCGCGGATCTTCGGGACGACGTCGGAGCGGAAGGCCTGGCCCGCGAAGCCCGGTTGCACCGTCATCACGAGGAGCAGGTCCACTTCCGGGAGGAAGGGGACCGCACGGCCGAACGCCGTCGCGGGATTCAGGACCAGGCCGGGCTTCACGCCCGCGTCCCGGATCGCGCGGATCGTCGTCCGGACGTCGTGGTCGCTCTCCACGTGGACCGTGAGATCGTCGACCCCCGCCTCCGCGAAGGCCGTCACGAAATGCTGAGGGTGTGTGACCATCAGATGCGCATCGAAGGGGACCTTCGTCAGGGGCCGGATCGACGCGACGACGGCGGGCCCTATCGTGAGGTTCGGCACGAAGTGCCCGTCCATCACGTCGATGTGGAGCAGGTCGGCGCCCGCGTCCGCGGCTTCCTTCACCTGTTCGCCGAGCCGGTCGAACCGCGCGGACAGGATCGACGGCGCGATCTTAATGGGCATTGAGCCGGCCAAGGGACGTCGGTCGAATAAGGGTTCCTTCTACCCCGCGTGAACGATTCATCCAGAGCTCGGTCGATCCCGACTCAGCCCAGATGGTAGGAACTCAGGACGAGGTTCAGCCGCACGCCCGCCGCGAACAGCTGCGCCTTCACCACGTTCTTCGCGGCCCCGCTGAACCAGGCCTGCATCGCGTGGTTCCGTTCCACGGGGACTTCGTGGTCAAGCCCCATTGCATGGTCGCCCGGATCCGTCGCGATGCCCGCATGCGTCACATCCAGCTCGGGGCGGCCCATGCTCACGGGGATCGCTGAGAACGTGCCGGCCGGGGTCGAGACGTCCACGACCTCACCGCTCATCAGGAACAGCCGGACCGGTTCCGTGTACGTGAAGTTCGATGCTGCCTTCCAGGTCGCGTTCGGACCGGAGAGCTGCCATTGGATCCAGCCGTGGACGGTCGCGGTGCTGGTCGCATTCCAGCTCTCGTTCGCCTGGAGGGGGAAGGACCAGACGTTGAGCGCGGGGTCGAACGTGGTCTCGATCGTCGCCGAGTAGGAGGCGTCGTAGACGCCCGCGGCCGTCGTCGAAGAGCCGCCGACCGCGACGGTCCGGACCTCTTTCTGGAGGGCGAGGTCTGAAGCGCGATACCACGAGTACCCGCCAACGGTCGCATTCTCGAGCATGGAGCGGGCCATCGTCATCGCGGGTTCGCCGCTGGCGTCTGCCAGGGGCGTCGGATCGATCATCCAGTGGACGCGGAACGAGCCATCGAGGCTCACGTTGTACTGCGAGCCGCTCGCCGAGACGACCGTCCGCGTGAGGTGGCCCGAGGCGGCAGGCCCATCGGGCTGCAAGCCGCCCGAGGAGGCGTTCACGTCATACGTCCACGAGTCGCCTGGGGCCCAGGTCGGCACATCGACGGCGGTCGGTTGCGGTCCCGTCCCCGTCCCGGGCCGATTCGCATTCGATCCGGGATTGGATAGGTTTCGAAGGACCTCGGGGGCGAAGGCCACGGACGCGATCGCTACCGCGGCGACGAGGGCCGCCACGAGGACCGCAAGAAACTTTCGTTGCATCCCAATCTGCCTCGCTGCTCGGTCCGCATGCCGACGTGGGATATTTGGGCGTTATTAGACGGACATGAAACACTTGTTTGAAAATCAGTCTGAAGGGAACCGCGATGGAGGCGTCCCGCGGCTGATCCGAGAGGCCTGACCACCGTCACATTCATCCCACCCACAAGGGGATGCGGTTTCGTGGCGGTAGATGCCAAACCGCTCCCCCATCCGCATGCCCGGTTTAACCGATGGCTCTACGAACCGCTTCTCATCCTCACTCTCCCTCTCGTCACGATGCTCTCGATTTTCCTCGCCTTTCTCTTTTTCACTCTTCAATCATGGATCGGCGACGTTTCGGCTCGGCTCGTCGTGATCACCTTCGTCGTCGCTCTCCTGTTCGGAAACGCGTTTCGCCTCCTGCGACGGCTGCGCCGCGAGCGAAGTCCTTAAAACCCGCATGTCCTCTCGGGACCGTTCCCGGGCGGGAGTGGGGGGCGAGGCGGTCCGTGGTCGAGGTCTCTGAGCAGCTCATCGCGGGTCTCAAGAAGAAGGCCGTCACCCTCCGCAAGCACATTATCCGAATGACGCACAACGCGCAAAGCGGCCACCCCG
>Ga0209158_1001585_pt1 | contig 14989 bp, 19 predicted proteins | sample GraSoiAngelo_140_FD_185897 | JGI IMG/M metagenome (GOLD analysis project Ga0209158, IMG submission 185897) | Grasslands soil microbial communities from the Angelo Coastal Reserve, California, USA - 14_0929_12_30cm (SPAdes) (version 2) | ecosystem: Environmental > Terrestrial > Soil > Grasslands ...
CTGAAGGAGGCGGGGTTCGACGCGGATGTGAGCGCCACCGCGATCTATGTGAGCCGCCGAGATGGCATCGAGGCCGCGGTCTTCGACACCGCGAAGGTGCTCGGGGCCGAGGTGCGGTACATGGGCAGGGTCGTGCGAAGCCTCGAGGAACTGTTCCTCGAGCTGTTGGAGCGCAAGGCCGGGGGAGATGCCTAGGTGTCGATCACCCTTCCGACGTACAAGCGGCGGGAGATGCCGCTCCTCCCTCGCGCCCAACGGGTCCGCGCCATCATCACGACCGGACTCCGTCGGGAGTTCCGTCGGCCGGCCGCGATCGTCGTCACCGGGATGGGCGCCGCGCTCGTCACGATTTCTTCGATTGTCACCGTGTTGTTCTCTCGATTTTTTCTCCCTCCTGGAGCAAAGCTCGACCTTAGCTACTTCGCCGTGCCGGCCTCCAACGGCGCGATTCTGTTTTTCGTGACCCTCATGGCGGCGATCATCGGGTCGGGGCTCATCGCAGACGATCTCCACTCGATGGCACTTACGCTATACTTGAGTCGCCCGATTACGCACGCGGACTACCTGCTCGCCAAAGCCGCGATCCTCGCCCCGCTCGTTTCCATGATCACGGTCCTGCCGCTCGTCCTGACTCCGTTGGTCGCAGCGCTCCTCGGCCTCTTTTCGTGGACAATCGCCCTCCAAGCCATCGGGCTCTCGATTCTCGTAGGAGCGCTCCTGACCGTCTTCTGCACATCTGTCGCCCTATTTCTTTCGAGTCTCACCCGCCGGAGGAGCATCGCAGCGGCGGGTGTCTTTGCTGTCAATTTCGGCCTATCGATTCCGGCGGGAATATTGGCCGGGACCCTCGGGAACCCCGTCTTCTATGCATCGCCTTGGGACAATTATGTCGCAGTCGCGCGCGCGGCGTTTGGTGCGACCGACAATCCGATCGACTGGGTTTGGTCCCTCGTCATCCTGCTTGCTGCGACGATTCTCGCGGCCGTCGTCACTTACATGCGAATGAAGGCGGTCGAGGTGGTCTCCGGGTGACCGGGATCGTCGATGCCGTCGGCGTCTCGAAGTGGTACGGCGAGGTGCTCGGCCTGAACGCCTTCACGGCATCGTTCGGTCGCGGCATCACCGGCCTCGTCGGCCCGAACGGCGCAGGGAAGAGCACGCTGTTCAAGCTCCTCATCGGGCAACTCCACGCGGATCAAGGGGGCGTCCGGCTGCTCGGCGAGAATCCGTGGAACAACGTGGCACTGATGCGTCGCCTCGGGTACTGCCCGGAACACAACCAGATGTACGGGTGGCTCACGGGTCAGCAATTCGTTGAGACCCTGTTGCGCCTCGATGGGATGTCATCCGCCGACGCCCGGAAGGCCGCCACAGAAGCCCTCAAAGTCGTCGGCTTGTCCGCGGCCGCGCAGCGACTGACGCGGACGTACAGCCGCGGGATGCGACAGCGGACGAAGCTCGCGCAGGCGCTCGCTCACAAACCGGAGGTCTTGATCCTCGACGAGCCGCTCTCCGGGGCGGACCCCATGGCCCGCGTCAAGATCCTCCGGACGATCTCGGAGTTTGCCGAGGCGGGCGGTCACGTGCTTATGTCGACCCACGTCCTCTACGAGATCGAGCGGATCACGAACAACATCGTGCTGATCCACAACGGCAAGGCGATTGCATCCGGCGATATCCACGCGATCCGCGCGCTGATCGACACCCATCCCCACGCCGTGCGTCTCGATACGCCTCGACCGCGTCAGCTCGCTCAGGCGCTCGCCCGGATGGACCATGTCGTCTCGTTCGAATTTCCATCGGCCGAAGAACTCCTCGTGCGCACCCGAAAACCGGACGCGTTCTACCGAGAGCTCCCGGGGATCGTGGCGGACACGAAGCTAGAGGTCCGTGGAATCGAGAGCCCCGACGACAGCTTGGACGCCGTGTTCCGGTATCTCGTCGGGTGATCGCATGGACCTCGTCGAATCCCTTCGAAAGGCGTGGGTCGTCACCGGCTTGACCCTACGGTACCTGATGGGGACGAGGCGCGGCATCGCGATTGCGGTTCTCGCGGCCGTGCCGCTCCTCCTGACCGTCGGGCTCGCCCTCGCCCGGGTCGACAGTTTCGGCATTCAGTTGTTCCAGATCCTGCTGATCCCCTTGTTCTTCCAACTCGTCCTGATTTTCGTGGCGTTGGTCAACGCGTCCACCCTGATCCGAGACGAGATTGAAGACAACACGCTGCCGTACCTCCTCACCCGACCCATCTCGAAGCCCGCGCTCATTTTCTACAAATACGTCGCCTACCTGGCCTCCGCCCTCGTCCTGCTCGTCCCGCCAATCGTGCTCGCGTACGGCGTCACGGAGCTCCATACAGGAAGCCCGTTCTCGGCCGATCTCGACGTCCTGTGGGGCTTCCTGCTCACGACGATCCTCGGGAGCGCGGCCTACGGAGCGGTGTTCCTCTTCGTCTCGGTCCTCGTACGCCGACCGCTCTTCGTGGGATTGTTCCTCGGTTTCTTGTGGGAGTCCATCGTCGGCCAGATTCCCGGGGATGTGCGGAAACTCAGCGTGATTCATTACCTTAAGTCCATCCTGAAAGACACGATTTCGGTCACGCCCCTCTCGATCTATTCGACCGATGTCTCCGCCGCCATCTCGGTGGTCGTGCTCGTCGGCTTCTCGATTGCGATGGTCGTCCTCTCCATCCTGGTCTTCCAACAGATGGAGTTCAAATCCAAAGCGTGAGGCCGCGCGGCCTACTCCATCGCCAGCGCGGTTTCGGGGGCCTGGTACGCCTTCGGCGGTTGCCACAGCTCGATCCGGTTTCCTTCGGGGTCCGTGATCCAGCCGAACCGGCCGTACTCGGTGTCCTCGACTTTCGGGTCGATGTCAATCCCTTCTTTCCGCAACACCGCGAGGAGGCCATCGAGGTCCTTCACACGGTAGTTGATCATGAACGAGGAGCCTCCTTTGCCGAAATACGCGGTCTCCGCGGGAAAGATCGACCAGACCGTGTGACCTCGGCCCCCCGGAGATTTCCCGGTTCTCCAGGAGAAGAGCGCGACCAACCCGTCAATCTGGAGCCCGAGGTGCTCGCGATACCAGCGGGCGAGCGCCTTCGGATCTTTCGCCTTGAAGAAGATGCCTCCGATTCCCGTCACGCGGACTCGGCGTTCTCGAGCGGCCATACACCGGGAGCGCCGCAGCCGTCCATAGGACTTTGGGTCGCCGCCCGCTCGGCGCCTCTGGCGTGGTTCTGGTATCATGCTGGTGACGGTTCGGTAAGCTTCGATATGTCCCCCGGTCGCCTCCATCCGTTCTGGTCCTCGTCGAGGATCAGGTGAAAACGCATGAAGAAAATCGAACGGATTTGGGCAATCGTGGCTCTGGCGGCCCTGGTGGCAAACGCCCTGCCTCTCGCAGCGGCCGCGCCGCCCCCGCCAGGGACGGTGGTGATTTCGAACGTGAACGTGAATCGGAATTCCCTTTCAGGGACCGTGGCCAACCTGTCGTGGTCGACGAATCCGACTTCGTCGTGCGACTCGGTCACGTTCCAGGTGTCGGGGCAATCGTCGCGCACGATCAGCCTGCCCTGCAAGGTCCATTCCGCCTCGCTGACCGGTCTCGCCGTGCACGTGACGACGACTTTCACGATCACGGCGACCGCGAAGAAGTACAACCCGGGGACGTACTCGAGTGCCTTCTACCCGACGGACGTGAGCACGTCGAAGGCGTACGAGAGCTTCCAGTACTCCCTCCCGATCACGGGAGGACCGTGCGGGACGATCTACTACCAGGAGACCGTGACCGCGCAGATGCCCGGTGACATCGAGTACGATCCGGCGCAGGCAGGGAACGCGAACCACTACGAGCTGTTCGACGTCCACATGGCGTTCAACGGCTTGGGCGTCCCGATCTGTCCCGGGTCGTCGCAGGTGATCACGGCCCGACAGACGTTCATGCGGATCTGGGTCTTGGACACGACGAGCAACGTCAACAACTGGTTGCCCGCCGCGGTGGACCCGGTTCCGAACGTGGACACGGGCGGCTACCCGGGGTACATCAACTGGGCGATCAACCTGGGCGGGACCGTCTACGGCGCATCGTTCGGCGTGACGTTGGGATACACACCTCCGTCTGGGGTGACGATCTATCCGACCTGGTGGAACACCCCGTACCCGGATGGCTGGCAGTACGAATCGTCGCTGGAGATCGACTGGAACGGCGCGATGCAAACCCTGGCGAACGTGGCGTGGCCGCTCCACGTGATCGACAGCCAGGCGCAGTACCGCTTGGGCGATCAGGTGCTCGTTCGGGTGGGCTTCGTGACGACGCTCAACGTCTGGGACCCGAGCTTCGGGTGGGTCGGGAGCGACGTCCAGTGGGGCGTGCCCGGAATCGTGATGGGTCAAGGATCCGACAACAACGGAGGCAACAATCTCGACCAGTACACGGACGTGCAGATGGGGACCTCCTCGGGCCCGGGCAGCTGAGGACGAACTGAACGGCCGGCGTCACCCTCTCCTCCGCGCCGGCCCCGATTTCTTTTTCGGTCTACCTAGGGCAATCTCGACCTGACGGAGGGCGCAGCGGTCAGACGATGCTTGATCCCGTACCGGAGAAAGGCGAGGAGGATGAACACAGCATCCTCGCCGCGATCCGTGAGTCGGTAGCGGACCGAGTCGCCGTCCGCAATGCGCTCGACGAGTCCCTCGCTCTGCATCTGTCGAAGCCGCCGGGACAAGACCCGCGCCGTGAGGCCGGGGTTGTTTCGCAGGATTTTTCCGAACCGGTCCACCTCGAGGAACGCCATGTCCCTCAAGATGAGCAACGTCCATTTCCGACCGAGGCGCTTCACGCTCTCCCGGATCGGATCGGCCTGATAGGCCAGGAGCGGCGCGATCGGGCGTTCGGTCCCCTTCTGATTCCTCGGCTTCGTCACTATCCCGCCGGACCCTAAGTTCGATATATAGTATCCAATGGATATCACTCTTCGTGCGGTGAGGACCGGATCATGGCGAAGGACCGAACAAAGAAGGCGGCCGTCCCGGACGCGACGATGGCCTTCACGGAGCTCGCGAGTTCAGACCCCGAGGCAACACGACGTTTCCTGGAGAAGATCTTCGGCTGGTCGTTCGAGAGCGTGAAGATGCTCGGCGGGGAGTACGTGAGTTTCGCGGCGCCGGGCGGCCGGGGCGGAATCCGGCCGACGCAACCCAAGGAGAGGCCGAACAGCACGAACTACGTGCGGGTGCCCGATCTCGACATCGCCCTCACGAAAATCAAGACCGCCGGCGCGGAGGTCGTCTTGCCGCGCGTCGACGTGCCCGGGATGGGGAGCTTCTTCTGGTTCCGGATCCCCGGCGGGCCGATCATGGCCTGCTGGCAAGATGCACCGAACCTACCGCAGGAAAAGTGAGGCGCATGACCAACGCAAAGGACGTCGTAAATGGATTCCAGAAGGCGCTTGGCAAGGGGGACTTCAAGGCCGCGAGGACGTTCCTCGATGACCATCTCAAGTTCGTGGGCCCGTTCGAGTCGTTCGATCGACCCGAGCCGTACCTCGCATCGCTCGAGCGGCTCCACCACATCATCGCGCGGCTGGAACCGAAGAAAATGTTCGTGGACGGCGATGACGTCTGCCTGCTCTACGATATGGTCACGAACACCCCGGCTGGTACGGCGTTCATCTCGGAATGGCATCAGGTGCGCGGCGACAAGATTGCCGCAATCCGGGTCGTCTTCGACCCGCGCCCCTTCGTCCCGATGTTCAATCGCTGATGTGGGACGGCCGTCCCTGGAGCTTCGCCTCGCTGCCTCGCTACCCGCTCTCCACCTTGGTGGGCTCCGGGAACTTCTTGAGCACGGCGCTCAGCTCGACGGCTTCCTTGCGCATGCCCTCGATGTCTTTCTCGAGCGCCCCGCGCCACTTCCGTTCCGCGGCGTCTCCGTGGGTCGCATACATCCGGGCCGCGACTTGGCCCGCCTCGAAGGTGCCGTCGGCGAGGGAGGCCGCAATCTCCCGTCCCCGGTCCGCGGCGTCGTTCATCTTCCCCAGGCGCTCCAGGAACGCCACGATCGCAGGGACCCGGCGGCGGAGGATCGTCACGTCTTCGCTCCACTGGATCTGGAGGCACCGTCGCTCGTCCTCGCGGACCTCCTTCAGCCAGGCCCACGACTGGTCCAAGGCGCCGCGGACGAGTCGCGCGTCGCCATACAGATGGGTCAGCTTCGCGTCTGAATACGCCGGCAGCTCGAGGAGACCGTAGTACGACCGGCTCCGAAACGCCTCGCCTTGCGGGCTCGCGTTGTTCAGGAGTCGCATGAGCGGCTCCGGGTCCGATCCCGAGGGCGGCGCGGGGACCCCGATTCCGCTCCCTTGGCTGCCCTCCAGCAGGAGGGGGATCGCGACGTCCGCGCGGGCGCGCGACAGGAAGTCCAGGTAAGCTGCCGTGGACGCCGCGTTGAACCGATCCACGCGGTCGTTGAACGCCTTCGCCTCCTCCGGCGAGGTCGGCGGTTTGGGGATCTTCTCCAGCCGCTCGGTCTGGGCCTTCAGGTGCCGCACACGGGCCTCGACGCCGCGGAATCCCTCCCGGTACAGGGCTTGGAGCCGTCGGACTTCGGCGCCCTGCTCCCCGATCTTGTCGAGCTTCCGCCACGCGCGTCGCGCACCGTAGAAGTCCCGCCGCCGTGCTTTCCGAAGGGCCACGTCAAGGACCGCGACGAGCCGCAACGCGAGACGCTTGTCCTTCGAAGCCTTCGCGAGGTCCGCGGCGATGGTCTCGACGTCCCGCGTGAAGATCCGCACCTGTCGCCAGTTGTCGACCTCGCTATCCCGGATCAAGCGATCGACCCGTTCGCGGAAGCGATCCAACGTGCCGTCGAGGACCCCCGCGATGCCCTCGACTTTCTTCCGCGCGCGGGCGATCGATTCGAGCAGGCCGGAAGCCTCGGATTCGAAGGACGTGGCGGACGGCGCGTCGGCCGACGTCATGAGGATGCCGCGATGGAGGCTCGGACCTATCTAGCTTCCTTCGGACGCCGTTCGAAACCTTTGCTGCCGCGGTCTTCATATCCTCTCGCGGGCGATGCGGGTCCGTGGCGATCGTGAAGGACATCGGTCACATCGTCCTCCCCGTGGACGACATGGAGAGGGGTCTCGCCTTCTACCGCGACCTCCTCGGCTTCCGGGTGGTCGGTAAGGGGAGCGCTGTGTGGACCGCGATCGAGACGGCGGGCGGCCAACTCACGCTCTGGCGGACCTCCGAGATTCCGAAGATCGCCCTCGGTGCGAAAGGCGACCGAACGCCGTTCGAGCTCCACGTGGATAACTTTGAGGCGGCCGCCTCGATCTTGGAGTCGAAGGGCGTCCGCGTGCAACGCGACGATGCGAACGCGGGGACCGTCTGGGACCCGTTCGGGAACGTCTTGCGACTGCATGACCATCGCGAATGAGGTCACGGTCGAGTACAACTGGCCCCTTTGAGGCGCCCCTCATCGCTCGACGTCGAAGTAGATCCGCAGCGTGGCTCGGTACGTCTTGACTTTCTTGCCGTCCAATTCCATCTCGAATTCCGCGACCCGAGCCCACTTCAGGTTTCGGACCGTCTCGGCCGCGGTCGCGACCGCGTTTTCCGCGGCTTTCGCGAAGCTCGTCGGCGAACTGCCCGCCACATCAATGATCTTCTGGACCACTGTAGACCACCGTCGCCCGGATGGAATCATCTCCGTAAGGAGATATCCCAGGCGACAATGGTTTTCGGCTGCGCTGAATCAAGAGAGGGCTCGCCCGGTACGCGAACAAAAGGGAACGTGACCTCGGGTGGACTCGAGGTCACGCGGTTGTGTCTTCGAAGGCTCAGAAGACGTGCAGCTGGATGTTTCCTCCCGGGAGCACGCCCTCCTCGAGTGTGGTCTCGCTGCCGCGGTTGTCCGCGAAGTAGACCCCGTTCCCGAACTGATCGACAACGGTGATTCCAAATCGGTCGTGGCGGCCGGGTTCCCCGTAATCACACGCCGTGACGAAGTAGTGGTAGCCTTGCGCTCCGTTGAACTTGGCGGCTCCATTCCAGTCCCGGCAGTGGTCGGGGTCCGTGTTCGTCGATCGGAAGTAGTCATCGACGGTGAGCCCCTCGATATGGAACCCGCAGTCGTGGTCGATCAGGTTCAGGTGGCCTTTCAGGGTGGGGTTTCCAGGACGGGGTCCGGCGTTAAAGCCGAAGTTCACGCGGCTTCCGGGACAGGTTCCCTGCCCAGCCTGGACAAAGAAGAATCCACCGCCCGTCATGAAGTCGTTCGGGACCTCCCACATCGCGTGGACTTGGGTACCGAGACCTCCGAGGAGCCCGCCAGGGAGCCCACCCGCCGTTCCGCCACAGTCAACCTGGCTGTACGCGCTCCCGACGACGACTTCGACACCGCTCGCGTAGAGGTGGAGCGCGTTCGTCGTGATCGAATACACCGCACCGGACGAGGCGTCGATCTGTTCATTGATGACGAGCGTGAGGACGCCCGGGATCTCGTACACCTGGTTCGGCGCGCCGGTGACGTCCACGACGACTCCCGCAACGGATAGGTCGGGGATTTCGCCCGCCGCACTGACGCCATCGCAGGTCGCGGTGCTCTTCACGTAAGCGAAACTTGCAACGACGTCGAGTCCGCTACCTGGAAGCAGGACGACGTCCGACGTGGCCACTTCGCTCATGCCCACATCGCTGAATCCTCTCGTGTACGAGAGGAACGCGTCCGCATTGGCAAGATCGCTGCCCACCGACGCAAAGTCGGCGACGAGGACGCCCCCCTCCGGTGGGAGATCTCCCGTGTCCGCGAATGTGGTGCCGCCGAGCAGGGGGACGTAGGTCCCCACCGCGTAGCTGCGTCCGCCGTACGCCGACGCCGCGAGTGCGGACACATCGCCCGCGCTGCGGGGGCCGGTGATCCCCGGGGCGACGAGCACGAAGGCTAGCACCAGGACAGAGGCTGCGATCACAATTCCGTTCCAAACTCGTGTTTTGAACTTGGACGCGTTCATGGCAATGGGCTCTACACTGGAGGGGTCTCATAAGCCGCAGACATCAACGTGTAGCGCGGTGTACCCCAGGGCAACCACAACGCGTACGGAGTGTCACTCCGCGTCTCATTTCGACCACCGATAATACCGCGCGTCGATCGAAGGAAGGCGAGCCACAAAACCTTAAATCGGCGGACCCGCTCCATGCCCTTCCATGCAGATGCGGCTCCTCGAGAAACAAAAGGACTCGGTTCGGATTGAGATCTTGAACGCGGACGACACCGTCATCTATCCGCTGATCACGGCCCTTTTGAAGGATCCGGACGTCGAGGACGCGCTGTACTATACGGGGCATCCTCAGCTCGATAAGCCCGTCCTCACGGTCAAAGTCAAGAAAGGGAGCCCGCAAGCCGCGCTGAAACGCGTCGCCGACGGCCTCGCGGCCGAGTTCACCGGGGCGAAGGGACTCTTGGAGAAGGAGCTCGCCTGAGGCCATGGAACGAGACGTCGGGATCGAAGGCTACCTGACCTCGACCCCGGGCGTCGGCGGGACCACGAAGGCTTCGGCGGACGATTTCATCGTCGAGGAGGTCTCGTCTCCACCGCCGAAATCGGCAGACGGACCTTACGCGATTGCGACGATCCGCGTCCGAAACTGGGAGACGAATCGCCTCGTGCGCGAGTTCGCGCGGACGTTGCACATCAGCCGCCGGCGAATCGGGTTCGGGGGGACGAAGGACAAGCGCGCGCTTACCACGCAGCTCTTTTCCTTCGAAAACGTCCCGGTGGAGACGCTTTCCGCGTTGCGGATGAAAGACGTCGAGGTCCTTGACGCGTACCCGTCCGATCGCCCGCTCGAGATCGGAGAACTCATCGGCAACCGGTTTCGCGTTCTCGTTCGGGGCCTTGCGGTACCGGCCGAGAGAGCCAAAGTAATCGCGGCCGAAACCGCGCGCCAGCTGCGGATCCGCGGCGGGTTCGCGAACTTTTTCGGGGTCCAGCGGTTCGGCTCGGTGCGGCCGATCACCCATGTCGTCGGGCGACACATCGTTCGCGGCGAGTTCCGGGAAGCGGTCGACGCGTACGTCGCGAATCCGATCCCGGGCGAGGGCCCGGAGTCCTACGGGATCCGCGCGGCCTTGCGAGACACGGGGGACATCCCGGCGGCGCTCCGCGCCTATCCGAAGTCGTACGGCTTCGAGAAGGCGATCCTGAACCATCTGGCGACCCATCCAGACGATGCCGTCGGAGCGCTGCGTCAGCTGCCGTTCAACCTTCTCCTGATGTTCGTGCACGGCTACCAGTCGTACCTGTTCAACAGGATCCTGAGCGAACGGATGCGCCGCGGCCTCCCGATCCACGAGCCGGTCGCGGGGGACCTCGTCTTGCCCGCGGACAAGAGCGGCCTCCCGGATCGGGACCGGACGATCGACGTGACATGCGACAACTTGGAGCGCGTCGCGGGTCGATGCCACGAGGGGAAAGCGTGGGTCAGCGCGATCCTGTTCGGGTCGGAGCCGGAATTCGCCGGTGGTGAGCCGGGGCAAATCGAGAAGGAGGTCGTGGCCTCGGAAGGCCTGCAGCCGAACGATTTCATCATTCCCGAGATCCCTCGGATCTCCTCGCGCGGCACCCGTCGTGAAATCCTCGCGCCAATTCGCGATCTCGAAGTCTCGGTCGTCGGGGACGATTTGCATCTGTCTGTGGAACTCACGCGCGGCGCCTACGCCACGTCACTCGTGCGGGAATTCACGAAGAGCGAGTGAGTGGGCTTAGCCCAACTGAGCGAACGGACCGACGCAGTCTCGGTTAGCTCCGCATCTTCGACCAGAGGTCCGCGAAGCGGTCGACCGCGTCGTCGTTGAAACTCGAGCGGTTGGCGAGGAGGAGCTTCCGTACTTCCTCGACGTCCTTCACCGTGAAGACGCTCTCCCGCTCCCGGCGCGTGCGGACGAGCAGGTCACGCTGCATGAGTTTCTGCAGGTGATACGACAACGTCGACTTCGACACGCCGACGCTCGCCTGCAGCTCCGCGAACGTCCGGCCCTCGTACGTCAGGAGCTCGACGAGGATTTTCCGCGGGACGTCTTGGCGCAATACGGCGAGGATGCGCCGTTGCGCTTCGACGAACGCGCGCGCGATGAAGTATCGTTTGCGATGGCCGTCCTCCTCCGCCTTCAGGACGCCGTTCCGCTCGAGGTACCCGAGGTGGTACGACAACATGCCCGTCGACATTCCGAGCGTGTGCCCGATCCGCCGTAGGTGTACGCCCGGGTTGGCCAACAAGAAGTCGTAGATCCTGCGACGGCTCGCGAGTTCGAGGCCTTCCGACATCCAATCACCGCAAGAGGGCGAGGTAGAGGGACACGAGGACGGCGAGGTTCAGCGCAAGCCAGTCCGCGCCCACAGACGGCACGGCCAGCGTCGCCATCTCGACGAGGAGCCAGACGCCCTGCGCGAGGAAGATCCCGAACGCCGCGGTCAGCAGCAGGAAGCGTCGTTCCCGGTGCCGCGCGTACGACTTGACGGAGACCGTCGCGAGGATCGCGGCGAACCCGGCAAACGAAACCCGGAGGAACACGTCCACAGGGCCCATGCGGTCCGCACAATGCGGGTTCCTCGTAAAGATACTTTGTGTACAGCGGTCGAAGGACCTCCGAATCGGCCCGGACGACCAGAGTTCGGGGAGCGTCCTAACGAGTTGCCCTCGTATACCAAAATTCCCATATCCGTGAATTGACAATATTTGAGAGATGGAGGACGGTACGGACGCGCGCGCATTTCTCGCGAAGGCGGCGGCGACCTTTGCGGTGCTTTCGCTTCTGCCCGTCGCCCTGAGCGGATCTGCCCCCTCTCACGCGTCCGCCGCCCTCCGAACTATTTCGTCGTCGGACTTCGGTGCCGTGCCGATCGGCGACGTCCCCTGGTCGACCTCCCTGTTCGCTTCGTTCACGTACGAGCACGGCGTGGCGTTCGGGACGTACGCGCAGTTCGGGTACAACGCGACGACCGGGACGGTTCGGTCCCTCATCGGGCTCGAGGGACGGGCGCCCGTCCTGTTCCTCGAGTCGATCGACATCGAAGGCTTCCCGCCCGCGCGATCCGCGGCGGCCCGAGGGCCGATCTTCGAAGCGGCCGGATACCTCGTCACGATCACGGCCCACGATGATCCGACGGCCCTCCTTGAGATTCGCTCCGACATGCCGCGCCTCGTGACGGTGGAGCTGCCTGCCTGGTCGACGAACATCTCGCTGGTCTCGGTACCGGGCTCGTGGCGCGCTTCGTCCGTTTCGTTCGTGGTCCAAGGAGAGGAGGCCCGTTTGTTCCTCGGGGCCGGCTGGTTCAACGTGACCGGCACGACGGTCTTTGCGCACCTGGCGAGTCCGGACCTCCTCGTGTTCAAGTCCGTGCCGGCCGGCTCCACAAACAAGGCGGAGTGGAGGGCCGTCCTCGACGCGATCAGTGCGGGCCACGTCGTCTCGGAGCTCGACCTCGTCGCGATCGCGGATGGCGGCTGGATGCAGAATCCCGGGCGGTATCGGATCGACGTCGCGACGTGGCCCCTCGCGGTCCGCGCGGGTCAAGCCTCCGTCCAGGTGGACACGTTGCGGCCGGGAGGCGCCGTGGTCTTGCTCGCCTTCGACTCCAACACGATGCCCGCTGCCGATCCCACGCGGCTCATCGTGCGGGCGAACGGCGACCCGGTGAATCGATCGAACGACACGTTGACCCTGTTCTACGCCCCCGACTCGCTGACCCGAGATGCGTCGTATTCTCTTCTTCCCCTCCGCGGCACTGTCATCGCACTCTATCTGCCCTCCCTGGCGGCAGTGTCCGTCGAGGTCGTGAGCGTTCCCCCGCCCGCCCCGAATCCGGCGTTCGATCCGGGCTCGGAGGCGGCAGTGGTTGCGGCCCTCGCAATCGTCTCGGTCGCGGCGGCGCGGATGCTCCGACGTCGGGAAGAGTAGCGGATTGGCGGATGCCAACGTCACCGACCGCGCACATACAAATATCGGGGTCGGTATCGTCGGGCCCATGCCCGCAAACGAAGTGTGCGGGGTCGTCGGTTGTGGGAAGGAAGCGAAGCGCTCCCTCTCCACCACAAAGGTGAAGGAGGCCCTCCCCGAGCTCAAGCTGATCGGGGAGCCGCGACGCGTGCACCTCTGCAAAGACCATTACAAGCAGTTCCGGAAGAAGACGAAGCAGGAGCGGGAACTCGAGCGCGCCACGTGGCAATGAGTCAAGCGACTCGGTCCAAGAAAAGAATAGAAGCCTGAGTGGCGGCTTGGGCCTAGACTCGCCCACGCCGGATGGAAGGGCCCTTAGCCGCAGTAGGCGCAGCTTTCGATTCTGGGAAATGTTGCAATAGTTGAACGAATCGGGCGGACTCGGAGCCCTTTACTCGAAGATCAGTTCCCGAAGGCCTGTCTTCTCGTTGAGCCGCCGATTCAAGTGGATCGCGTCGAATCGCGCGATGTGGATCTCGTTGACGACCGCGGTCTTCGCGCGGAAGAGATGCCCTCCGATGACGGCGTGGTCCGGCCGGCCGGCAGCGACGTGCAGGTGCAACTTCGGGTCCCCGCGCATCGCGATGCTTCCATGGAGCGCGAGGAGTTCATGACGTTCTCGGAACGCCGATTTCTGGTAACCGTTCGGCCCGAAGAACCCGATCTCGAAGTCTTGGATCATCCCGATTCCCCAGAGGACCGCGCCACTGTCGACATTGTGCTTCCGGGCCGCAGCCTCGACGCTCGCGACCAGATCCTCGCCATCCGACAGCTTGAGGAGGATCGTATTTCCATCTTGACGCGTCTCCATCGGCTCACCGCGCCATGAGCGGCTCGGCCTTGATCTTGAAGCGTCGTTCGACCGCCTTGGCGAGGTCCTTCGCGCTGCTGAACGCGGTGTACACCTTTCGCGGCCGGCACGCCTCGATGAACGCCATCACATCCTCGAAGTCGCCGTGGTCGCTGAGCGGGAATTGCGCGTCCAGGCCGTACTGCCGAGTGTAGTCGAAGAAGGCGCACCACCCGCTCACGTACGCCGTCCGCAACCCGATCGAGCCGAGCCACGAGACGCTGTCGTCGAGCGGTGGACGGAGCCATCCCGGCGGGAGGATGTACACGCGCGGGTCGTTCCGCTCCGCCTCCGTGAGAGTGGACAGCCGGCGATATCGCAGTTTGATCCCGTACCGCCCGTAGAGGTCCGCGAGGTCGGCGATCTTGTCCGCGACCGCGACCTCGACGCCGAGTCGGTTCACGAGGGCGATCAGTTCCTGACTCTTGCCGAACTCGTACCCGCCGAGCGCGACCGGTCCTTGGGTGAGTTCCATCTCGAGCCAGGTCAGCAGGTCGGCCTCCACGTCGTGCTTCGGCGGAAAATTGTATCCTGGGCGGCCGTACGTCGCGTCGACGATCAGCTCCCGGACGAACTCGGGATGCGCCTTGCCACACGTCGCACCGCCTTCCGGATTGAAATCGCCCGTGTAGAGGAGGTCATCGACGCGGACCATCGCCGAGCCGAACACGTGCCCCGCGTCTTTCAGGACGACCCGGAAGCCGTTCAGTTCGATCTCCTTGCCGTACGGGACCGGTTGGCCGGTCCCCCCGCGGCGCACCTTGAGGACCTCGACCGTCTGTGGCGTCATGATCCCGCCCGAGGTCAGGTGGTCCATGTGACCGTGGCTCACGACGCTGCCCGGCGTCTTCCGAGCGGGATCGAGGATGACTTCCTTGAGCGCGTCCTGTACGAGGATGCCACCTTCCCAACGCACGCGCATCACGACCGCCTCGTGAAGACATAGCGGGTCGGCACGCGGCGTCGGAGGCCGGTCCAGTACTTGCACCGTTCGCATCGGTACCCGAGGGTCACGGTCCCGCCGTACACGGTCATGTTGCGTACTTTCTTCAGACGAGCCCCGCACACGGGGCACTTGATCAGGGATCGCATCTCTTCCGTGTCGCGACAGCGGATCTCGAGGTCCACGAGGCC
>Ga0209158_1001586_pt1 | contig 14986 bp, 9 predicted proteins | sample GraSoiAngelo_140_FD_185897 | JGI IMG/M metagenome (GOLD analysis project Ga0209158, IMG submission 185897) | Grasslands soil microbial communities from the Angelo Coastal Reserve, California, USA - 14_0929_12_30cm (SPAdes) (version 2) | ecosystem: Environmental > Terrestrial > Soil > Grasslands ...
GTGTTTACGCGCGCCCCGACGGGCGTGCCGGGGCACTGGTCGAGCCCGTCGTACACGCCGTCGCGGTCGGAGTCCACCGGGCAGCCGCGCGCATCCACGGTGGCGCCCACTGGTGTGTCGGGACACGCGTCCCGTGGATCGGGGACTCCGTCATGGTCGGAGTCGGGAGGGGGGCCGCCACCTCTGGTGAAGATGGACAGGCCTAGCGACCCAATGACATGGCCGGCCCAGTCTCCGCCGGCGAATCCCGTGTTGGGGGTGTAAAAGCCGCGCACCTCGAAGCGCAGGGCGGCTCGGTCGCCGAGAAAGATCCGGTCGCCGATCGCGCCGTGGATGGCGTCGTCGGTGAAGCGATAGGGCGCCGTCTTCTCGAAGTCGAGCCGGGAGTAGCCGCCGAGGATGTAGAACAGATTGCGGGCGGTCCCGAAATTCAGCACCAAGCTGGCGCCGCCGTGGGCCAACGTGGGCGAGGCGCTGCCGGTCTTTGGATTGGGGCTCTGGTAGCCCGCGTCGAGCTCTGCGCTGACGACGTTACTGAAGAAATAGCCCAGCCGGCCGCCACCGCCGATCTGGTCGTCCAAGTTGAAGACCTGGTCGTAGCGGGTGAACGATCCGAAGGCGCCGAACTCGAATTGGTGCGCGCGCTGCGCACCGAGGCTGGAGATCCCGCACGCGAGCGCTGCTCCCAGGACGGCGAGTGTTCGCACGGACCGGCGCCTCCTTTAGGGCTGGCCCTACGGTAATAACTCGAGCTCCGGTTAGAAACCCCGGAGGCGGTCCTTGGTGACGTGGGTCACGCGTCTACTGGCGCCCGTTCTCGCCGCGCACGAACCGGACGGCCCTGGCGAGGTTGTCGGCGAGCGCCGCCAGTTCGGTCGCGCCGTGCGCCAGGCCCTCGATGGCGTGCAGCTGCTCCGTGGCGGCGGCGGCGACTGCTTCGGCTTCCTGACTGGAGGAGTGGGCGCCCCCCTTGGCCTGCTCGAGCGACTGGCTGATCCGGGCTGCCCGCTCGCTGATGCCGCGCGCCAGCTCCGCCACCTGCTTCCCGGCACGTGCCGTGCCGCCCGCCGCCTCCGCGATTCGCGTGAGGTCGTGGACCCAGTCGGTTGAGCCGCGCACGACGTCCCCGAGGTCGGTGCGGACGCGCTCCAGCAAATGCGCGGCCCGGTCGAGCGCCCGGCGCGTCTCCTGGGCGGACTTGCCGACGTTGCGGGCCTCGCGACCGCTCGCCTCGGCGAGCTTGTGGACCTCGTCTGCGACCACGGCGAAACCGCGGCCGTGCACGCCGGCGCGCGCCGCCTCGATCGTGGCGTTGAGCGCGAGCAGGTTCGTCTGGTTCGCGATAAAGCCGATCGTTTCCGAGAACTTCTCGACCTGCTCCGCCACGTCGCGCAGCCGCCGCACCTCGCGGGCACTTTCTTCGGTGGTCACGCCGAGATCGGTGAGGCGACGGACGGCGGTCTCGGTCGCGAGGCGGACTTTCTCAGTGGTCTGTTCCATCAGCGCGCCCGAGTCACGCGTCTCGGCCCCTGCGGCGGCGACCTCGCCCGCGTGCTGGGTCAACTGCTCCGAGTCGCGGGACAGCGCGCTCACGAGGCTCGCGGCTTGGGCAGCCCCTTGGCTGGCGCGACGCGCCGAGGCCGCCACCTCCTGGCTCGAGGCGTGGATCGCTTCGGCCGTGGCGGTCAGTGTCTGGATGTAAGCGCTGGTGCGATCCGACGCGCCGACGACCGGCTGAACCGAGCCCTCGATCGCGAGTATCAGCGCGAGCTGGGGCGCCACCAGCGCCAGCATGTCGGCGTCGGCGTCGCGGTACATGGCGGGATCCGAGTGCCGCACGCTCCACAGGCCGACCAGCTGTCCGGCGTGGTACAGCGGGAGCAGCAACTCCGAGCCGGGTGTTTCCCGCCCCGGCACGACCACCTGCTCGGGAGAGAGCGCGCGGGCGACCACCGGCCGCCGCAGCCGTACGGCCTCGCCGGAGAGCCCGGCATTCGCGTCGAAGCGGAACAGGCTCCCCCTGCGATCACTGGTCGCCGTGTCCGCGACGAGCTCCATTTCGTTCGTCCCTGCGTCGTAGCGCGCGAAGCCCATGTGCTCCCACGGGACCAACCGTCGGGCGAGCTCCTGAATCCGCGGGAAGCTCTTCGCCAGGCTGATGTCCCGAGCGATCGCCTGTGACAGGCTCTGAATGAGCGCGAGTTCGTCGGCATGAACGCCGCGCCGGATGACCGACACGCTCGCGACCGCGGCGCTCACGAGCACGGCGCCGATCACGAGGAACCCGATCATGTCGAGGGTCGCATGCGCGAGCCCGAGGCACGCGAGGGCGAGGCCCGCCGAGCAGGCGTATACGACCGCCTCCCACCGCGCGGTGAGGGCGGCGTCCACCCAGGCGAGCGTACGTCCGAGCGCCAGTTCAATGTAGAAGGTGCCGTTCACGACGCAGGGAAGGAGGACGAGGAACGCAACGAGGGGCACGAGGTTGCCCGCGGCGAGCGCCTGGGCGCCTGTAGCTCCGCCGAGCCGCTCATAGGCGAGCCCTGCGACGGCCGCGCCCGTCGTGAGGTGTGCGGCGTTGTCGAGCGCCGCCGCCACGGGCAGGCGGCGCAGCGCGACGTCGCCAGCGACCATCGCCAGCGGCGCGACCACGACGCCGAACGGCCAGCCACGATCGAGGATGGCATACGCCGTGACGCCGAGGATGAAGGAGGCAAAGCCGTTGCCCGGGAGAGCGATGCCGTAGCGGCGGGTCAGCGCGCCCACCACGACAAGCATCACGATTTCTCTCGCGTCATCCGCGCCGGGCGGCACCCCTCGAGACGCGAGCGTCGCCAGGCTTGCGGCAATGGCCGCGGCGGCACCGAGCGCGACGAGCGCGCGTACCATCAGGCCCGGCGACGCTTTGAGGCGGGAGAGGGCACTCATGAGCAAGCTCGGAGCAAAGTCGGCCCCTTGGCGTGGCCTGTCAAGCGCGACTATCGTTTACGGCATGCGAGTCACGATCGAATACTGCGTCGTCTGAAACTACGAGCCGCGAGCCGCCGGTCTGGCGGCCGAAATCCGCAAGACCTACCCCCACGCCGACGTGAAGTTGATCCAATCGTCGGGCGGCGTGTTCGAAGTGGAGGTCGATGGTCGCCGCATCTTCTCCAAGAAGGCGCTGGGACGCCACGCCGAGCCCGGAGAAGTCGTCCAGCTGATGCGGCAGGTCGCCCCCCCGCCGCCTCCACGCCCAGCGTCCTAAGTCCTCTCAGTAGCGCACACCTCCCGCTTTCTTTTCTCGGGGGCCGGTCAGAGCTTCGCCGCGGCGTCAGCCGGCTTGCGGCGGAACAGCTTGCGGAGGAATGCCGCGGCCGCGACCAGTCCCAGCGCGATGACCTTCTTCAGGGCGATGAGCGCCCCGAGCAACAGCTTGAACAGCCCGGCCTTCGCCGCGAGACCACCAGCGATAAGGGCCGCGATGCCATACTCCGCCACTTTGTCCGTGCCGGGAATGAAGTCGGTGTAGCGATGCCCCCGCTGAACTCGACGGAGCCGATCACCTTCGCCATGTCCCGCCTGACAGGCTCGAGCTGGTCCATCGATGCGACGGCGTTGAGCACCAGGACGCCCCGCCTGCCCAGGACGCGGACGCTGTAGTTGAGCGTGTGCGCCGAATCGTCCGTGAACTTGAGGTCCTTCGCCCAGTAGAGCTTGTGGGCCAGACTGTCGTAGTGCGGGGGCTCGGCCCACCCGACGAGCTCTACCGTCGCGTACCCGGCCTTCGCGCGCTCGGGATTCGCGTCGCGCGTCGCCTGCTGCATGCTCGTGAGGAGCTTGCGGTAGTCGATCTTGGCTGCGTCGTCGTCCTTGACGTAACCGTCGTCGCTGAAGGTGATGATGACGCCCCAGCCCTCGGGTGCAAGTACGCGGACGCCCGCGGGCACGAGCATCCCGAGGGTCTCGTGGCCGGCCGGGTTGCCCCACGCGCGCAGCACGACGTCTGTCTCCTGGGCATCGAGGTATCGGAAGTCCGCGGGCAGGTCGAGGGTCGCGAGACCGCCGCGCAGGGTGACCCGGCCGGTCCGATACCGGAGCTGGGCCTCGACTTGCTCCCGGGTGGGTTTCTCGGGAGTGCGTTCGAGCCGCTGCGCGAGTACGACGAGCGGCGCGACCGTGAGCAAGAGCATGACCAGCGAGTACGTTAGCGGTCGATAGATCATCTCTCCTCCTCCGCTAATCTATATTGCGACCGTGCGAATATCCCGCGACCATTTCCTCCCCCCCGATCCCAACGCCTTCCTCGCCGCGGAACCCGCCACCGGGCGGGTCGTGGTGATCGCCCCGACGCGCGCCGCTTGCGAAACCATCGAGCTGGCGATGAGCCTCGATATCGACACTCTGCTTGCGCGAGAGCACGGCGACGACATCCGCCGCCTCGCGGCGTCCGGGCGGGGGTTCGGCATCGTTGCGGGGACGGGCACCGGCAAGACGCTCGCGATCCGGTCGATCGCGACGACTATCCTGCAGGCCCCGCTCAAAGTCGGGGTTGTGAACCGCGAGCGCGAAGCGACGCCCGAGACGCCGACCTGGAACGTCGTGATCGTGACCACCGGGATCGCGCGCCGCTGGTTCGAGGACGGCCTCATCACCACGCGGGACACGCTGGTGGTGGACGAGATCCACCAGACGTCCGCGGAGCTCGAGCTGTGCCTGGCCCTCGGCAAGCGAGCCGGCTGCCGTTTCATCTGGCTCTCCGCTACCGTAGATCCGGCCTTCTATGCCCGCTACCTCGGGTCGGTCGAGGTACTCGAGACCCGGGCCTTCGATCCCGCGCGGGCGGCCGATGTGCGCGTCCTGCCGCAGCAGCCGCTCGAGTTCCTGAACGATCGTTTCATGAAGGGCGTCCTGCGAGAGCGGCGTGGCGTGGCGGTGTTCGTGCCCACCCGAGCCGAAGTCGAGCAGATCGCGAAGGAGCTCGGCGACCGCTGGCAGGGACTGCCCACCGCATTCTACCACGGGGGCGAGCCGATCCGGGTCATCCGGCCGTTTCTCGACGGGCAGGTACGCCGGCCGTTCCTGCTGGCGATGACGGCGGCGGGCCAGTCCGCCCTCAACATCCGCGGCCTCGACACCGTGGTGATCTACGACGCGCGCTACGCCAACGTCGTCGAGCGCGGTCGGAACGTCCTGACCCGGCTCTACCTCGGCGCGAACGAGATCCTCCAGATGGCGGGGCGCGTGCACGGGCGCGTGGAAGCCGGCCAGGTCTACATCCTGAGCGACCGCGAGCTCGTGTTCGACCAGCTCAAGCCGACGCCGCCGGAGTTCCAACTGGCGGGGGATGCCGAGCGCGTCGCAATCACGTGCGCGGCCCTCGGCGTGGATGCGGGCGAGCTCGATCTGCCGGTGCCGCTCGACCGCAAGGCCTACCGCAACGCCGTCGAGCTGCTCACCGAGCGTGGTTTGATCGAGCACGGGCGGCTGACCCGCTACGGCCGCGAGGTCGAAGCGATGCCGGTCGAGCGCCCCTGGGGCGAGCTGCTCTATCACGCCGATCCCGATCTCGTGCCAGTGGTGGCCGTCGCAGCGAGTGGCGAGTCGCTGCACCGCATGACGCGCGAAGAGCGGGACCTGCGGGGCCTGATCGTGACCGGAAGTGATCACCTCACGGCGTACAACGTCTACGCCGAGGCGGTCAACAAGCACGGCCACCTGGGGGAGGTGTACGGCCTCCCACGCCACCTGTTCCGCGAAGGCGTCGATGATTGGGCCGAAGGCCGTGGCGTGCTCGTCAAGGCGATCGAGGACGTGGCGCTGGGGATGGCCTCCGTGTACCGCCAGCTCGAGCTGCCACTGCCCGAGCGGCTGCCTCACGCGGGCGAGAAGACCCTGGCGGGGTTCGCCGACCTCGTGGCCAGGATTCAGCCGTTCGACCTCGTTATCGACGAGGAAACGGCCGACGGCCGCGAGGCCCGTGTGAGCCGCGGATCGGTGTGCTCGAGCTGGGGCGCCGTCGCCGGCACGCTGCGCTACTTCGCGGACCGCTTCGGCGTGCCGCGCGCGAGCATCGAGGGAACGCAGCTCCCCGAGCGCGCGATCCGGCGCTACGCGCGGCGCGGCGCGCCTGCGGTCGCGTTCGAGCGACAACGCCGGCACGAGGGCTTGATGCGGGTCCAGACGGTGAGCTATTTCGGCTTCCTGCTCGAGCGCGACATCGAGCCGCTCCCGAGCCCGTTTCCGCCGGAGCTTGCCGACGCCGCGCGGGCAGCCCTGGTCGAGGCCTTGCTCGCCGGCCACACGCCGCATCCCGACCAGGTACGTGTGCGGCGCGCGCTCGAGCGGCTCGGCTTCTACTGGCGGCGCTCGGGGGGACGGCTGACCCAGGCGGCCACGGAGCACGTGAGCGCCCGACTGGCGGCCCAGCTCGCGCGGGTCGGCTCGTGGGACGAGTTTATCAACGCGCGCCTGGTGCTCGACGTAGACGAGATAGTGCCCGAGGCGGAACGCCGTGTCCTCGAGGCACTCCCGGCGTCCGTCCACCTGTACGGTGATCGCGTGCCGGTGGATTACGAAGTGGAGCAGGGGATCGGCGTCGTCCGGCTGCGCCTCAAGGAGGGCCAGGCGCGACGCTTGCAACCACGGGATCTGCCCCCGCTCGACCGACCGGTCCGCTTTACGGTCATCCGGGGCAAGCGTGAGGCGGTGCGGTCGGATTCGTTGGAGGAGTTGCGCCGCCAGCTGAGCGGTCTGTCCCGGGGGGAACGGCAGCGCCTGGCGCGGGGCGGCAGGCGGGGCCGGCGTCGCTAAAACCCGTGCCCGCGCGCTGTGACCTCCGGACGCTCCGCGGGTCTAGCTTATGGTGATGCCGTTTGGAACTTTGACCCGCCCACTGGGCTATGCAAGGACGTATGGCTGCGAGAGAAAAAAACCCTAGTCTTCCACCCCCGCTGAGCTTCGCCCCTCTCGGGCAGGCCGTCATGGAGACATTCAGCGAGGGTGTAGTCGTCTTTGACCCCTACGGTCGGATGGTGTACGCGAACCAGCGGGCGCGGCGTACCCTGGACGCCCTCGGGGACGGGGTGTCGCATCGGGGTGACAACGTGCGCGAGCGCCTCGTTGCGTTCGGTGGCCGGGCCCGCACCCTCAAGCAGGGCTCGCTCGAGCTCGGCGAAGTCGTGTTCCTCCCGGAGGGCGCCGACAGCCCGACGCTGGCCGCGCGAGAGCGCCAGGCCATCCTCGACACCCTCGACGTGACGCACGGTAAGCTTGCCGAGACCGCGCGACGCCTCGGCATCAGCCGCACTACGCTGTGGCGCCGGTTGCGTGCCTATGGGCTCCGGCCGAACGGGCACGGAGGGTCGGGCGCGACGACGCGCGTTTAACGCCCACTGCTGTGCTGGCGTGGGGGTTTGACGCCCCCTAGCTTCCCGCTCCGACTCCACCGTTCGGGAAGCGATGCCCGCCAAGCCGTACATCATCGAAGAGTATGTCCGGTGGTCCGACGTGGACTTCGCCGGCATCATTTTCTACGGGTCCTACGTTCGCTTCTTCGAGATCGCCGAGACGGAGCTGTTCCGTGCCTGCGGCCTCGCCTACGCTCGGGTCTTCGACCGCTACGACATCTTTCTGCCGCGCAAGGCCGTCCATAGCGAGTTCTACTTCCCCGCGCGGCTGGACGACCGGCTGCGTGTCGCGACGTACATCGGCCGCGTCGGCACCAAGTCCATGACACTCAACTTCGATGTGCTGCGCGACGATCCGCCGAGGCTCGGTGCCGCGGGGTGGATGGTGCTGGTATGCGTCGACCGGAAGGGGCTGAAACCGCGCCCGCTGCCTTCGGGGCTCGTCGAGGCGCTCGCTCCGCACACCTTGACGAGCGCCGCGGCGCGCAGCGTCCTCGGCATCACCACCCCGCCCGGCGCGCGAGAGTCTCCCTGAGGCCGCCTCGGATCGCCGCGCTCGTGCTTGCGCTGCTGGGCGCCGCCTGTGGCAGCGCATCCGAGCAGGCGGGCCGAGTGCACGCGCGCGTGACCCGACCGCCCAAGGACACCATCCGATTCGAAGCCCCCGCACGCGCTCGGCGCTGTCACGGCGGTCCCGGGAGTGGGGCGCTGCTGCTGCAAGGGTCGAGCGACGGGAACGGCGTGGTGGTGTGGCTACGCGAGGGCAGGGGGGGAGCGGACTCGCTGCCGGGTGGCGCGTGGCCGCTTTTGCAGCGGGGCGACACGGTGTCGCCGCGCGGCGCGACCGTGGGCGTTCGCTACATGATGGGCGATGTGCCGCACGGCCTGCCGCTCGATAGCGGCGCGGTCGAGGTGCGGAGGGCGGATGGCGTCCTCACGGTCGTCGCGCGCGGCACGGGGCTTGACGTGACCGCTGCCGGGCGCGTCGGACTCGAGGCCTCGTTCGACGCGGTGCCGCTCGAGACGGACACGGTTTCCTGCCGGCCGCGGCCGTGACGCTCCGGGTGGGCCCGCCACGTTCCTCGCGGTGCAGCGCGTCATGGCCGCCGTACGCGGCGGGCGAGGCGCCCGGTTAGATTGACCTCGTGGAGCAGACCTACTTCCGACGCGGCTTCGGGCTCAAGGGCGACATCGAGGGCGCGCTCGCGGCCGACTATCACAGCCAGGTGGTGGATCGCATCCGCGCCCATGGGTACGTTCTCGCGGTCGGCGACTTGACGTTCAGGCTGGCGCGCGAGTTTGGGTTCTGCTACGGCGTGGACCGAGCAGTCGAATACGCCTACGAAACCCGCACCAAGTTCCCCGAGCGGCGTGTGTTCCTGGTGGGTGAAATCATCCACAATCCGCACGTCAACAAGAAACTGCATGGGATGGGCGTCGAGTTCCTGCAGCGGCCGGACGACGGCGAGTTCGACCTGCACGGGGTCACGCCGGCGGACGTCGTGATTCTTCCGGCCTTCGGGGTTACGGTGAAGGATTTCGAGCGGTTGCGCGCGGTCGGGTGCGTGCTCGTGGACACGACGTGCGGATCCGTGCTCAACGTGTGGAAGCGCGTGGACTCCTACGCGAAGGACGGCTTCACGGCCGTGATCCATGGTAAGTACTACCACGAGGAGACGAAGGCGACGTCCAGTCAGGTCACGAAGTATCCGGCCGGTCGCTACCTCGTGGTGCGCGACATGGAGGACGCGCGCGAAGTATGCGTGTATATCGAGGAAGCGGGGAGCGCGGAGCTGTTCCTGCGGCGCTTCGCCGGCAAGATGTCGCCTGGCTTCGATCCCGATCGAGATTTGATACGCGTCGGCGTGGCGAATCAGACCACGATGCTCTCCGGGGAGTCGCTCGCCATCGCGGCCGAGCTCCGGAAGAGCATGGCGAAACGCTACGGTGAAGCGGCGCTGCCCGAGCACTTCCGTACCTTCGACACGATCTGCTCGGCCACCCAGGACCGGCAGGATGCGGTGCTGAAGCTCATCGCCGACCCGCTGGACCTCATGGTCGTGATCGGGGGATACAACTCGAGCAACACCACGCACCTCGCCGCCATCTGCCACGATAAGGCGCCGACTTACCACATCGAGGATGCGAGCTGCATCGACCCAGAGGCAGGGACGATCCGGTTCCGTCCAGTGGGGGCCACGGAGGAGCGCCTGGTGAGTGGGTGGCTCCCCGCGGGCCCGCTGACAGTGGGGGTCACGGCGGGCGCGTCGACGCCCAACAACAAGATCGGGGAAACGGTCGAACGTATCGCGGCGTCACGGGGGGTGTCGCTCCTTCGGTAAATCTTCGCCATATTTCAGCATGTCGTTGTTCGGTTTTCATCCCGCCGTCGAGCGCTGGTTCGGGTCCCGTTTCCGCGAGCCGACCGAGCCGCAGCAGCGCGCGTGGCCGCTCATCCAGGCCGGCGGGAACGCCCTGATCGCCGCCCCGACGGGCTCGGGCAAGACGTTCGCGGCCTTCCTCGCCGCCATCGACTCACTCTTGCGTCAGGGCCTCGAGGGCACGCTCACCCACGGCACGCAGGTCGTGTACGTTTCGCCGCTCAAGGCGCTGTCCAACGATGTCCAGAAGAACCTGGCGGAGCCGCTCGCCGAGATCCGCCGCACCCTCGAAACCTTGTGCCTGCCGGATGTGGAAATCCGCACGCTGGTGCGAACCGGCGACACGCCGGGCGCGGAGCGCCAGGAGATGGTGCGACGGCCGCCGCACATCCTCGTGACCACGCCGGAGTCGCTCTACCTCATTCTCACCTCGGAGCGCGCCCGCGAGATGCTGCGCGGCGTGCGCACCGTGATCGTGGACGAGATCCACGCCGTCGCACGCGACAAGCGGGGGAGTCACCTGGCACTGTCGCTCGAGCGGCTGGAGCACCTCGCCGGGCGGCGACTGCAGCGCATCGGTCTCTCGGCGACACAGAAGCCCATCGAGGACATCGCCCAGTTTCTGGTGGGCACCAAACGAGCCCCCAGCCCCGACTCCCAAGCCCCGAGCGTGATCGACTCGGGCCACGCCCGCACGCTCGATCTGGCGATCGAGATTCCCTCCTCGCCGCTCGAGGCGGTCATGGAGGCCGAGGTGTGGGAGGAGATCTACGAGCGCCTGGTGCAGCTGATCCTCGAGCATCGCACCACGCTGGTGTTCGTGAACACGCGCCGACTGGCGGAGCGGCTGACGCTGCATCTCTCCGAGCGGTTGGGCGCGGACCAGGTGACGTCGCACCACGGCAGCCTCTCCAAGGAAAAGCGCCTCGACGCCGAGACCCGACTCAAGGAAGGGAAGCTCAAGGCGCTGGTCGCGACCGCGTCGCTCGAGCTGGGGATCGACATCGGCGCCGTGGACCTGGTGTGTCAGATCGGCTCGACGCGCTCGATCGCGACGCTGCTGCAGCGCGTGGGCCGCTCGGGACACAACCTCGCCGCCGTACCCAAGGGCCGGCTGTTCCCGCTGTCGCGCGACGAGCTAATCGAGTGTGCAGCGCTGGTGCGGGCCGCCCGGGAGCGCACGCTCGACCGGCTGATCATTCCGGCGCATCCCCTCGACATCCTGGCGCAGCAGATCGTGGCGGCGGTCGCCTGCGAGGAGTGGCAGGAGGATGCGCTGTTCGAGCTGGTGCGGGGGGCGTACCCGTACCGCGAGGTCTCGCGCAAGGACTTCGACGCCGTGGTGCAGATGCTCGCCGAGGGGTTCACCACGCGGCGAGGGCGGCGCGGCGCTTATGTCCACTATGACGGTGTGAATCGCCGACTGCGCGCGCGGCGCGGCGCCCGGCTCGCCGCGCTTACGTCCGGTGGCGCGATTCCGGACATCGGCGACTACCGCGTGATCCTCGAGCCGACCGAGACCTTCGTCGGAACGCTCAACGAAGACTTCGCCATCGAGAGCATGCCGGGCGACATCTTCCAGCTGGGCAACCGGTCGTACCTGATCCAGAAGATCGAATCGGGCCAGGTGCGGGTCGTCGACGCCCAGGGCCAGCCTCCATCGATCCCCTTCTGGCTGGGCGAGGCGCCGGGTCGCACGCCGGAGCTGTCACAGGAGGTGTCCCGGCTGCGCCGAGACATGGACGACCGGCTGGGGGATCTGCGCGAGGCGACCGCGTGGCTTGCGGGCGAGATCCCCGGCGTCCCCGAGCCCGCCGCCCGCCAGATGGTCGAGTATCTCGACGCCTCGAAGAAGATCCTGGGAGTCATCCCGACGCAGGAGACCCTCGTGCTGGAGCGCTTCTTCGACGAGGCGGGCGGGATGCAGCTGGTGCTGCACGCGCCGTTCGGGAGTCGGGTCAACCGCGCGTGGGGACTCGCGCTCCGCAAGCGCTTCTGTCGCAGCTTCAATTTCGAGCTCCAGGCCGCCGCCACCGAGGACGCGATCGTCCTGTCGCTCGGACCCCAGCACAGCTTCCCGCTCGAGGATGTGTTCCAGTATCTGAAGCCCGAAACCGCGGAGCATCTGTTGGTACAGGCGATGCTCGACGCGCCGATGTTCGGCTCGCGCTGGCGTTGGAACGCGACCCGGGCGCTGGCCGTGCTGCGCGCGCGCGGCGGGAAGAAGGTCCCCACGCCGCTCCAGCGCATGGATGCGGAGGACCTGGTCGCTGCGGTATTCCCCGACCAGCTCGCGTGTCCCGAGAACCTCGTGGGGGACCGCGAGATTCCCGATCACCCGCTGGTGCAGCAGACCATCGCGGACTGTCTGCTCGAAGCGATGGACTTCCCCGGTCTGAAGCGCGTGCTCGAGGGGATGGCGGCGGGACGGTTCACGCTGGTGGCGCGCGACACGACGGAGCCGTCCCCACTCGCCCACGAGGTGATCAACGCCAAGCCGTACGCCTTCCTCGATGACGCGCCGCTCGAGGAACGCCGCACCCAGGCGGTGATCACCCGGCGCGGGCTCGACGTCAAGACGGCGGAGGAGCTCGGGAAGCTCGATCAGGCAGCGATCGATCGCGTTCGCGAAGACGCTTGGCCCGACATCAGTTCCGCCGACGAGCTTCATGACACGTTGCTCGTGATGGGGGCCCTGACGAGTGCGGAATGCGGAGTGCGGAATGCGGAATGGCAGGGGTGTTTCGAGGAATTGGTGAAGGCCGGGCGCGCCGGCGCGCTGCAGGCCGGGCCCGGGCTCTGGGTTGCGGCCGAGCGGTTGCCGATGTTGGAGGCGGTGTTCCCGGGTGTTCGGTGCGAGCCGGCGCTGAACGTGCCCGAGCGCGATCGCGCGAAGGCATGGACGCGCGAGGACGCGGTGCGCGAGCTGGTGCGCGGCCGGCTCGAGGCGGTCGGTCCCACGACGTCCGCCGACGTCGCCCGCTCACTGGGCGTCGCCGTCGGGGACGTGGACTTCGCGCTCGGCGCGCTCGAGCACGAAGGCTTCGTGCTGCGCGGCCGGTTCACGCCCGGCGTCGCGGCCCTGGAGTGGTGCGAGCGGCGGCTGCTCGCCCGCATCCACCGCTACACACTCGACCGGCTGCGCCGGGAGATCGAGCCCGTCACGGCGGCGGACTTCATGCGGTTCCTGCTGCGGTGGCAGCGCGCCGCACCGGACGCCCGGGCCGAGGGGCCGGAAGGGCTCGCTGCCGTGCTCGAGCTGCTCGACGGGTACGAGGTGCCGGCGGGGGCGTGGGAAGCGGACGTGCTCCCCGCGCGTCTCGGAGAGTACGACCCATTGTGGCTCGACGGCCTGTGTCTCTCGGGGGAGATCGCGTGGGGCCGGCTGTCGCCTGCGGCGCCGTCGAACGGGGGCCACAAGTCGGGGCCGATCCGCACGACGCCGATTGCGCTGTTTCGCAGGGAGCGGGGAGCGGTTTGGCAGTCCATGACGGTGCAGCCCGATCCAGCGCACCTTCCGCTCTCCCATTCGGCTCGGGCAGTTCTCGAGGCGCTTGGCGAGCGCGGTGCGTCGTTCTTCGGCGACCTCGTGAACGCGACCGGTCTGTTGCGCACCGAAGCGGAGAAGGGACTGGGCGAGTTGGTGGCGTGGGGGCTCGTGACCTCGGACAGCTTCGCCGGGCTGCGCGCGCTGCTCGTCCCGTCCGACCGGCGCCGCCCAATTGGTGGGTTCCGGCGGCGAGGGCACGTGGCGCCGTTCGGGGTCGAGACGGCGGGGCGGTGGTCGCGCGTGCGGCGCCCGGCGCCGCTACCGGAAGAGGCCGTCGCAGAAGCCGTGGCGTGGCAGTTGTTGCGTCGCTACGGTGTGGTGTTCCGTCGGCTCGTGACGCGCGAGACGCTGCTCACGCCGTGGCGCGACATCCTGCGGGTGTACCGCCGGCTCGAGGCGCGAGGAGAAATTCGCGGCGGGCGCTTCGTGGGCGGGTTCTCGGGGGAGCAGTATGCGCTGCCGGAAGCGGTGGGGTTGCTGCGCAGCGTGCGGCGCGAGGAGCCGCGGGGGGATCTCGTGGCCCTGAGCGGGGCCGACCCGCTCAACCTGGTGGGGATCGTGACGCCGGGAGACGTGCTCACCGGGGTTGCGACGAACCGGATCCTATACCGGGACGGGATCCCCGTCGCGATCAAGGAGGGAGCGGGGAGCGGGGAGCGGTACCTGGTGGAGGTCACACCGGACGAACGGGAGCGCTTCAAGTCCGCGCTGGTGCGCGGGCGTGTAGCGCCGCTCGTGCGGACGTATCTGGGAAAGAGCCGTCCCGCCCCTACGGCCGCGACAGATCCACGGTGACCACCGGCAGGTCCCAGTGCGCCGCGAGGATTTCGAAGCGCCGCTGCTCTTCACGCCGAAACGTGTCCTGGTCGGGAAAAAGACGTTTCAGCTCAGCCTCGGGGAACGGCTCGTGCGGCGCCGCGGCATTCTTCCACACGATCGTGATGCGATAGTCCCAGCGGCCGTCTTCCGTGCCGTGGAACCTCGGCGCCTCGGCGGTGACCCGCTGGATATGCCCCAGCGCGATCTCGCGCTGCAATACCGGGAAGTGGTTCTTCTTGAAGAGCCGGATGAACTCGTCGGCGAAGCCCCAGCGGGTCTTGTAGTAGTACTCGACCACGAACGGCTCACTCGCTCCGGCGGGCGGCGCCTGGGCCGCGCCCCAGACCGGCGCCGCGACAAGCACCGCGAGTATCGACCAACGCACCATGGCTCCCTCCTCAGTGTTGCCGTAGGCGTCCCCACGCGTGGCCCGCCAGGCGGCGCAGCATGCCGGACCGCTGCGAGCGATCGACGGCCTTGAGGGGGACAGCCGCCAGCACTCGATCGAAGCCGGCCGCGCGGTCCGCGCGGTTGCGGTACCAGGCGAGCCACCCGAACAGTCGCACGCCCCAATACAATGTGTATCTCGCCGCGGCGCCGACGCCCAGCACGCCCATCGCTTCGAAAAAGAGACCGTCCACGGTGGCACGCGGCCGGTCCTGTTTCCAGTACAGCCAATCGTGAATGACGGCGGCGTTGCCGTAGCGGCCCCACTTCGGCAACACGATCCACAGCGGCCGCGGCACCGTGGCGAAATCGGTCTGAAACCCGATCGCCACGTCGACGCGGTCGCCGCTGCCTTCGGCTCCCACCTCGTAGCCGAAGTCGCGCATGATCACCCAGGTGTT
>Ga0209158_1001590_pt1 | contig 14960 bp, 13 predicted proteins | sample GraSoiAngelo_140_FD_185897 | JGI IMG/M metagenome (GOLD analysis project Ga0209158, IMG submission 185897) | Grasslands soil microbial communities from the Angelo Coastal Reserve, California, USA - 14_0929_12_30cm (SPAdes) (version 2) | ecosystem: Environmental > Terrestrial > Soil > Grasslands ...
TAGTGGGCGATGAAGGAGTAGGAGCCGGCGCTTAAGGGCCCCTGGCTCGCCGAGGGATGGGCCACCCCGCTCGCATCCAGTGTCACGGTGCCCGACCCGACCGAGGTGCCGGTGCAGGTGCTCGAGGCGGTGAAGAACGTGAACGTCACCGTCCCGGTGGGCGTCCCGAAGCTGCCACTCACCGTGGCCTTGTCATGCACCGTCGACCCCGCCGGCACCGACGTGACAACCGCATGGCTCGCGTTGTGAATCTCGGTCGCGACCGTCGGAGTCCGCGCCGTCACCGTCAGCACCTCGCAGGGCTTCGGCCCGGAGGTATAGTTGTCGTCCCCACTGTAGGAGGCCTCGAAGGCGTAGGAGCCCGGCGCCGCGGGAGTTTGGGAGAAGCCGGTGGCATCCACCATCCCGTTCACCAGGGTTTGGGGACTCGAGGTGGCCGCCGGCATCCCCGTGCAGGTCCCGCTGGTGAACCACTTGAACGTTACGGTCCCCGTGGGGGTCCCCGCCGTTCCACTCACTGTGGCCTTGTCATGCACCGTCGTGCCAACGGGCACGGACGTGACCACGGTGTGGTTCGCGTCGTGGATCTCGGTCGTGATCGTCGGGGCCACCTTATCCGTGAACCTCGCCTGCGCGACGAGCCGCGACGCCTGACCGCTCGCGAGCACGTAGAACGTGACTCCGACGTCGTGCGGCTCCGGTGAGAACTCGTTGTTGACGATGTTCCCTAACGGATCGGCAGTCGCCGTCAGCGTGCGGTCAGGGTGAGTCGTCGGGTCCTCGTGGAGTAAAAGCGAGACGACTTCACCCGGCTCCCAACCCGACCCCGTGAACGTGACGGTCTCGCCCGGGCTATAATCTGGTCTGTCCGTCTTCACGGAAGCCAGACGCCGCGGTGACGTTACCAACACGACCTGGCCCTCGGCCGAGCCGCCTCGCGCGTCGACCGCCGCGCCCGAAGCGGCCGCGGGCGGCCGCACACCGAACGACGCCATCGCGGGGTAGGCGAGCTGGGTGCCGCCGTTGTCCAGAATCGCGATCCCCGTCGCCGTCAACGTCTTCACGCTATCGTAGACCTGCGCCACCGTATCCGGGCTCACCGCCAAGCCCGCGAACCCCGCGAGCCACGCATAGCGTTGCGAAGCAACCTCGGAATGGTCGCCGAGGACTACGAGTCCCGTCGCCGCCGCCGAGTCGGCACCCCGAGCCCAGACAGCCAAGTTGCGGATGAGCTTGTCCTTCAGGTCCCGGCTCTGGGTGCCTTGATCCGGAGTCCCCGACCAGACGACCAACCGACCCTCGAGCGCAAGGCTCAGTCGGTACGCGATCCGGCTGTTGCGGAGCAGCTCATATGGCTTGGAAACGGAATCGTCGGCGAGGGAGGGAATGATGAAGACCGCATAGGGACTGAGATCGGCGGTCGCGAGGTCGACCGTCCCAGCAGTCCCGTCGTAGCCGCGATCGACGCCGTTCGGGAAGGGACCGTTCGGTCCCGACAACGCGCCGACGACGTTGTGACATCCGATGCTGTCGATCGCTACCGGGCAGTAGATGAGGGCTTTCTGCGGGGTCACAGCCACCGCGTACACCGCGACGCCCAGCGCCGCCACTAGCGGGCCTGCAATCGCAACGAACCGCAGCAACTTCCTCATTATTTGCCAGGGCTAGTTGCAGGCGCCGGCGAGGAGGCGGTTGTACGCGTCGGCCGTCTTCTGCAGCTCGCGAGCTGCGGCTCCCCGCGCGAGCAGCGCGTTGACGCGGTTCAGCGCTCTGCTATAGGTGCGGCAGATGCTCGATGCACCCTTGACGACGGGAGTCACCGACATCGAGGGGCGCGGTGAAGGCGCTGTGGGCGCCGGACGATCCTCGCATGCGACCGTGAGCATCACGACGGTCAGGGAGAGCAGAACAGGGCGGCTCACAACCCACCTCCGAGTGATATCGAAAGTGGGTCTGCGCAAAGGACGTGCCCGGTGTCGCGTCGACAAACCATCGACCGAAGGGTGAGTCGTTGACGGCTATAGCCTCTGGACGAGCCCAAGCCGCCGCGGGCCCGGCCTCGCTCAACGGCGTGGTGTTGGTGCCGACCATCGTGTTTGCGGGTCGCGGACGAACGGAGGGGGACGGAGCGCAGTCCGACGGTCGGGACATCGAGGCCCACAACGCGCTGAGTGCGCGCTGTTCTCCTACAACCGGAGATGGACGAAGACGGCTATAACTTTTGATGGAGGAGTGATCATCGCCGCGACGGCTGTCATGGCCCCGCTCCGCAGCGCCCACGCAACGTGCGTGGCTCGGGAGTGATGGCACTCTGCGCGCTATGAACGACGCTGACTCTCGCTAGAGGCTTGCTGACTCGATGCTGTACGACTGGATGGTCGCGGCGACGCCGACCTGGTCGCCCCGCGGCTCCACCCGGAGGATTTCCCCTTTGCAGCGTAGCTGGCACGGCACGCTCGGGCTCAGATCCCCGAGCACCAGCGTGAACTCGATCGGCGCGCCGGGCGAGTGCGGCTGGTCCGTCACGAAATAGAGTCCACCCGCGCTCACATTGCTGCTCAGCCCCCTCCCGTGCGCCAACTCGATGTCTAGCGTGAGGGAATAGCGTTCGTGCCGGCGTGTGGCTTTCAGCTTCATCTCCTTTAAGGATAGCTGGTTACGGGCAAAGGCCGCGCCAGACCGAGCGGGCTGTGAGTCGACGAGCTAGCCGGGCGTCGGAGCGACGGGTATCTTCTTTTTTGCTACGCGTGCCCGAGTGCGGGCGTGAGCTGGATGCGTGATGCAAGCTGTCCCACCGGGTTCGCCCTTGCCCGTCGTGTCGCCCGCGGCCTACCCTCGCCGCCGGGTGGATGTGGATTACACGCCCGGGATCCGCGCCGAGCGGCTGATCGCGAGCGGGCGCGTGGTGCTTGCCGCATTCTCGTTGCTCGCCGTCTGGCTCGATCCTCCCACGCCGGCCAAGTACGTCGAGATCACCAACCTCTTGCTCGCCGGATACGCGACGTATGCGGTCGGGTTGGCCGTACTCGCCTGGCTCGCCCGGGCGCCGCGCCCGCGCCTCGCCGTCGCCACTCACGTCGCGGATCTCGTGCTATTCTGCGCGTTCGTGTACCTGACCGAAGGCCCCGCCAGCCTGGTCTTTTCCTTCTTCATTTTCTCCGTCGTGGGCGCCACGCTCCGCTGGCAGTGGCGCGGCGCGGTGTGGACCGCCGCGGTCGCGCTCCTCGCGTTCAACGGGATCGGGTTGTACGCGGTGAAGGTAATCCACCACCCGGCGTTCGCGCTGGACCGGCTCATCAGTCGGAGCGTGTATCTCGTCGTGCTGGCCGGCCTGCTGGCGGTCCTCGGCGCATATGAGCGGCGACGGCGCCACGAGATGTCGCAGCTCGCCTCCTGGCCGCGCACGCTGCCGCAGGACGCCGGTCTCGCGCTCCGCCAGCTCCTGAAGAGTGCGGCCGGCGTCTTCGGAGCTCCGCGGGCGCTGCTGGTCTGGGGGGACGCCGATGAGCCCTGGCTCCACCAGGCGGCGTGGGCCGACGGCGACGACTTCCAGGAGCGGCGCGATCCGCGCGAGACGCTCCACCCGCTGGTCGCCGAGGCGCTCCATGGAGTAAACTTCTTCTGCCTTGACGCCGCTCGGGCCGTGGCCGCCGTGCTGCAGGCCGCGCCCGGCGGGCCGCACGCGTGGCGCGGCGCGCCGATTCATCCCGCGCTCGTGTCTCGGTTCGCAATGAAGGCGGTGCTGTCGCTGTGCGTGCGCGGCGAATCCGTGGACGGGCGCCTGTTCGTTTTGGACAAGCGCCGTTTCATCGCCGACGATCTCGTGCTGGGTGAGGTCGTGGGCAGCCACCTCTCCGAGTCCCTGGATCACCTGCTGCTCACGCGCCGGCTGCGGCAGGCCGCCGCGACCGAGGAGCGCGTACGCCTCTCCCGCGATCTGCACGACGGGGTGCTGCAATCGCTCACCGGCGCGGCCCTGAAGCTCGAGACAGCACAGCGGCTTCTGGACGAGCAGCCCGCAGCGGCGCGGCAGCGACTGGCTGAGATCCAGCACCTGATCGCCGACGAGCAGCGGAACTTGCGCTTCTTCATCCGGGACGGGACGCTCGATCCTCTGAGCCTCGCGGCCGGCGACGTGACCTTGGAGACGCGGCTGCGCTTGATGGCACAGCGGCTGGAAGACGTGTGGGGCCTCCGGGTCGGGATCGAGCTCGAGGAGCTGAACGGCACGGCGGACCACCTCGCGTATGACATTTGCCACCTCGTGCAGGAGGCGCTGGCGAACGCCGCACGGCACGCGGGTGCCTCCGCGGTGCGCGTGACGCTGGCCGCGCGCGACGGCGGGGTGGACATCGTCGTCATTGACGACGGCCGCGGCTTCCCCTTCCAGGGAGACTTCGACCACGAGACTCTGAACGCCCGGCAACTCGGTCCGGTCATGCTGAAGGAACGGGTCGACTCCCTGGGCGGGACGCTGGCGATCCACTCGAGCCCGAGTGGCGCCCGCCTCGCCATCCGCCTCCCCTGCCCGCGGCCAAGAGCGTAGCGTGCCCATCCGTCTCGTCCTGGCCGACGACCATCCGATCGTGCTCGACGGCCTCACGAGCCTCTTCCAGCTGGAGCCCGACTTCCAGGTGGTCGCTCGCTGCGTGAACGGCGAGGAAACCCTGGCCGCCGTCCGCTGCCACCGCCCCGACGTCCTGATCCTCGACGTCCATATGCCGCGTAAGGACGGGTTCGAGATCCTGCGCGAACTGCAGAAGGACAAGCCCCGCACCAAGGTCGTCCTGCTCGCGGGCGCGCTCGAGGAGGACCAGGTGCTCGACGCGCTGCGCCTCGGCGTGCGGGGGATTGTGCTGAAAGAGGTCGCGCCCGGCCTCCTCGTGGAGTGCGTCCGCAAGGTCCATGCGGGCGAACAATGGCTCGAGACACAGCTGTCCAGCCGGGCGCTCGATGCCCTGCTCCGCCGCGAGGCTGCCGGACGCGACCGGAAGCCGGGCCTCACGCCGCGGGAGCTCGAGATCGTCCGCATGCTGGCCAGCGGCCTTGGGACCGGCGACATGGCGAACCGCCTCGCTATCAGCGAGGGGACGTTGAAAATCCATCTGCACAACGTCTACAAGAAGCTCAACGTCCAGAACCGGGTGGAGCTGGTCCTCTACGCGCAATCCAAGAAACTCGTGTGAGAGACAGGGGGCGGGTCCGACGCGCGCCCTCCTATTGAGGTCGGCTTCCGGATTGTGAGGGTAGGCTTGGTCGAACTGGCTGATGAACTCGAACGTCGTCCACTGCTCCTTGTTCCTCTCCTCTACCTTCCAGAAGAGGAATGAGCCGATCGGATAGTCCCCCAGGTTCGAATCGAACAGCTTCTCGATCTGCGCAGGTTCCCAAACCAACTCTCGCTGTATGGCCGGGAGAAAGTAGTCCTTGTTGATCCCGTCGATCACATCTTTGATGCGAACCGACCTGTATTCCATAGGCTCCTCGGCACGCGCGCTGACCGGAGATGCTCATGAGGCTACGGCGTGCTGGCCCGAGCCGCCAGATGAGTTCGGAACCGTTGCTCGAGCGCCTGTCACACCCCCTATCGAACTTCCCACGTCGTCAATGGACCAGAGGGGCGTCAGGAGCGCAGTGCGGACTCCACTGCCGGCATAGCTGGAGGCGCAGGGCAACAAGGCGCTTGGAGCCGGCCGTCCGCGCTGGTCAAGGTCCCATTCCATTTGTTATGAGCACACTATGCGCCGCGGCTGAAGCGCGATCTGTCAGCGGCGGCGAGGGCGGTACACTACTCTAGTAGCGTGGGCCGCTCCTCAAGTGTGTCACACAGGCTTCCTCGGTAGTCCTGGATATTGATCCCAAGGAAAGGTAGTCCTGGATATTGATCCCAAGGAACTCTTGCCACCGCACCAGCGTCTTGTCTGACGGGTCGTACACCTCGACATCAACCGCTCGCGCCTGTGTACGAGATCTCATGGGAAGCAGCAGAGTGCGGACAGCAACGTCGGCTTCAGGCAAACGGTAGCCCGCGACTACGAACTTCTTGCAAGAGCGCACTGCGTCGCCCGCCAGCCGCCACACCTCGTGAAGCTCAGGCGTGTAGATCCGCTTCAGGAACGACGGGTACAAGAGGACGGGATTATCGCGAGCAGGGAATTGAGGTTCTTCTAAGTCCTTGAACGTCATGTTGTCGGATTTGAACTGGAACGGGATGTGATAGAGGAAATAGCGGTAGTCCAGATAGAGCCCGTTGTGCTTCTCCTTCCAACCGAAAGAGCCGTGGAGCTTCAGGACGGGCACTTGAGGTCAACGGGGAATCTTAAGTATGGAAGGGGCGAACCAGAACGGCGCCAGCTCTTATCGCCATGCTACCGCACTGGCCTAGTGCGCAGACAGCGGGTCGCGGTCGCGCCGGTGGGTTGATCAGGGGATGGGGAACCTGTTTGCCGTAGTGTTTGCCGGTCCGTGATGAACTTGGAAGCATTTAGTGGTCCTAGACGACCCTACGTGAGCACAAAAACGGCGGGCCCGCATCGACCCGCCGTCTTTGGAGACCGGTGCTCTACCAATTGAGCTACGGACCTAAGAACTGGACCGGTAGACGGCGAGACGGCTAGACGGGTAGGGGTTCGAAACATGCTTCAGGTCCCCACAATTTCCCTTGTCCCGACTCGAGCCTACTACCTAGCCACCGCTATCCGTCTCGCCGTCTATCCGCCTACCCGTCTAGGTGTCAGGGGTGGCTGACGGGAATTGAACCCGCAACCTCTGGAGCCACAGTCCAGCGCTCTAACCGATTGAGCTACAGCCACCGCGCGCCGAGCAGAATCTAATCCCTCGGCCCTCCAGCCAAAAGCGTTGACCGCTCCCTCTAAACCGGGTCCTATTCGCAAGCATCTTACGAGGAAGCAATGCTCCGTCGTGAAGGGATTCCCTCAGGAGGGGACCATGAAACGCCAGCGCCTGCTCATCGCCCTCACCGTCGTCAACCTTGCGCTGCTGATACTCTCGCCCGTTCGGCCGCACCCGGTCGTGGCGCAGGACGTGGCACAGGACGTGGCGCCGGTGCTGCGCGGCCGTGCGCTGCAAATCGTCGACGAGCACGGGCGCGTTCGCGCCAGCATCAGCGTCTACCCGGCAGATCCCAACGTCAAGATGCCGGATGGCACGACCGGATACCCAGAGACCGTGCTGCTGCGCCTGATCAGCTCGAAGGGCGGTCCGAATATCAAAATCGCCGCCACCGAAGACGGATCGGCCATGGTTCTGGGCGGCGACTCGAATCCGACCCACATTCAGCTGCTCGCGCGAGGCACCAATACTTCCTTCAAACTCAGGCGGCAGCAGCTGATCAAGCCGTAGGACCCGCCCAGCCCTACCGGATTATCTGCACGACACCCGCTTCGTTCGCGAGGACCGCCGTCCTACCATCGGGCGTCATCGCGAGATGCCGCGGGCGCCCCAGCACCGGGATCGTCTCGACCACGGCGCCTGACACGCAGTCAATCACCGCGATCTGGCCGATCCCAGTCTGAGTTACCCAGAGTTGCGCTCCATCCTGGGTGAGCGCAAAGCCGAAGGCGGCGGGGACGGGAATCGAATCCGTTCGGGTCCAGGTCTTCAGGTTCCACACTGCTACCCAGCCACCCTCGTCGGCCAGGTAGAGGGTGCTGTCCCCGTGGCCAACGACGAGGTCCTGGGGTGTGCCCCCAGCCGTGAACGACCGCACAACGACGTCGGACGCGGTGTTGATCTCAGTCACAGTCCCGCCCACACTGCTGACGTACAGCCGCGACCGGTCCGAAGTGAGCGCCACTCCGTTCAACGCAACGGTACCGAGCTGGATCGTTGTTTCGACGGCGCCTGATGTCGAGTTGAGCACCGTCAGACCGCCGTTGTCGAGCGTCACGTACAGCTTGGTCTCGCCCGGGCCGAGCACAACGCGAACCGCTCCACCGGGGACAGGAAAGGTGGTGACCTGTGCCTGTGTCAGCGTGTTGATCACACCGACGGTGCGATCGTAGAGGTTCGTGACGTACGCCGAGGACCCCGCGGCGCTGAACGCGACATCGTAGGGACCGTTCCCGACTTTGAAGCTAGCGGTCACCCGAGGCGAAGCGATATCCACGACGGCAATCGAATCCGTGGCCACTCGTGTCACGTAGACCACGCCACGTTGCGAGATGGCGACGTTCCACGGCCCGTTGCCTAGAGCGAACGGCGTCAGCGCGACGCCCGGGTGCCCCGGGGGACCCGAGATCGTTTGGCCACACGCACCCAGCGCCACGAGGCTGAGGAGACTGCAGATGTGAGCGCGCATCACGGTTCCTCCAAATGTGATCCCTACGGCCAGAAGCGACGCGCCAGCTCGGCGGTGCGGGGATCGGCCGGGACCGGCTCCCCGTCGAGCGACCCGAGCGCCACGACGCCCCGTACCGCGTTCGTCAGGAACAGGCTCTTGCCTGCGAGCGCCTGGCGCGGGTAGCGCCCCTGCTCGACCGCCGTAGCGAGCTCAAGCACCCGCCCCCGCCCGATCCCAGGCAAGATGCCGACGTCCGCCGCAGGCGTGCACAGGTGCTCCCCCTCCCACCAGTACAGGTTCCAGACGGTCCCCTCAGCCACCCACCCCTCGGGCGTCAACAACAGCGCGTCATCCGCTTCGCCCACTTCGGCCTGCTCCGCCGCGTCGACGAAGCAGTCTCGCTCGGTGGTCTTGTGCGGGTACGGCACATGCGGCTCCGAAGCGGTCACCACCGCGGGGGGATCGAGCGGCGGCAGGTCACGCACCGTCACGCTGGCCCGTCCGTCCCGCACCTCGACGCGCAGCACCGCTTCGTCCGTGCCGGCGAACGGGCGCACCAGCGCCGCGACCGCCTGCGAGGGCCTCGCCAGGCCGAGCTCGCCGAGCGAGCGCTCGAGCCGGACGAGATGACGATCCAGGAAGGGAATGCGTCCCCCCCGCACGCGCATGGTTTCGATCAGACCGTATCCGGCCGTTTCCACCGATCCCCCGCCCCGACGACACGCCGAGCAAACAATAGAAACCGGGTTTCGGCCGGGCAAGTTGCCTAACGCACCCCCATTTCACATCTTGCTACCGCCTTAGACCACGAGGCTCCACGGTGCTGCGCGACGCCTCTTTGCTACGACCCTGCGTGACGACCTTGAGTGTGGTGGTCTTTGCGGCGTGCTCGCACGGACCGCCGCCCGATTTCGCCCCCGACCCGGGCCTCATCGCGCAGATCCGCGACATCCGGATCGTGACCACCCAGGACCGGGCCTGTCCCGGTGGGTGGATCCAAGCGAGTTACGAAGCGGTGCTCGCCGACGGCGCGCGGGTGCCGTTCGCGCGCAGCTATGACAAGAAGCATCCTCCGCGACTGCACGTGGTGTTCCTCGAACGGTCGAGCCCGGACGCCGTGAGCCGGGAAAGCGGCGACTGGGTGACCAACGCGAACCCGCTGTGGACGGCGGCATCGGGGTTTCGTCTCACCGCCACCCTGAGCGCCAAGCCGGCGGTGCAGCACACCATCGTCATCCCGCCCGAGTACAGCTGCATGGGGCACGGCTTCCAGTTCAGCGGTGAGCCGGGCGGCGCGGGGCAGGCGGGTGGCAACGGGCCGGACGTGACCGTGCGGCTCGCCATCCTGAGATCGCCCTTCTACGACAAGCTGATCGTAGCGGCCGTCGAGATCGGCTACTCCCGGCCGTACTACGTGTTCGCCGACGGCAACACCATCCCACCCGCCAATTGGCTCTGGGTCGAGTCCCGCGGGGGACGGGGCGGCCCAGGCACGCCGGGGCAGAACGGCGGCGACGGCGCCGCCGGCCAAGCAGGGTGCCCGCCCCAACCCGGCGGACCGGGTGGCAGCGGCGGCAACGGCGGCCCCGGGGGGAGCGGCGGGCGCGGCGGCCGCGTCAGCATCATCGTCCCGGCCGAGAATCCTTTCCTCGCCGGCTTGATCGAACCGCGCAGTCCTGGAGGCCCGGGCGGGGCGGGCGGCACGGGTGGGAACGGTGGCAAGGGTGGTAAGGGCGGCCAGGGCGTGATCGACAAGGACAACCGTCGCTGTGCCGATGCCGCAGACGGCGCAACCGGGCAGAAGGGATCCGCGGGGCCGAACGGCTCGGAGGGTGCGCCCGGCGCGCGGCCCCAGATCGTCACCCTCCCGACCTCCGAGCTGTTCGGCCCGGATGTCCCCCCCGAGCTGGCGGCGCTGATGGAGCCGGCGGCGCGACGCCCGCGCCGTCCTTGACGGCGGCGCCCCCCCCCGGCTACCGCACGACCAGGTGGGAGTGCGGCAGCAGATTCTCGACGGTGAGCTCGAGCTCGTCGCCGGGCCGGACGCCGGTGAGCAGAGTGGAGAAGGATTCGCGCCCGGCCAGCGGGCTGGCGACGAGCGTCACGCTGGCCGCCTCGTTGAGCACGTCGGGGGGGATCTCGAAGACCGCGCTGTTCTGACTCGTCACGGACCCGAGGCGCATCACCAGGCCGCCCCGCGTCAAGTAGATCCGGACGTCGGACCAATTGGCGTTGTACACGTGCAGCGTGGCGGGGAGCTGGAGCGGCGCGGGAGTCGTATCGCGTGCGCGTCCCGACCGGCAGGCGGCGCTCACTAGCGGGTGCGCCGCGCAGCACCCGATCACCACCAGTTGCAGGAACCGCGCCGGTGTGTACGTCATCGGCCCTCGTTTCTAACATAGCCCGCGCGGCGGAGCGGCAACAGGGATTCTATGTCCGGTTCGTACGACATCATCATCGTCGGGGCCGGCCACAACGGCCTCGTGACGGCGGCCTATCTCGCGCGCGCGGGGATGCGGGTGCTGGTGCTCGAGCGGCGCGAGCTGGTCGGTGGGGCGTGCGTCACGGAACAGCTGTGGCCCGGGTTCAAGGTGTCCACCGCGTCGTACGTCAACAGCCTGCTCCGCCCGGAGATCATCCGGGACCTGGAGCTCGCCCGGCACGGCTTCGAGCTCCTGCCGCGCAGCCCCTCGTCCTTCACGCCGTTCCCGGACGGCCGCTTCCTGCTGATGGGACCGGATAAGGAACTGACGCGCCGCCAGGTGGCGAAGTTCTCGCCGCGCGACGCCGCGGCGCTGCCGCGCTACGAGGCGATGCTCGAGCGGGTGGCCGATTTCATCGAGCCCACCCTGCTGCGCACCCCCCCCAACCCCTGGGCGCTGCGGCCCCGCAACCTGGCGCAGCTGGCGAAGCTGGGATGGAGCTTTCTCAAGCTCGGGACGACCGGACCGCAGGCGATCGAGATCCTCACCGGCGCCGCGCGGCCCATCCTGGACCGCTGGTTCGAGTCCGAGGAGCTCAAGATCGCGCTCGCGACCGACGCCATCATCGGCGCGATGGCGTCGCCCTCCATGCCGGGCACCGCATACGTGCTGTTCCACCACGTGATGGGGGAGTGCAATGGCGTGCGGGGGATGTGGGGATACGTACGCGGCGGGATGGGCAGCCTGAGCGACGCCCTCGCAGGGGCGGCGCGCGCGCGCGGCGCGGAGATACGGGTGAACAGCCCGGTGGCGCGTATCCTCACCCGGGACGGTCGCGTGGCAGGTGTGGCGCTGGTGGACGGCACCGAGCTCCGTGCGCCCCGGGTCGCCTCCAACGTGGACGCGCACGTCACGTTCCTCGAGCTGGTGGACCCGCAAGCGCTCCCGGCCGAGTTCGTGGCCGCGGTACAGGCGATCGATTACTCGAGCGCGTCGCTCAAGATCAACGTCGCGCTTTCGGAGCTGCCGGACTTCAGCGCGGTGCGGGCCAGCGGGCTCCCGCCCGACGCGCACATCCGCGGCACGATCCATATCGCGCCGACGCTCGATTACATGGAGGAAGCCTACGACGACGCGAAATACGGGCGCCCCTCCGCGAATCCGATTCTCGAGTGCACCATTCCGTCCGTGGTAGACTCGACGGTCGCCCCTCCCGGCAAGCACGTCATGTCGTTCTTCGTGCAGTACGCGCCCTACCGGCTCAGGAACGGCGGCTGGGACGACGTGAAGGATCGATTCGCCGATCGCTGCTTCGACGTCCTCAACGAGTACGCTCCGAACTTCAAGCGCTCGGTCATCGATCGGCAGGTGCTCTCCCCGCTCGACCTGGAGCGTCGCTTTGGACTCACGGGCGGGAACATCTTCCAGGGGGCGATGACCCTGCCCCAGCTGTTCTTCCTACGGCCCGTGCCGGGCTACGCCGACTATCGCACGCCGCTCAAGGGGCTCTACCTGTGCGGCGCGGCGACGCACCCCGGCGGCGGGGTGATGGGTGCGTGCGGCTACAACGCGGCGCGCGAGATCCTGCGGGACGGGAAACGCTGAGGGATGCCGTCGGCCGTCACCCGCCAAACGCTGGTCCGCAGTGGGACGGCTCTCCGGACAACGGCTGACGGATGACGGACGAACGGCGACTGGCCTTAAACTGCGCATAGTGCGCACCGCCCGCAACTCGTGCGTCGGGGGGGGTTAGCGCGCCAGCGCCCGCCGTCCCAGCAAATAGATGGGCAGGCCGGCGAGGATGAGGGCGGTGCCCACGGCCGAGTCCGCCGGCTTCTCCTTGATGGTGTTGCCCACCAGCCAGGCCGCGAACGCGATGAACACGATCGGCGTGACGGGATACCCCCACGTGCGGTATGGGCGCGCCAGCGTGGGGGCCGTGCGGCGTAGGCGCAACACCGCCCCGCAGGCCATCGCGTAGAAGAGAAACTGTGCGAAGATGACGTAGGTGAAGAGTTGGTCGTAGCTGCCGGCCAGGGTCAGCGCGATCGCAATCACCCCCTGCACCACGAGGGAGGGCACCGGCGTCAGCAGCCGGGGATGCACGTGACCCAGCCACCCCAGCCAGCGCGGCAGGATGCCGTCGCGCGCCATCGCGTACGGGACCCGCGCCGCCGTCAACACGATGCCGTTGTTGGCTCCCAGCGTCGAGATGAGAATCGTAGCCGCCACGAGCGCCGCGCCGCGCGGGCCGAGGGTCACCTGGGCCGCGCTCGAGGCGACGCGCGGGGACAGCGCCATGTTCGCGGGTGACAACACGTACGTGTAGGACGCGGTGACGAGACAGAACAGCGCGATCGTGATCAGCGTGGAGAGCACGAGGGCCTGCGGGAGGTTGCGCTCCGGGTTCTTCACCTCACCGCCCACGTAGCACACCTCGATCCACCCGTCGTAGGCCCACAGGACCGCCACCATCGCCACCCCGAACGGCCCGATGAGGCTCCCTGCGCCTGCGTCCGGCCAGAGGGGCCGGAAGTTCGCGACGCTGCCGCCCGGCAGCGCGAAGCCGACGACGATGAGCACCGCGACGAGGCCGATCTTGAGGAGGGTGAGAACGTTTTGCGTGATCGCCCCGGGCTTGACGCCGATGCAGTTGAGCGCGGTGAGCGCCACGATCGACGCCACGGCGACGAGCTTCACATCCCAGGGGCCGAGCGGGACGAAGAAGCCGAGATAGGTGGCGAACGCGACCGCGATGGCCGCGATCGAGGCCGGGTTGATCACGACCCCGCTCGTCCAGCCGAACAGGTAGCCCCACACCGGACCGTATGCCTCGGTCAGATACACGTACTGGCCGCCCGCCTTGGGCATCGCGGCGCCCAGCTCCGAGACGGACAGCGCCCCGAGCAGCGAGACCGCGCCTCCCACCACCCAGACCAGGATGGTGAGGGAGGAGGCGTGGAGCTGGGCCGCGATGTCGGAGGGAACGAGGAAGATGGCCGACGCGATGATGGTGCCGACGTTGATCATCGTCGCGTCGAGCAGGCCGAGCTGGCGCTTGAGCTCGGCCATCAGCGCTTCAGCCAGGCGCGATACGCGTGCTTCAGGAGTTTCTGGAAGTGGTACACCCCCTCCTCGAACCGCACCGAAAAGCGGCCCTTGTCGTACGCGCGCGAGCCGAGCCCCTGCTGCACCCGCTCGCAGATCTCGGCGTCCTCCCGCTGCACCTTGTCGGAAAACGCGACGTCGGCCTCGATCCGCTCCCGGGCCGGGGCCGACGTGACGTCGTCGTAGTAGTAGCGAAAGATCACCTTGCAGCGGTCCGCGGCGACCGGGATGACGACGTTCGATTGCAGCCGCCCCGGCACGACGTTCAGCATGAGGTTCGGGAAGATCTGGTAGTACAGCGCCTCGCCGCCGCCCGCGGTATAGACGTTGCGCTCCTGCTGGAGCGGTCCGACCTGCACGCTGTACCAGTCACTCACCTCGGTCCGATAGCTCTGATAGTCGGCGTACAGCTTGAGCAGCTCCGGGTGCACGTAGGGGATGTGATAGCCCTCGAGGTAGTTGTCGACGTAGACCTTCCAGTTTGCCTGCACGTCGTAGTCGACGCGGCGAGCGAACTGCAGCGCCCCCGGGCGCGTCGGCGCGATCCGCTCGCGGACCCCGTGGAAGTAGTGCTCGATCGGCTGTGGCCGCTCGGCGAGATTGACGAACACCAGCCCTTCCCACAGGGCGAGTGGCACCGATGTGAGGCCGTAGTCCCGCTTGTCGAACAGCTCCGCGCGATCGAAGTGCGGCACGCCGCGCAGCATGCCGTCGAGCCGATAGGTCCAGCCGTGGTATTTGCAGACCAGCATGTCGGCGTTGCCGTCCTTCAACGCGAGCGGTCCCCCGCGGTGGCGGCACACGTTGAAGAAGGCACGCAGTCGTCCGTCCTTCCCGCACACCACGATGATCGGCTGCCGCGCGACGTCGGTCACGACGTGATCGCCGGGGCTCGCGAGTTGCCGGACGTCCGCCACATACTGCCACGTCCTCGCGAACACGGCATCGAGGTCGAGGTCGTGGAACTGCGGGTCGGTGTACCACGCCGACGGGATGTTCCGCGCGCGGCAGCGGGCGCACGCGCAGGTCCGCGGCCTTGAGAGAGAGGGAGCCGCGGCCGCGCGGCATCAGGGATTGAGCCGGTTGTACTTGCGCAGCACCTCGCGCAGCCGGTCGTGCGGCAGAGC
>Ga0209158_1001591_pt1 | contig 14958 bp, 12 predicted proteins | sample GraSoiAngelo_140_FD_185897 | JGI IMG/M metagenome (GOLD analysis project Ga0209158, IMG submission 185897) | Grasslands soil microbial communities from the Angelo Coastal Reserve, California, USA - 14_0929_12_30cm (SPAdes) (version 2) | ecosystem: Environmental > Terrestrial > Soil > Grasslands ...
GTGGCTGCGGGTGAGCGCCACTGCAAGCACCAGGATGATCACCCCGAGGAGGAGGTTGAGGCGGCCCACCCACGGTGCCAACTGCACCATCAACAGATCGGTGCCGGTTGGGGGCAACCCATCGCGGGACTGGGCCCGGGCAGCGCGGGGGCCGATGATAAAGTCGTGCGTCATGCCCAGCGCCACCAGGACGGCGACCAACCCAAGCTTGATGCCCAGGACTTTCAGGTAGGGGGACCCCGCCGTCGTATTCCCGTAGTAGGCCACGTTGATGATCCCCGTCACGATCAAGATGGCGATGCAGAGCCAGACCAGCCGCCTGAAGCGCAGGGCCATCTTCCGGAACAGGTCGGCGCGGAGCAGCCGGGAGTCCACCTGGCGCAGGACAGGCACGGCGACCAGCGAGAGGAACAGCATGCCTCCGATCCAGATAACTGCCGCGAGGATGTGCAGCCACAGGTTGAGAAACGGCAGCATGGGCGCGAGCGTAGCACCGGACAGGACCCATCGCAAGGCAACGGCCGGCGATTCCCCCGACTCTTGGCTTGACAAACCCTCCGACCCTTACCTAGTATCCGCCCATGCCCAAAAACGTTGAATCCTGCGCCATCGCGAGCATGAGCGATGTGTGGGAGTGCTACCGCCTGGAGCTCATTGCCGTCGAGGATCAGATCCGCCAGAACCTGGACTCGAAGGTGGCGCTGGTCAACACGGTGGCGGCGCACATCCTCAATAGCGGCGGCAAGCGGATCCGCCCGCTGCTCCTGATCCTGTGCGCCAGGCTGGCGGGCTACACCGGCCGGGACGACGTGATTCTGGCCAGCCTCATCGAGTACATCCACACCGCCACGCTCCTGCACGACGATGTCGTGGACCACGCCGAGTTTCGCCGCGGGCGGCGCACCGCTGGCGGGCTGTGGGGCAACCAGGTGGCGATCCTCGTCGGCGATTACCTCTATTCCAAGGCGATCTGCCACATCGTGGGGTTCCGCAATCAGGACGTGAACGAGTGCCTCTCGGAGGCCTGCCGGAAGATGGCGGAAGGCGAACTGATGCAGTTGTCCCACAAGGACGACGCGTCAATCTCCGAGCGGGAGTATCTCAAGATCGTGGAGTACAAGACCGGCTCTCTGATCGCGGCGGCGTGCCGGATCGGGGCCGTCGTGGCCGATGCCGATCCGGCGTTGCGGGACGCGCTGTACCAGTTCGGCCAGGCGATCGGCGTGGCGTTCCAAGTGGCGGACGACACGCTGGACTATGCCGCTCCGCGGGAGTCGCTCGGGAAATCCCAGGGCAAGGACCTGGGCGAGGGCAACGTCACCCTGCCGCTGCTTCATCTTCGGAAGCACTGCACCGATGCCGAACGGATGCGGCTTGTGGAAGTCATGGAGAAGAAATCGAACGGGAACGGCGGGCTGGCATGGGTCGTGTCCTTGATGGAACGCTATGGCTCGATCGACTATGCGATGGCCACCGCGCGCGGGTTTGTGCAGGCGGCCAAGGCACACCTGGCCCTGTTTGAGGATTCCGTGCACAAGCGGGCCCTGCAAGTGGTCGCCGACTACATGGTGTCGCGCGATCATTAGTTGATGGGCGCGGCTTCTCCCTCTCCGGTTCATCCCTACGTGCAGCTTGCCACCGATGCCATCGATGCCTATGTGCGGGATTTCCGCGTCATCACCCCGCTGGACTGTCTGTTCGAACGGCATCCGGCCCTGCGGGGACGGGCGGGAGTGTTCGTCTCGCTGAAGAAGCGAGGCGAGTTGCGCGGTTGCATCGGCACGATCGAGCCGGCGCAAGAGAACCTGGCGCTTGAAATCATCGAAAACGCCATCAGTGCCGCGACCAAGGACCCGCGCTTCCGGCCGGTCGTGGAAGAGGAGTTGCCGGAGCTGCGGGTCTCGGTGGACATTCTGACAACGCCGGAGCGCGCGGCGGGCCACGAAGACTTGGACGTGCGGCAGTACGGGCTGATCGTGAAATCGGGCACCCGGCGCGGGCTGCTGCTGCCCGATATCGAGGGGATCGCCTCGGTGGACGAGCAGATGGCGGTTGCACGGAAGAAGGGCGGCATCGGCGAGCAGGAGCCGGTCGAGCTGTATCGGTTTACGGTCGAAAGGTATTTTTAGGAGAGGATGTAGGGGCGGACCTATGTGTCCGCCCGAATACACAGGGGGACCATTTACGGACGGGCGCACACGCAGGTGCGCCCCTACAGGATAAGGCAACCGCAGGGGGTAGCAGACGATTGCATTTTATGGTGGGTGATTAATGGCAGAGATCACACCGTTCCATGGTGTCCTTTACGACCTGGCCAAGGTGGGCGACGTGACGGCCGTGGTGGCGCCTCCCTACGATGTGATCGGACTCGCCGAGCAAACGGCACTCTACGAACGGCATCCCTGTAACGTCGTCCGGTTGGAACTCGGCCAGGAGCATTCGGGAAACGGCCCGCAGGACAACCGCTACACCCGTGCCAAGCAGTTTCTGGAGGAGTGGCTGCGCGGCGCGGTTCTCCGGCGGGACGGACGTCCAGCGATCTACCTGTACGCGGTCGAATACCGGCTGCCCTCCGGGGCTGTGCGGACGATGCGCGGCTTCCTCTCGCTGGTCAAGCTGGAGGAGTTCGGCACCGGCCGCATCTTCCCCCACGAGAACACCCGCGCCGCGGCGAAGGACGACCGCTATCAGTTGCTCGAGACGTGCCGCAGCAACTTCAGCCCGATCTTCTCGCTCTACTCCGATCCGGCTGGAGACATCATCCGAACCCTGGAGTCGGCGGACATAGGCCGCCCGCGCATCGCCGTCACGGACAGCGACGGGGGCCACCATCGGCTGTGGACCGTGACTGACCCGGCGGCGCTCGAGCGGGTCGTGGCGGCGATGAAGCCGCTCCCGCTCTTCATCGCGGACGGCCACCATCGCTACGAGTCGGCGCTCCGCTACCGGAACGCGCAGCGGAAAGCCCATGGCGAGTCGGGCACGCTGCCCTCCGACTGGGTCCTCATGTATTTCTCGAACCTCGACGATCCGGGCCTGACGATCCTCCCCACGCACCGCGTCCTGCCGGGGCCGCTGCCGTGCCCGATCGCTGTGATCCGGCAACGCCTGGGCGAGACCTTCACGCTGACGGCGTTCCCCTTTACCAAAGAGACTGAGCCAGCAGCCCGCGCGAAGTTTCTCAACGCGCTCCATGCGGCGCAGGCGACGGATGCGCATGTAATGGGGCTGGTCATCCGCGGCGAGTCCCGCTACGACCTGCTCACGCTCAATCCGGCAGCTATGGCCCGCCTGGGTCCGTCCGCCCGCGAACGGCTGGATGTTTCCATCCTTCAGCAATTGGTCTTTCGGGGGGCGCTGCGGCTGACGCCCCAAGACGAGGAACGTCTGGTCTATATAAAGGATGAAGAGGACGCCATGGCGTCGATGGCGCGGGGCGACGGCGAACTGGCGTTTCTGCTGAATCCCCCCAAAGTCACCGAGGTCAAGGACGTCGCGCGGGTCGGCGACCGCATGCCCCACAAGTCCACCTATTTCTATCCGAAGCCCCTCTCCGGCCTTGTCCTCAACGTGATGGACTGAAATGGCGACGCGGAAACTCCCGCCCAAGCCGGCCGCCTATCGCATCCTGAGCGTGGACGGCGGCGGCATCCGAGGGCTCTACGCGGCAGTCCTCCTCGACCGGCTGACTCGCGAAGTCCCGACCCTGGTGAACAGTGTGGATCTGGTGGCCGGCACGTCCACGGGCGGCGTCATCGCGCTCGGGCTGGCGCATGGCCTCGCGCCTGCCGACCTCGTCGCCTTGTACCGCGATCGCGCCAAGGAGATCTTCGATGATAGCTGGCTGGACGATCTGAAGGACCTCGGCGGCCTTACCGGCGCGGACTACGACAACGACAAGCTCAAGGCGCTGCTGTAGGATGTCTTCGGGAAAAAGACCAGATTGAAGCAGCTCAAGAAGCGCGTGCTGGTGCCGACCTTCGATCTGGACAATGAGAGTCCGGACCCCCGCAAGCGCATGTGGAAGCCGAAGTTCTTCCACAACTACCCCGGTCCGGATTCGGACGGGGCGGAGCTGGTGGTGGACGTGGCGCTCCGCACCAGCGCGGCACCGACCTATTTCCCCACCTACCAGGGCTACATTGACGGCGCGGTCGTCGCCAATAACCCGGCCATGGCGGCCCTCGCGCAGGCGTTGGACGCCGGGACGGGGAAGCAGGCTCTCCAGGAGGTGCGTCTCTTCTCCCTGAGCACCGGCGTGAATCCAGCGTACGTCGCCGGGAAAGAGCTTGACTGGGGCTACGCGCAGTGGGCGAAGCCGCTGATCGCGCTCATGGTGGACGGCATGATGGGGGTGGCGGATTATCAGTGCGCGCGCCTGCTCCAACATCGCTATTTCCGCCTTGCCCCGATCCTTCCCGAACGGATCGGCCTCGACGATGTGGACAAGATCGCCGACCTTGTCAAATACGCCCAGGACGTGGATATCCAAGGCGCGGTCGCCTGGCTCACCCGGTATTTCTCACCAGCCAGCATTGACAATTCGACCCGGCTCTGAGAGTCTATGCACCTTCAATCCTTTCTCTAATGGGACATCCTATGCCCGAACGACTGCTTAAGAGGAATTTCTGCGCTCTCTCGATCGGAGCGTTGCTTCTTCTGCACGGAAGCGGGCAGGCCTGGGCGGGCGGCGTGTCTTTTACCGAACAGGGCGCGGCGGCGAGCGGAAAGGCAAATGCATTTACTGGAGAGGCCAACGACCCGTCGGCCATCTTCTACAACCCGGCCGGGATCACACAATTGCCGGGTACGCAGCTCATGATCGGCACCTCGATCGTGAAACTGGATTCCACCTTCCGCTGTTCGACGACGCCCTGTGAGAATTCACAGCTTCAAGACCAGTTCCCGATCATCCCGCATTTCTACATCACCCACCGTTTCAAGCAATGGGACGAGCGGGTCAGCATTGGGCTGGGGGTCTATACGCCGTTCGGCATCGTCGTGGACTGGCCGGACAACTGGCAGGGCCGCTTCAATACCACCGACGCACGCCTCCGGGTCACCGTCTATAATCCCACCGTGGCGTATCAGGTGACACCCGAGCTCTCGGTTGCTGCGGGAATCCGGATCGCGGACGCAGGGGCCGAGTTTGAGCAATTGTTTGAGATCATTGGCTTTGGCGAAAACAAGGTGCGCGTGCATGACCTCGAGGCGCATCCGATTGGGTGGAATGTCGGACTCCTCTATCACCTGAAGGAGATTTCCACTTCGGTGGGCCTCCAATTCAGGAGCGAGCTTCAAGCCAAGTTCAACGGCTCGGCTGATTTCAGCGGGCCGGAGGTTCCAATACTGGGCATTGAAAACACCAAGTTTCACTCCAGCATCAAGTTCCCGCCTCAGCTCATCCTCGGGGTCTCAATGAAAGCGATTCCGCGCTGGACGATCAACGCGGACATCGAATGGGAAGGCTGGAGAACGGTCGGGTCAATCCCGAAAAGTTTCGACAGGACTGCCGGGTTCCCGCAAGACGCCTTCAATTCCCCAGGGTTTCGGCTCTGGAAGAACTCCTACGTCTTCCGTCTCGGGGCGGAGTATGCGGCGACCGACCGTCTGGCCCTGCGGGGCGGGTTCTTCTACGATCAAACGCCGATTCCGAACGAGACGTTCGATCCGACGATTCCGAACGCCGATCTGTACGCGCTGACGACCGGCTTGGGATACAAGTGGGAGGCCACCAGCGTGGATATTGCCTATCTGTTCGGGTTCTATGAAAAACGGGCGACCAATGCCTCAAGCATAGACCCAACCATTACAGGTGGCACAGGCGGTCCAACGATCTTCGGATCGTTCAGCACGACCGCGCAGGTGCTGATGCTCAGCGTGACCTACCGGTTCTGAACAGGCCCCCGTTCGTCCCCCTAAACCCTTCAACTGTCATCCTGAATCCTTCAACTGTCATCCTGAGCGAAGCGAAGGATCTCGTCGCTGGCTCACTCACAGCAGGATTCTTGATCCGGAAATTCAGGGATTCTCCCTCCCTTAATGCAAGGATTGACCCGATTGGTTGTGGGAAGTAGTCCAGTATCCTGGCAAAAGGGAAGAATCCTGGCCTTACTGCCGACCCATTATGATACCGAAGAGAGCCCACTTCTCCTGGTTAGCTCGAAAGGCGCAGGCGGCCGCTCGGGCCAGACGCCTAATCCCACCTCTGCTGCTTTCTGTCTTCATCGTGCTGTCTTCGGTTTCGAATACCGTGGCACAAGTGGGCTGGTCTACGCCTATGCCATCCTGGGACGGGCCAGCCCCAGCCACATCTGTGGCCGATCGATGCTTCACGGGCAATCTTAACGGCGATAGGAGCAATCCTGACGGCGATAGGATGACGGACTTTTGGTGCACGACGGGCACTGGTTCTAGCACCTGGCTGATCGGGATCTCGACCGGAAGCGGTTGGTCCATATCTATGTGGGATGGGCCAATACCTGGGCTACCACAACCCGTAGGCGGCACCAACCTACTCAGTAGCTGCATTACTGGTGATCTTAACGGAGATGGTAAAAGCGATATTTACTGCCAATACCTCATCTCCGTCTTTCCATTACTATTTTATTCATCTGCCGGCCTCTCGACAGGGAGCGGATGGTCAACATCTTCCTGGGCTCCACTACCCCACGCGATCCTTTTCGCATGGCAGTGCTTGACGGGAGACCTTGACCGCGATGGAAAGACAGACGTGTGGTGCGAGACGTTTGCCGGCAACTGGTCAGTTGGGCTTTCAACTGGCAGCGGCTGGACGACGATGACCTGGAATGGACCAGCACCAGTTTGGGGTATTTCAAGCGGCCTACGAGTAAGTGATCAATGCCTGACGGGAGATCTTGATGGCGATGGAAGGACGGATATGTGGTGCCAGATAACTCCTGGTTCCGGCATTTGGCAGATTGCTATTTCAACAGGCAGCGGATGGACGATGTCGACATTTTTGAACGGGCCTGCCCCCGGCATCCCGGTAAAAGACTATTGCTTTACCGGCGACCTCAACGGCGACAGGATGGCGGACATGTGGTGCGAAACAAGCTCCGGCTCTGGCACGTGGTCCGTTGCACTCTCAACAGGAAGCGGATGGTTGACGTCCACCGTGAGCGGGCCAGCCCCCGGCATCCCGGTAAAAGACTATTGCTTTACCGGCGACCTCAACCGTGACGGGATGACGGACATGTGGTGCGAAACAAGCTCCGGCTCTGGCATGTGGGACATTGCTATTTCAACAGGAAGCGGCTGGGTGACGTCCCCGAATGTGAGTGGGCCAACGCCAAGTACACCGATCCCCAGTAGTTGTCTGGTGGGGGACGCGAATGGAGATGGGCTAGTAGACTTTTGGTGTGAGACTAGCTCAGGGTCTGGTATTTGGACGATGGCATTGGCAGTTGAGCCACCCCCAACGATCACCAGCGCCGGCACGGCCACGGGCCAGGTGGGCGTGGCGTTCAGCTATCAGATGACCGCCACGAACAGCCCCACGAGCTTTGGCGCCACGGGGTTGCCCGCGGGCATGGCGCTCGACGCCACGAGCGGGCTCATTTCCGGGACGCCCACGAGCGCCGGGGCCTCGACGGTGACCCTGAGCGCGACCAACGCCGGCGGCACCGGCACCCAGACGCTCGCGGTCACGATCAACCCGGCAACGGAGGTGGCCCCGCTGCTGCCCTGATCCACTTTGGATCGGCCCGGCCCCCTGCTCTGGAAGAACTCTTCACGGACAACAGGTTCGACCGACGATTCCGAACGCCGATCTGAATGCTCTGACGGCGCAGGTGCTGATGCTCAGCGTGACCCACCGGTTCTGATCAATCCGCTATAAGCGGGCGACCGCTGACGGGATCTCACTTGAATCTCCCCTCCTCCACCCTATAGTCTTGCAGTATGCCTATTGATCCGGTCTGCGGGATGACCGTGGACGAGCAGACGGCGCCGGCCACGGCGGTGCACAACGGCACCACGTACTATTTCTGCGCCCCGGGGTGCAAACGAACCTTCGAGAAGGACCCGGATGCGGTCCTCAAGGGCGGGCCCCCAGGCATGGGCCATGCGCCGGCGCAAATGGTGACAATGACGCCGATGCGGCCCAAGCCCGCTCCGGCTGCGCCTACTCCCGCTAAAGCTGCGTCTTCAGTCAAGCCCGTCTCTCTCACGATCCCGATCGAAGGCATGTCGTGCGCGTCGTGCGTCGCCAAAATCGAGCACGGCTTGAGCGCGGTCCCGGGGGTCTCCCGCGCCGCCGTCAACCTGGCCACCGAGCAGGCGACCGTCGAGTACCAGCCGGGGGTCACCGATCCCGCGGCTATTCAGGAGACCATTCGTAGCCTCGGTTACACGCCGGTCCTGCCGGCCTCGCCCTCGGCCGCCCCCTCCCTCACCCTCCCCCTCGAGGGGGGAGGAGTGGGTGGGGGTGCACGGGAGGACCGCAAGCAAGTTGCGTATCGAGCACTGAAACGCCGGTTCTGGGTTGCCGCGGCACTGAGCGTGCCGGTCATGCTCCTGGGTATGTCGGAGCACCTCGGCCTGCCCGTCCCGCAAGCGGCTTCCTTCTGGCTGCAGTTGCTGCTGACGACGCCGGTGCAGTTCTGGGCCGGCTGGCAGTTCTATAGAGGCGCATGGGCGGTGGCCCGGCATGGCACCACCGACATGAACACCTTGATCGCCCTCGGCACGTCGGCGGCCTATGGTTACAGCGTGGCGGCCACGGTGGCGCCAGGCGTCTTCACGGCTGGGGGCGCGATACCGCAAGTCTACTTCGACTCGTCCGCGGCGATCATCACGCTCATACTTCTGGGCCGTGTCCTCGAGGCCCGGGCCAAGGGGCGGACGTCCGAGGCCTTGACCCGGCTCATCGGCCTCCAGGCCAAGCAGGCGCGCGTGATCCGCGACGGCCGCGAGCTGGACATCCCCGTCGAGGACGTGCGGGCCGGCGATATAGTGATCGTCCGTCCAGGCGAAAAGGTGCCGGTGGACGGCGTCATCCTGGAGGGCGCATCCTCACTGGACGAATCCATGCTGACCGGCGAGTCCATGCCAGTGGACAAGGGACCCGGCGATCAGGTCATCGGTGCCACGCTGAACAAGACCGGATATTTTCGCTTCAAGGCGAGGCAGGTGGGCGCTGACACCGCGCTCGCCCAGATCGTGCGGCTTGTCGAAGAGGCGCAGGGGTCGAAGCCGCCCATCGCACGGCTCGTGGACCAGGTGGCGGCGGTCTTCGTGCCGATCGTCATCGCCGTGGCCCTGCTGACGTTCGGCCTCTGGCTGGCGTTCGGCCCGGCGCCGGCCTTCACCACGGCGCTGCTGAACTTTGTCGCCGTGCTGATCATCGCCTGTCCGTGCGCGCTGGGGCTGGCGACCCCGACCTCTATTATGGTGGGGATCGGTCGCGGCGCGGAGCTCGGAATCCTGATCCGGAGCGGCGCGGCCTTGGAACAGGCGCGTGCGCTGACGACCGTCGTGCTGGACAAGACCGGCACGCTGACGACGGGCGAACTGGCGGTCAAGGAGATCGTCGTGCGCCAGGAGGGATGGTCGCGCGAAAAATTATTGCAGTTCGCTGCATCGGCCGAGCAGGGCTCGGAGCATCCGATCGGAAAGGCCATCGCGAAGATGGCCCGCGAGTTGCGCATTGCGCTGGAGCCGCTCAAGGGCTTTGCGGCCGTCCCGGGGCACGGCATCCGGGCCACGGTGAAGGGCCAGCCGGTGCGCGTCGGCAACCTTCGATTGATGGAAGTGGACGGCCTTGGGGTCGCCGGTCTGGAGACAGAGACTGCGCGGCTGGCCGAGGCTGGCCTGACGCCCATGTTTGTGGCCGTGGAAGGCACCGTGGTCGGGGTCATCGCAGTGGCCGACACCGTGAAAAAGCATGCCCGCGAGGCGGTATCGGCGCTCAAGGTCATGGGCCTCGACGTGGTGATGATAACCGGGGACAATCCGCGCACGGCGGCGGCGGTGGCCAAGGAAGTCGGCATCGAGCGGGTGCTCGCCGAGGTCTTGCCGGAGGCGAAGGCCTTCGAAGTGAAACGCTTACAGGGCGAGGGCCGGCGGGTGGCCATGGTGGGCGACGGCATCAATGACGCCCCGGCTCTCGCGCAGGCCGATGTGGGGATCGCGATCGGCGCCGGTACGGACGTGGCCATGGAGACGGCGGACATCACGCTGATCGGCGGCGATCTGCGCGGCGTGGCGACGGCGATTCAACTGAGCCAGGCTACCATGCGCAACATCAAGCAGAATCTCTTCGCCGCCTTCATCTACAACGTCGTCCTGATTCCCGTAGCGGCGATTGGCTGGCTCAACCCGATCCTCGCGGCGGCCGCCATGGGCGCCTCCTCCGTCAGCGTCGTCAGCAACGCGTTGCGCCTTCGGTTTTTCACCACCACCTGGATATCCTTTTCCTTCCTTTACTCGGATTGTCGTGCCCGCGTTCCTTAGATAGCCGTCCTGCTGCGGCATCCCGCTGCGCCTGTGGTTCTTTGCGCCCGCTGCGTAAGGTTTTCCGATTTCTTCTCATTCCTTTTTCCGGGACGGCGTGATACAACCTACGCAAGGTTACAGGGTCGATATGAGCTCCATCCAGTTTCCTGACATCCTCCCCTATCTCCTCGCGATTCTCTGCCTCACGCTGATCTGGAAGTTCCACGACTTGCAGGTCAAAGCCGGCCGGATCCAGGCCCGGGCTTTCTGGGAGCGGTCCGGCGTCCGGCTGTTCCTTCACGCCACGCCCAACGACGTGCTGGCCTGCATGGTGTGCCGCGAGACGACCGGCATGGTCTTCTCACCGGCCGTCGTGACCTCCAAGAAGTTCACGCCCCGGGAGAGGCCATGCATAAACCCCAAGGGTTGCCGCTGTGTGATGGTGGGACTCTACGGTGGCTGGCCGGAGGCTACACGCGTGCTAGAGCAACTGAAGGCGCACAACGGCAGAATGCGCTTGACCGACGAGGAGCTCCGGGGCTTGCTCGAAGGAAGCCAGCACGCGAGCGCTGGCGTCACCGCGGATCGGTTATCACTCCGCATGCTGCAGGCCATACGCGTAGAAGGCAAGGAGCCGGCGGCGGCCATCGAGCACTACCGCTACATCGTGAACCAGGCGAAGGAGGAGCGGGACCGCGCGTTCGTCATCTCGGCCTACCTCCGGCTCTGCGACTTGCTGGAGCGGGCCGGGCAACCGCACGAAGCGCTTGAGATAATCGAGCGCTGTCTGCTCGACTACGGCGCGAAGAAGAAGGGCCCCGCCGCCCCGACCGAGACCCAGCGCGCCATGCTGGAGAATCGCAAGGCTCACCTCACGCCCCTCTTAGCAAAGTAAACGCTTCAGTCTTCAGGTAGGCGAAGCCGTCCCTCGGCCACATCCCGTTGCGCTTGCGCATAGCGCTCCGGGTTGCCGATGTCCGACCAGTACCCGCTCATCCGGTAGCCGTGGAGCGGTCGCCCCTGGCGGAGCAGGCGGTCATACACGTCAATGATCGAGCCAGGCCCTGCAGGCATGGCGTCGAGGACCGCCTGCTCGATCACGTGAATCCCGGCGAACATGCAGGCCGGGAGGACGGCCCGCGGCTCCGCCAGCGGCGGACGGCCGTTGATCTGGAGAATCCGCCCCTGCGCGTCGAGGGTGACGGGCCCCCACGTCGCGGCTTCGGGGTCGTCACGGACGGCCAGTGTGGCCAGGGCCCCGGAGGCTCGGTGGGCGGCGATCAGGGCCATCAGATCGCAGTCGGACAGCGTATCCCCATTGAGGACCAGGAACGGTCCATCCTTCAGAAAGGGCGCGGCCTGCTTGATGCCGCCGCCCGTGCCCTGGAGGGTGGGCTCGTGCGAGTAGGCCAGGCGCAGACCGAGGCGCGCCCCGTCCCCGAGCGCGCGCACGATCTGCTCGCCGAGGTGGTGCAGGTTGATGATGACCTCGGTAATCCCGTGCCGCTTGAGGAGCAGGAGGTTCCACTCGAGAAGCGGCCTCCCTGCGACCGGCAGCAGGGGCTTCGGCAGGGTGTCGGTCAGCGGGCGCAGCCGGGTGCCGAGCCCCGCGGCCAGGACCATCGCCTTCATGCTACCTCACCTCCGGCACGTAGCGGGCGAGCGCTTTTCGGAGCGGGTGGAGGTCCCGGTAGTGCTCCAAGTTCCGCCTCACGTAGCCCAGGGTCCGTGGGACGTATTGAAGATAGCGATCGTTGTGCTTCTCCCGGGCGATATAGACGAACCGGCCGGCGGCCTTCAGGTTGCGCTGGATGCTGGTCAGGTCGAAGAGTCGCAGGAACGTCACGCGGTCGAGCGGCGCGCTCGCCCTGGCCCGTCCTTCCAGGTAGCGGATGACCAGTTCGTCGATCAGACCCTGATCGAGCGACAGATAGGAGTCCCGCAAAAGGGACGCGAGGTCGTAGGAGGCGGGGCCCATGAGAGCGTCCTGGAAGTCGAGGACGCGCAGGCGCCCGTCCTGCACCATGAGATTGCGGCTATGGTAGTCCCGATGGGTGAAGACACGGGGCTGCGCCGCCATCACCTCAGCGAGCTTCCGCATCTCAGTCCGGATGGCGTGACGATCTTTGTCCGGCAGCGCCTTGCCGGCGCGTTTCTCGATGCCGTACTCGATGAAGTGGTCGAACTCCCACATCAGAAGCGGCACGTCGAAGGCGCGGCCGAACGCCAGGCAGGCCGGGTCGGCAGGGAATGTCGCTTTCAGATGGAGGCGGACGAGCAGGTCCACTGCATGGCGGTAGAGCTCCGGCGTGTCCGGGCTCGTCGCCTCCTGGCTGGCCTGCGCCAGGTTCACATCACCCACGTCCTCTAGGTACAGGAGCCCGGCCGGCTGATCGTAGTAGTACAGCGCCGGGACCGGAACGTCGGCCTTGGCCAGATGGCTCAGGATGTTGACGAAGGGCAGTTCCGTAACCGGGGGCGCGGCGCCGCTCACTGCTTCTTCCGACAGCTTGAACGCTTCCGGCGAGGCCAGTCGCATCAAGACCAGGGTATGGGGCGGGCCGCCGGCGAGGCTCAGACGGAAGTACCGCCGGTTGGAGGCGTCACCAGCCAGGGGGGTCAAAGTCGTCAACTCGACGCGGAAGGGGAGCTTGGTCTTGACGGTGGCGGCGACGAGCGTGTGATCGGGTGGGGGGGGAATAACCGGAGGCATTCAGCCGAACGCGCCGACGTATTCAATGCACAACTTGCAGGTCGCGACGTACTGCATCTCGAACTCGATGATCCCGATCATGCTGAAGAGAGCGTTGCCGGCATCCCCGCAAGCGTCGGCGAAGGCGTCTCCGACGCGGGTCAGCAGCACATCCAGCGACGGGGCGGTCACGGCTTGGGAGTACAACACAGTGCGGTTCCGTAGTTCGTTGTCGAAGGAACGCCACACCGGGTTCTGCTTGGCCAGGTCGTCCAGCACGGCGTAGTAGGCGTTCAGGATGCCGCGTCGTTCGGGACGGTCGCGGAAGAGCTCCGAGGTCACGAATTCGATGACGAAGCCCTGCAGGAGCATGGTTTCGAGCTGCACGCGTTCCCGGTCTTTCTCCGACAAGGCGGAGAGGGTCCCGTTCGTCTCGCGTTTGGGCTCCCGGCTCTTGATGATCATCTCGACGAAGCTCAACCCGATCTTTTGCGGCGTGGCCTTCTTCTTGAACAGCCGATCGACGAGCCGCGAAACTTTCCGGGTGAGCGTCGAAACCATCCCCTAAACCTATCACAACTGTGGCACCCCATGATAGACTGGCGCGGGGTGTGTAACGGGCTAACGGGCCTTGGAAGGAGGACAACATGAGTCTTGCGGACAAGCCATGCGTGCCGTGCCGGGGGGGAGTGCCGCCGATGGAACGGTCGCGCGCGGAAGCGGTGCTGGCGGAGCTCGAGCCGGGCTGGCAGTTGAACGCCGAAGGACATCTGGAGCGGGCCTATCCGTTCAAGAACTTCATCCAGTCGCTCGAGTTCGCCAACAAGGTCGGCGCGATCGCGGAGAAGGAAGGGCACCATCCGGACCTGCACGTGGCCTGGGGGAAGTGCAAGGTCGAGATCTGGACCCATAAGATCAAGGGGCTCACCGAAAGCGATTTCTACATGGCCGCCAAGGTGGACCGGGCGTTCCAGTCCATGGGGCACGCATCGGCCCAGGCGCAAGTGTAGCCTCATGAAGGAACTGGCCGTCGCGTTCCTTTGGCACCTGCACCAGCCCTATTACACTGACCCGCTGACGAAGACCGCGCCCCTGCCCTGGGTGCGGCTGCACGCCATCAAAGGCTATTTCGACATGGGCCTGCTGCTGGACGAGCACCCTGATGTGCGAGTCACGGTGAACCTGACCCCCTCGCTCCTGCTCCAGCTCCTGGAGCTGGCGGACGGCTCGGTCGCGGATCTGTTCTGGACGCACACAGCGCGCCCGGCGGCGGACCTGACCGGCGACGAGCGCGTCTTCATCCTGCGCCACTTCTTCAGCGCCAACTGGGACACGATGATCCGTCCGCACGACCGGTATTACGGTCTGTTGTTCCAACGCGGCACGCACCCGCGCGATGAGGACCTGCCCGACCTGGCCCGCCGGTTCTCCACCCAGGACCTGCTGGATCTGCAGGTGTGGCACAATCTCGCCTGGTTCGGCCATCGGGCCCTGGCGCAGTACCCGGTCCTCCGGGAGTTAAAGGCCAAAGGGCGGCAGTTCACCGAGTCCGACAAGCAGGCCGTGGTGGCGAGCCAACGCGACATCGTCGCCCGGATCATCCCGTTGTACCGACGGCTCCAGGACCGCGGGCAGATCGAGCTCTCCACGACACCCTTCTTCCATCCGATCCTGCCGCTGCTGATCGACACGGACTCGGCGCGCCGGTCTCGGCCCGATTCCGCCCTGCCGCAGCGGTTTGCGCATCCGGAGGATGCAGAGACCCAGCTCCGGAAGGCGCTCAGCTTTCACGAGGGGCTCTTCGGCCG
>Ga0209158_1001594_pt1 | contig 14937 bp, 15 predicted proteins | sample GraSoiAngelo_140_FD_185897 | JGI IMG/M metagenome (GOLD analysis project Ga0209158, IMG submission 185897) | Grasslands soil microbial communities from the Angelo Coastal Reserve, California, USA - 14_0929_12_30cm (SPAdes) (version 2) | ecosystem: Environmental > Terrestrial > Soil > Grasslands ...
GCTGCGGGAGCTGCTCTCGGAAGGGGTGCTCGGTCGCGTGGTGCAGTTTGAGTCACACTTCGACCGCTTCCGCCCTGAGCGGAAACCGGCGGCGTGGCGCGAGCAGCCGCTCCCCGGGTCCGGCCTGTGGTTCGACCTCGGCCCGCACCTGCTCGATCAGGCGCTGGTCCTGTTCGGCATCCCGCAGGCGATCAGCGCCGACATCCGCATTGAGCGCGAAGGCGCCGTTGTGGACGACGCCTTCGACGTCACGCTGCACTACCCGCACATGCGGGCCGTCCTGCGGGCCTCCCTGCTGGTGGCGTCGCCGGGCCCGACCTTCGCCGTTCACGGCACCCAGGGCTCGTTCATCAAGTATGGGCTTGATCCGCAGGAGGCGGCCCTGAAAGCCGGCCGTACGCCTGACGAGGCGAACTGGGATCGAGAGCCGGCGGAGCTGTACGGCACGCTGACCACACCCGAGGGGACGCGGACGATTGCGACGGTTCCCTCGAGCTTCGCGCACTACTACGAGAATGTCCGCGACGCGATCCTGGGGAAGGCGCCGCTGGCGGTCACGCCGGAACAGGCGCTCAACGTCATGCGGGGGCTCGCATTGGCTGTCGCCAGCAGCCAGCGGCGCTGTGTCCTGCTGTGGTAGACCGTTGCTACTTCTGGTAGACCCTCACGTAGTCCACACGCAGCGTTTGCGGAAAAACGGTCGTGCTATCGGGGCTGCCGGGCCACTGACCGCCCACCGCCACGTTGAGAATGATGAAGAAGGGATGGTCGAACACCCACGGGCCGTGGAGCTCTCTTGGCGTGACGGTGGCGTAGAGCGCGCCGTCGACATACCAGCGCATCGCGGCCGCCTCCCACTCCACAGCGTACACGTGATAGTCGTCGGCAAACGCGCCGGCCGCCCCCAGGTCATATGCGGCGCTCACGCCCTGCGCGCCGGAATACCCGGGACCGTGCACGGTGCCGTGCACGCGGCGCGGTTCGCGGCCGATGTTCTCCATGATGTCGATCTCGCCGCACGCGGGCCAGCCGACGCGCGCGATTTGGTCGCCGAGCATCCAGAACGCGGGCCACAAGCCCTGCCCGCTCGGGATGCGCATGCGTGCTTCGACACGACCGTACTTCCATGCGCCCAAGCCCTGGGTCTTCAGTCGGGCAGAGGTGTACTGGCGGCCGCCGAACGGCTCCTGACGTGCTTCGATGACGAGCTGACCGTTCTCGACCCGCGCATTCTCGGGACGATCGGTGTAGAACTCCAACTCGTCGTTCCCCCAGCCGCCGCCGCCAGTCTCCCGCACCCATTTCGTGACGTCCAGGGTCGCCCCGTCGAACTCGTCGTGCCACACCAGCCTCCAATCGGAGCGTGGCGCGGCAGGGGCAACCACGGCCAGCGCGAGGGTTGCGGTCGCGAAGAGCCTCAAGAACATCTGGATAAGGTATCCCTCGCCCTCCTCACCGCACCACGATGGTGCCGGTCATCGCGGTGCCGTGCACCGCGCAGTCGTACTGGTACGTGCCCGGGGCGGTGAACGTCACGGCATGCATACCGCTCCCGGTCATGGTGCTGCTGCTCCCGAAGCTCGGCGAGCCGACGGCTTGAACACTGTGCGGCAGGGTTCCCGTCCAGCTCCAGGTAACCGTGCCGCCCACGGGGATCGTGTCCACGGCCGCATTGGTGCTGCCGTTGTGTCCGCTCACGAACTGGATGCCGGGGCCGACGGTCACCGATCCCACCACGCCACCGCCGCTCCCACCGCCGCCATACGCGCCCATGCCGCCGTAACCGCTGCAGGCTCCCAACGCCACGAGCGTCAACATCCCGATTGCTGTGCCGCGTGAACGCATTGATTCCTCCTCAGCTCGCCGGCTTGCGGGAGCTGGACTTTTCCCAGTTGACGAACAGGAAGCCGCCGGGCGCAGCGAACTTCGGCTCTCCCGGTCCCGGCAGAATTTGGAGCTGCAGCTCTTCGATCTTGTTCTTGGAGCAATCCCAGCAGGCGAGTGCGAAATCCCCGTCGCGGCGGGTGCGCGACAGCAGCATCACGTGCACCATCGCGTTGTCGGTGACCAGCACGTCATTCCGATAGAGGTGCCCGAACGCCCACACCGCCACGGCACTATTGATCGTGGGGACGAGCGGCGTGTGCACCTGCGTGACGCCGTGGTAGTAGAGCCCCAGAATCACGCCCCCGAACCGCGGGTGATGGGGGACGTCCTTCGTCTGCACGCGGTCGATCACGAGCTTCCAGTGGGCGCCGTCCTGGGTGGCGAACTCGGCCACGCCATCGACGGAGTCGCGCACAGCGCCCTCGTCCCACGCGGTAAAGGCGAATGTGCCGCGGCTCCGGACCACGTTGTTCGAGTATGGCCCGTTCTTCACTTGCGACTCGAGCCCCTCGCGCTCATCGCCGAATGCCTGGAGGATCGGGGCGGCGCTGTCCGGGAACGGGAACGGCCCCGGCAGGATCTGGATGACGGGCCCGCCGCCGGTCACCCGGATCGCCTGCACACTCGCCGCCGCCGGGGCCGGCGACCCGCCCAGCGCGGTGGTGCCGTACTCCACAGCCCCGGGGGCCCCCGCGCTCCCTGAGCCGGCCACCGTGAGGTGGGTCTCCATGCCGAGCTTCTTGTGCGAATCGTTCCCCACCGGGCAATACAGCTCGTACGTCCCGGGCTTGAGGGTGAGCGCCAGCGTGGCGGTCGCCCCCGGCTCGATGAGCGGTGTTTCCCGCTCGATGCGCTCCCCCTCCACTTCGAGCGCGTGGGGGATGCTCCCGGCGTTGGTGATGGTGAACGTGACGGGCCCCGCCGCGATCGTCGCCTCCGAGAGCTCCACCTTCCACTCGGACAGCTTGGCGCTCACCACGGCGGGGGCGCTGGGGGCACGATGCCGGGGAGGCGTCGCCGCGAGCGCGACGGCAGCGAGCAGGGCGCCGGCGACGTTGCGGGACGGAACGGCATGTCTGTGCATCATCGGTGATCTTCCTCCTGCGAGAGTGGGACAACACCGTTGCTCGATGCCGCTGACCCCCCGCACCCCGCGCTTATTCCCTGGGGAATAATCCCGCTGTCCGCGGAGTCTTCACTCGAAGGCGTCCGCGATCACCTCGAGGGCCGGTTGGAGCCGAGCGAACTGGAGCGATTCGAAGCGATCGTATTGCCGCACCTGGACGCCGCCTACTCGCTGGCGCGCTACCTCACGCGCAACGACGACGACGCGCAGGACGTCGTGCAGGACGCCTACCTGCGCGCGCTCAAGTACTTCGGCGGATTCCGGGGTGGGGCATCTGAACGGGGCGACGGCCGCGCGTGGTTGCTGGCGATCGTGCGCAACACCGCGTACACGTGGCAGCGCCGGCACCGGGGCGACGCGCTCGCGACCGAGTTCGACGAGGAGCTGCACAGCGACGCGGTCGCGGAGCAGCATCCGGCGTCGGCGCTCGAACGGGACACCGCGCGCGAGGCGCTGCATCGGGCGCTCGATCGGCTGCCGCGCGAGCTCCGGGAGGTGATCGTGTTGCGCGAACTCGAAGGGCTGTCCTACAAGGAGATCGGCGACGTCACCGGCGTGCCGATGGGCACGGTCATGTCGCGGCTGTCGCGCGCGCGCCGGCGGCTCCAGGAGGCGTTAGGCGCCGACCCGGAGGGAGGGTGAGGTGACGCACCGAGAGATCGAGCTGCAACTCGATGCCTACGTGGATGGCGAGCTGGCGCCGGCAGACGCACGGGAGCTGGAGGCGCACCTGAAGGAGTGCGCTGAGTGCGCGCGACTCCATGAGGCCCGCGTCGCGCTCAGCGCGGCGATCCGGCAGCAGGTCCCCGCGTTTCGCGCGCCGGACGCGCTGCGCCGCCGCGTGCGGGCGGCGGTGCGCGACGCGGCGGGGGCGCGCGCCGGGCGCCGGGTGCTGCTGCCTGTCGCCGCCCGCTGGCTGGCGCTCGCCGCATCGCTGGCGGTGGTCGCCGTCGGGAGCTGGCAGCTCGGCCTGAGCCGTGCGGGCACGGACGCGCTCGCCGGGCAGGTGCTCGCCAGCCACGTGCGCTCGCTCATGCCGGGCCACCTCACCGACGTGGTCTCCTCCGACCAGCACACGGTGAAGCCGTGGTTCAACGGCAAGCTCGACTTCTCGCCTCCCGTGTATGATTTCGCCGGGCGCGGGTTCCCCCTCATCGGTGGGCGGCTCGACTACGTGGGCGGACGGGCGGTCGCGGCGCTCGCGTACGGGCGGCGCCAGCACCTGATCAACGTGCTCCTGTGGCCCGCGGCGCGAGGGTCGGTGGGCGGCCCCGGCGTAGCCTCGCGACAGGGCTATCACCTGCTGCACTGGACGACGCCAGACTATGTCTACTGGGTCGTGTCCGACCTGGGCATGGCGGAGCTCCGCGATTTCACGCAACTGCTCCAACAGGCGGATTCCGCGGCCAGCGGACCGGGGACGGCGCGACCGCTCCCTTGAGCGACGCCGTTGGAACCTTCGGTGGCTGGTGACGGTTACGCGCAGTATGCTCCTCTCGGTAGGATCTCCACTCCCACGCTGAGGCACTGAATCGTCCCATGACCGCTACGCCGGCCGCCGTGACGGTGACGCTGGTGACGAGAATGCTCCGGGAAGCCTTCGAAGGGCCGCCCGGGCCGTGGACCTACTTCACCGATACAGCACCGGGAACTGGAGTGTTCCCGACCATCAGGGGGTTGACCGCCGCTCAGGCCTCAAAGGTGGGCGGCCCCGGACGCACGACCATCGCCGGCCACATCCACCACTTGAGCTCGAGCGTCGCGCTCTCGGCGGCGGAACTGCGTGGTGAGCCGGCCTCGCGCGACCGCAGTCGCAGCTGGACCGTTGCCACGGTCGACGAGGCCGAGTGGGCGGCGTTGCGGGCGCGACTGCGCGAGGAGTACCAGAACCTCCTTGTCGCGGTGGAGACTCACGCCCTGTGGGACGAGGACGCGCTAGGCGCGGCGATGGGCGCGATCGCGCACACGGCGTACCATCTCGGCGCCATCCGGCAGCGGCCCCAGGCGCACTAGCACCTAGTGTAGCCTTGACGCTACGGCTACACTATGCACTGCCCGCACGACTCAGCCGAGGAGACTGCCAATGGCTTCCACCACCGCTGCCGCGACGAAGGTCTATCCGACGAAAAACGATCTGCCGGAGGCCGGGCGGCTCGAGGCGATCGGGCTGCTCAATCAGCGCCTCGCCGACTGCATCGACCTGCAGACACAGTGCAAGCAGGCTCACTGGAACGTGAAAGGCCCCACGTTCATCGCGCTCCACAAGTTGTTTGACGAGATCAACGAAGACGTCGAGGCGTACGTGGATCTGATCGCCGAGCGAATCGTCCAGCTCGGCGGCATCGCCGAAGGGACCGTGGGCGTCGTTGAGGCTCGGTCTACCCTCATTGACTATCCGTTGACGCTCTCCTCCGGTGCGCAGCACGTGGCGGCGCTGTCGGACGCGCTTGCCGGCTTCGGGCGCACGGTGCGGCTCGGCATCGAGGAGATGAACGAGCTCGAGGACGCAGGCAGCGCCGACATTCTCACCGAGATCTCGCGCGGGGTGGACAAGTGGCTCTGGTTCGTGGAAGCGCACCAGCAGGGCGGCTGAGCCCATGACGCTCGTTGCCCCACTCTCACCGGCGACCTCCGGGCCGCGTGCCGACCGCCTGTATCCGACGCTGACGCCGGCGCAGATCGACCGCATGGCGCCACGCGGGCGTCGGCGCCACGTGGAGCAGGGAGAGGTGCTGGCGCAGCCGGGGGAGCAGGCGGCGCGGATCTTCGTCGTCGTGGCGGGTCGCATCGATGTCGTCCGCCCGTCGCCCGCCGCAGAGGTCGTGGTGTCGTTCGGCCCGGGGATGTTCACCGGCGAGGCGACGATGTTGTCGGGTCGGCGCGGGCTCGCCCAGATCCGGGCCGGCGCGGACAGCGAGGTCATCGAGGTGGGTCGCGACGACCTGCTGGCGCTGATCCAGACCGACAGCGACTTGAGCGCGATCTTCATGCGCGCCTTCATCCTGCGGCGGGTGGAGCTGATCAACCGGGGCGTCAGCGATGTCGTGGTTCTCGGCTCGACGCATTGCCAGGGGACGCTGCGGATCCGCGAGTTCCTCACGAAAAACGGGCATCCGTACACGATGCACGACCTGGACCGTGACGCCGGCACCCAGGAGCTGCTCGATCGCGCCCACGTCACGGCCGCCGACATCCCGGTGGTCATGACGTGCGGCGGGGTCGTGCTCAAGAACCCGAGCAATCAGGAGATCGCCAACGCCCTGGGGTTCAACGATGCGATCGATCAGACCCAGGTCCGCGACCTGCTCATCGTCGGGGCGGGACCGGCAGGGCTCGCGGCGGCGGTGTATGGGGCATCAGAGGGATTGGGGGTCCTGGTCGTGGAGTCGACCGCGCCCGGGGGCCAGGCCGGCGCAAGCTCCAAAATCGAGAACTACCTCGGCTTTCCGACGGGGATCAGCGGTCGCGACCTGGTGGCGCGCGCCACCAACCAGGCGATGAAGTTCGGAACCCAGTTGATGGTCGGGTCGGCCAGGCGCCTCGACTGCGACCGCCGGCCCTACGGGATCGAGGTCGGGGATGGGCAGCGGCTGCCGGCGCGCGCAGTGATCATCGCCACGGGCGCCGAATACCGGCGCCTCGCGATCGACAACCTGTCGCGGTTCGATGGGGCGGGCGTGTATTACGCCGCGACCTTCATGGAAGCGCAGCTCTGCGCCGGGGAGGACGTGATCGTTGTGGGGGCCGGCAACTCGGCGGGTCAGGCGGCGGTGTTCCTGGCCGAGACCGCCCGGCGGGTGCACATGGTGATCCGCTCCGGCGGCCTGGCCGACACGATGTCGCGCTACCTGATCCGTCGCATCGAGGACCACCCGGCGATCGACCGGCACGTGCACACGGAGGTCGTGAGCCTCGAGGGCAACGGCCACCTGGAGCGCGTGGGCTGGCGCGACAACCAGAGCGGGAGCATCGAGACGCACGGCATCCGGCACGTCTTCACGATGACGGGCGCGGTGCCCAGCACGCACTGGCTGGACGGCTGCCTCGCACTTGACGACAAAGGGTTCATCAAGACGGGAGCGGACCTGTTGCCGGAGGACCTGGCCACCGCGCGCTGGCCGCTCGCCCGCGCTCCTCATCTGCTCGAGACGAGCCGCCCTGGCGTTTTCGCGGTCGGCGACGTCCGCTCCGGGAGCTTGAAGCGCTTGGCCTCGGCGGTGGGCGAGGGGTCGATCGCGATCGCGGCCGTGCACCGGGTGCTGCACGAGTAGGAGAAGGTTTCCATGTCCGATGGTACCTGCGCGCATCTCTCGGCGATCACCACCGTGCGGCAAGCGCAGCGCCGGGAGTGCGCCGAGTGCGTGAAGATCAAGGCGCAGTGGGTCCATCTGCGCACCTGCCAGGAGTGCGGGGCCACGCTGTGCTGCGACAGCTCCCCCAACCAACACGCCAGCAAGCACGCGCGGACGAGCAAGCATCCGGTGGTCGCCTCGTCGGAGCCGGGGGAGCGGTGGTTGTACTGCTATCCGGACGACGGGTACGCGGAGTATTGAGCGAGGACATTCGGCATGGACAGGGATGAGGAGTTCGAAGAGCGCACGGCCGCGGCGGCGGAAGTAACGGCCCGGCTGCGGGGCCGCGGCATTGCCCTCACCGGCGCCGAGCGCCCCGAGGATCTCGTGGACCTGCTCTCGGCGGTGGAGCGCTTCGAAGGGGCGGTCGAGGCGCACGGCGGGGACTTGATGGTCGATGACTTGAAGAGCACGCAGCCCGACGACCGCCACTTCGTCGTGCCGCGGCGCGCCCGCGGCGAGGCGGTGCGGGCGTACATGGTCCGGATCGACGAGGCGGCGGCCGAGCTGCGTCGCCATCCGCGGCAGCCCGACTGAACGCCACCCCTGAAGGCCCATTCGGTATCGTCCGTGTAGCGCCGTTCGCCGGATTTGTTCACCGGTTTGACGAGCTCATCGGGTCGTCGACGACGATGGCCCTCTACTTCATCCATTCACGCCGCTGGCGCGAGAATCACGACGCCGCGATCAAGGCCTTCATTGCTCGGGCAGGCACTACGCTCGAGGTTTTTCTCCCCGATCTCGAGAACCACGAGCTGATGTTCTCCCTGGGCAGGCATTTCGAGGACGGTCCGCTGATCCCGGCGCTGGTCGCGGATGCCTACCGGTATTTCGCCCGTCTGGCGAGAGACTTTCGTAAACCCGCGGACGTATGGCTGTTCGGTCGCTACCCGACGTACTCCTTCTACAAGTTCGATGAACGCGCGGTGATTGCTCTGTATTCCAACTCCACAGCGAAGAAGGAGCTCCCGGCGTTCGAGATCACCACGGAGTGCTTTCTGGGCAAGTTCCTCGCGGCGGACACCGCAGACCTCAAGAAGGAGTGTCGGCAGCGGGCTCCCCAGGATCTCGAAGCCGTGATCGGGAACGCTCCTCCGCCGTAATACTGGAGAGTCGAATGGATCGCTCTGGTCTGTTAACGCTGGTCCTGGTCCTCGTTACTCCACGAGCGCTTCCCGCCCAGGTCGTCGCGCTCGCCCCGGATCGCGTCGCACGCATCGACCGCTTCATGCAGCAGTACGTCGATTCCGGGCAGATCGGCGGCGCCGTCGGCCTGGTGCTGCGCGACGGCAAGGTCGTGTACCAGCATGCGGTCGGCTGGATCGACGCGGAGTCCCGCCGCCCGATGACCACGGATGCCCTGTTCCGCATCGCGTCCCAGACCAAGGCGCTCACCACGGTCGCGATCCTGTCGCTCGTCGAGGAGGGGAAGCTCAGCGTCGACGACCCGGTGAGCCGCTACATCCCCGCGTTCGCGCACACCACCGTCGCGTCCGGCAGCGACACCGGCCGGGTGATCAAGCCCGCTGGGCGCCGCATCACGATCCGCCAGCTGCTGACGCACACGGCGGGGATCTCCTACGGCACCGACTCGCTGATCGCCCCCCTCTACGCGGCGGCCGGGCTGGGGCCGTCGGCCGGATGGGGCTGGTACACCGCCGACAAGGATGAGCCGATCTGCGCGACGATCGAGCGACTCGCGACGCTGCCGTTCACGGCGCAGCCCGGCGAGCGGTGGGTGTACGGCTACAACACGGACATCCTCGGCTGCGTCGCCGAGCGCGCCTCCGGGATGCCGCTCGACGAACTCATCCGGACGCGCATCACCGGCCCGCTGGGGATGCGCGACACGTATTTCTTCGTCCCTCCCGCCGCGACCTCGCGCCTCGTAACGGTGTATGCGAGCGACTCAGCCAATCACGCCCATCGCGCGCCCGACGGGCCACGCGGTCAGGGGAATTACGTCACCGGCCCGCGCCGCAGCTTCGCGGGGGGCGCGGGACTGGTCTCGACCGCCGCCGACTATGCCCGCTTCCTCGAGATGCTGCTCAACGGCGGCGAGCTGAACGGCGTCCGCATCCTCGCGCCGCACACGGTCGACCTCATGACGCACAACCAGGCCGGCACCCTGTTCGACTCGACCGGCGCGCTCGGGTTCGGCTTCGGCTTCGAGACGACGCAACGCTACGGCGCCAACGGCATGGCGTCGGTGGGAACGTTCAGCTGGGGTGGAGCCTACGGGAGCGGGTACGCCGTGGATCCGGTCGAGCACCTGGTCATCGTGTTCATGATCAACCAGCTCCCCAACCGCAGCGACATCGGGGGGAAATTCCCGACGCTCGTCTATCAGGCACTGGTGACGCGGCACCGGTAGCGGCCGGCGACGGAGCGGGCGTTACCGTCCGGGCGCAGCCCCGTCGGCGCCAAGCCAGTCGTAGGTCTGCACCTGTCCCAGGAGACGCCAGCGGGTGGGCCACGCCGTCCGCTGCCAGTCGAGTGGCTCGCCGAGCGGCTGCGGCCGCGCGGCGGTGGCGAGCGCGGCGCGGAGATCGCGCCGCTGCTCGGCGCCGAGCGCGTCGGGGGCGAGGGAGACGAACAGCATCGTCCCGCTCCGGGCCAGGAGATCGAGCCACTGCCGGTTCTCCTCCCACGGAATCGCATTCGTCACCCCGACGCAGTCCGCATCCGCGGTGTAGAACGCGCCGTGCTGGGCCCCGCGGAACGCGAGGGTGTTCACGCCCATCTTCCGGGTGCGCGCCCACTCCCGGCCGCTCGTGTCGTCCCCGATCCGGCAGATCTCGAAGCGCCCCGCCGACAGGTGGCTCACCGTGTTGCACCCGATGATCAACGCGTCGCCGGCCGCCGTCCGGATGGTGCGGTACAACTCGTCGATCACCTCCGCGGTCGTGCGCGTTGCTCCCGAGGCGAACGTCCAGCCGTCACGGGTCAGCGCCGCGCCCATCTGGAATCCCCAACGCCCGAAAAGGTCGAACGTGGTGTAGTCGTGCTTGATGAGCTCGAAGCCCCAGCGCCGCAGACCGCCGATGTCCGCGGCGACCTTCGCCCGGACCTCGGGGACGGTGGGGTCGAGCACCGTGCGATCGCGCGGCAGCCGCCAGGTGTCCGGCGCGTCCGCGGGGGCGAGTAGCGGACGGATCCAGATGCCCGGGCGCGCCCCCGCCCGCCGGATCTCGCCGGCGAGACCGGGCATGTCGGGGAACTTCTCGTTGCCGTGGTCCCACGTCCCAACCCCTGCTCCGTCCGCGCCGCGGTCCGGCTGCCAACCGTCGTCGATCACGGCGAACGGCCGGTTGGCGTCGGCGGGTGACAGCTCCACGATGTGTTGGGCGTCGACCCGCACGGTCGCGGCGGTGTTCTTGCCGTAGACCCAGTACCAGTCGTTGCTGCCGTAGACCGGCTGCGCGGGAAGCCGGGGACTGGGGCACATCTCTTTGCAGAACGCGTGGATCGCCTGGAACGCCGACTCGCCCGCCCGGCCCGCTCGGCAGACGACCTCACAGACGGAAAGCACGCGTGGGCCGAGCTGCACCCCCACGCCGCCGCTGCGCACGTCGGCCCAGAGGCTGATGCCCTGAGGATCGACGTGCCAGAAGCAGAACGCGCTCGCGCCCGTGCGTACTCCGTACAAATGCGTGCGCTGGCCGTCCCACGCCGCGACATACCAGGGCATGACGCGATCGGGCACGAAGCCGCGCCACTCGAGGTCGCCGTAGCCGCGCTCCCACGCGTCGCCGAGCAGCAGCCGCGTGCGCTCCAGGGGGCCACGCCAGCGCAGCTGCAGTCGCTGCACGGCGGTGGACGGCGACGCGAGCTCGACGCGCAGCGCTCCCGGGAGATCGCGGACGATCACGGCGAGGTCGCCGGCCTCCCAGCGCCCGTCGGCCCCGGCGCGCAGGCGTTGGTCGCCCGCGGCGGTCAGGACACGAACGCCGTCGGGCGGCCGGCGCAGATCGAGGAACCCCGGCGGCGGCGTCTGCGCCTCGGAGAATCGCCACCTCGGGAGCGACAGCCCGATGGCCGACATAGCGCTGTGCCGCAGGAATTCCCGGCGCGAGGTCATGGCGGCGGTGACTGCTCCACGTTCTCCAGGAACACCCCCTGGAACTGCCTCTGTCTCATGGCCGGCAGCTGCAGCTCCAACGTGTGCGGCTGATCCGCCGCCAACGCGGAGACATCCGCCCAGAACCCCACGAAATCCCGCGGTACTCTCCGTATAGATGAATAGGCTTTCCGCAGCTCCACCGGCTGCCCGTCGATCCTCATGCTCGCCGTCCATCCCTCGTCCTGCTCCGCGATCTGCACGAACAGCAGCAGCCGCTCCGGGACGAGCCACGTCACGAGCGAATCCGCCGCCGTCCACGGGATCGGCCACGCCCGCCGCCGCGCCGCCAGCTGGTCGAACACCCACCGCGGGATCGTGAACGTCGCGGTGAACGTTCCGCCGCTGAATGCCGAGTCGACCGCTCCGATCTGGCGGGTGAACGCGTCGACCGGGGGAGCGACCGTGAGCCCCGCCGGCTCGACCGCCAGCACGAGATACGACTCACCCTCCAGCGCGATCAACACCGTGTCACCGACAGGCCAGACGCTGCGCCCTTCGTCCGGCGCCAGCTCCCGCAACGAATACTTCCCGGGTGGAAGCCCCAGCTCCGCGCGCGACAACGTCGCCGTGAGTCGCTGTTCATTCGGATTGAAGAGAAACACAAATCCGCGCCCGCCCACCCCCGCCCGGGTCCCGTCGATCTTGCCGATCGCCGGCTGCCCCAGAATCGGCCGCGTGTGCCGCAAGTACTCGCGGTTGGTGTCCGCCCACGCGATCCAGCGCCGGAACCACGCCTCGTCGGCCGCTGAGAAGCGAGCGTTCTCGGCTGAGTCCCGCGCCGGAATCATGTCGATGACGTTGTTCCACCCGGCGATCGCGATGGACGAGATCAGCGAGTAGCGCCACCCCAGATAATCCCAGTCGCGCGCCCGGAAGCTCTTGAGCACCACGCCGCGATCGGCGGTCCGCTCGCTCGGCATGTCGCCGGTATCATCGCTGCGCGAGGTCTGATGGCCGATGAACCCCGGCACGATCTCACTGGGCGCGAACTCGTACACCCGGTAGCGGTACGCCGTATAGCGCTCGCGATCCGCCGACACGCGGTCGAACGACAGATCCGGAAACGGTACGAAGCTCTCCGGCTGCTCGTCGGTGGATGTGGGGTGCGGGTAGCTCCCCGCCAGCCAGCTCCACGGGCCGTAGTTCTGGTAGGCCTGGCGGCCGTCGATCACGATCTCGGGCACCCGGCGCTTCAGCTCTTCCATCACCCGGCGCCACCCCCACCACTGCGCGTAGCGACTGGTGCCGTCGTAGGTGAGAAAGGTGTGGTCGAACGCGTACCCGCCGATGCCGGTGCGCCCGTGGAACGCGACCAGCTTGTCAATCAGCCAATCCTGCAGCGCCCGCACCCCCAGGCTCGCGAAACGGCGCGTCGAGTCATCTCCGGCGCGCACCAGCCACGCGGGGTTTCCGGCGAACGGCAGTACCGGATAGACGTACGCGACGAGCTTCACGTGTTTCGCGCGAGCGTAATCGAGCAACCCCTGCAGCGACGTCGGAATGGCGCCGGTGGCGGGATCCCATTTGCCTTTGCGGAGCTGCTGCCCCAACCCCAGCCACAGCACGTGCTCCCAGCTCCAGTCGTCCACGCTCTCCTCGCGGCGCGACAGCGCGGAGTTCGACGGCGCGAACAACACATACCCGGCGCCCAGCGCCGCCGCGCGGTCGAGCAGGTGTTGGTATTCGGCGCGGCCGGCCGGCGTCGCGACGTCGATCTGGTAGTCGTTCGCGGTCCAACCCACGAAGATGTTCAGAGGGTGCGCCGGCGGATGAATCAGGAACGCGCGGACCATGTCAGTGAACGCCTGTACCTCGGCCTCGTCCATGCCGGGCGTCGAGTCCGATGGCCCAAGCCGCCACTCGGGCAGCATGCGCGCCGGGATGGTGCGGCCCGAGCGCCGCACCGGTGCGAGCAGCCCGCGGTCGCTCGCGAACGGACCGTATTCCGCCCGCCAAACCATGTCCGGCTGGTAGCGGATCGCGAACGCGTTGCCGTCGCGGCGGAACTCGAGGAAGGGATTCTGCACGACGGCGAGCAACCCGCGGCCCCCCGCAAACCGCAGCGCGCCGCCGTAGTCGCCGGTGCCGAGGCTGGCGCGGCGCGAGCCGGGGACGTAGGCGTTCCGGATCGTGTCGACGAGCGCGGCATCGAAGACTGTGACGTCATCTACGTGATAGACGCCGGCGCCGCCACCGCCGCCGCCCGTCACGAAGATCTGCTTGGAGACGAATCCCCACTCGGAGCGCAGCTCGTAGACGACGTCCACGCGATATTGGCGATATTGGCTCGCGGCCCAACGGAATACCACGGTGCGCAGTGCGGCGTGCGCGGTGCGTTGGGGTGTGGGGAGGGAGCGGCTGTCGTAGCGCACGCCGCCGATTGTGATCAGAAACTCGTCCCGGGCCAGGCGGTAAACGGCGTGCTGCGCGACGTCCGTGAGCGCCACCAGCCCCCGCGGGCCGAACTCGGCGCGCAGGCGCGCGTTGGCGAGCCGTGGCGGTGTGACGAGGAGGAGCCCGAGGAGGACGAGCATGAGTCCGGGCCCGTCAGCGCGCTTGGGCCCGATAGATCTGCGTCGCCCAGCACAGCCGGCTGCCGCGCTGCTCGACGCGGATCCGGCCGGCGCGCGACAGCTCGTCCAGCAGCGGGCTGCGCGCGAGCAACTCCTCGTTCAACGGATACCATTGCTCCTCGACCTGGACGACCGTGGCGAAGCGGCGCGCCGCCCGCTCCAGGATCGCGGCCTCCCGGGAGAGCGAGATCACGGGGAACAACAGCTGGCCGCCCGGCGTGAGGTGGTCCACCGTCTGGTCGAGCACGTCGAGAATCCAGCGCGTGCCGTCGGGGCCGGCGCCGCTCGGGACCGCGTCCGGATACCATCCCGACAGGCGGTCGAGTGGCTCGGCGACTCCGGCGACGTCGTCCGCGATGAGATCGAATCGCTGATCGCCCCATGGCTCGAACAGGCTCCCGCTGCGGCAGTCGATCGCCGCCCCGTGGCGCCGCGCGTTGCTCTGCGTCAGCCGCACCGCCGCCGGGCTGATGTCCGAGGCGTGGATGGCAGTGCCCGGCGCGAGGTACTTCGCCAGGACCACCGCGACAATGCCGCAGCCGCACCCGAGGTCCAGGACGGAGCGCGGGGGCGGACCGAAGCCACGCCGCGCCGCCCGAAGCAACAGGACGGTCGTGGAGGTGGGCATGAAGACGTCGGGTGCGGTGGCGACGACGATCGCCTCCGCGTCTCCGAGCTTCTTGTCCCGGTAGAGGTACTCCCCCGGACCGGCTACCGTCATGACACCATCCTCTCCCGCTCGCTCAGCGCCGCTCGGCCGCCCGAAACCCCAGCACGCCGTTGATCCATCGCACCAGGGGCAGCATCAACCGAAAATCGGCTTCGAGCAATGCCGGCAGCCGCGCGCTCACTGCCTGCCCGTCGCTCAAGGGCCGA